>Ga0164313_10000511_pt1 | contig 31520 bp, 17 predicted proteins | sample GuaBasSedimGuay4_FD_113735 | JGI IMG/M metagenome (GOLD analysis project Ga0164313, IMG submission 113735) | Subseafloor sediment microbial communities from Guaymas Basin, Gulf of California, Mexico - Guay4, Core 4569-4, 0-3 cm | ecosystem: Environmental > Aquatic > Marine > Hydrothermal vents... | reverse complement strand
CACAGTACCTCCGAATATAGGTACAAACCCATCGGTAACAGATCTGGCGGCAAACACATACACAGTATTAGTAATAGAAAATGCTACGGGATGTGATACAACAAAATCACTATCTATCCTGGATGCACCTGTTCCTCCGGTAGTAACTGCCAATACGGATCAGAATCAAACTACATGTTCAGCGCCATTATTAAATGGTCAGGTTTCTGCAAATGTAGGTGGCGTAACAGCCGGATACACATTTTATTGGTTTGATGGTAATATAGCAGTGCCGGATACTACACTTGCTGACCACATAGGAGTTACTTACGGCAGCTTGCTGGCAGGAGATTATACTGTTGTAGCAAAAGACAATACTCTGAAATGTGTGTCTACTGTTGCGCAGGTCACTTCTGTAGGTGATGCAATTGTCTATCCTAATACTACAGCATCGAAAGTAGACAATACTTCTTGTGATGCAGGCAATCCAAATGGTCAATTATCAGCCAATGTTGGTGGTTCAATTGAGCCTGCCTATACTTTTGAGTGGTTTGACGGTCAAACAACAGCACCAGCCGCTTCAATTGGCAATACTTCAGGCATTAATGGTTGGGATGCAGGCACTTATACTGTTTTGGTATATGAAGTGGCCACAGGTTGTCCGGATACCACAGAAATTACTATGAGTGACAATCTCACTTATCCGGTTGTTACGGGTACTGTTACGGCAGATCAATCTGTTTGTACAGTTGCGGCACTAAATGGCGCTGTTTCGGCTGCTGTTGGAGGTGTGACAGCGGGATATAATTTCTTTTGGTTTGACGGTGATATCGCTGCACCTGACACTACAGCATCTGATTATGTAGGTGCTGCTTATAACACTCTTGCTGCAGGAAAATATACTGTTGTTGCAGTAGATGCTTCAACACTTTGCCCATCAGTCAGGGATATGGTGGAAGTACAGAACAGTGTGATTCTTCCGAATATCGCAATAACAGGAACGAACAATAGTTCATGTGATCCGGCAAATCCTATTGGGACATTAGGAGCTTCAGTACTTCCTGGTAACGTGATTGAACCCACCTATACTTTTGATTGGTTTGATGCTGCAAATACATTGCCTGCCAATTTCATGGCAACAGGTTCGTCGCAAAATGGTGTGAAAGGTGGTACTTATACTGTATTGGTCACCAACACTATTTCTGGTTGTGACAGCACAACACAAGTTACGATTGCAGATGTAGTGCCTACAATATTTACGAATCCAACAACTGTTGACAATACTAATTGTGCCCCATTCAATGGCGTTTTGAATGCGGCAGCTGTTGGTGGCGCAGGAGGATATGTATTTAATTGGTATGATGGTGCAGTAGGTGTTCCGGATGTGAATAATCCTGATTTTACGGGATCAAATGTGACCAGTAAAGCACCTGGGATTTACACCTTGCTTGTACAGGATCAGTATCTGTGTCTGTCGGCACCTGTGGTTGACACAATAGATGATAACCCGGTATTACCGGTAGTATCTGCAATGAAAACAGATCGTACGGCATGTGATGCTACATTAACCAATGGTTCAGCATCTGCTGATGTAGGTGGTGTAACAGCGGGTTACAATTGGGAATGGTTTAATGGCAACAATACTAATGCTGCAAATTTGATAGCTAATACGCCAGGTGTTTCAAACTTACTGGATAATATTTATACAGTAAAAGCATTTAATCCGGCGAATGGTTGTAGTGATACAACAACCGTGACTGTTGCAAATGCCAGCGTACAGCCTATCATTACTACTTTAGATTCAACTGATGTAACAGATTGCTCAGTACCTGACGGAACCATAACTGTTCACATGTCAGCACCAAATGAAAATACAGAATACTTGTATGAATTATATATTGGTACAACTACATTAGGTCCGGTACTTCAAACATTGAATGGTACAGGGAATGTATTCTCAGGTCTGGATGTTGGAACTTATACTGTAAAAGCCCATCATAATACTTTAGGTTGTGACGCATCCAATACTTTGACGATAAGTATTGGGTTTGATGCGGCATCAATTGTGACTGTCACAGAAAATCTTGTATTGAAAGTCACACCTGGTGATTGTACTACACCGATGGGTACTCTGGTAGCAGATGCTGCATCTGGAAGTGGCAATGCTTTTGATTTTGAATGGTACCTGGGCGACAAGACATCGGGTATGGTGTTTGAAAGTAATGGAAATATTTTGATTCCTGTAACGAGAAATGAACTGACAAATATAGCAGCCAACCGGTATACGGTAATAGCAATAGATCAGGGTACAGGTTGCCGGGATTCGTTAGCTATGGACTTGCAGTATATCAATGCCCAGGCAATCGATACAATCAGTGTTACACACCAGACGCGTTGTGATGTGGCAAATGGAGCCATTAATACCAGGTTTACATCTATCCCGGGTGGTAAAACACGCGCGGATTACAGAATGGTATTGTATCAGGGTGCTGCAGTGATTAATACAATAAATCCTGCAACAGATCCGGATCCATCTATTTTTAACGGTCTTGCTGCCGGTAATTACACCGTTGTAGCAATTGACAATGCAACAAATTGTGTCTCAAATTCCATAGATGTTACAATTAATCTGATTCCGAGCACTCCTGTTATAGTTGGTGTAACATCCAAAAACACTTATTGTGTGGCAGGAAACGGTACAGTAAAACTTACAATTGACGGTGGACAACCGGTAGTAAATTATTCATATGACTGGTATGATGGACCTACATCAGGTGATCCTGTACTTCCGGCGGCACAGGTAGTGGTCCCGGGTGATTCGGCAACAGCACTTACGGCTGGACAATACACTGTAGTAGTGACAACAGTTGCGACAGGTTGTGTTGCTCAACAAAGTTATGCTATTGCAGATAGTATTCCTGTGGAATCTATAACAGCTCTTGATCTGAATGTAACTGATCAGGATGCTTGTGTACCACCTAACGGTGCAAATACGGTAATGCAAGTACATGAAAATGGTGTTGCAAAACCAACGGCTGATTATACTTTTACCTGGTACCAGACCGACAGGGCGACGGAATTACCGGGAAATGTGACTGGCGATACTTATTCTGGTTTACTCGCGGGCACATATTATGTTAAAGCCATGCATAGCGCATCTAGTTGTACAACAGATACAACACAGTTTGTGATTGCCAATCTAACTGCCTCTCCATTTGTAGTGGCGAGCAATATTGACAACAATACAAATTGTGGTGCATTAGTACCAAATGGTTCTGTTACCATCGATATTGACGGTGGAGCTGATCCTGCAGACTATAATATTAAATGGCTGGAAAGTGATGGGACAAGCCCATTAGGCACCACCACAGCAACTGCAACAGGTGTTGCCGACAGCACGGAAGTAAATGATCTTCCGGCAGGCACGTATATAGTCAATGTAACGGATGATGCAGGTGCCGGTATAGGGTGTGTTACTCAATCAATTTTCAATATTATTGCTGCACCTCCGGTCATTACCATTAATGATCTGGATATTCGTGCCAAGACTAACTGTATTCCTGCCAACGGAAGTACAATGGTACTGGCAGTAAGAGAAGACGGTGTTCCCATGACTTCAGCCAATTATACATATACATGGTTGGAGGCTGATGGTGTTACACCATTGCCAGGTGCGGTTACCGATTCTGTTTATACCGGACTGGATGCAGGTACATATAATGTGATGGCATTTAATACGGTGAGTGGTTGTGTTTCTGCACCCACCATGTTTACCATCATTGATAGTACTTCTTATCCGGTTGTGGCCTCGACTGCCATTAATCCTAATTCAAATTGTATGGGGATAAATGCCAATGGTCAGATAGCCATTGATGTAGATGGCGGTGCTAATCCGGCGGATTATGATTTCCATTGGTTTGAATCGGATGGAACAACACCACTTACAACAATATTTAGTCCTGATTCAACCCAGGCCACCTTGCTGACTCATGGCAATTATGTTGTAGAGGTAGTAGATGTCACCGGTACGAATCTTAATTGTGCTACTACAAAAGTATATAATGTTGCTTCAGACACGGCTTTACTTGCTATAAATACGATGACTGTAACCAACAAAACTAATTGTTTTCCTCAAAACGGAGGAGCAAATGTGGTAGATCTTCTGGAAGATGCTGTTCCAACTGTAGTTGGTGGTGGTAACTATGATTTTGAATGGTTTGATGATGCACTGGCAAGTATATCCGGAGCCAACGCTCCTCAAAATATTGCCAGTCTCGACAGCGGTAAATATTATGTGAAAGGAAGAAATACGTTGACCAATTGTTATACCGATTTGAAACAATTCAATATTGGACAGATTACAACTGATCCGGCAATTGCAATAAATACTCTTGATCCGAATACGACATGCGGTGTTGTAAATCCTGACGGACAAATTGTAATAGACGTGGATGGTGGAGCCAGTCCGGCGAATTATGATTTCCATTGGTATGAGTCGGATGGAACGACGGAACTTGGAACTGTTACTGCAACGGCGGTTTATAGCGGAGACTCAACTGGTGTTTCTTCACTTCCAGCTGGTAATTATTATGTTGAAGTAGTAGATGCATCCGGTGTAAACCTGAATTGCGGTACAACACAGATAATTGCCATTAATTCAAGTTCATCGACTATGAGTATTACGGATATCAGTATAATTGATAATACCAATTGTAATCCGGCAAATGGACAATCTACTGTATTAGAAGTGACAGAAAATGCTGTGGCAAACGCAGTAGGTGGTGGCAATTATGATTTTGAGTGGTTTGATGCTGCTTCTGTATCTGTAGCAGGTCCAAATGCACCGGCAGTATTGTCTAACCTGGATAGTGGTACTTATTTTGTACAGGCCAGAAATACAACGACAAACTGTTCTTCACCGCTAACACAATTTGTAGTGAATCTCAATACTACAAATCCGGTGGTTGGACCAGTGGTAATCAATGCCAATTCTAATTGTGCAGGTGTGAATGCGAATGGTGATATTACCATTCAGATTGACGGGGGAGCTCTTCCTGCCAATTATAATTTCAGGTGGTACGAATCAGATGGTATAACTCCTCTGGGAACTACCACTCTATCGGCTGTAATAAATGCTGATTCAACAAATGTATCTGTATTGCCGGCAGGCACTTACAAAGTGGATGTAATTGATGTTACAGGCGCTAATCTTTCTTGCCGTGGTATGGCTACCCTTATGGTTAATGATAATATAGATGTAATTTCAATAGATGCACCGGTAGTGATTGATAAGACCAGTTGTACTGTCGATAACGGTGATGCAACTGTAGTTTCTATAACGGAAAATGCTGTATCTGTAGCAGTAGGTGGCGGAAATTATGATTTTGAGTGGATGGATGCAGCTTCAGCTACTATTTTGGGGCCCAATGCCATCAACAACCTCACAACTCTTGATAGTGGCACTTACTTTGTTCAGGCGAGAAATACCCTGACCAATTGTTTGACACCTGTGAGACAATTTGCGGTTGCTCTGGTTACAGCTAATCCTACTATTGCGATTAATACACTTGATCCTAATACAACATGTGGTGTTGTAAATCCTGATGGACAAATCATAGTCGATATAGATGGCGGTGCCAATCCGGCAAATTACAATTTCCATTGGTATGAGTCGGATGGAACAACAGAACTCGGAACTGTTACTGCATCAGCGGTCTACAGTGTGGATTCAACAGGGGTTTCCTCTCTGCCAGCGGGTAATTATTATGTGGAGATAGTAGATGTATTTGGTGTGAATCTTAATTGTGTTTCTTCACAACTTGTAGCAGTTAATTCCAGTTCGTCAGTCATGAGCATTACAGATATTAGTATTATTGACAATACCAACTGTAATCCGGCCAATGGACAATCGACCGTATTAGAGGTAACAGAAAATGCTGTGGCAAACGCAGTAGGCGGTGGCAATTATGATTTTGAATGGTTTGATGCTGCTTCAGTATCCATATCCGGGCCATTAGCACCTGCAGTGCTGGCCAATCTGGATAGTGGCACTTTCTTTGTTCAAGCCAGAAATACAACGACAAACTGTTCTTCACCATTGACACAATTTGCAGTGAACCTCAATACAACTAATCCGGTAGTTGGACCAGTAGCGATTATTACGAATTCTAATTGTGCAGGTGTGAATGCGAATGGTGATATTACTATTCAGATTGATGGAGGAGCTCTTCCTGCTAATTACAATTTCAGGTGGTACGAAAGTGATGGTGTAACTCCATTGGGGACTACCACACTATCAGCTGTAATAAATGCTGATTCAACAAATGTTTCAGTATTGCCGGCAGGCACTTATAAGGTGGATGTAATTGATGTTACAGGCGCCAATCTTTCCTGTCAGGGATCAGCTACCCTTATTGTTAACGATAATATCGATGTAATTTCGGCAGATGGACCAGTGGTGACTGATAAAACCAATTGTATTGTGAATAACGGTGATGCAACGGTAGTTTCTATAACTGTAAATGCGGTTTCTGTGGCAGTAGGTGGTGGAAACTATGATTTTGAGTGGTTGGATGCAGCATCAGTAACTATTCTTGGGCCTAATGCTATTAATAACCTGGCAACCCTCGATAGTGGTTCATATTTCGTACAGGCGAGAAATACTTTGACCAATTGTTTGACACCTGTGAAGCAATTCGCAGTCAATCAGGTCACTTCCGATCCTGTTGTTATAGCATCGGGTATTACTTCGAATACCACTTGTGGAGGCGTACCAGACGGTCTATTAGTAATTGATATTGATGCCGGGACTGATCCTGCGGACTATACTATCGCATGGTTTGAAGCAGATGGTGTTACTCCACTTGGCACTATAACGGCATCAGCTATTGTTAGTGCAAATGGTGATACAGTGAGGCAGCTACCAGCTGGAGTCTTCCAGGTAGAAGTGATCGCCAACACTGCCCCGGGTATCGGATGTGCAGGTATGGCAAGCTTTAATGTTCCAAACGGATTGAGTACTGTGACACTTGCAGATGCGGATATTGCTGTAACTGATCAGGAAGATTGTTCACCTGTCAATGGAGCTATTCTGGTGACATCGGTACTTGAAAATCTGGTTCCTTCAGATACTGCAAATTATGATTTCGATTGGTATCAGGCAGATGGTGTTACTCCACTTCCAGGTGGTGTTAACGAACCACATTATGAGGATCTACCTGCTGGAACTTACCAGATGCAGGCTACGAATATTGTTACGCTTTGTGCTTCTGCTCTGAAGCAGGTTGTAATCAATGATGTTACGTCAGATCCGATTGTAATAGGCACATTGACTAACAATACCAATTGTGGTGGAATACCTAATGGATTGATTGTTTTGGATATAGATGGAGGTGCAAATCCTGCAGAATACAACGTTAGTTGGTTTGAAGCGGATGGTACAACACCACTTGGAACAACCACAGCAACTGCTTCTATCAGTGCTGATGGAATAACGGTCTCTCTATTGCCGGCCGGTACCTATGTTGTTGAAGTGGTAGATATTACCAATCCGGGCATTGGTTGTTCTAAAACCAGTTCATTTACTATTAGTGGTAATCTGGCTCTGGTATCTGTTATGGCTGCAGATTTGAACATCATCGACCAGGAAGATTGCAATCCACCGAACGGCTCGAGTACGGTTGTACAGGTTCGTGCCAACGGTATTCCAGGAGCAACAGGACCTTACAGGTTCGACTGGTATGAGGCGGATGGTACCACAATGTTACCAGGCTCAGTGACTGCACCTTCATATGGTGGATTATCAGGAGGGTCATTCTTTGTACAGGCCACTGATACAGCAACGAATTGTGCGTCTGGTCTGACTGGATTTAACATCCTGGACATTACAGTTAATCCTATTATCAGTCTGACAGCTTCGACGCAAAACACAAATTGTACAGGAGCATTACCGAATGGTTCGATTTCAATTGACGTTGATAACGGAGTACCGCCTATTACAGATTATGCGATAAGCTGGTTTGTAGTAACTGGTACAGTTGATCCATTGTTGCCAAATGTACCTTCAGCAGTGATCAGTGGAGATGGCGATGTGGTTTCTCAATTACCGGCAGGAACTTATCGTGTTGAGGTGATTGATAATACAAATCCAGGACTTGGTTGCGTTTCAACTTCTGATTTCACGATCGTTGATGATCAATCTAATTTGCAAATTTCTGCATTGGATCTGGTAATAACAGATCAAACCAATTGCTTACCAATTAATGGTAGCGCAACAGTAAATGCGGTGCGGGAGAATGGCGCACCAAATGCAAATATTACAGATTACACATTTGAATGGTTTGAGTCGGATGCGACGACTGTGATGCCTGGTGGCATCACGGGTCCAGTTTACAATACATTTGGAGCGGGCACTTATTTTGTAAGAGCCACAAATGATACAACAAATTGTGTGTCTTCGGTTGCACAAGTTGACATCAATGATGTAACGGTTAATCCTTTTGTATCTGATCAGAGCATTGCGCCAAATACCACTTGTGGTGTGCCGGCCATTCCTGATGGAGAGGTTACAATTGAAATTGACGGAGGAGCAATTCCGACAGATTACATTATTAACTGGTATGAGAGTAATGGTACGGATGCATTGGGAACAACGACTACCACGGCTTTAGTCAATGCCAATGGTGATGTTGCAGGCCAACTTCCTGCAGGTGTTTACCGGACTGAGGTAATCGACAACAGTGGAGTTAATCTCAACTGTGCGGTGACATCAACATTTACGGTTGCCGATGACATAGCCATTTTGGCCATAGCACGACCAGATATGGATCTAATAGATAACACAAATTGTGTAGGCCCTAATGGTACTGCTACTGTGAATTTCATTTTGGAAGACAGTGTACAAAATGGAACTGCCAATTATTCGTTCTCATGGATGGATTCTACAAAAACTGTTATCGCAACAATGGGCCCAACCATCAATACGCTGGCACCGGCTACTTACTATGTGGTCGCTACCAATATTGTGACGAATTGTACGACCAGTCCTGAAGTACAGTTTGAAATAAATGATGCGTCTATACTGCCGGTTGTCAGGTTGGAGAGTTTTGTAAATCCAACGCGATGCGATGGCGTCAACAATCGGGGTGAATTGACAGTTTCGGCTGATAATATAATGGATAATGTACAATATAATTATCAGTGGTTTGACGGAACCAATACATCGGGGCTTGTGGTTGAACCGAATAATTTCTTTGTTAGCAATCTTAATCAGGGCGATTATACAGTATTAGCAAGGAATAATACAACAGGATGTGAAACGGAGGAAAACTATACGTTGATAGATGACATAACAGATCCTCTGATTTCAGCATCTGTTACACATCTCACAAGTTGTATTTACGAAGATGGTCGAATGGTCGCTACGGTTATCAATACTTCAGCTACTTATGATTATTATTGGTATGATGGCAATGACACCATTCCGGCTGCATTGATTTATACCGGTTATGATATAGATAGTGTAGATATTGGAACTTATACTGTATTGGCTATTGACAGGAATGATTCATTCTGCAGAACCAGGCCGGCTACAGTAGACATTTACAATAGGAGGGAATGGCCGGAGATTGAAATTTTCCTCGATGCTACCCTCACATATTGTGATCCAACAAAGGCTAACGGACAGTTATCAGCTTCTGTAAACGGCGATTTTGCTGATTACAATTTTGATTGGTACGCAGGAACGGACACAACGGCTGTTCCACTTTATACAGGTCCTGTATTTGGACAGCTGGGAGCAGAAATATATACAGTCAGGGTTGTACACAGGCTGACGGGTTGTTCAAGGTCAGATTCGTTGTCCATACCGGATGAAACAATTGATCCACCGGCCCCAACAATTGAGGTAGTCTCTGAAATGTATAGTTGTACTTTGCCAAATGGTGTGCTCCGGGCTACTGTAGCTGGAAATACTTCTGATTTTGATTTTGACTGGTGGGATGGACAGACGCCTTCAGGATCTCCGGTTTTCACAGGATCGATTTATACACAACTCGATGTTGGTGAATATGCATCTATTGCCACTGACAAAGAAACAGGATGTTTTTCTGACCCCGGACATGCGGTAATAAAAGATACCAGGGTTTATCCCGACTATGAAGTGGCCACTGAAAATAGTTTATGTGTTAAACCGACCGGTATGGCTCAGATCGATATGGGTCCCAACTTCTACTACAATGATATTGTGTGGGATGTTGACGGGCAAACTATAAACGGTCCGGTTGTATTTGAAATTTCTGCCGGAGAGCATGAAGTGACGGTTTACGGTAAAGGCGATTGCCCGACAACGAATACCTTCTTTGTGGGCACGGATATTCATGTCTTTAATGGAATATCACCGAATGGTGATGGAAAAAATGAAGTATTTCATATAGGATGTATTGATTTCTTCCAACAAAATAATGTGAAGATATTCAATCGCGCCGGCCAGCTGGTTTTTGAAATGGATAATTACGATAACCTTGCCTACGCATTTGATGGCGAAGGAAACAGGGGGTTTTATATTACCACTAATCAGGTGCCTGATGGAACATATTTCTATATTATCGACAAGCGAGACGGCTCGAAACCGGTTTCGGGATATTTGGAATTGATAAGGTAAAAGCACAGGTGAAGAATAATGTTGAACAAAAAAAATCCCGGCTAGCCGGGATTTTTTTGCTGTAGAGACGCAATATTTTGCGTCTCTAAATAATTATGTATTTACACACGTGTGTCTATTTTTTTACCAGAACCGGTTCGCCTTGTTTTATGATTTTGTGCAATTTTTCAAACCACACAGGTCCATATTTGCGGATAAGGGCATTTTTAGCAAAAAGATACAGGGGCATTTTCTTCTTTTTACCTAATTCACAGGCAGTAAGACAAATATCCCAGCGGTCGTAATTTAGTGCGTCGTATGATTCATACTTTGTAATCCTGATCGGATATAGATGGCAGGATATTGGTTTCTGAAAATCTATTTTGCCATTTGCCCATGCTTCTTCTATTCCGCATTTCAATATGCCTTGTTTGTTGTAAATGGCATAGGCGCATTCTTTTCCGCTGAGAGTAGGTGTTGAATATTCGCCGTCTTCATCAAAAACATATTTTCCTTGTTGGCGGATAGCTTCGCGTCCATCCTCTGTAAGGTATGGCGCAACTTTATCATAAATATTATCTAAAATATCTAATTCGCTTTTTTCGAGAGGTGCGCCCAGGTCGCCCTCTACACAACATGCGCCTTTACATTTATCTAAGTCGCACATAAAACAATTATCGGCGATATCATCAGAAAGAACTGTTTTATCAATAGAGATCATATAGTATTCTTATAGTAGTTATAATTTTTTTTTGAGAAAAATGTTTTACCTGAGAACTAATATTTTTCTTTATTTAAAATTGAATAAAGTTATCAATTATAAAAGTCAATTCTTTCTGAATTCCATGTCTATGTAATAATTCAGTCGTCCTTGTAGGAAATAATGAAAGAATGATAAAATGACAGAATGATTTGTCAGTCGAAGCCTTCTTTGATTAACGTAGTTTTTATCAGACTATGAAGCTTTGGTAAAGTAAACAACGAGTTGTTAGCTATGGATAGAAGAGGTAATGAGATAATAAGGAATAAAAATATTATGGTTGATTTATTAAAGGTACTAACCAGCTTTATTTGTAACTTGCCTCCGATTGGAAAATGGAGTATTGATGGATTATTTAGAAGGACTGAATGAGCCGCAACTTGAGGCGGTAACAACCACAGAAGGACCATGTATGGTAATTGCAGGAGCCGGGTCGGGCAAAACCCGTGTGCTAACATATCGCATAGCACATCTAATCAGGGCTCACGATGTGGATTCGTTTAATATATTGGCGCTGACTTTCACAAATAAGGCGGCCGGAGAGATGAGGGAACGTATAGAGTCAGTGGTTGGTGCCGAAGCGAAAAATCTGTGGATGGGGACCTTTCACTCGATATTTGCCCGTATTTTGAGATATGAAGGAGAAAGGATAGGGTATCCTTCTAATTTTTCTATTTATGATACAGACGATTCCAAGTCGCTCATCAAAATCATTTTAAAAGAGCGGAATCTGGATGATAAAATCTATAAGCCGGCTACCGTGCTCAACCGGATTTCAGGCGCTAAAAACAAATTGATTTCATGGAGAGATTATCAAAATAATCCGGTTTTTGATGAAGAGGACAAAAGTGCCTCACGACCGGAAATTGGCCGGTTATATCAGTTGTACTCAGAGCGGTGCTTTAAAGCCGCTGCAATGGATTTTGATGACTTGCTTTTCAATACTCAATTATTGTTTAATAACCATCCAGATATTCTTAATAAATATCAACACCGATTCAAGTATGTATTGGTAGATGAGTTTCAGGACACTAACTATTCTCAATATTTAATTACTAAAAAACTCGCAGCAGTTCATCAGAATATTTGCATAGTAGGAGATGATGCACAGAGTATATATGCTTTCAGAGGAGCTGATATAAAGAATATCCTTCATTTTGAAAAGGACTACCAGGACTTGAAAGTAATTAAACTGGAACAAAACTACCGTTCCACGAAAGTTATTGTAAACGCAGCCAATTCGGTGATAGAAAAAAACCGGTCACAATTAGACAAGAGCGTATGGACTGCCAATTCTGAGGGGGAACAGATTGATCTGTTGCGTGCCAATTCGGACAATGAGGAGGGTAAGCTGGTAGCCACATCCATTTTCCAGGAAAAGGGAAACCATCATTATAGAAATGGGGATTTTGCCATATTATACAGGACAAACAGACAGTCGCGTGCCATGGAAGAAGCTCTGCGACGAATGAATATTAAATACAAAATTTATGGAGGACTGTCCTTTTATCAGAGAAGGGAGATCAAGGACTTATTGTCATATTTGCGTTTTGTGGTCAACCAGAGCGATGAACAGGCATTGCGCCGAATTATTAATTTGCCTAAGCGAGGAATCGGTTCGGGCAGTGTAGATAAAATAGTTGTTGCGGCTGACATGCACGGAGTGTCTCCCTGGGATATCGTATCAAATATTCATGGACATCTGCCTGGTAGATCGGCAAATGCGATCGATCAGTTTGCTGTCATGATTAAGAGTTTTCTGGTTACGGTAAAACAAATGGATGCATTCGAGACCGCCAGTTATATTGCCAAACATTCGGGTTTATTAAAAAATCTGTATGAGGACAAAACCATTGAAGGCCTCAACCGGTACGAAAATGTTCAGGAATTGCTTAATGCAATCAAAGAGTTTGTTGACAATACAGAAAATAAGGAAAAAGATTTATCAGCCTTTCTTCAGGAAGTGTCACTTCTAACAACCCTGGATGATGAAAAGGGTGATCCGGAAGAGCAGGTAACATTAATGACTATACACATGGCCAAAGGGCTGGAATTTAAGATAGTATATTTGGTTGGCATGGAAGAAGATTTGTTTCCCTCTCAGATGATGCTCTCCAGTCGTGCTGATCTGGAAGAGGAGCGAAGGTTATTTTATGTGGCTATTACCAGAGCACGTGAGAAACTAAAATTGTGTTATGCCTATACCCGCTACCGTTTCGGCACACTAAAGAGCTGTGAGCCCAGCAGGTTTTTAGAGGAGATAGATCCTTCTTATATTAAAGTAAGTAAAAAGATCAGTCATAAAACAACCAGATTGCCGGATACGCACTATAGTAGTTCTTTAGTTCGAGGATTGAAGAATGTATCCAAAAGGCCGGTTAACAACTATCATCATCAAACATCTGAAAATTTTAAACCTAGTGATACAAACGGTTTATTAGAAGGAATGAAAGTGGAACATTCAAAATTCGGATATGGGAAAGTGATCAGTTTGGATGTGGATGGTGCCAGTCGAAAGGCAAAGGTTCTCTTTGATAATTTTGGAGAAAAGACTTTATTGCTTAGCTTTGCCAAGTTAAAGATTCACAATTAGAATTGCATATCATATCCACTAGAATTGCTTGTACAGCAAATAGCATTTTGATTTTACAATAATTTATATTTTAATGAACAATTACAACACTGGCAGACCTCCTCTGATCCTAAAAGAGTATGGTCGCAACATTCAAAACCTGGTAGATTATTTAAAGACGATTGAAGACAAGGAAAAAAGATCAGAATATGCCTATTTAATGGTTGATCTGATGAAACAGATTCATCCTTTAGCAAATGAAAATGTTGAGATCGATCAGAAATTATGGGATGACCTGTATATTATATCTGATTTTTCGCTCGATGTTGACAGTCCTTTTCCAATGCCAAGCATGGATGTTTTGGATAGAAAGCCTGAACCCCTCGGTTATACATTAGGAAAAGTTCGTTATAAACATTATGGAAAAAACATTGAGTTGTTGGTTCAAAAGGCCATTAAACTAGAAGACCCTGAAGAAAAGGAAGCAGCAATTATTCTCATTGGAAAATTGATGAAAACCTACCATACCATTTGGAACAAAGATAATATTGATGATGCTACTGTGTTGGCAAATATTCAAAAATTGTCTGATGGTCAGCTAGACCTTGATTTGAAAAGGATTGTGGAAGAAAACTTGTTTGAATCGACATATAAAGAGCGTAGAAGCAAGCCTACTAATGGCAAAAATCGAAGGGGTGGATACAAACAAAACAGAAACTCTAACCAGAATAATCGACGTAGAAGAAATTAATGGCCTCTTTCAGGATCGTTGGTGGCAATAAGCTAATTGGTGATATTGAGCCTCAAGGTGCAAAAAATGAGGCCCTGCAGGTGATTTGTGCTACACTACTTACGGATGAACCCGTAATCATACAGAACATTCCCGATATTCATGATGTAAATCGGTTGATGGAGTTGTTGTCTGCCCTTGGAGTGCAGATAGATCCACTCGGTCAGGGCAATTTTCGCTTTCATACTGGAAAGATAGACAGCGATTATCTTACAACGGAAGATTATATTGAAAAGGCCGCATCTATTCGAGGTTCGATTATGATTATTGGCCCTCTGCTCTCCAGGCTGGGTAAGGCGCGTCTTCCCAGGCCAGGCGGCGATAAGATTGGCAGGAGAAGGCTCGATACCCATTTTTATGGATTGCAACAGCTTGGGGCTGATTTTTCATTTGATTTTAAGGCAAATTTTTACAATGTAGAGGCTGATCAACTACATGGTGCTTACATTCATCTTGAAGAAGCATCTGTGACAGGCACAGCCAACCTGTTGATGGCTGCAGTTTTGGCTGAAGGTGATACGACAATTTATAACGCAGCATGCGAACCTTATGTCCAGCAATTGTGCTATTTGCTGAATGAAATGGGAGCTGATATATCTGGTATTGGCTCAAACTTGTTGAAAATCAGCGGTGTGAATAAATTGCATGGGGCTAAACATGTATTACTGCCTGATATGATTGAGGTGGGGAGTTTCATTGGTTTGGCAGCTATGACACAATCAGAAATTACTATCAAAAATGCCGGTGTCAAACATCTTGGGATTATACCTGATGCATTCAGGAAGCTGGGTGTACAGATGGTGTTTAATGATGATGATATTATTATTCCTTCGCAAGACCATTATGTTGTTGAAAGTTTTATTGACGGATCCATAATGACAATTGCCGATGCCATCTGGCCGGGATTGAGTCCTGATCTGTTAAGTATATTGCTTGTAGTAGCCACCCAGGCAAAAGGGACCGTCCTTATTCATCAGAAAATGTTTGAGAGCCGGTTATTTTTTGTTGATAAGATTATTGATATGGGGGCACAGATTATATTGTGTGACCCGCACCGCGCTACGGTAATCGGCCTTGATCGTGTAGTACAATTGCGTGGGATTAAAATGACATCTCCTGATATCCGGGCAGGAGTTGCTTTGGTCATTGCTGCATTGAGTGCGGATGGCACTAGTGAGATATTAAATGTGGAGCAAATTGACCGCGGTTATCAACAAATTGATGAAAGATTGAGGAAGTTGGGAGCTGAGATCGAACGCCGGCCCTAATCACCTGCCAACAATTTCAACCACTTTTTTCTGGTCCCTTTCCATCAAACCTACGCAACCGCTTACGCTAAATCTTCGGTGATCAAAGAACCTTCAGTTGACAAATCATTATCTCATTGTCTCCGCTTAGTACACTATTGGAATTTGGGTTTCTGTTAGGTTTACACCTCCAAATATTCCAATTCCGTTATTGATATTTGAGTAAACGGATCCTGGTTCTGCGTAGAAATCATCCTGTATTTTAAGCCTTTGAGCGTAACTGGAATGAAATTCATAAGCTTCTGTTGATAGATTTTCAAGAAATACAAACAATTCACTTTTATCCACAATTACTTCATCACTATATGTACAACATGGATATGTATACATTGTAGCTGTACCCGAAATGGTATAGTCAGTACCATTGAAAATATTATCATCAAACAGCCATCCATTTTTAAGATATAGTAGGGGGCGTGCAATATCCGCAGTATAGATTTCAGCATATTGATAGCCGAATACTTCATAAGCACCGGTGATCTCATTTGGCTTTAACAACGGACATCCAATACTCATGTAATAGAAGTTTTCCTCCGGGAGATCTTCAATAACAAATTCAAAATTGAAGCGAATAACTTCGAGAGTGTCTTCTCCCCAGGAGGTCCAGTTGCATTTTGAATCAGATATGATAACATGTGATGGAACAGCTGAATTGGCTGTAACACGACCGTAAACAGGATCGGTAATTTCAATTCGGTAGTTATTGTCTTGTTTGGGAATGGAAGTTGAATAGTATTTGCCATATTCTTCATCAGGTTGTTTAAAATAGGTCAAATTTTCAATTAGGAAACCGTTTTCAAAAAGAGCTACTTCTGAGCGGGTCAGGTCACGTATGTTTACGGTTTCAACATAGGGAGAAAAGCTTTCTGTTATACTCATTTGTATTGGAGCAGATTGATTGAACAATCCATTGATTACCATTTGTTTTTCACTTTCTTTAATATCAATGTCAAAATCTTTTTCACAGGCAGTGACTAAGATCAGTGATAGAGTGAATATAATATGTAAAATCCTTAATTTCATAATATACTAGAATGATATACGATAGAAAATGCTTGGCATAATAGGGAATAGAGTTATTTGTTTGTATTTGATATCTATTTGTCCGGTTTCAGGATTTTCATCATAGGTTTTGGTATAGTAAGATGGATTCATACGATTATAGAGATTTGTGACACCGAAAGTTAGTTCCCACCATCCCCAGGATTTTTTTTTCATATAGCTTGCCGTCAAATCCAAACGGTGATAAGTTGGGAGTCTTAAATTGTTGCGTTTGGGGGAATGATCAATAATGCCTGACGAGGAAACACTGCTGGTAGTTATTTCATTTGGAGAAGGAAATGAATGCCAGGTATGGTATTGTCCGTCATAATACGGATCTATATATGATATTGTAGGTACGGTTACCGCATTGCCCGAATATAAAACCCAGGTGCCGTTAAGCGACCAACGTTCTGAAAATTGATAACTACCCACAATGGATATGTCGTGACGTCGGTCATATCTGAAAGGAAAGACATCGCCTGAGTTGAGCTCATCAAATTGCCTGTTTGCCCATGAAAGTGTATATCCAATCCATCCTGTTAGAGGGGCTTGTTTTTTTTGCAGGAACCATTCTATACCATAAGCTGTTCCTTTCCCTGATGTCACCATGTTTTCCCATCCGTTTTCATTATGTAGAAAGCTTACTCCTTCCTTGTATTCTATGACATTGTTCATTGTTTTGTAGTAACCATCAATTTCAAGCTGGAAGTCTTTCCCCGTTGCTATAGCAATGCCCAGAGTTGCTTGTTTGGAATTTTCCGGTTGGATATTGTCAGTAGAAGGAACCCACAGGTCAGATGATTGTACGATGCCCGAACTGGTTAATAAATGTAAATATTGGGTCATATGAGAATAACCTGCTTTTATTGATATGGCGTTTGTAATGAGATATCTAACGCTCAAGCGAGGCTGAAAAGAGAAGTAATTTGTATGTCCGACAAGAAAACCGGATGCGTGTACACCCAGGTTCACCCTAAAATGTTGTCCTAGTTCTATCTCATCTTCAAAATAGGCCGAAAGCTCTGAGGCTCGTATCAGATTATTTTCAATGTTATTGGAAATGGTATCTTCTCCGGTTTGAGAGAAAAATGAATTGACACCTGGTTTAAAATTGTGATAAATGTATCCGCCACCAAACCTGATGCCATGTTTTTCGTTGGGAAAGTATTGAAAATCTTCGGTAAATGCGATATCCCGGATGTTGGAAAAATAAATACTTTCATTGATCTTATCATCAATATTTTGTTCGTTGGTACTTGTTCTTTGATAAGAATCCTTATTCGTGAATTTATAGTATGAAAGGTAAGCAGTTGTGTTGGAAAACAGTTTACTTGAAAACAGATGATTCCATCGCAAAGAGCCTATTATATCTCCCCATCCCTGTTTACTCTTTAATTTTTCCTCATAGTCCGTTTCTCCCCATTTAGTGGTGGCTTTTTCCGTTAGATAGTAATGATCCCAGCTATAAAAACCACTTACATAAAGATGGTCTTTTTCTGAGAGTTTATAATTTACTTTGAGATTGAGGTCTGTAAAATTATATCCTTGCAATTTCGATGTGTTTTCCGTTGAATTACTCATGGCCATCAGAGGCACCAGGAATAAGTCTGCATAAGTTCTCCTCGCCGATAACATAATGGAACTCTTATTTTTTTTAAGGGGTCCACTCACGTTTGCATTAACAGATAAAACACCGATAGCTAAATCTGTATTCCATTTTTGATTATTTCCTTCATTCATTGTAATGTCAAGCACAGAAGAAAGCCTTCCTCCGTACCGTGCGGGGAAGCCACTTTTGATAATATTGATATGATTGATGGCATTGGTGTTGAACGAGGAAAGAAACCCCCAAAGGTGATATGGGTTATAAATGGGTATCCCATCTACAAGTATAAGGTTTTGATCCGCTCCACCTCCTCTTACATAATATCCTGCGGATCCATCAACACCAGGTTTTATCCCTGGCAATAATGTGATGGCTTTTAATACGTCAACTTCCCCCCCCACAGAGGGTATGTGCTTGATTCGCTTCGAACTGATATCAATTATCCCCATTTCAGAGGCATTAATGATTTCTTCTCTATGTTTTTCTAAAATGATAATCTCATTGAGATTACTTATTGCCGGGGATAATTTTATATTGAGAATGGTGTCGGTGTTGACGTAAATCTCTTCACGTGTATAACCTATATATGAAAATACTATGGTTCTTGACCCCTCAGGTACAGTTAGACTAAAAAATCCAAAGTTGTTGCTTGCCGATCCTTTTCGGGTAGTTTTATCAAAAATTGAACATGAAATGAGAACTTCTCCAGTATTTTGATCAACAACATAGCCGGATATTATAATTTTTTCAGGCTCTTTTATATTATGCTGATAGAAAGTAACTGTGTTACCAATTAGCTTATAACTAATACCCCTGTCAGTACATAATTGGTTGAGAATTTCCCTGATGGAGGTCGTAGTTAAATGCAGGGAAATTTTTTCTTGTAACGCCGGCAAATTGCTGTTATACGCTAAAGATACACCACTCGTGCTCTCAAGTAGCTGGAGCGCTTTTCCCACACTGATACTGTCAAACTGGATGGTAATAGTGCGGTCTAAAACACTGTTCTGGGAGAAACCTGAATGAATTATAAAATATAATATAAAGGTAATTCCCAGTTGTCTCATTTATGATGGTTTAGAATCATACCCGCAAAGTTATTCTTTTTGGTTGATTCTACCATCATAAGTATTTTTTGTGCCATATCAAATGACTGTAAATAACTGAGCCGGGCATTATCATCTGTAAATGAATCATGCCGTTCGTGATACTCAGGTGGATTGAGCATCCGCCTGGCCCATGGATATTTTTCTAGGATGATATTTTTCATCATTTTTCTGATTTTTTTGCATAAATGGAATAACCATTTGCAGTTTCCTTGATTTCACATTTACAAGTGAGTTTTATGATGTTCAAAATATCCTGTAGTGAAGTCTGGTTAAATTGTGCCGTTAAATTGCATTCAACTGGTTTTTCCCGGTCTATGATAATTGTTTTGGTATAATAGGTGTTAAGATCCTCTATTACCTTCTGAAGTGGAGTATTGTTAAATTTGAAATTTCCGGTTTTCCATGATAGGTAATTTGGGTTTTTTGTTTTGAAGTGTGTCAGATGGCCCCGTTCTGTTTTTGCAGTATAACCAGCATCAATTACAATCTGATTTCGGGAGATCTTTGTACTAACTTTCACCTGACCTTTTTCTACATTTACTAATGTGATGTCTTCTGATACCCGAACATTAAAAGATGTTCCCACTACTTCAATATTGGAATGAGTGGTTTGAATAATGAAGGGGTGCTTTTGATTTTTTTTCACTTGAAAAAATGCTTCTCCCCTGAGTTTCACATTTCGGGTTTTGCCAGAGAATGATTTGGGATAGGAGAAAATGGCATTTTTGTTTAACCAGACATTTGTACCATCTATGAGTGTAATATTTTTTCTCAGGTCTTGATTGATAATTTGGACTGTTTTGGTTAGGTGAGAAGGAAGGTAAACCTGATAATAATAGATAGCCACAGCGCCCATCAAAAAAATCATAACTGCAGCTGCAAGACGTACAAACACAGGTGCTAATTTTATTATTTTCGTTTTAAGTGGTTTTCTGGCACTCAGCTTCACGGATTGCCATGCTATACCGGAATCAAAATCTTTCACCTTTATTTCTTGCTGATGCCATAACCTTTTCAGCATTTGATATTCCAACTCATGATTTTTTTTAAAAGTTTTGATGGCACTTCGATCAGTGTCATTACTTTCATTTGAAAAATGTCTGGATAATATTTCGTATATATCTTGCATGAGCCGGAAAGGGGGCTTTTACTATATGTCGAAAAAATAAGCTGCTACCCCTATCCGGAAATGAAAAATTATTGAAATATTTTTAGGATAATGAGTAAATATAGTAATTGGTTTTCTTTGAGAAGTGATTTCATGCTTCTTAAAGCCCTTCCCATTTGGTTTTCAACGGTTTTAACGGATATATTCATTTCATCTGCAATTTCTCTGTAGCTCATGCCGGAAGCTCTGCTCAAAAGGAATACTTCACGGGTTTTTGGTGGGAGTTTGGAAGCAAAATAATGTAATAAAGGGAGTATGTCTTCCTCTGAAAGTGTACCTGGCTCAGCTGTAGGTTGTTCCGGGAGGTCCCGTATGGGAATTTCTTTATTTATATTTTGGGTGCGCAGATAGTCAATGCATTTGAATTTAACACTTCGCAACAGGTAGCGTTCTTTATTTTGAACTTTTTTAAGAGAATCTTTCTCCCAAAGTTCAATAAACAGGTTTTGTACAATTTCTTCTGCCGTGGAATCATCATGTACAAAATTCAGGGCATAGTTGCACAAGGGCGAATAATAGGTTTGAAATATCTCTTTAAATGTTGCCAATGGTTACATTAGGATTGCCGATCCGGTGGTCAATATAAATAAGTGTAAATGGAAATGTTGCCTTATCGCCTGGTTTATATCAAACGTAATTACTCAGCATCACCGGCATCACTAACATCAGAATGTCTTCGTTGGGGTTTTTATCACCAGGCACGATAAGACCTGCCCTGTTTGGTTCTGATAACTGTAAGGTAACCTTTTCACTATCAAGATTATTCAGCATATCCATGACAAATTTTGCATTGAATCCGATTTCGACATCTTTGCCATCATGTTCGCAGGAAAGTCTTTCATCAGCTTCACTCTGGAAATCCAGGTCTTCTGCAGATATTTGGAGTTCGCTGCCCGTTATATTCACTCGTACCTGATATGTGCTTTTATTCGCGTATGTAGATATCCGGCGCAAAGAACTCAGTAATTCTATCCTATCGATAGTCATGTGATTGTCGTTATTGACCGGTATTACATTGTTATATTCAGGATAGCGCTCATCGATGAGCCGGCAAATCATACTAATGTTTTCGAAATGAAAAAAAGCATTTGAAGGATTAAATTCGATTACCACATTGGTATCAGATTGTGGGAGAGCATTTTTAAGCAAGTTCAGGGCTTTCCTGGGTATGATGAGTGAATGGTCTTCATCAGCTGTTACATCTACTCTTCTATATCGCACAAGCCGATGACCATCAGTAGCAACAAACGTAGTATTTGTTTCAGTGAACTGAACATATATACCTGTCATGGCCTGCCTCAGCTCGTCGTTACTCGTAGAGAAAATTGTTTTTGAGATAGCGCTAGCTAATGCATCAGAGGAGATATCTACGGAATAACCACCTGTAACCTCCGGTATGCGTGGAAAATCAGCCGCACTTTCACCGGCCAGTTTATAGTGCCCGCTATCAGAACTCATTTCAATAACACTTGTCTCTTCGTCAATAGAAAAAGTAACAGGTTGTTCCGGCAAGTATTTTAGAGTATCCATCAAAATCCTGGCAGGTATTGCAATACTGCCCTCTTCTTTTGCTTCCAATTCCAATTCCGTTACTATAGAGGTTTGAAGATCCGAAGCAGTAATGGTTAAGGAACCTGGTTTTATTTCAAATAAAAAATTCTCAAGAATAGGAACCACGGGATTTGTAGTGATAACTCCATGGATTTGATTTAGCGCATTGAGAAGGATGGGTGACGATATAATGAATTTCATTGTTTAGTATTTTGGTTTTACTATTTCAGCAGTAAATTTATAAATAAATCTCATTACCAATAAGGGTATTTTGTTTGAATTTTACAATTATTTCTCAAATTGAATATTTTAAGACCGATTTTAATTAAAAGTTTATTTTATTCAGCCCGGCTAATTGGTAGTTTTTATTTAGTTTCGGAGCTGTTTATAATAATGAGCAAATGAAAACATATGTGGAAAAAGTACAGGAAGCAGCCGGGTTCATTCGGGAGGTTTCTAGTGCAGAACCGGTTTTTGGAATTATTCTTGGCACAGGACTTGGTGCATTGGTGCAGGAAATCGAAACAGAATCGATTATTGAATATGAAGATATTCCTCATTTTCCCATTTCCACGGTTGAGAGTCATAAGGGCAGGTTGATCTTTGGGAAAGTGGCGGAGAAAAGTGTTGTGGTAATGCAGGGGCGCTTTCATTATTACGAAGGATACTCTGCCGCTGAAATAACTTTTCCTGTCCGGGTAATGAAATTGCTGGGCATTGAAAAGTTGTTAATCTCAAATGCTTCCGGAGGTTTATCTAAAGATCATAGGATAGGGGATCTGATGATAATGACAGATCATATCAATCTTCATCCTGACAATCCTTTGCGAGGCCCTAATTATGAGGAATTTGGCCCCAGGTTTCCTGACTTAAGTGAACCATATAGCAAGGAAATGATTTCTGTGGCCCTTGAAATTGCCGATGAATTTAATATAGGAGTCCACACTGGTGTATATGCCAGCGTTACAGGCCCTAACCTGGAAACTCCGGCGGAATATAAATATCTTAAAATTATTGGTGCCGATGCTGTTGGAATGTCGACAGTGCCGGAAAATATTGTGGCCCGCCATATGGGCATTCCTGTATTTGCCATTTCTGTTATTACGGATTTGGGGGTGGAGGGTAAGATTGAAGAGGTAACACTAAAACAGATGCTTGCCGCAGCAGCTAAAGCAGAACCTTTCATGACACGGATCTTCATCGAATTGATTGCAAGGCAATGATGGAATATAATAATGCGACAATGCGACAATGCGACAATGCGACAATGCGATAATGCGATAATGCGATAATGCGATAATGCGATAATGAAAAAATAATGGTCCTCCTTCGCCAAGGCTTCGGAGGATAAGAAATAATGGAAAGAAATAAAGGGCAGGATAAGGAGAAAATCATTTGTTACCATTGCGGAGATGAATGCAGGGATGAGCATGTCATTTTTGAGGATAAAGATTTCTGTTGCATGGGCTGCAAAACGGTTTATGAAATTCTTGATGAGAATGATCTGTGTACCTATTACGATCTTGATAAAAATCCTGGAATAAGTCTAAAGAGCAAAGATTTTGGTGATAAATATACTTTCCTTGACAATGAGGACGTGGCCAAAATCGTACTGGATTATCGCGATGAAGAAAAGGCTGTTGTCAATTTTTATATTCCCTCCATTCATTGTAGTTCCTGCATCTGGCTGTTAGAAAATCTTTATCAGATGATGCCGGGAGTAAGCCATTCCAGGGTGAATTTCACTAAAAAAGAGATGCATTTGGTTTTTGATCCAAGTGTGATTTCATTACGAAAGTTGGTTGAATTGTTGTCTACCCTTGGATATGAACCTTTGATAAGCCTGGATGATCACGAAAGAGAACAAAAGGAGAAGATCAATCGCAGTATATATCTGAAAATTGGAATTGCAGGGTTCGCCTTTGGTAATATTATGTTGCTGAGCTTTCCGGAGTATTTTGGTTTTGAGGGCATTAGTGACATTACATTGCAACATTTCATTTCCTGGCTAAATGTGTTGTTGTCTTTGCCTGTAGTATTTTATTGCGCTAATGATTATTATAAATCTGCACTGGCCGGATTCCGGCAGAAATATATCAATATTGATGTCCCTATTTCATTGGGTATTATCGCTTTGTTTACCCGGAGTCTGTATGAAGTATTTATAACTGGCGGCCCTGGTTATCTCGACTCATTGTCCGGTCTGGTGTTTTTTCTATTGGTAGGCAAATGGTTTCAGAACTTTACATATCAGGGCCTTTCTTTTGATCGGGATTACAAATCTTATTTCCCCCTTGCCATTCACCGGCTTGATAAAGATAATTGGGTGAGTGTACCTGTAAAAGATCTTAAAAAGGATGATTTAATATTGGTTCGTAATATGGAGATCATACCTGCTGATAGCTTATTGACTAGTCCAGGTGCAAATATTGATTATAGTTTCGTTACAGGAGAGTCAGAGCCACAGATAAGAAAATCGGGAGATTATATTTATGCAGGAGGCCGGCAGATGGGCGGTGGAATTCAATTGCGCGTTCAGAAAAGTGTATCGCAAAGCTATCTGATGCAATTGTGGAATAATGATGCTTTTGCCAAAGAAGAAGATCTTGGATTTACGAATTTGGTGAATGTGATCAGCAAATATTTTACTCTTGGGGTATTGGCATTTGCGATTGGCGGGTTAATTTATTGGTCAGATACAGATTTTGGCCTGGCTTTAAATGTGTTCACGGCAGTATTGATAGTGGCTTGCCCCTGTGCACTTGCTTTGTCTACCCCTTTTACACTAGGAAGTGCCATGCGTGTTTTCGGTAAAAAGCATTTTTATTTGAAGAATGTTAATGTGCTGGAAAAAATGTTGTATGTGACTCATATCGTTTTTGATAAAACAGGTACAATAACTCAAAACGAAGAAAGTCATATCGATTTTCGTGGCGATACATTAAGCTCTTCTGATTTAAGCATAGTGAAAGCACTAGTGGTCAATTCAACTCACCCTTTAAGCAGAAAAATCGCTGCCGGCATTGAATTGGATGTGGATGAAAAAGTGGTTGAGGAGTATGAGGAAATTGCCGGCAAAGGACTCAAAGCACGTATTGCAGGGGAAGAAGTTCGTCTGGGCAGTAGTGTTTTTGTGTTGGGCGAAAGTGAAATCGGATCTCAAAGCGATACCTCTGCGAGGATTCACCTGACAAAAGAGGGTAAATATCTCGGTTATTTTGCTGTTAGAAATAATTATAGAGTTGGTTTGAAACCTATGATTGAAGCCCTGGGCCATAAATATAAACTTACGGTATTGACAGGGGACAATGAAAGAGAACGGAAAAACCTTGGACAGATATTTCCTGAGGGAGCTTCTTTTTTATTCCATCAATCACCTCAGGATAAACTTGAATATATTCAATTGCTGCAAAAATCCGGTGAAAACGTATTGATGGTAGGGGATGGGTTAAACGATGCAGGAGCTTTAAAACAGAGTGATATAGGTATCACCGTTACAGATGATATTACTAATTTTACACCTGCAAGCGATGGAATTATGGATGCGAGATCTTTGAATAATCTTCCAGGTTTCCTGGATTTTGCACAAACGGCACATCGTATTATTATAGCTGCTTTTGTCATTTCATTCCTGTACAATGGTATAGGTCTCGGTTTTGCCCTTGCAGCTCTTCTCACACCTCTGTTTGCGGCTATATTAATGCCATTGAGTAGTATATCAGTAGTCGTATTCGCTACTGTTGTTACAAATTTTATGGCGAGATCTAAAAATATTATCTGATTATGTCTGTACTTGTTCTGTTGATATCATTTAGTTTGATAGTTGCCCTGATATTTTTGGCGGCATTTATTTGGGCCGTTAGAAGTGGTCAGTTTGATGATACCGAATCACCATCAGTACGTATATTATTAGATGATAAACCGCGTAATTCAAATAAGAGCGACAAGAAAAAGTAATATGGAGCAATAAAAATTATTGATATTAACGTAGCAACCGATTGTCAGCCAAATATTTATTTTTAAGGCATTAACTGAAAAATCAAAAAAAAATTGTTTTCTTGTAAAACAAAAACAATCATTTCTAATTTTTAGATTAAAAGTGACCTATTCATGTCGTTGAGCAGAAACGCTTGGCAACTTTTATAACTATTAACCTGTTTTAATATGCAACTCGAGAAGTTTAGTTACGACAACAAAATAGTAAAGTACTTTGTAATTGCCACGATACTATGGGGCACCATTGGTATGTTGGTTGGTATCATCATTGCGACACTGATGTTTTATCCGGAATTGCATGGTAATTGGCATGCCGGTTGGAATAGTTTTGGCCGGTTACGCCCCCTCCATACAAATGCTGTTATTTTTGCATTTGTGGGCAATATGATTTTTGCCGGTGTCTATTATTCTTTGCAGCGTCTATTAAAAGCGAGGATGATTAGCGATGCGCTAAGTTGGATACACTTTTGGGGATGGCAATTGATCATTGTTGCAGCAGTAATAACCTTTCCCATGGGTTTCACTACATCTAAAGAATATGCAGAGTTGGAGTGGCCTATTGATATAGCTATAACAATTATATGGGTGGTTTTTGGCATCAATATGATAGGCACCATTCTCAAACGCAGGGAACGACATATGTATGTGGCAATCTGGTTTTACATTGCAACATTTGTTACTGTAGCTGTTTTACATATCGTCAATTCAGTAGAGATTCCGGTTACGTTATTTAAAAGTTATTCCTGGTACGCTGGTGTTCAGGATGCATTGGTACAATGGTGGTACGGTCATAATGCAGTAGCATTTTTTCTGACCACACCTTACCTGGGTTTGATGTATTATTTCTTACCTAAAGCTGCAAACCGTCCGGTGTATTCGTATCAATTGTCCATCGTCCACTTTTGGTCATTAATATTTCTATACATTTGGGCCGGACCACATCACTTGCTTTATACATCATTACCTGATTGGGCACAGTCATTGGGTACTGTTTTCTCTATTATGCTGATCGCACCTTCCTGGGGTGGTATGCTAAACGGTTTGTTAACCTTACGAGGCGCATGGGATAAAGTTCGTGAAGATCCGATCCTTAAATTTATGGTGGTGGCGGTCACAGCTTATGGTATGTCGACCTTTGAAGGCCCAATGCTTTCGCTTAAGAATTTTAATGCGATGGCCCATTTTACAGATTACATCATTGCTCATGTTCATATTGGGGCTTTAGGATGGAACGGGTTTCTTACATTTGGAGTTTTGTATTGGATGATACCAAAAATGTGGGGCACAAAATTATATTCTGTTAAATTGGCTAATTTCCATTTCTGGATTGGTTCGCTCGGTATTATATTTTATGCTTTATCACTATATACTGCATTCTTCGTACAAAGCCTGATGTGGAAACAATTCACACCGGATGGTGTATTGGCATATCCGAATTTCCTCGAAACTGTTACACAAATTGTACCCATGTATATTTTAAGGGCAACAGGCGGTTTGCTGTACTGGATAGGTGCTTTGGTAATGATTTATAATTTGTGGAAAACTGCAACAATTGGGAAATTTATTGCCAATGAAGAGGCAGAAGCACCTGCATTGGAGCGAAAAATTATCACAGGAGGACATTGGCACAGCATATATGAGCGTAAGCCGATCCTGTTTACAATCATTGCTTTGGTAGTGATCCTGATCGGAGGTATTGTAGAGATAGTTCCTCTATATTTAGTCAAATCAAATGTGCCGACTATTTCAAGTGTAAAACCCTACACCCCACTTGAATTGTTTGGCAGGGATATTTACATCCGGGAAGGATGTAATACTTGTCATACCCAAATGATCCGACCGTTCAGATGGGAAACCATGCGATACGGAGAATATTCCAAAGCCGGGGAGTTTGTGTACGATCATCCGTTTTTATGGGGATCGAAACGTACAGGGCCTGATCTGCATCGAATTGGCAACAAGTATCCGGATTCGTGGCATTACAGACATATGTATGATCCGCGAGCTACTTCTGAAGGATCGCTTATGCCGCGTTACCCATGGTTATATGAAAATTATTATGATGAGTCATTGCTTGAAGGAAAGATCAATGCTTTACGGACAATTGGTGTGCCATACGAAGAGGGATATGAGCAAAAACAAGCGCTGGAAGACCTTCAACAACAAGCACTTGAAATCTCAAAAGGATTGAAAGCAGAAAATTTGGATAATGATCCTATTTTGGAAATTATTGCCCTGATTGCTTATCTACAGCGATTAGGTACTGACATTAGTGTTGATGAAACCGTTTCACAGAAATAACTACTATTATGTTTAAACATTATTTTGAACTAAAACAAAGTGTGGAATTGTGGCCGGTTATATCCTTAATTCTGTTTTTTTCGTTTTTTGTGGGAATAGTCATTTGGGTTTTTCTGGTGGACAAGAACTACATCAGTAAAATGAAAAATCTTCCTTTTGAAGATGATCAGCCTGAATGTCTTGAAACCAATCTTAACAACTAAATTTTTACCATTATGTATTTGAAATTATCAAGTATATTCAAAAAAAGTTTTATTTCTTTAGCCGCTATGATGTTGGCCTTCCAGGCGGGAGCCCAGGATGCCTCTGGAAAGATGTCAGGCACGGAAATTTTGTTGATTGTTGTTATTAGCCTTGTGCTACTGGTTGCCATTTTACTATTAATATCTATTACGTATTTAGTTAAGGTGATCAGACTTATCATTTTTGAGCAGCAAAAAAAGGAAGCAGCTGAAGCTGGTGTTGAAATTGGGGAAGCACCTCAAAGTTGGTGGCAAAAACTAATGCATAGTCTTACCGACACGGTACCACTTGAAAAGGAGGAAACTGTCATGCTCGATCACAATTATGACGGCATCAAAGAGTTGGATAATCATTTGCCTCCCTGGTGGAAATGGCTGTTTTATTTTACCATCGCCTGGGCATTTGTTTATTTCTTTGTTTATCATGTTTTCGGTTTGTTCCCTTTGAGTCAGGAGGAATACGACAATGAGATGGTCGCTGCCGAGATGGCTTTGGAAGCTCAGATGAAACTGACAGGTAACGTAATTGATGAAAATACGGTGGAATTTACGGATGATGTAGCTTTGTTAGAGAAAGGAAAAGCAATTTACGACCGTGATTGCACGCCATGTCACCTTCCCCAGGGGCAGGGACTCATCGGGCCGAATTTTACAGATGATTATTGGATCCATGGAGGTTCTATCAAGGACATGTTTAAAATAATTAAAAATGGAGTTCCTCTAAAGGGTATGATATCCTGGCAATCGAAGTTAAGTCCAGCTGACATGCGTAATGTAGCCAGTTACATCAAAACTTTCAGAGGTACTGATCCTCCAAATCAAAAAGAACCTCAAGGTGATCTTTATGTGCCTGAAGAAGACAAACAAGACCAAAACGCAGAACAACCAACTGATTCAACAACGGTAGTTATGAATTAACTTCCGATCACTATATACAAGAATCAGGATGGATGATATTTATGAAGTTGGCGAAAAGTATCGTGATACGATAGCCACCGTCGATGAGAAAGGAAAAAGGGTTTGGATATATCCAAGAAAGCCCAAAGGGCATTATCACAATCTCCGGATTGGAGTAACGATTTTGCTCCTCATTTTATTTTTTGTCGGTCCTTTAATCCGCTTGAATGGCAATCCTTTTATATTGATCGACGTATTTGAACGTCATTTTATAATAATGGGTGTGCCGCTATGGCCTCAGGACTTTCATATTGTGGCGTTGGCCCTGATTTCTCTCGTGGTCTTTGTAGTATTATTCACCGTAATTTACGGAAGGATTTGGTGTGGCTGGGCCTGCCCTCAAACCATTTTTCTGGAAATGGTTTTTCGCAAAATTGAGTATTTAATTGAGGGAAATGCCACCAAACAGAAAAAACTTGATGATGCACCCTGGACGGGAGGAAAAATATTTAAAAAGGGCTTAAAACACCTGGTATTTATTTTAATATCCCTCATTGTGAGCCATACATTTATGGCTTATATCATTGGGAGTGAAGGTGTGATTGATATTGTTTCCCAGTCGCCATCGGCCCATTGGGCAGGATTTGCCGGAATAATGGCATTTACTGCATTTTTTTATTTTATAATGTCAGTTTTCCGCGAACAGGTATGTACAACTGTTTGTCCTTATGGCAGATTGCAGGGAGTGTTTGTTAGCAACAATACAGTTGCTGTAATCTATGATTGGTTGCGCGGCGAACCAAGAGCCCGGCTTAAAAAAGGCAAGAAAGATGAGTCTAAGGGTGATTGTATCGAATGTAAGCTGTGCGTTTATGCCTGTCCGACGGGTATTGATATTCGTAATGGCACACAGTTGGAATGTGTCAATTGTACCGCTTGTATGGATGCTTGCGATGGAGTGATGGATCGAATTGAAAAGCCCCGGGGGCTGATTAAGTATGCTTCTTATGACGGCATTAAAACCGGTAACCACAAAATATTTACTACAAGGGTACTCGCTTATTCTGTTGTTTTGTCTGTTTTGGTGTTTGCTGTGTTTTATATGCTTTTGACGAGGCCGGATATTGAAGCTACTATCCTTAAAGTACCGGGGCAACTTTATCAGGAACAACCTAATGACCGGATCAGCAATTTATATAACATGCAGTTTTTAAATAAGACTTACAAAGAAGTTGATATTGATCTGAAAGTTAAAGATATTGAGGGGGCAACAATTAAGAGAGTTGGAGAATTGGGATTGCATATACCGGTTGGGGAAAGGCTTGATTGTGTATTTTTTATTGAGTTGCCAAAGTCTGTTGTTACTCAGATGAAAATAAAATTGATTATACAATTGATAAGAAATGGTGAAGTGGTAGATGAAGTAAAAACGAATTTTATTGGACCTTTAGTTATACCGAAGCGATGAATTGGGGATGGAAGATATTTATTCTTTATACAGGGTTTGTAATCATGACTCTGATTGTAGTCATATATACGATGACTCAGAAGGTTGAATT
>Ga0164313_10000510_pt1 | contig 31538 bp, 23 predicted proteins | sample GuaBasSedimGuay4_FD_113735 | JGI IMG/M metagenome (GOLD analysis project Ga0164313, IMG submission 113735) | Subseafloor sediment microbial communities from Guaymas Basin, Gulf of California, Mexico - Guay4, Core 4569-4, 0-3 cm | ecosystem: Environmental > Aquatic > Marine > Hydrothermal vents... | reverse complement strand
TACTTCCAGGCAGTCCGATCGCGAAACACCTTCTGGAATCTGGCTGGGGCTGACCTGAACCAAAGCGCCGCCGCCAATCGCCGCCCCAAAGCCAACGGCCTGTTGTATCGCAGCCCGGAATTGTTCCTCGCGCCCTGGAACCCCGGAAAGCCCAAGCCCACCTTCCAGCAAGTCGCCGGGCCAGGTGTTGAACAGGGCAATTTGAACATCGGCATCGGCTGCCTTTCTGACAACCGTAGCCGGATCGCAGCCTTCAGAGTGGTGGAACTCGACTGCGGCCAGGCCGGCGTCACCGGCTGCCGCGAATCGCTCGGCAAAATCATATTCGCGGAACAGCCAGTTGATGTTGGCGCAAAATTTCAGCATCGTAGCCTAAACCCGGTCTCTTCTAGAAATTGAACCGCACGCTGATGCCGATCGTACGGGGGCGGCCCACGGCCCACGTTGTGCCGACCCATGGTGTCGGCGGTTCTTCGCGACTTTTATCCAAAGTGATGAACTCATCGAACAGGTTTTCGGCAAACAGCGTGACGCCCCATCGGTCGGATTCAATCCCGAGTCTGGCGTTGACGATGTTGTAGGACTCCACAATGATTGGATTCACAAGTAAATCGGTCGAATCCCCGATATAGGCGTAGCTAAGTCGGGCGACCCCACCCCAATTACCGGATATTGACCAATTGTACTGACCAGAAAGATTGAACGATGTTTCAGCGACGCCAGGAATCCTGCTGCCTTTGGGTGCGATATCAGGAAACCCTGCCGGATCGCCCAGGATGTAATCATCATCGGTCTCCGCTTCCAGAAAAGTAGCCGACGCAGTAAAAACCAGGCCATCCAAGGCTTCCCAGTTGAGTTCCAGGTCAACACCCAGTGAGTGTGCATCACCGACGTTATCCGCGGCTTCGAAAGCACCACCCGGCCCTTCCACGACGGTAGCCTGCAGGTCTTTCCAATCCATGTAATAGGCGGCTGCATTGAAAACCACGCTGCCATCCGCCCAGACGCTCTTGTATCCGATCTCGTAGTTGGTCATTTTCTCCGGATCGTAGTCGATGGGAGCGCCTGGCAGAATCTGGGCGAATGCGTTCTGACCACCGCTGCGGAAGCCTTGCGATATGGTTCCGTAGAACATCGCGTCGCTTTCGAAGCTGTACGTCAGTGTCGCCTTTGGGTTGAAGACATTGGAAGTGCCTTCTGATTCCGCGACATCCGGCAATATGATCTGTCCGGCTCCCAGGCCGATCAGGAACGGAAACAATCCACTGTACGCATTGACCGCCTTTCTTTTTTCCCGGAAAATTCGTGCGCCAATCAGCCCCTGTAAATTATCGTTGAAGTCGTAGGTAACCTCACCGAATGCCGCTATCTGCTTGTAGCTGCCTTCGCTTATACTCAAGATGCTTTCTTCCATCGGGACCGGAGTTCCCAAAATTGCTGTTGTCAGAATCGTTGAGACAATTAGATTATCTTCTGCCGTTATTTCCGGAATACTTTCTCCGGTGAAAACCCACGAAAAATTCTGCTTTTTGTAAAAGGCGCCTGCGGTCCATTGCAATTTACCGCTGCTATTGGACACCAGTCGCAACTCCTGTGAGAAGGCATCTGAACCCTGCTCCTGATCAATATATACACCCGTTGTCGGGCCTTCCGACGGGAGCCCAAATTGGCCATATACTTCACTGACTATAGGCGTCAGTGCGTCGTTCGAAATCAGACCTGAGGTGTCTCTGTCGAACCATGAACTGGATGATACGAAATCAGCGAATCCAAAATCGTAATGGATAGCCAGATTATATCCATTCAGATCGTCATCAAGATCGCTCGGTATCGAGGCGGCATTCAGGAAATCTCTGTTCCCAATGTTGAAGTCACCTTGCTTGGCGCGGTTAATCAAAGCCGATAAATTGATTTCCAGTTTATCCGAGGGCATCCAGCCCAGCACGAAGTACCCACCGCTGGTTTTGCTGGAATTGGAATTTTTTTCAAGCGGCTCACCGCTGGTGTAATCGATCAAATCGATATAACCGCCCATATCGTTATAAAAACCCGAAGCACGCAGTGCCACTGTCTCGCCCAGCGGGATGTTGAGGGCCAGATTGGCTATCTTGTTGGATTCACCACCCTTGGTGTCCGACCAGATCAGCTCGGCTTTACCGCCGAATGCACTTGGATCGGGCTTGTTGGAGACCACCCGGATGGTGCCGGCCATCGACCCCTCCCCGTAAAGCGTTCCCTGGGGCCCACGCAGCACCTCGATGCGGCTGACGTCAAAGCTCTTGATATCCGGAAACATACCCGCCATTGTCAGTGGCATTTCATCCAGGTACAAACCAACCGGCGCACCCGGACCACCTGCGACCGTGTTCGATGGAGAAATGCCGCGCATTGCAACATCACCCGTGCCGGCCTGGAGCGTCCGATATTCGACACCGGCCATGTGATCGACCAGGTCATTAAATCCAGAAGCACCCACATCGGCCATCATCTGTTCCGTGAATACCGAAATCGCTATTGGTACGTCCTGTACTCTGACTTCTCTTTTCGTCGCGGTAACGACAATCTCTTCGATTTCCATCGCGTATTCGTCGTTGTCTTGAGCCGTGGCAGATGGTGACGAAATACCAAACAGCACGGCCGCTGCAACAATTGAAAGAATCTTCTCAGGTTTCATGAATACACCCCACAGTGTGTGAAATCCAAATATCAATAAAGTGAAATCTACATGACTATTAACTCATGTGATCGTGCAGTCAGTTTGTGGGTTTTACTTCGAAATGTCAATTATCAATAGTGAAAATATATGTATTTGAGTATTTTTACCTGATATGTCAGAAAGTTACATATCACTATTTACAATCAGCCTACAAGTCATAATATATATATATTATGACTTGTCGTTCACTAGAGTAGGATTTTTTCGATGGCATCTGCATGGGCACGCCAAGCTCAGGATCAGAAAACAGGCTTGCATCTGCCCATTATTTTGGTGCCGGAACGTGTAATCAGCCGAGGGGACATCTCCCCTCTTACAAGCGCTTACCACTCACGCTATCGATCTGGAGAAGCGGCAGGAAAACCTTGCCGACCGAGAGCATTTCCGCAGGCGGATTACCCGCGAATATCGAACGGTAAATGAGGAGCGCCTGCAGTTCCGTTACCAGTTCACTGTCTCCATGCTGGCTGCTCAGTGCCGCCGCATGAATACCGAAACGCGCAAACAAGCCCTGGTCCAGAATCGAGCCAACCGAGAAACACATTTGCCTGACATGGTCATCCTCTTTCTGATTCAGGTCATAATGAGGGTGCAACCACTGCATCAGACGATCGACGATGAATTTCGAGCGCCGGCGCCAGACTTCAGCCAGTTCCTCGTGCACCTCGCTGAGTTGCACGAGGTAAAGCATGATCCCATAATTCAGACGGAAGGAAGCTTCATACCAATGCACAATCTTGAGCACAGTCTCGAAAGGGTGCACCTCTGATGTTAGCAACGGCATGGTCCCGATCTCAAAATCCACGAACCCCGACAGCAATTCCTTCACGATGTCGGTTTTGGTTTCGAAATGCAGGTAATACGTACCCTGGGAGGCACCCACCCCTTCGCAAATATCACTAACCCTCATATCCTGGGGAGCTACCGAATCAAAAAGCCTTGCTGCGGAAGCCAGCAACAACAATTTGGTTTTCTTGGCGCTGCGTTTACCCTCGTATTGCTTTGCCTGAGCAAGCAAATAATCAGCATACCTGATCGCATTATTTCTATTCATGGGCGCAAGCATAACAAGACTTGTCAGTCATATCTAACCTGAATTATTTTTCAGCGCCGCGACAGCAATCTCAACCTGTCCAGTTTGGCCAATCATGGAGCCAAATTCCACGAAGGTTGACTACAGCATATGTTCAGTTATAGTGACTATACAGTCATATGATTGTATAGTCATATATGAAACCATGGAGTTTGCCAAATGATCAAACGTGAAAAAGTCATCATCACCTGTGCCATTACCGGCGCAATCCATACCCCTTGCATGTCACCCTACTTGCCGATTACCCCGGAACAGATAGCCAGGGAAGCCATAGCAGCGGCCGAGGCCGGCGCGGCAATAGTGCACCTGCATGCACGCGAGCCTGACACCGGCATGCCGACCACCGACCCGGAGGTCTACCGGCAATTCCTGGAGCCGATCCATGAGAATTGTGATGCGATTATCAACATTACTACAGGTCAGCCTGACCGGCAGGCATTCGAAAACCCTGATCCGCAGGCGCTTTTCCAGCGTCGCCTGGCTGCACCCAAGGAGTTTGCGCCGGAGATCTGTTCGTTCAATATGGGGCCAATGAACCCGGCCGCCTTCCTGCTGCACGACAAATACAAAGACAAGGAAATGAGGGAATGGGAGCAGGCCTTCTTTACCCTGACCAAGATGTTTACCATCCAGAACACCTACGCCAATATGGAGCAGGTCGCAAAAGATCTTGGTGAAGAACGGGGCGTCAAGTTCGAATTCGAATGCTTTGACATCGGCCACCTTCACACGCTTCATACGATCATGAATCTGGGCTGGATTAAACCACCCCTGTTCATCCAGTCAGTTATGGGGTTTGCCGGTGGACTGGCAGCAGACCCCGAACATGTAATGCACATGAAACAGACTGCGGACAGGCTGTTCGGCGATAAGTACCACTGGTCCTGCCTGGCTGCGGGTGCGAAGCAGATACCGACCATCGCCATGGCGGCGATTATGGGCGGCCATGTCCGGGTCGGCCTCGAAGACAGCCTCTGGTATGGCAAAGGCCAACTGGCCAAGACCAATGCTGACCAGGTGAAACGAATCCGACGCATCCTAGAGGAATTGTCGCTGGAGATTGCGACCCCTGATGAAGCGCGCGAGATTCTTCAGACCAAAGGTAAGGAGAATGTCAATATCTGAGGCGGCGCTACCGAACCGGCCGCTTGGGCTCAAAGCCTATCTTGGCTTCGGCGCTGGCTCGATGGGAACCGGCGTTTTCAGTGTCGCCCCGGGTCTCTTGTTGCTCATCTATATGACCGACACTCTGGCCATCCCTGCCACATTGGCAGGACTGGCTGTTTTTATCCCGAAGCTGTGGGACGTGGTGACGGACCCATTAATGGGTTTTATTTCTGACCATACCCGGACCCGCTGGGGCCGCCGGCGGCCGTACATGCTTGCAGGCTCCTTAACGATGTGGGTCGCATTTTCCCTGTTATTTGTCGCCCCGGAGTTCGAAACGCCGAACTCCGCCTTCGTCTACGTCATGCTCATTTATATTTTTTGCACCAGCGCATACACGGTGTATGTCATCCCCTACACGGCGATGCCAGCCGAAATGACAGATGACATCCATGAACGCACGACGATTATTTCTTTCCGCATGACCTTTGCGCTGGTGGGTATGCTTGTGGCGGGAGTCGCCGCACCGCTGATCGTGGATGCTGCGGGTGGCGGGCGCGGCGGTTACGCAGTGATGTCGGTCACCATAGGGTCATTCTGTGGCCTGGCGATGCTGTTTTCTTTTTTTGCAACCCAAAAACTGCCCTTTAAACAACAGACACGGGTGAAACATCGCCTTCGAGAACAAATCGTCATAGCGCTGCAGAACCGTCCATTCCTGGTTCTACTGGCGACTTTTCTGATCCAACTCACTGCCGCGGGCACGGCACTGGGCACGATGCCCTATTTCGTAAAATACGTACTCGGTCAGAGCGCCACCATACTTTCAATCCTGTTTCTGTGTATGTTCGGCAGCGCCATCCTGACCATGCCGATCTGGGCAAAACTTTCGCGCCGAACCGGAAAATACAGGGCATACCTGACTGCCAGTTCGATCTATGCGCTGGCTTCTGGCAGTCTGGTCTTCGCTTCAGCAGATTCACAACTTGCACTGGTATACCTGCAGTTATGCGGCATGGGCCTTGGATTCTCCGGTCTTACGATGCTTCCCTATTCGATGCTGACCGACATCATCGAGTACGACGCAATGGCATCTGGCATGCGGCGTGAAGGCGCCTTTACCGGCATCTGGGTTGCGACGGAGAAAACCGGATTCGCCTTCGGTGGTCTGGCCGCGGGTGTGGTATTTGGTCTGTTCGGTTTTATCGAGTCGACCACCGGAGACATCGCCCAGCCACAAAGCGCCATTCTGGCGATCAGCTACACCATCTCACTCTTCGTTGCAGCGGCCATCACCATCAGTCTCCTGGTACTGCGCGCCTACAACATTGACGAAAGAGACTTGACACGGAAAATTGAGACACATTCACTCGCGGAGAACAACATATGAGTTACCAGGCTTTTAGTATAGAAATTGATACTGGCGTTGCCCACGTCATTATGAACCGTCCCAACTCGCTAAATGCAATGGACGGCGCGTTCTGGAAAGAGCTCTGGCAAATATTTAACACCTTGTCCGAAAACCCTGATGTCCGCGCAGTTGTTCTTTCATCGACCGGCAAACATTTCACCGCCGGCATGGATCTCAAGTTCTTCGGCGGCATAGCAGGAACAGCTGCAGGTGACCCCGGCCGGCAGCGTGAGCAAATACGCCGCATGGTGCTGGAGTTCCAGGAAAGTTTCAACGCGATCGAGAAATGCCGGGTGCCAGTACTCATGGCAGTCCACGGCGCCTGTATTGGAGGTGGCGTGGATATGGTCTGCGCCAGCGACATGAGGTATTGCAGCGAGGATGCCTACTTCACCATTCAGGAAATCAAGATCGGCATGACCGCGGATGTAGGCACGTTGCAGCGCCTGCCGCATTTGATGCCATCGAGTCTGGTGCGGGAACTCGCCTTCACCGGCAGGAAGCTGCGTGCTGTCGAGGCCCTGTCGAGCGGTTTTGTTAGCCGGGTTTTCGAAGATCATGAAAGCCTGGTTGCCGGTGTGCTGGAGATCGCAATGGAAATCGCATCACGCTCACCACTGGCCATCGTGGGATCGAAGGAAATGCTCAATTACGCTCGTGATCATTCGGTTGCGGATGGGTTGAACTATATCGCCACCTGGAATTCAGCCATGGTGATCACCGAGGATCTGCAGGAGGGAATGCACGCTCAGGCAGCGAAGCGCCCGCCTTCTTACGACAATCTTCTGGACAAGAGAAATATTGGATAAACCCAAAGCGTACATTTGCACTCAACAAGTGCATGTGAAGCCAACACAAGGAGAACACCGTGTACCCAGATCTCAAATCGAAATCTGCCGAGCTTTTTGCCCGAGCCCAGAACGTTATGCCCAGCGGTTACACCCGGCACATGGCGGTTTCACCGCCCTACCCGATTTACGCGGATCATGCAGAAGGCTGCTGGATCACCGATGTCGATGGCAACAGGTATATTGATTTCGTCAATAACTTCACGGCCCTGATTCACGGTCATGGCCGGAAAGAGATTGTAGATGTGGTGGCCCGCCAGGCGCACCGGCTGATGTCGGCGATCCTGCCGTGCGAGGCAGAATTACAGCTTGGCGAACTGTTGCAGCAACGAATCCCGGGCGTGGAACTGGTGCGGTTCATGAATTCCGGTACCGAGGCAGTGATGATCGCCGTCAAGGCAGCGCGTGCCTACAATCAACGGTCCAAGATCGCGAAGATGGAAGGTGGTTACCACGGCCAGTACGACCTGATCGAGGTCAGTCACCGCCCTTCTCCGGACAAATGGGGGCCGGCAAACCACCCAGCCAGTGTCGGTCACCAGTTTGCAACACCACAGAGTCTGCTGGACGAAGTTGTCGTTCTGCCGACCAATGATATCGAGGCGACCAGGCAACTGATCAGCGAAAACGCGAGTGATCTGTCCGCAGTGTTGATCGACCCCTATCGAATCCACCTGGGAAACATCCAGCCAAGCGTGGAATACCTGCAAATGCTACGTGATGAAACAACGAAACACGGCATTGTATTAATCTTCGACGAGGTTATGTGCCTCAGGGTGGGCTTTAACGGCCGCCAGGGCCAGCTTGGGATCACCCCGGATCTTACGACGCTGGGCAAGATCATCGGCGGCGGTTTGCCGATTGGAGGCCTGGGTGGCACCCGGGAGGTGATGTCGGTATTCGAACTGGATGGTCTGGATGTCAAAGTCAAGCACAGCGGCACTTTTACCGCCAACGGCATGTCGATGGCCACCGGCTACGTCGGCATGAGCCTGCTGACCCCGGAAGTATTCACCGATATGGAGGCCCGGGGCGAGCGCCTGCGCAAAGGACTCAATGAGGCAATCAAAGATGCAGGCATGGCGGGGATCGCAGTCGGCGAGGGCTCCCTGACCAGTGTTGCCTTGACGGACAAACCCCCGCAGAATTTCCGCGAGCTGGCGGCCCTGTTCACGCCCGAATTCCTGCGGCGTGCGATGAATATGCAAAATGCATTGCTCAACGAGGGGGTACTGACCATGCGTGGCCTGTTCGTGGCCTCGACGCCAATGACCGATGACGATATCGATTTTACCATCGAGGCTGCTGGCAGGGCGTTCCGCAAGCTGGCGCCGCAGATGGAAAAGGCAGCCAATGAGTAATTTCGATGCGGTCGTGATTGGTGCGGGCAACGGCGGCCTCACCGCCGCGACGACCCTGGCCAGGAGCGGTGTCAAGACCCTGCTGCTGGAACAGCACAATGTACCGGGTGGTTGTGCCACCAGTTTTATACGCGGGCGCTTCGAATTTGAAGTGGCGCTGCATCAGCTCAGCGGACTGGGCAGTGAGGACAAACCGGGCCCGCTAAGAAGACTGTTCGCAAAACTTGGGGTATTGAACAAGCTGGAGTTCGTGGAAGAACATGATATCTACCGGACCTGGGTTTCGGACCAACTCGATATCACTTTACCGGCGGACCGAAAAGCCACGATTGAAGTGCTGATTGCCCACTTCCCCGCCGAAAAGGAAGGCATCCAACGGTTGTTCGGTCTGATCTACCAGTTCGCACAGGACATGCTCCAAGGTGTGTATGGCCGGGATCCTGATTTCAGCGCAGAGAAGTACCCCACATTCTGTAATTATGCCTTGCGTGACAGTCAGTCGGTGCTGGATGAGTTCATTAAAGATCCGCTGTTGCAACTGACCATAGCTTCATACTGGGGTTATGTCGGTCAGCCACCCAGGAGCCTGTCCTTCCTGGACCTGGCGATGATGCTGTTCATTTATATCGAATTCAAGCCCTATCACTTCAAGGGCGGATCCCAGGCCCTGTCGCAAGCGCTGCTGGACAGTTTCCTCGAGGCTGGAGGCATAGCACGTTTCAACTGTGGCGCCCGGAAGATCGTCGTCGATAATGGTGAAATGCGGGCGGTTGTGACCGAACACGGCGATCAGATCGACACGACACACGTTGTCTCCAACGCCAGTCTCGTCACTACCTACCTGGATATGATTGGGGAGGAGCACCTGCCGGTCAAAGCAGTGGCTGCGCTCAAACCTCGCAGTATCGGCACTTCGGCGGTCACGGTCTATTGCGGTCTCGATTGCGAGCCAGCCGATATCGGCATCGAAGTGAGCACAACCTTCGCATCAATTAGCGGCGAAATGGACACCATGATCGGCTCAGCGCACAGCTTTGAAAAACCTGAAGGTTTAGCAATGACCTGCTACGACCTGGCCGATCCGGAATTTTCATCACCGGGAACCTGCCAGGTTTCATTAATCAACCTTTGCTACGCGGATCACTGGCTCGAATTACCGCCCGAATCCTACCATGAGGCCAAATACAAGTACGCTTCGCAGATGCTCGATATCGCCGAACGCATGCATCCTGGCTTCCGCGACGCATTGGAAGAAGTTGAAGTCTCAACACCACTTACACATATGAACTACCTGCGCACCCCCGGCGGGTCAATTTATGGTTTCACTAATTTTGCCAAGGATAACAATATGTTCACCTCTCACCGCTCACCACTCAAGGGCCTGTATCACGCGGGTGCCTGGGTGGCGATCGGAGGGTTCCAGCCAACGCTGGAATCTGGTACCCAGGCAGCTAAAGCCATCATCAAGGCTATACAGAAATGAAGAACAAAATGACCAATCCATTTGAACAGGTAGCCGGCTACAAAGAAATCCGCGAAGAAATCGAAGTATTGTCGAAATACGGTGATGATTTCACCAGCCAGCGTGGCAACGTGAATGCCACGGTCGACCGTTATCACCCCAAACGGCTGAATTTCCAGGTCTCGGAAATCTTCACAGAAACAGCGCTGGCAAAAACCTTCCGGCTGGTCCCGGAAAACGGCTACCTGCCTCCGTTCCAGGCCGGTCAGTACATCAACCTGTTTGTCGAAACACAAGGCGTGCGCAGCAGCCGGCCATACAGCATCGCCTCAGCACCGAACCAGCGGGCCTATTACGATCTCACGGTCAAGGCCGTACCGGATGGCTTCGTCTCCTCGCACCTGCTCGAAGATGTCAAAGTCGGTGACCACTTGAGCAGCACCGGACCGATGGGTGGTTTTTTCCACAATCCCTTGTCTCATGCAAACGAGGTTGTGTACCTGGCTGGCGGCAGTGGCATCACACCGATGATGAGCATGATCCGCGAGGTGACCGACCGTGGCCTGAAGCGACAGATGCATCTCTTTTATGGCAGTCGCAATCCAGATGACATTATCTACAAGCAAGAGCTCGAACGGTTGGCTGAAATGCATAAGAACCTGACGGTGGACTTCGTGATTTCGGAACCGGAAGACGATTACCAGGGCCTGACCGGATTTATTAACGGCAAGTTGCTGCAGGAACGGTTGGGGGACCTGAGCAAGAAAACCTTCTTTTTGTGTGGACCAGAGGCGATGTACAAGTTCTGCCGCAAAGAACTTGAGGGACTGGGTTTAAGGCGAAAACAGATCCGGGTGGAGGTATTCGGTCCACCAGGTGATGTTACCGCGCAACCAGGGTGGCCGGAAGGCCTCACGGCCGATATGACTTTCCAGGTAAAAGTCTCGGATAGCAGAACACTTGAGGTAAGCGCAGGCGAGCCCTTGATGAACGGGCTTGAGCGCATGAATCTTGAGTTACCCGCCGCCTGCCGTTCGGGTGAATGCAGTTACTGCCGGGTGAAGCTGAAATCAGGCAAGGTATTTCATGCACCGGGCACCAAGTTACGTAAATCTGACCTTCAATTTGGTTTTATCCATCCTTGCATGGCGTATCCGCTGGGAGATCTGGAGATATTGCTGTAATTATTTTTTTAATCTGGGAGACTTATTGAATAACTGGATCAAACAACACCCATTTTCGTCCTTTTACATCCCGGCGCTAGTGATAGGGGTTTTAGCCTTCGGTGTCATCTTCGCGGGTGGGCCGGGTGCGGATGCACTAAAAACCTACGTTACCTTGTTACTTGGTTTGATGGCAATGTTGATCGTGCACGAGACTCTGATCGTGGCTCGCTATGACGACAGTCTGATTGCCAATGTCATCAGCGTATATGGGCTTGATTCGCTGCTGACCTTCTTCGAAGAACTGGGATTGCATAAAGATGGTCTTGGCAAGAATGTTTGAGGTTCATATGACTACCTCCCAAGCAATCAATGCGCTATTTCATAACTGGGATGCATCCGAAGCGCCTGGTGGGGCCGTTGCTGTCTTACAAAAAGGAAAGGTGATACACCGCCGCGGGTACGGCATGGCGGATATCGAAATGTGCATCCCGTGGAGTGTCGACTCCCTGTACCCGATCATGTCCGTCAGCAAGCAGTTCACCACCGCCTGCGTTCTGATGCTGGAGGCACGTGGCAAATTGAATCTGGATGATGATGTCCATCTGTACCTCCCGAATCTACCGGACTACGGTACTGCCCTGACGCTGCGACATCTGTGTACCAATACCAGCGGTCTGCGGGACTACCCGGCCCTCGGTGTTTTTGCCGGTGCGCGCGAAGAAGGCGGTTACGGATTCGAGCCGGCTCAGCGGCTGATATTCGGTCAGACCAGCCTTCAATTTATACCGGGCGAGAAGTATGTCTACAGCAATTCAAACTTTTTCCTGCTGGCGATGATTATCGAGAAGCTCACGAATATGAAGCTGGGAGAGGTTTACAAGGAGTGGATTTTCGATCCGTTGGGAATGGAACACAGCCTGCTGGTGTCCTACATGAAAGATGCACCCGTTGAGACCGTCAAGGCCTACCTTGGTGATGCCGAGAGCGGATTCTCGCACTGGCAGTGCCCTGCGTACTGCCACGGCGACGGGGGAATACTCACCACCCTGAATGACTTGTTGTTTTGGGAAAAGGCGCTCGATGATGATCGCCTGCAAATACCCGGCCTGGTTGAGAAGCTTGAGGCACCAATGCGCCTCAATGATGGAACATCCACCGAATATGCCATGGGCATCGAGACGGGCACGCAACGAGGCTTCGAATGGCGTGGCCACGGCGGTGGCTGGAAGGCTTACAAGTGTTTTCGGCTACGCTTGCCTGCAAAGCGTTTGTCAGTCATTGTCTTTGCCAATCGCCAGGTCGATACCGAGGCGCTGGCCCTGGCCGTCGCTGACCTGTTCCTGACAGAACCGGTACATGGATATGCGGGCGAATACTTTTGCAGTGAGCTCGAAACCACCTGGCGCTTCCATGAAGACAGCGGTGTGTTGTCCCTCGATTGCTCTGGCCCCCTGGGCACACTAATGAATGTACCACTAGTCCACGATAAGGGAGATATCTTCCACCCCGGTGAGGCCGCGCGTGCGCGCTGGGAACTGGAACCGGACGCCACCTTTGCTTTCGAACGGGATGACTCTGGGCAAGTCTGTGCACTGGTCGCTGGCACCGAGTGGGCTTACGGTTTGCGTTTCGAGCGTGTCAAATTCTCTTGAGTGAATTCACTCCTCCCGAATATTAACAGGTTCAGTGAAAAGGAAATATCATGATCAAAACCGCAATAACCGACATGTATGGCATTGAATATCCAATCATTTGTGGTGCGATGATGTGGTTGGGGAAACCGGATCTTACCGCCGCGGTCTCTAACGCCGGCGGCATGGGCACCCTGACGGCGGCAATCTACCCGACACCTGAGGAATGGCGCACCGCAATCCAGGAAACCAAGGAACTCACCGATAAACCATTCCTGGCTGGCATTACTTTTCTGCCCTCTTTTCACTCAACGGTGGACCATTACAAATCTTATGTGGAAATTTGTGCTGAAGAAAAGGTGGCCGGCATCGAGCTTGGTGGACAACCCATGGACACGGCGATCGGTCAGCGATACATCGACCTGTTGAAAGACGCGGACGTCAAACTCTTCCACAAGGTTGGCAGCGTTCGCCATGCCGTGCATTGTCAGCAAGTGGGTTACGACGGTATTTATGCGGCGGGCTTCGAAGAAGGCGGCCATCCCTTGTCGGACGATGTCACTACCATGACACTCACCCCGCGAATTCGCGAAGAAATCGATCTGCCGATCATTACGGTCGGTGGCATCAGCAACGGACGATCGCTGGCCGCAGCCCTGGTATTGGGTGGTGATGGAGTGATGATGGCTACCCGTTTCATGGCCACCAAAGAATGCAAAATTCACGCACGCATCAAGCAGGAACTGAAGGATCGCCAGGAACGCGATACAACACTGGTCTGCAAGACGATGAATTTGCAGGCGCGCGCACTTCGTAACAAGACCATCAATCAGGTTCTGGAAATGGAAGAGCGTGGTACCACTCTGCAGGAATTGATGCCGCTGATTACTGGCAAAAACGTCTTGAAAGCCTGGCAGACCGGTGATGTTGATCTGGGCATGATGACGGTCGGCCAGTCAATCGGCTTGATTCACGACGAGCCCACAATAGCAGAGTTGTTGCAACGCATGGTCAGCGAAGCCAGGGAACGTTTAACCTCGGCACAGCGCGCGCTCGACAGTCCCGCAACAACCCAACAAAGCAAACGAAGTCTAACACTCAAACAACGGCTGCAAGACGCCCTGTGATGATATCTTCCGCCTCACCGACGATGCGCTCGACCAACTCCTTGCAGGTGGGGATATCATGAATCAGGCCTGCAACCATGCCGCAACTCCATGCGCCTGCATCCACCTCTCCTTCTTTCATGACTCTTGGATAAACACCCGCAACCAGTCCTATGACGTCTTCGATAGCAAGGTCTGCACCTTTATCCCTTTCAATCTCAACAATTTTTTCAACGGCCGGATTCGACAGAACACGTTCGGTATTGCGCAGGGGGCGCATGATCAAACGGGTATCAAGTTCGCAGGCGGCAAGCAGTGAGTCCTTTACATTTTGGTGGACGGGCGCCTCTTGTGTGGCAATAAAGCGGGTTCCCATATTGATCCCATCGGCGCCAAGCGCTAATGCCGCCACCAGTTGGCCCGCACTTCCAATGCCCCCGGAAGCCACAAACGGAATAGAGAGTTCTTCAGCCGCACGTGGCAGCAAAACCATGTTGGGAATATCGTCTTCACCTGGATGACCGCCACATTCAAAGCCATCGACGCTCACAGCATCGCAACCGATGCTTTGCGCCTTTAGTGAGTGGCGTATGGATGTGCATTTGTGGATGACCTTGATACCCGCCTGTTTTAGGGCCGGCATATAAGCCTCAGGGCTGCGGCCGGCGGTCTCAACGATATTGATACCCCCATCAATAATTGCCTCGATATATTCTGGATATGGCGGGGACGTAAACGCCGGCAGAAATGTCAGGTTGACGCCAAAGGGCTTGTCGGTCATTTCATGGCACCTGGCTATCTCTTTCGACAGATCGTCAGGAGTGGGCATCGTCAAAGCGGTGATGATGCCCAGGCCCCCGGCGTTGGAAACAGCAGCAGCCATCTCAGCAAATCCTACCCAGTGCATTCCGCCCTGGATGACCGGGTGTTTTATTTGAAAGAGTTCAGTGATGCGCGTTTTCATTTTTACTTCCTTTGCTTTGTTGAATTGCTCGTGCTGAAGCTACCTGAATATCCAATAATGAAAATCAGGATTTATTCAGGAACTGCTTTACACCAGCAATGAACGCAGGCGCGTCGCACAGTTTTCGCTGAATCTCGGCCTCGACAGAAAGTTGCTGAGCAAAGCCTTGTCCAGGCTGTTGAGCGATTCCGGCTTGTTGAGCGTCAACACGGCAATCGCGCCATTGATTCTTAATTCAATGGTTTCTGAATTCATATTGTGCACTTCATCATGGTCTGTCTTTCTCCATGCTCTTTACGCTATTCCGCATCCAGCATATCCAATATTTCCTGTGTATGCTCACCGGGAGCTGGCGGTGGTGACTGGATCTGAAGTCCCGTCGAACTAAACCGCGGCGCCGGTGCTGGCTGCACGATGCCGCCCGGCTGTATAAAAGTTTTGCGGGCTAAGTTGTGCGGGTGAGACTGTGCCTCTTCGAAATTCAGTACAGGTGCAAAACAGGCATCTGTGCCCTCTAGCAGATCACACCACTCCTGCCGTGTTTTGGATTTGAAAAGCTGCGACATTTTCAACTTGCATGACGGCCATTTTCTCTTGTCCATCTGATTCGTAAAATCCGGATCCTCATCCAGATCCAATAAGCTGATCAGGGTTTTATAAAACTGTGGTTCCAGAGCTCCGACGGTGACATATTTGCGGTCTGCACATTCGTAGGTGTCATACCAGGGCGCGCCACTGTCGAGGATGTTGTCGGCACGATTATTGGTCCACATCCCCATTTGGTGGAGGGAAAGCAACAAGGCGGACATCGTGGCCGTACCATCTGTAATCGCCGCGTCAATGACCTGACCTTCCCCACCCGATCTGGCGTGCAGCAGGGCGGAGACGACGCCGAGGGTCAACATGAATGCACCTCCACCAATATCACCCACATAGGTGGGCGGCGCAAACGGCGGCTCATCCTTGTGGCCTGAATGGAACAGGGCACCCGTGAGGGCAATGTAATTGAGATCATGGCCTGCCGTTTGGGATAGCGGGCCATCCTGGCCCCAACCGGTCATGCGGCCATAAACCAGCTTAGGGTTGATCGAAAGACAATCATCCGGACCCAGGCCAAGGCGTTCCATCACGCCGGGGCGGAAGCCTTCGATCAATGCATCAGAACGACTGATGAGTTTACGGACAACCACAACGGACTCTGGATCTTTCAGATTCAGCACAATGGACTTCTTTCCACGGTTGAAAAAAGCCTTTGCACTGAGGCCAGGGTCTTTGCCAGGACTGGCCATTGAACTTCCGGATTTCCGTTCAACCAGCACTACTTCGGCTCCAAGATCGGCCAACATCATACCGGCGACTGGCGCCGGTCCAAGTGCACCGATCTCCACAATCCTAATTCCCGCTAGTGGACCCATCAGCAATTGCTCCTGTTCATTCAATAATATGATTTATTGGTCACATGACTAAAGAGTCAGTATAATCGTAATTACTGTGCTGTCAATTTGCGGGCAGCCACTGGTCACCCAATTGGACACCGAAAACAGGATGAAGCCATTGTGACAAAAACAGGACAACTGGAATCCTTCAATCCACCAGCCGGGCTATTCAATGATGAGCACGACATGTTCCGCGATTCGATCCGCCGGTTCTTCAATGAGACACTGGTTCCAAACATCGATGATTGGGAAGCGGCGGGACAGATTCCCGTTTCTTTTCTCAGGCAGTGCGGTGATCAGGGCATTCTCTGCCCGCAGGTACCTGAACAATACGGGGGCCCCGGAGGTGATTACCGGTTCAACGCCATCGTGGCCGAGGAGTTTGCGTACACAACACTGGGGCCGGGCTGCATTGCCGTGCATTCCGACATTGTTGCAGGTTACTTATTGGCTCATGGCAACGAAGAACAAAAAACAAAATGGCTGCCTCTGATGGTGTCCGGTAATGCCATTACAGCGGTCGCGATGACTGAGCCCAATACCGGCAGTGATCTGCAGGCAGTCCGTACAACTGCAATCCGGGATGGCGATGACTACATCATCAACGGCACCAAGATGTTTATCAGCAACGGGCAGACCGCAAACCTCTTTGTCGTGGTGGCAAAAACAGACCCTTCCCAGGGTGCGAAAGGCATCAGCCTTTTTCTGGTCGAGTCGGACCGGGGAGGCTTTAGCCGGGGCGCCAATCTTAGAAAGCTGGGCTTGAAAAACCAGGACACCTCGGAGATTATTTTCGAAGATGTACGCGTACCGAAAACCAATTTACTGGGTCCAGAAGGAACCGGCTTTGGCGCCCTGATGACCGAACTGCCACAGGAGCGCCTGAGTATCGCCATCGCTTCGGTTGCATATGCCCGCAAAGCCTATGAACTGGCGACAGATTATGTAAAAGAACGGATGGTATTCGGTCAAAAGGTGATTGATTTTCAAAATACACGCTTCAAGCTGGCAGACATGAAAACACGTATCGCCGTTGCCCATGCCTGGGTATATCGCTGCCTGGAACAACACGTCCGTGGAGAATTAACGTCCGAGGAAGGCGCCATGGCCAAGCTCTGGACGACGGAACTGCAAGGCGATGTTGTCGACGAGTGTCTGCAGCTATTTGGGGGTTATGGCTACATGCTGGAATATCCAATTGCTCGAATGTACGCCGATGCCAGGGTGCAGAGAATTTACGGTGGAACTTCGGAGATCATGCGGAACATCATTGGCAGGACAGTGTAAGCACAATCCAACTCACGATTTCCTGGACATGAACCAGGCGAACAGCCCGCCGGTCACGAGCATCAGCGCAGCATAGATGCTGGGGGTCACTGCCATCTCTTTCATCTGGAGTAACGTCAGGGCCACCAGGACTGCAAGCGTGCCGTTCTGGAGCCCGATTTCGATTGCAATGGTCAATTGTTGTGCATGGTTGAGTTTCGCCAGCTGTGCCAATCCATAACCCATGCCCATTGCAAGCAGATTCAAAAGCAACGCAAAGGGGCCCGAATAACGCAGACCCGCAATAAAAGTGTCCAACTGCATGCCGATTACACCGATCACGATAACTATCAGAATCACGATCGATGTGATCCTGAAAGACTCACCCAGGGCAACCGCCAGGCGGCGCCAGCGCGCTCTGACCAGCATACCGATACCGATAGGCAACACCGTAATTGAAAACAGGCGGCTAATCGTCTGCAATATCGGCATTTCTGGAACTGTACCGGATTCACCAAAATGCATCGCAAGCCCAAGCGACACAACAAACGGGATACTGAAAACGGTGACGGTACTGTTGAGCGCAGTCAGCGTCACCGACAGGGCAACATCCGCCCGGGCCGCGTAGACGATTGCGTTTGATGCAACACCGCCCGGACAGGCTGCGATGATGATCAGTCCTACCGCGATATCCTTCGGCATATCCACCACAGCGGTCAGTGCAAAAGCCAGTGCTGGCAGTAATAACAGTTGCCCGCCGATCCCCAGCAGGGCGGCTTTCGGAAACTCGAAAACGCGGCGAAAGTCACCGATTCCAAGGCTGAGTCCCATGCCGAACATAACCAGCACCAGGCCGACCGGCACGATGATCCTGAACCCCATTTCAAACATTTCCATTCTAAATACCCTGGTACTATTTCTTGACGCAATCAGCGATGGCCGATCTGGCTAGGACGCAAGTGACAGTGATTCCGAGGAGATAAGGGTAATTTCATTTTTATGACTTTCTGGTCATATGACTTGCGAATCAGTATACTGTCGTTGATTCGGGTTGCCAATAAGTAATTGAAAAGGATGCATCAATGAAAGCGTGGGTCAAGCGTCAACCATTCTGGTCGTTTTATATTTTGGCCGTCATACTGTCGATTCTTGCCAACACCTGGATGTTCGGCCTGGTACCAAATATCGGCCAGGTACTGGATGATGCGCAGCAAGCGCTCGGGCTGAATCACTTCAGCGTTTTAGTGCCGCTATCGCTGGTATTCACAATGCCCATGTTATTGCCTGCTTTTCTTTTCCCAACCGCCCCCGCTATTTCGGCCATTGTGGTTTCGTCGATACAGGGCGGTGGCAAGGCGGTCAAAGCATTGTTCAGCCGTTTCAAACCCTGGCGTGAAGGCGTCAGCGGAGGGCAAGCCGCCAAATTTTACGCAATCATCTTTATCGGCGCTTTTGTCGTGATGGGAGTCAAACTCCTCTGGGCCTGGGGAGCCGGGGGCGAAGAAGTATACCAGGCGGCCCTGACCAACTTGAGGTTCGATACCCCTATGTTGTTCCTGGGCATGTTTTTCATGGCAAGCATCGGCGATACCGGAGGACTGCTGGAAGAACTGGGGTGGCGGGGTTATGCCTTCCCCTTGTTGCAAAAAACCATGCGCACACCATTGCATGCAGCGATTTGTCTCGGTGTACTCTGGGCGCTCTGGCATTTCCCACGGGATGTATATCCACTGCTGATGGGGCAATCCGTAAGCGACTTCCTGATTGGTCAACTCACTTATATCCCGGGACCGGTTGCCCTGACGATAACCATCGCCTACTTTTTTAACCGTACCGGTGGCAGCGTCATCCCCGCAATCCTGATCCACGGCATCTCAAATTACCTGGGAGACACGGTGCAGGCCGGGGAAATCTATGTCCGGTTTAGTCCAAACACCGCGATTGAAATATTAGTGGCGATCCTCATCCTGATGATCGCCGGGCCGCAACTGGGCCGGCGTACATCCCAGTCGTTTGAAAATGCAAAATGAGCCACGACGAAGCCAAGATTCGAAAGCAACTTGATGAGGCCGTCGCCGCGATACTTGAACAGGGTGACGGTACCAACCCACCCGGAGTTCACAACCCGGTTTTCGAGATCTGGTCACCGGGCCGGGATTTCCAACACAGCATCTCACTGGGCACTGCCCGTGCTGACAGTGAGACCCTGATGAGGCCTGATCACCAGTTCCATATCGCCAGCATCGGCAAGACAATGACCGCTGCGATCATCCTGCAACTGTGGGAAGGAGGTCTGCTGGGTGATGAAGGGCTCGATGTGCCACTGGCCAAACTCGGTGTTTTGCCCACAGAAGCCATTAGCAGACTGCATCTCCTGGATGAAATCAGTTACGGTGAGAAAATCACCATCCGCCAAATGCTCAATCATTCCAGTGGTCTGAAAGACGCCCATGTCGACGACGCCGACGGCGTGGCGGCCGACTATGGCGGACCGGCACCCGGTTCACTGCTGACCGGTTTTATCGAAGCATCACAAAAACTCGCCACCGGCACGGAGACCGCCGACTGCCAGGCCGCCTTTAAGACATGGGTTCCCTGGGACCCAGAACGACCGGACGACTCACAGGCAGGCGTCGTGAACTTCTATCTAAACGAAATGGCGCACGCTCCGGTCGGGCCGCCGGGTGAGCAATACCACTACAGCGATACCGCCTATGTGATCCTGGGCCTGGTCATCGAACACCTGACAGGTCAAAGTCTGCACGCACAACTGCGCACACGGATTTTCGACCCGCTGGGACTCGACCATACCTACCTGGCCTATGCCTCAGACCCAGACTCCACAAAATGGGAGTTTGATGTTGCAGATTTCTATCTTGGGCCGCTCGCGGCGGTGACCGCCGGGATCAACATGTCCTTTGACTGGGCCGGTGGCGGCGAGGTATCCACGGCGCGGGATTTGAACCAGTTTCTGTATGGTCTGCTGAGTGGGCAGTTGTTCCAGCAGGCCGGGACCCTGGACGAGATGACCAACTGGCACGCGCTTCCCGGCATCACAGAACCAACGCTGGGTTTCGGGCTGGGAATCTACTGCAACCGCTACCTGTCAGGAATCGAGACGCTGGGGCACGATGGCGCATGGGGCGGCATGATGTGTTACGAACCTGCGAGCGACACGTACATCTCCGGTAGCGTCAACCAGGTGATCGGCGTACCGCCCGGGTGGCAAGAGAGCCTGTTCCAGGCACTCAGAACCAGCTAATCCTACATGCAATTAATCTATCAATGACAGGATATTGACGGCCATGACCAGTGAAAAACTACCAACACGCCATGTGCTGGCATACTCCAGCGGCGCGGTCGCCACCGGTATTTTTTCAGACCCACTGCCGATGATCGTGATTGCGTTCTACGCCATGCATACCTCGGTTTCAATGGCGGCCCTGGGCACGGTGTTGCTGCTGTCGAGAGTACTGGATGCTTTTACCGACCCGATGATCGGTATCCTGTCGGATAAGACCAACACACGTTTGGGCAAGCGCAAACCCTGGATGATTGGCGGTGGGTTACTGGGCATGATCTCTATCTGGTTTTTCTTTAATCCACCTCTAACCACAGGTGTTTTCTATTTTGTGCTGGCCTTCAATTTCTATTACTTCTGTCGCACGCTTATCACTATCCCATATTTCGCCTGGGGCAGTGAAATCACGCGTGACTATGATGAGCGTGCGCGCATTGGCGCCTACTATGGCATCTTCCTGCTGGTTGCACAATTGATGTTTATGGGGCTGCCGGTGCTGGTTTCCTCACCGATACTGCCTTTGTTCAACTCCGCTGAGTTTGGTCCGGAAATGGTCTCATTCATCGGCTGGGTCGGTATCGCTTTCATTCCGCTATTTATCGGCATCGCAGTAACCATGGCGCCCGCCGGCAAACATATTTCGACGCACCAGGAGTCGCTTTTTGGAATGTTCAGATCACTTCGTCACAACAGGCCTTTCTGGTATTTTCTGCTGGCAGAGGGTGTCGGACTAATGGGAGGCCTGATATTTTTCTCACTGGTGATTATCCTGATGGACCGTTATATGGGGCTGGGTGACATGGTTCCAATTGTCCTGGTCACCGTGACGCTGACTCAAATTATTTCCATGCCCGTATGGCGAGCCATCACTGCCCGCATTGGTAAGCACAGGGCGTGGGGCATTGCACTGGTCATTCATGGCATCCTGATGCCACTTGTTTTCCTCATCGAACCGGGCCGCGAATCATTCTGGATCTTTTTGCCTTACGCAATGGTGTTGGCGGTCATGCAGGCGCCTGGCATGATGTTACCCAATGCAATCCTGAGTGATGTTATCGATTACGATATTCTGAAGAGCGGTGTTAATCGCGCCGGTAATTATTTTTCCATCAACAGTTTGGTACTGAAAGCTGTTGGGGCGATTGCCGGCTCAATTGGTTTCTGGCTGCTTGCGTTTTTCGAATTCGACCCCAAGCTTACTGAATTCACCCCGCAGGCCGAATTTGGACTGTTGTTTACCGCCGGTGTCGTGCCGGTTTTCTTTCTGGTCGCTGGTGGTTTGCTACTGTGGTTTTTCCCGATCGATTCACGGCGTCATTCAATCATCAGGCGCCGTATTGAGTCGCTCGCCGCGCGTGCTGAACTCGAACACAATGTCAGCTAATACTAAATGAAGCTCGACAGCTTCTCGCATATCCGGCACCCATTGCACATTCACGGTTATCAGTATGTTGTTTTGAAACCAAGCCCGGACTGGCCGGTGTATATTGCCCGCCCCCGCTCGAAGGTCAGCCCATCGGCCAGGTCGTCGGCCAACAGCAAGGTGGTGTCCATATCCACATAATCCAACAACGGTGCCAGGTGAGCGATGGCCGAAATGCCGATGGTTGATTCGCCCATGCAACCGACCATCAACTCCAGGCCCAGTTCTCTCGCCTTTTCAATCATGCGAAGCGCAGGTGTCATGCCGCCGCACTTGGTGAGCTTGATGTTGACACCGTGAAAATACCCGGCACACCGTTCAACGTCCCCTTCGACTACACAACTTTCATCGGCCATCAGCGGAAGTGCTGATTTCCCGAAGACTTCCTTCATGCCTTTCTGGTTTTCGACCGGCATGGGTTGTTCGATAAACTCTACTCCAAGGTCTTTCATCGCCACGGAGTTACGGATTGTTTCTTCAACACCCCAGGCGCAATTCGCATCCACGCGGAATATGGCATCGGTGCGCTCCCGGAGCGCCCGGATGATATCGATATCCCTGTCGGTGCCCAGTTTGATCTTGAATACCGGCCAGTCGGAAAATTCTTCCATTTTTTCAGCCATCACATCAATCGTATCGATTCCAATGGTGTAATCGGTGATGATCGGCTTACTCACGTCCAGGCCCAGCAAATCGGAAACCGGCCGGTTATTGATCTTGCCCCACAGGTCGTAAGCTGCAATATCCAGGCCGCATTGCGCAAATTTGAGTTGCCCGAAGTGGGCATCGGTTACAGCCCACAGCTCCTTCGGTGACATGTCACGCAGCGACCTGCCGGCCAACAGGCCTGCCGCGTCTTCGATGGCCCTGATAATCTCTGCCGTACCCTGCCCGTAATACGCTTCCGGCGTGGTTTCACCATAGCCTGTGAGTCCGCCGTCTTCCAATTCGACAATGACGGTTTCCGAAGTCAACTGCGTCTCCCTGGAGATCGAAAAGGGGTGGGTAAATCTCAGTTCAAAATCACGTACTCTCACTTTCATCAGGCTTCCTTTATACAATATGAACTAATAGTCATATGACTGTTCAATCAGTATGATAACAGAACATTTTGAATGCGAATACGGATTGGAATTCGATATGAATACACACGCTCATCTTTCCGGCCGAGATCCAAAACAACTGCAAAACGGCTCAAGCGGAAAATATCCGTAATCTTCACGGTCGGATTGGTTGGTGTTTCCAGGTAGAGACGTGCACAGCCCTTCGCAAATTCAGTTTCGATCTGCTCGTGATCCGTGGTGTCACAAAGCTGCACCTGTTATATCGAATCGCGGCAAGAATTCAGTAAACAGCTTATTCGTGCCGCCACGGTGGGGTTGGTATTGCAGCTATAGATGTGGCCTGGCTCTTGCTCAAGGGCGACTGAACGCCAGCGGTCCGGGTCCTGGTAGCCAAATGAGATACTGTAAGTCCTAGGAGACCCACCTGAAACCCACGATATTCCAGTGGTTCAGCGTCAGCACGAATGCCGCCAGTATCAACACGGCTGAGCTATGGCGAACGCGCCGCCAGAAGGGCCAGTTTGTATCTTTCCAAACCGGGTAGAGAAATACCAATGCGGGGATTGTCAGCACCACGGCAAAAATGAGCACCACCAGCGCAGTGATCAATAGGGGTGTTGGATAGGCAACAATAATGTCGTTACCCATACCAAGCGCTTCAGCTATGGCGCTGCCAAACAGTAGAATAAATACCAGCCAGACCACGCCGTAAAGCGTCATCAATTGAGCCGAAAACTTTTCCCACCGGGATTGATTTATGCCCCTTCCGCTTCGTAACCACGCACCTGTGATGATGCCAATAGCCACAATAAAACTCAGCATGGTTATTAGAGCAACCCACTGCATCCCGCCGAAGAATCCGATGCGCTCGCCAGCGCTGGTGCCATTACTGGGGAACATGAGGTCAACACGCCCCGAATCATCTTCACGAAAGGCAATGGTCCGGTCTCCGCCAACTTCCCGGAACAAGTGTTCCCCTGCCTCGACCCAGCGCTGTGACCGGCCGCCCGCCACGGTCTGCAGATAACCGTCATCAGTGATGGAGACCTGGGTTACCGAGTCGATCGACAACATCTTGTCGAGCAAGGTGTATGAGCGCCGTGTATTGAGATAGGTGCCAGCGTATTTCTGCCCGCGTTTTGCAAAATCAGGTGGTGGTTCCGGCTCAGGATCAGGGCGATCGAAGAACTGAGCAACCAGCAACTTTGGGAATGAATCCACGAAGTCACTCCCTGCTCCCGAATTGGTCGATATAAAAACCCCCAGACCGAGTTCTGGGAACATCACCATGTTCGACATGAAGTAGTTCAGAGCACCACCATGACCAAAACCAGTGTAGCTGCCAGGCGCCTTGTATTGCATGAATCCGTGGGAAAACCCATTCAAGCCCTTAGCGTTGGTGAAAAGCGTTTCATGCATTTTCTCCGCAGTTTCCTGCTCGAGTATTCGCATCCCATCCAGTTCACCATTCTGCAGGTGCGCAATCATGTAGCGCGCCATCGAAGCTGCGGAAGCGGACATCGCACCATCCGGCCCGGTTTTGGAAATAAATTCGAAGTCCTGGACCTGCCATGCGCCACCTGACCAGTCAAATCCCTGTGCGACCCTGACCCGTAGTGATTCGGGCATCGGTGCAGGTAAACCAGGTGGTGCATTTTTGCCATGTGGCTCACGAAATGTTGCATGGGTCATACCAAGCGGTGTGTAGATATTCTTCTCGACATAGGTCTCAAAATCGGATCCGGACACCGTCGCAACAATGTAGCCTGCAAGTAGCGCACCATAATTTGAGTAAGTGCTGAAATAACCTGACGGGCGAACCCTTTGCGGACGGTAAAGCGCAAGACTCTGGTCAATCGTTCTGAGATGGCTGTCGTTTGCAGTCGCTGAATACGCCATCATGGCTTCTTCAAACCCTGGCGTATGGGTCATCAAGTGCCAGATACGTACGGGTTCTTCGAAGCCCTCATTAGGAATCTGTAATTCATTCGGCAGGTATTGATTCACCGGGTCATCAAGTGATAGCAACCCCTGTTCTTTTAGCTGCATCACCGCTGTCCAGACAAATGTCTTGGAGATCGATGCAATGCGAAACAACGTTGTTAGCGGATCAACTTTGCGTTCAGGATTCACGCCCGCAATGCCATAACCTTTCAGCAGTACGACCTCACCGTCTTTCACAATCGCGAGCGTGACGCCAGGCAGTTTGTCCTTGCGCATATAGGATGAGACAACACCATCGGTAAATGGCTCTAACTTCACGGGGTCAATACCCGCCTGACCATCCGGCGATTGGGCGTACACCAACCCCGCCAGAAGGTTAAAGGTCAGCAACAAGAACAGGCCAATAAATGTCATAGCCTTGTCCAATGCGCCTGTTGATTGCCAATTTCTTAACATTGAGTCACCGCCCTGCGAGGAGTTATTTACAACATGAGATGCCAACCGCAGCCACTTTGCATTTCAAAACCCTGCATTTTCGCAGTATACTGACTTGTCAGTCATATGACAATTCAGTCATTATTGATTCACTATGAGCAAAACCAAATTCGATATGTCCAACGTCTCAAATGACGAGGATGATTTTTCAGCAGAAAAGCAAGAATGGCTGGATTCCCTGCAGGCGTTCCAGGCCGCGCACGATATTTCACGCGTGCAGGAACTGCTACGTGTCCTGCAGAACCACGCCCTGAAAACCGGCGTGCCGCTCGAGGAGGCCACGCTCAACACACCGTACCGCAACACCATCCCAATCCAGAATCAACCGGCCTATCCCGGCGATATCGAACTGGAACAGCGCATCGAGAACATCAACCGCTGGAATGCGATGGCGATGGTGCTGCAGGCATACGACTCAGGCAGTGGTGTGGGCGGCCACATCGCCACTTACGCCTCGGCCGCGACCATGCTGGAAGTGGGCTTCAATCACTTCTTCCGCAACCACAGCGAAGATTACGGCGGCGACATCGTCAACGTCCAACCCCATGGTGCGCCGGGAACCTATGCCCGGGCTTTTCTCGAGGGCCGACTCAGCGAGCAGAACCTGAAGAATTTCCGCCGGGAACTGGCGCCCGAGGGCGGCCTGAGTTCCTACCCCCACCCGCGCCGCATGCCGGAGTTCTGGCCCTGCCCGACCGCGTCCATGGGTTTATCCACGGTTACCTCGATCTACCTGGCGCGTTATGCCAAATACCTGGAAAACCGGGGCCTGAAACCGGCCCACGGCGGCAAGGTCTGGTGCTTTATCGGCGATGGCGAAAGTGACGAGCCGGAAGTGCTGGGTACAATCAATATTGCCGCGCGTGAAAAACTCGACAACTTGATCCTGGTGGTGAACTGCAACCTGCAGCGTCTGGATGGTCCGGTGCGCGGTAATTCCAAGATCATCCAGGAACTGGAGAGCGTATTCCGCGGCGCCCGGTGGAACGTGATCAAGGTAATTTGGGGCTCAGCCTGGGATGAACTGTTTGCGCGCGACGCGAATGGGGTTATGCAACGGCGCATGAACGAAGCGGTGGATGGTGACTACCAGATGTATTCCGTGCTGCCGGGTGATCAGGTGCGAGAACACTGGACGCATGACAATCCGGAGTTGGCCGAGTTGATGAAGACCCTCAGTGACGAGGATATCCGTACCATCAAGCGCGGCGGCCATGACCCGAAGAAGATATACGCGGCCTTTAATGAGGCGGTCAACACCAGCGGCAAGCCGACCGTACTGCTGATCAAGACGCTGAAGGGTTACGGCATGGGAGCCAAGGGCGAAGGCAGTAATCTCACCCACCAGAAAAAATCGATGAGTTCATCGGAACGACTTGAAAGTGCCCGGCAATTCAACATCCCCCTGAGCGACGAGCAGATCGAGCGGGCCGAGTTCTACAAGCCGGCCGCTGACAGCGAGGAAATGCAATACTTGCAGCAACGGCGCGCGGAGCTGGGAGGCTATCAGCCCATCCGGCAAGTCAAATGCCCCAGCCTGCCCGAAGCAGACGACAGCGCTTTCCAGGACGCCCTGCAAGGCACCGAGCGCTCTGTCTCCACTACCATGTCACTGGTGCGTATCCTGACCAAGTTGATGCGCGATAAAAGCATTGGCAAGTACGTCGTGCCGATCGTACCCGATGAGGCGCGCACTTTCGGCATGGATGACCTGTTCCGACAAGTGGGTATCTACTCCTGCGAGGGTCAGCAATACCAGCCAGTGGACGCCAGTTCCATCTCCCCCTACAAGGAAGCCAAGGACGGCCAGATCCTGCAGGAGGGCATTTGTGAAGCGGGCGCCATGGCATCGTTCCTGGCGGCCGGCACCGCCTACGCCCACTTCGGCGTTCCAACCATACCGTTCTATATCTTCTACTCGATGTTTGGCTTTCAGCGCGTCGGCGACATGATCTGGGCCTGTGGGGATTCCATGTGCCGGGGTTTCCTGGTTGGTGGGACCGCCGGGCGCACCACGCTCAATGGCGAGGGCCTGCAACATGAAGACGGTCACTCCCATGTGCTGGCCAATACCGTGCCCAACCTGCTCAGCTACGATCCCGCATTTTCCTGCGAACTGGCCGTAATCATCCGCGATGGGATGCGGCGCATGTACACCGAGCAAGAGGATATTTTCTATTACCTGACAGTTTACAACGAGAACTATGCTCAGCCAGCCCTGGCCAAAGGTTCCGAGGAAGGCATTCTGAGAGGTATTTACCGCTTCAAGCGAGCCGATGAATCACTGCCCGATCATGACACCCCGCAAGTCCACTTGCTCGGCAGTGGCAGCATCATGCAGCAAGTCCTATCGCCCAGGACGAACTTGCGGAGCAAGGCATTGCCGCGGATGTCTACAGCGTGACCAGTTACAACCTGCTGTACCGCGATGCAATGGAATGCGAGGAGTGGAGCCGTGCCCATCCAGATCAGGACGCAAGGGTCCCGTTTCTTTCACAGGTACTGGAAGGCACCTCGGGCCGCTTCGTCGCCGCCAGCGATTACATGAAAGTGCTGCCGGCCAGCATTGCAAAGTGGATCCCCGGAGACCTGGTTTGCCTGGGCACCGATGGCTACGGTCTCAGTGAGGCGCGGCCTGTACTTAGAGAACATTTTGGGATCAGCGGTGAACAAATCATTTTGGCTGCAATTGGGTACTGACAACTTAAATCTCCGGTGGAAATCTGTGTCGCTTGTATGTATTCATCCCCTAATTGTCTCTCAGAGTGATTTAACTTGGCAGTACCCTATCTGGGATGCCAGGCATATACTGGTACATCCGATGGTGAATACATCGACTCTGGTTATGTCACTCGATGCGGTTCGGCAGATGCTCCGGACAACAGGACACAAGCCCCTGGTAACCACTGTGCCGGACCAGTGAACAGAAACGAGTTGACCAGTGGACAAATTCGATGATCAAACTTGATGACAGGGATCTTCAGATACTTTCCATTCTGCAACGCGAGGGCAGGATAACGAAGAAGGCACTGGCAGCACGTGTCAACCTGTCCCCTACTCCCTGCTGGGAACGACTAAAGCGCCTTGAACAGGCCGGCATTATCGAGGGCTATGGTGCGAAAATTTCTTCCGATGTTCTCGGCGTTCACACTACTGTGTTTATGCAAGCTGAATTAAATAGCCACCAGGCCCACGACTTTGATCGCTTTGAAAGCGCACTACAGTCCATGGATGAAATACTCGAATGTTGGGCAGTTGGCGGAGGCATTGATTACCTGATCAAGATTGCCACCGCAAATATTGATGACTACCAACGTTTTGTCGACTCAATACTCAAAGCGGAGATTGGGCTTAAACGCTATTACACCTATATTGTGACCAAGCATGTCAAAGAATCACCCACGCCTCCCAGGTTGTCATTCTCTTCGAAACACACTGAATAAGACAAACCATCTGCCAGTCCCGGTAAAAAAGTTTTTCTTTCTTTTTAAATTCCGTTTTTGAAATTTCTCTCCCCGATGGACGCACTACAATCATCATTTGAAACGATTCCACTATTCTGGAGACGACTTGAATGAGCACTGCAGCAAAACGACAGGAAAGAGTCCGGTACCTGGACCAGTTGCAAGACCCGGTGCTTTTTCGGGAGTTTGCTTATATAAACGGCGAATGGTGTGCCGGCGAAAATGGTGCGACTCTTGATGTCAGCAACCCGGCGGATGGCAGCTGGATAGGTTCAGTTGCGAATATTTCGCAAAGCCAAAGCCGTGCCGCAGTTGAGGCGGCTCAGGATGCATTTGCGCAATGGTCGATGCAGCTACCCCAGGAGCGCTCCATCATACTGCGCCGCTGGTATAAATTAATGCTGCAGCACAAGCAGGATCTGGCGTTGTTAATGACGCTTGAGCAAGGCAAACCATTATCTGAATCACTCGGTGAAATTGAATACGCAGCTTCCTTCCTTGAGTTTTATGCCGAGGAGGCCAAGCGGCCCAATATAGAGGGCGTCACTTCCCACCTGCCTGATGCGGAAATGGAAGTCTGGCGTGAACCTCTTGGTGTTGCAGGGCTGATTACGCCGTGGAATTTTCCGGCTGCCATGCTCACTCGCAAGGCTGGCGCCGCACTGGCAGCGGGTTGTACGGTTGTCGTCCACCCGTCGCATGAAACCCCGTTCTCTGCACTGGCACTGGCAGAACTGTCTGAACGTGCCGGACTGCCCAAAGGGGTTTTCAATATATTGACCGGCCGGGCGCGAACCATCGTTGTCCCCTGGATGGAAATGCCGCAAGTTCGCGTTCTGTCCTTCACCGGCTCCACTGAAGTCGGACGTATTCTTTACCGGCAATGCGCCGATACAGTCAAACGCCTGGTCATGGAACTGGGCGGCCATGCCCCGTTCCTGGTTTTTGCCGATGCCGATCTGGACAAGGCGGTGGAATGCGCCCTTTCCGCCAAGTTTGCGACTTCGGGACAAGACTGCCTGGCAGCCAATCGTTTTCTCATCGAACGCCCGGTTTATGATGAATTCTGTCAGCGCCTGGCTGACAAGGTGTCCAAATTCACGGTCGGGCCCGGTTTGGATGACCCGGTGATTGGACCTCTGATGTCTGAGAGTGCGGTGGCCAAGCAGGCTGAGCATGTTGCAGACGCGCTTGAGAAAGGCGCTCGCGTGCTAACAGGCGGAGACCGTCACGATGCGGGCGAACTATTTTTCCAACCCACCGTGTTGGCTGATGTGCCTGGCGATGCCCTGATTTTCCATGAAGAAACCTTTGGCCCGGTTGCCGCGGTTGCTCCTTTTGACGATGAAGAAGAGGCGCTCAGCCGGGCAAACGACACTGAATATGGGCTGGTGGCTTATGTTCACACCAGCGATGCCCGACGCGTTTACCACTTAACGCGCGCCTTGCAATACGGCATGGTCGCCGTAAACCGGACCAAGGTGACCGGTGCCCCCATTCCTTTTGGCGGAATGAAACAATCCGGCATTGGCCGCGAGGGGGCCCGCCTGGGTATGGAGGAGTTTACCGCAGTTAAATATGTGTGCAGGGACTATGCATGACTGCCCAGCCAAACAACCTGAAACAAAATAGAGGAAATACCGTGAATCACCTGGAACAACTGGAGAAATGGGATCGTCAGAATTTTTTTCATCCCTCGACTCATCTGGCCGGCTTTGCCCGTGGCGACGTACCCAACCGGGTGGTTACCGGCGGTAAAGGCGTCTATATCGATGATATGCAAGGGAACCATCTGCTGGATGCCTTTGCAGGCCTGTACTGCGTTAATGTCGGCTATGGCCGGCGGCAGGTCATTGAGGCTATTGCTGAACAGGCTGAAAAACTGGCCTATTACCATGCATATGTAGGTCACGGTAGCGAAGCGGCTATTACGCTTTCGAAAATGATCCTGGAGCGTGCTCCGGACAATATGTCCAAGGTCTATTTCGGGCTTTCCGGCTCGGATGCCAATGAGACCAATATCAAGCTCATCTGGTATTACAACAATATCCTCGGTCGCCCGCAGAAAAAGAAAATTATCTCCCGCTGGCGTGGCTACCACGGCTCCGGCCTGATGACCGGGTCGTTGACCGGACTGGAACTGTTTCACAAGAAATTTGACCTGCCGATGGAACAGGTGATTCACACAGAGGCGCCCTATTATTACCATCGCAAAGACAGTGATATGAGCGAAGAGGCTTTCTCTGCCCATTGTGCAGCAGAACTGGAAAAACTGATCCT
>Ga0164313_10000509_pt1 | contig 31552 bp, 24 predicted proteins | sample GuaBasSedimGuay4_FD_113735 | JGI IMG/M metagenome (GOLD analysis project Ga0164313, IMG submission 113735) | Subseafloor sediment microbial communities from Guaymas Basin, Gulf of California, Mexico - Guay4, Core 4569-4, 0-3 cm | ecosystem: Environmental > Aquatic > Marine > Hydrothermal vents... | reverse complement strand
CCTGCGGAGTGCCGGCAGCAGTTCGGTGCCGCCACCACCATGCTGCTTGTCGATGAAGGCGATACCCTTATTAATATTGCTTTCTGTGGCCGCAACGGAACGCTCCGAAAAAAGACTTGAGCCTCCTGAGAAAAGCAGGATGTTAAAGCAATCTGTAGGCTTAAGCTTTGACAGCAGCTTTCTCATCATCTCCTTTGAAACATCGAGCGGATAGCCCCACATGGATCCGGAAATATCTACGATAAAGACGTATTCCCTTGCCGGGATCTGATGCGCCTCAGGACGGGCCGGAGGCTGCACCATGACCAGGAAGAAGTTTTCTTCCTTCCCTTTAAAAAGCAAGAGGCCTGACTCTATCTCCCCTCCTGCCAGGCGGTAGCGGATGATCATATCCCTGTTTCCTGATGCTGCCTCCCCATCCTTGAGTTTCAGATTGGCAACGGAAGGGTCTTCATAGTCGATATCCATCTTATGGGTAGTGCAGCTCACCTCCTGTAGGGGCAATCCGGCAGAAATGCTAACCGCAATATCGAAATCATAGAGCGGTGCTTCACCTTCAAGGGTATAAGGATTCCTGATCCAATTGTCGGTGGTGGAGGCAATATCTTCCCTGGTATTGGAATACCTGGGGCCAACCACCGTTGGATATACAAACTCATAAACTCCACCTTCAGGGATGAGCAATTCAGTATAACTCATCTCCACCAGGATCTTATCCCCGGGCATAATATTGGCCACATTCATGGTGAACACATTGGGCCTTTCCTGCTCGAGAAGGGAAGCACTCTGTCCGTTTTCCCGGGCCGCCTCATAATCAGCACGGGCCTGTTGTCTTTCTTTTATCGTAGCTATGATCTTGCGCTCACCTATGGTCATCTGCATGCTGTATACAGCAGCCCTGGTGGAAGCCGGAAATACATAGATGGCTTCAATGGGGTTCTTTCCCTCATTCTTATAAACCTGGGTGATGGTCACATCAGCGATTACCCCGGCAATACGCACATCCGCCGATGTCGAAAGCAATGGAATAGCATCCGTCACGGGATCACCCTTCGGGATCATAAAATAGGGTGAGAGGGTATTCTCATTATCCTTGTACGCCTGCGACAAAGCAGTTGTGCTTGCCAGTATCGGCATGGCCATGAGCAGGCCTGAAAGGGCATGTATGCCCATCTGATACAATGTTCTCTTTTTCATAATAATATGTGTTATTGGGTTATTGTAATTTGAATTTGAAGGGAACCGTCATGGCAAGCCTGACAGGCACGCTTCTTTGTTTTTCAAGCAGTTCTTGTCGTGTTTTTCTTTTCATGGCATGGGTTTTAGGAATAAAAAATAAGCGCGATTACACCATGATGATGCATCGGTCACGCAAATTCCATAAAACACCATAAAAAAAGACCTGGCAGGTCGGGGACCTGCCAGGTCTTTTCAAATTCAAACTTAGAATTTATCCTTTAATAGCCTTCACTCCCGGCAGTTCCTTGCCTTCGATATATTCCAGCATAGCACCTCCGCCTGTTGAAACATAACTGACCTGATCTTTCAGATGATATTTGTTGATGGCTGCAACGGAATCACCGCCGCCAATGAGTGAGAAAGCACCTTTTTGAGTGGCTTCTGCAACTGCCAGGGCGATGGCCTTGGTCCCTGCTTCGAAATTGCTCATTTCAAACACGCCCATGGGGCCGTTCCAAAGAATGGTAGAAGAATTGCCAATGGCTTCTTCAAAGGCCTTTATGCTTTTTGGGCCAATATCCAGGCCCATCATGTCATCCGGCACGGCATCGGCCTGAACGATCGCCCTGTGGGCATCATTATCGAACTCTTCTGCGGCAACCGTATCCGAAGGGATGTAAAAGTTTACACCCAGTTCTTTGGCTTTATAGAGTGCCTTCCTGGCTGTATCTACAAGATCTTCTTCCACCAGGCTTTGCCCCACATGGCCACCCATAGCTTTGATAAAGGTAAACATCATGCCCCCGCCAATAATCATATTATCGACCCTATCGAGCAAGTTGATGATGATCTCGATCTTGCCCGACACCTTCGCACCACCAAGAATGGCAGTAAATGGTTTCCCGGATTCATGCAGCACCTTATCAATACTCTTTACTTCATTCACCATGATATAACCAAAGAGTTTATTGTCGGTGAAGAACTGCGCAATGATGGCTGTGGAAGCATGCGCCCTGTGGGCGGTACCAAAAGCATCATTCACATATACATCTCCCAGTGAAGACAGCTTCCTGGCGAAAGTCTCATCACCCTTTGTTTCCTCACCATAGAAGCGAAGGTTTTCCAGCAAAAGCACCTCCCCCGGCTTCAATGATGCAGCTTTTTCTTTAGCTTGTTCACCTATACAGTCATCAGCGAAGCGAACATCAACGCCCAAATTTTCTGACAGGTATGGCAGTAGATGTTTTAAAGAGAATTTATCTTCCGGACCGGTCTTGGGCCTGCCCAGGTGTGACATCAGTATCACGGATCCACCTCCTTTGGTGATCTTCCTGATCGTAGGTAAGGCAGCATCGATCCTGGTCGTATCCGTAATCTCAAACTGATCATTAAGCGGCACATTAAAGTCGACGCGAACAAGCGCCTTTTTACCGTTGAAGTTATAATTGTCGATGGTATTCATATCTATGCTATTTATGATTTTTCAAATATATGTCTGCCTGCTAAATTATAAAAAGGAAACTAATTATCATTACATTTGCTTTACTCCAATACCTACTTCATCAGATGACAAAATTTCCCGGCACCATAACATCCAAGCTTCCCCGTACGGGTACTTCCATCTTTGCTGTGATGTCGCAGCTTGCCGCTGAGCACAACGCCATTAATCTTTCACAGGGATTTCCCGACTTCGATGTCTCTTCTGAGCTGATCAGCCTCATTAATAAATACATGAAGAAGGGCTTTAATCAGTATGCTCCCATGCCAGGCGTTCCGCTTCTGAGGGAGCGTATCTCTGAAAAGATCTACAAGACCTATGACATAAAATACGATCCCGACAAAGAGATTACCGTCACAGCCGGAGCCACCCAGGGGATCTACACCGTCATTGCCTCTATGATCAGGGACGAAGACGAGGTGATCATTTTTGAACCGGCCTATGACAGCTATGCTCCTGCTGTTGAATTATGTGGTGGCATAGTAAAACATGCCCGCATGGAACCCCCGGATTACAGGATCAACTGGCCGGAAGTATCACGTATGGTGACCCATCGCACCCGAATGATTATTATCAATACACCCCATAATCCAACAGGATCCATCCTTCAGAAAGAAGACCTGCTGGCCTTACAGCACCTGACCAAAAAAACAGATATTGTGGTGCTCAGCGATGAGGTTTATGAACACCTGATCTATGACGGTAAAACCCATGAAAGCGTATGCAATTATCCGGGGCTGGTTGAAAGAAGTTATGTGACCGGGTCCTTCGGGAAAACCTTTCATGCTACGGGCTGGAAAATGGGATATGTGCTGGCCCCTGAAAACCTGATGAAAGAATTCCGCAAATCCCACCAGTTCGTCGTGTTTACATGCAACACCCCCGTACAACATGCCATCGCTGAATTCCTGAAAAACGAAAAAAACTACCTCGGCCTGCACAGCTTTTACCAGAAAAAACGGGATTACTTTGCAAAGGCCATCAGTGGTTCACGCTTTGAGATCATTCCCTGTCATGGGACCTACTTCCAGCTTGTCGATTACAGCAAGATCTCTGAAGAGGGGGATATGGATTTTGCTACAAGATTGATCAAGGAATATGGGATAGGGACCATTCCTGTTTCCCCATTCTATCACAAGGGGGATGAGAACAGAGTACTCCGCCTGTGCTTTGCCAAAAAAGAGGAAACCCTCGATAAAGCAGCTGAGATCATATGCAAGATATAAACCTTAGCCTGGTGCAGACAAGCCTGGCCTGGGAAAATCCTGAGGCCAACCTGGATCATTTCACTAAAATGCTTGAAACATCCGGGAACCCTGCCGACCTTGTCATCCTGCCGGAGATGTTCAATACCGGATTTACCATGAATGCTGTTAAAAATGCAGAGGATATGAGTGGCCGGAGCCTGCAATGGATGGCCGACGCGGCAAGTAAAAAAAACTGTGTGCTCTGTGGCAGCCTGATCATACTGGACCAGGGGAAGTACTTCAACCGCTTCATATGGATGAGGCCGGATGGCAGCCATGAACATTACGATAAGAAGCACCTTTTCAGGATGGGTGATGAGCACAGGCACTTCTCGGCCGGAAACAAAAAGCTTATCACTGAACTCAAGGGGTGGAAGGTGATGCCCCTGATATGCTATGATCTTAGATTCCCTCTTTGGAGCAAAAACGAGTTCATCGATAATGATTATACGTATGACCTGCTGATTTATGTGGCCAACTGGCCGGCAGCCAGGGCCCAGGCCTGGAGTTCACTCATCACAGGGAGGGCTATTGAGAATATGACCTACACTGCAGGGGTAAACAGGGTGGGTACCGATGGAAGAGGGTATGAATATAATGGAAGTTCCCTGGTGGTAGCTCCCGACGGACATTCAGTGTGCCGGATCCCTCCTGATAAGGAGGTCGTTACAAACATCCTGCTCAAGGCTACACCCATGCTTGAACTGCGTGAAAAATTAGGTGTGGGAAAGGATTGGGATAAGTTTGAATTGATATAAACAGGGTGGTCGCCCAAAGAATTGCTTTATACAATTTGCTTTTTATTAATTGTTTGTATTAATTTGGCAGCCGACTTTAAGATCATATCATGAACATTGTTATTGCAGGCGACGGAGAAGTAGGATTGCATCTGGCACAGGAGTTATCTTCCCTGGATAATCAGAACATCACTATTGTAGATCCTCATGAAGATTTGCTGAAGCAGGTAGAATCACATACCGACCTATTGGCAATCACGGGGGATTCAACTTCTATTGAGACCCTGAAGAATGCCAACGTGAAGAAAGCCGACCTGCTAATCTCTGTACTTCATGATGAGCGCATTAATCTGATAACGGCTGCGCTGGGAAAGCAGCTGGGTGCCAAGAAAACCATAGCCAGGATCAACAACCTGGAATACCTGCAGCCCGAGAATGTGGCCCGTTTCAAAAATATGGGCATAGACGCGCTGGTATGTCCTGAAAATATTGTATCACAGGAAATCGCCACCTTGCTCAGCCAGACGGCTGCTACCGAAGTATTTGATTTTTCCGATGGCAAACTATTTCTCTTTCTGATCAAGCTCGAAGAGAATGCCCCTGTTGTGAACAAGACATTGAACGACATCGTATCCATGTTCCCCCACCTTGATTTCCGAGCTGTTGCCATACACCGGAATTCTAAAACCATTATCCCAAAGGGTGATGATCAGTTCCTGGTAAACGATCTCTCTTATGTGGTGACCAAGCCCGGGGGTATCGACGACCTCCTCAAGCTGGGCGGAAAGCAACGGATCGACATCAGAAATGTGATGATCGTGGGCGGCGGGCGTGTTGGAAGAACCACAGCAAGGAAGCTTGAAAGCAGCCTGAATATCAAGCTTTTTGAAAAAGACAAGCAGAAAAGTTTACAGCTAGCCAGCAAACTTGAGCATACTCTCGTGATCAATGGCGATGCCCGTGACATCCAGCTCATGGAAGACGAAGATATCCGGAGCATGGATGCATTTATTGCAGTTACCGACAGCTCGGAAACCAATATTCTTGCCTGTTTGCATGCTCGTAAGTTCGGTGTGAAACGTACCATAGCCCTGGTTGAGAATATCGATTATATCGACATCTCTCAGAATATCGGAATCGATACTATCATTAATAAGAAACTGAGTACTGCCAGCTATATCGTAAAATACACCATGCATGCGGAAGTCGCCTCCATTAAATGTTTGAGTGGCATCAATGCTGAGGCGATGGAGTTGGTAGCCAATCCCCGCAGCGCTGTCACCAGAAAACCCATCAAGGACCTGAATATGCCGAAGGGAGCCATCATAGGTGGGATCATTAGAGGGGAAGACAGCCATATTGCTGTTGGCGATTTCCAGATAGAAGAAGGCGATAAGGTAGTTGTATTCAGCTTGCCGGAATCTATCCACAAAGTGGATAAACTCTTCAACAACAAATGAAAGACTGGAAGGGAATCAATTTCAAGGTGATCATCAAGGTGATCGGGTTCCTCCTGATTATAGAGGGTGTTTTTATGTTTGGCGCACTGCCATTTTCACTCTATTATGGTGAGCATGAAAGCCTTTCGATATTGTATTCGGGGCTGATCACGATTCTCACCGGAGGGATACTCTGGTTCTCTACCAGGAAACATCCAAAGAATATTGGGCGCAAGGAGGGTTATGTGATCGTAGCCATCACCTGGATCATTATATCGCTATTCGGGACCCTGCCTTTTATTATCAGCCAAACCATTCCCAACTTTACAGATGCTTTTTTCGAAACCATTTCAGGCTTTACTACTACAGGTGCTACCATACTCACTGATATAGAGGCCATGCCCAAAGGGATATTGTTCTGGCGAAGCATGACCCACTGGATTGGTGGTATGGGGATTATTGTCTTTACCGTGGCTATCCTGCCTATTCTTGGTATCGGAGGCATGCAGCTTTATTCGGCGGAAATGCCCGGAGTGACAAAAGATAAGCTACATCCCAGGATCACAGCAACTGCCAAAAGGCTATGGGCTATATACATGATACTGACCCTGGCCGAGACGATATTTCTTCTCATCGGAGGCATGAGTCTTTTCGATGCCCTCTGCCATACTTTCGGCACCGTAGCCACAGGAGGTTTCTCCACACACAATGCCAGTGCAGCCGGATTTTCAGCTTACAATCAATATGTAATCATTGTATTTATGATCCTGGCGGGAACCAATTTTACCCTGCACTACTTCGCACTGCACGGACAATTGCGCAAAGTATGGAGAAACGAAGAATTCAGGTACTTTATTTACCTCATCCTAACAGGCACCCTGATCATCACGCTTGTACTGGCAATAAGTAAAGATGGGATGTCAATTGAGGAGGCCTTCCGGACTTCCTTCTTCCAGGTTACCTCTATTATTACCACCACGGGCTATATCACTGATAACTATATGCTGTGGCCGGGAATGGTCTGGTTCCTTATTGTATTGATGATGTTTGTTGGTGGGATGGCCGGATCTACCGGAGGAGGTATTAAGGTGGTGAGACAGTTATTGCTCCTAAAAAACAGCCTGCTTGAGCTCAAGCGATTGATCCACCCACAGGCCATTATTCCGGTAAGGATGAACGGCAAGGTAGTATCGCAGGATATCATCTTCAAGGTGATGGCATTCTTCCTCATATATATCATCATCTTCCTGTTCGGAACAACCGTAATGACACTATTTGGTTTGGATGGCGCCACAGCGATTGGCGCTGCTGCTGCCACCATAGGAAATATTGGACCGGGAATTGGGAATGTTGGGCCTGTCGACAATTATGCTTTCATTCCACACGGAGGTAAATGGTTCCTTTCTTTTCTCATGTTGCTGGGTCGTCTGGAACTTTTTACGGTCCTGATACTTTTCTCTCCAGCCTTCTGGAAAAAGTAAACATTTTCGGGAAATACCTTACCTTTGGCTACGATCGATCAAGAAAACCTTTATATGCCAAAGCTTTCAGCAGTTATCATCACCCTGAATGAAGAGAGGAATATCGGCCGATGCATCGACTCTGTGAAAGATATTGCAGATGAGGTTATTGTGGTTGATTCCGGATCATCTGACCATACCCGGGAAATTTGCGAAGAGAAGGGGGCCAGCTTCGTATTCAACGCCTGGAAAGGGTATATTGAGCAGAAAAACTATGCCAACAGTCTGGCCAAACATCCCTACCTATTGTCTATCGATGCTGATGAAGCCCTGTCGGAGAAGCTCAGAATTTCCATCCTGGCCATTAAAGAAGATTTCAGAGCTGATGGCTATGAGATGAACCGCCTTACAAATTATTGCGGGAAGTGGATCAGGCATTGTGGATGGTATCCCGACCGTAAATTACGCTTGTTCCACAGGGATAAGTTTGAATGGGGCGGTGAACGTATTCATGAAAATATGGTACAAAAAGTGCCTGATGTAAATATCGAGCATCTGTTAGGTGATCTCCTTCATTATTCTTATTACGATATATCTCAGCATGTAGCTCAGGCCAATCACTTTACAAATATGACCGCAGAGCTGGCTTTTGAAAAAGGCAAGCGTGCGGGGATGCTCAAGATCATCTTCAGTCCCATGGTGAAATTTATCCGCGATTATATTATCAAGCTGGGATTCCTTGATGGATATTACGGTTATGTAGTTTGCCGGATCTCCGCACAGGCAACATTCATGAAATATGCCAAGATCATGCAGATGAAAAAGGATAATAAAGCCTTATGAGGGACTTCCACCGCATTATCATCAGCCGTACCGACAGCATAGGAGATGTCATCCTTACACTGCCGATTGCCGGCATGCTGAAGAGAAAATTTCCGCATGCTGAACTCATCTTCCTCGGAAGGTCATATACCCGGGAGGTGATCGGGGCCTGCGAACACATCGACCGTTTCCTGAACTGGGACGAGATCAGCAAGCTCGATGCCACCGACAGCCTGAGAGAATTTAAATCGGTAGCGGCCGACATGATCATTCATGTGTTTCCCAGAAAGGAGATCGCCCGGCTGGCCAGGAAAGCCGGTATCCCCATCAGGTTGGGAACAACCAACAGGCTCTATCATTGGGGAAATTGCAACAAGCTGGTACGATTATCGAGGAAAAGGTCAGAGCTGCATGAAGCGCAACTGAACCTGAAGCTTATCGAAAGCATAAGTGGCGAAGATACTATCAGCAAAGAGAATATTCCCCAATTATACGGATTCACAAAAATTGAAGCCCTGGAAGACAGCTTCAAAAAGCTTATAGATCCCACCAAATACAATCTTATCCTGCATCCCAAATCAAAGGGTAGCGCCAGGGAATGGGGCGTGGAGAATTTTATCGAACTTATCAATATACTACCGGAAGAAAAGTATGGGATCTTCATCAGCGGAACCGCCGATGAAGGGCAAATGCTAAAGAATACAGGTATTTTTGACAACAAGAAAGTCACCGACCTGACCGGAAAAATGTCGCTGGGACAATTCATGAGCTTCATTCGTGAATGTGACGCCCTGGTAGCAGCAAGCACAGGGCCATTGCACCTGGCAGCAGCCATCGGCATCAAAGCCATTGGCATTTACCCGCCAATCAGGCCCATGCATCCCGGCAGGTGGGCACCCATTGGAAAAAAGGCCGTATACATCGCAAAGGAAAATAATTGCAGTGATTGCAGAAATAGCGGCGAATGCCACTGCATGAAGGAGATTCCTCCTGAAGCACTTAAAAAACTGCTCGTTTAAATGCCTGTCAATATTATGTGTATTATTGATGGCAGAAACAAAAAGACTTGAAAAGGATAAAAGAATATATCAATTCCGGAGAGCTATTAACCCATTTGTTTTTTGGGGGCCTGGTGTTGATGATCATATCCATCCCCCTGTCGAGATTCATGATGAGCGTATCACAGTTTATGCTCTCCGGTTTCCTGATCCTGGAGTTTATTTCGCTTGATAAGGTTAAGAAATACCTGAAGAAATATCCGGTCTATATTCATATTTTCCTGTTCCTGCCAACTGCCCTCTACTGGATATTGGAGAGCATTATCAGCATTTTCAAGCGTTTTATGAGGAAGGAGAACCTGCCCGCTATTGTCTTTGCATCCCTGTATTTGCTGCATGTCCTGGGGCTTTTATTTACCGTTGACTTCGAGTATGCCTTGAAAGATCTGCGAATCAAGCTTCCGCTCCTGGTGCTCCCTTTGATCTTCTCAGTTACGGAATCCCTGGACTGGAAAAAGTTCAGGACCCTGATGTTATTTTTTATTGCGGCAGTGGTGGCCGGCACTTTCATCAGTACCTTCATCCTTCTCACACAGGAGGTAGATAACCTGAGGGATATCTCAATCTTCATCTCACATATCCGGTTCAGCCTGCTCATCAGCATTGCTATATTCACCCTTGCTTATTTCATCACCAGGCAGGCAGGGTTCAAGAAGTATATGCGTGTGATATTTATTCTGCTGCTGGGATGGTTCGGCATATATTTATTGCTTTCGGCATCCATTACCGGTATCGTGGTGCTTTTCATTGCCCTCTTTGTCATGGCCGTGCACTACACCATGCAAAAACGAAACATCTATTCACGTATCGCAACTGTGGTCCTCATCCTGGCTCCGGTAGTGTTGTTTGTTTATATGATGGGGGTCGTAACAGATGTATATAAGATTCACAAGACCGACTTAAACGAATTAGACCGCTTAACAGCCAGCGGTAATTACTACTGGCATGATACCACTAACCTGCAAACAGAAAATGGCCATTATGTCTGGTTATACATTTCTACAGATGAGATGAGAGATGCCTGGAACCAACGAAGTTCTTATGATTTCGATGGGCAGGATTCCAAGGGGCAGCTTATAAAATATACCCTCATCAGGTATATGACTTCCAGGGGGCTTAGAAAAGATGCTGAAGGGGTAACATCACTCAACCCGGAAGACATCGGACTGGTAGAGAATGGTGAAGCCAGCCATCACTACCATGAACGATCGGTATTCTATATCAGGTTATATAAGATCATCTGGGAGGTACAGCAATACCTTCGTACCGGTGACCCCAGCGGTTATTCAGCAATGCAACGAATTGAATACTGGAAAACTTCCTTCCAGATCATAAAACAATACCCATTCATAGGAGTGGGTACCGGAGATATGAACATCGCCTTTGAAAGGCAATACGAGATCATGAACAGCCCCTTAAAGCCGGAGTTCCGCTGGAGGTCACACAACCAGTTCTTGTCCATTACTGTTGGCTTCGGGCTTATAGGGATCATATGGTTCATTTTCGGACTGCTGTATCCACCCATAAAGGCCGGCCGTTTCAATGATTATTTCTTCCTGTCCTTTTTTGTGATAATGATGGTTTCCATGATATCTGAAGACACCATAGAGACGCAGGCCGGGGTCAGCATCTTTGCATTCTTTACTTCACTCTTCCTCTTCGGGAAGAAAGATATTAATTCAATTTAGGGAGATGGGCGAAGGAAGCATGGTAATAAACGAGAATTGGCTTGTGGTTGTGAACCCCAATGCCGGTAGCAGAAAAGGAGAAAAAGATTGGCCAAAAATCGCTGAGCTTCTCGATGAGTATGGTTTTAAATACAAGGCCGTGTTCACTGAAAACCGCAATCATGCGATCGACCTTACAGCCTCTGCCCTGAATGAAGGCTTCAGGAAGATCATAGCTGTTGGTGGTGATGGTACATTGAATGAAGTGGTGAATGGTATTTTCAGGCAAAAAGCCTGCTCATCCAATGAGGTTATTATCGGAACGATACCAGTAGGAACGGGTAACGACTGGGGCAGGACCTACGAGATGCCTAAAAAGTACAGGAAAGCCATCAAGGTAATCATGAAAGACTACCGCTTTACCCAGGATGTTGGCCATGTAAGTTATTATGATCAGGAGGGAAAGCAGGAACGCTATTTTGTCAATGTCAGCGGGATGGGATATGATGCACTCGTAGCACTCAAAACCAACCGCATGAAAGACAAAGGAAAAGGTGGCACCATGGCCTACATGATGAATATTTTCACCGGCCTCTTCCAATACAAAAACACCCATTTCGATATCGATGTTGACGGAAAGCATGTTTTCAGCGGAAAGGTTCTGAGCATGAACCTTGGCATTTGTAAGTATAATGGCGGAGGGCTGATGCAAGTCCCCAACGCAATCCCCGATGATGGCCTACTGGATGTAACCATTATTAAAGGGGTTTCGAAATTTGTCATTATTCGGAACGTAGCCAAGCTTTACGACGGTTCATTCATCAAACTAAAGTTTGTTGATACTTTCCGTGGCAGCAACTGCCGGATCGTCTCCCGTCCGAAGGGTGTCGTTTTGCTGGAAGCAGATGGCGAATCCCTGGGTCATTCACCCCTTGATTTCTCCGTACTCCCTAAAACACTGAACCTTATCATCCCGGAACCGAAACAGAAAGAAAAAAATCTTTGAAATTGATTATCCTCGGGGCAAGCCCACGAGGTATTAACCCAATTTCATTCCGCAATAGCGGAACCAGGTTTTTATAATGCCCCTCTGTCCCGCCAAAGCGGTACATCTCTCCTGAAAATCAGGGGAGCTTATTAGGAAACCTCGCGGCAAGCCACGAGGAATTATTTAATTAAACATTCTTTCCCCTTTTGTTGTTTAGTGAGTTACAAGAATTATCAACTAATTTTTATACAATGGAATTTCCTGAAATCAATTATCTGGCAGCAGGTTCACTATTCCCCTGGCAAGGTTTTATTTATCAGCTCAAGTAATTCTTTCAGTGCATCCTTTTCAGGGATGTTCTTCATCACTATTTTGCCTTTATGGTAAAGGGTGACCTTGCCCGGAGCAGCACCAACATAGCCGTAGTCGGCATCGGCCATTTCTCCGGGGCCGTTCACAATGCATCCCATCACAGCTATTTTTACATTTTTCAGCCCCTTTGTATGCTGTTTGACCTCTTTCAGCACGCGCTGAATATCGAAAGTAGTCCGGCCGCATGTCGGGCAGGAAATGTATTCAGTTCCACTGATCCGGACCCCTGTTGCCTGCAATATTTTGAGCACCAGGTCGGGATATTCCTTCCCCGACTCGCCTATGATACGAAAGTCGTTATCCTTCGCTTTCATGATAAGAGAGGACATTTCTGCAGATGCTACAACGGTCAATACTTCCGGGTTGTGATCGGGAAACTTCATTTCTACCAATTCCGGTTTCCGTGAAACTTCTTCATTTTGCCAGGCCAGGGGTACCTTCTCTGGTTGCCTTACATCCTCATAATGATCCCTTAATATTTTGGCAACCGGAATCTCAGCTACCGGATCTTCGGTGAGAGATACCCTGATGGTATCCCCTATTCCCATACCCAGCAAAGGCCCAATGCCGGCAGCAGAGCGTACCCTTCCGTCTTCACCTTCCCCGGCTTCGGTCACACCAAGGTGTACCGGATAATCCATACCAGCGGCCATCATTTCCTGTACAATATCCCGTGTTGCTGTGATCATAGTGGGTACATGGCTGGATTTCATGGAGACAAGCAACTCATGAAAGTTGTTTTCATGACAGATCTCAAGAAATTCCATAGCTGAGGCTACCATCCCTCTGGCAGTATTACCGTATTTCATCAGTATACGTTCAGACAATGAGCCATGGTTGACCCCTACACGGATCAGGGTTCCATGCTTGCGGCAAATATCAGTCAGGCGCAAAACACCCTCTACGATCTCATTCCGGCCAGGCTCACCGCCATCATGTTTTTGTTCTTTTGAAAGAAAAAATTGCCTGTCGAGATAATTACCCGGGTTGATCCTGATCTTATGAACGATGGTAGCTGCTTCTTCGGCCACCCTGGGGTTAAAATGTATATCGGCTACAAGCGGGATATTATATCCCTGGTTTTCAAGCTTTGCACGTATCTTCTCCAATGCCCCCGCTTCCTTTATGTTCCGGGCGGTAATGCGGACAATTTCACAGCCTGCCTCGAAGAGCTCTATGGCCTGAATAGATGTTGCATCAACATCCATAGTTGGCGTGTTGGTCATGGATTGTATCCGAACCGGCTGTCGGCCTCCAAGCCGCATTCCCCCGATATTGAGGACCCTTGAAATATATTGTTTGTGGCTGTTCATCAGAATATGTAAAAATACTATTCTTACAATAAATAAAGGAAATAATAGTTAATCATATTACCATAAATTCTGGCTTAATAGCTTATTTTTGAAAAAATTCAACCCGCTAATGAATAGGCACACATATACTTTTCTTGTTTTTCTCCTGAGTTTCATGACGCTTTCAACACTTGCCCAAAACGCAGGAGTCGGAGAATGGCGAGACCATCTTCCTTTCAACAGGTTCATTGCAGTTACCGAAACGCCTGATAAAATATTCGGGGCAACCCCTTATGCTTTGCTGACATTTAACAAGAATGATGAATCGATAGAACGTTTTACCAAGATCAATGGTCTGTCCGACATTGAGATCAGCGATGTACGGTATAGCGATGAGCTTCAGACTGTTGTCCTGGCCTATACAAATACAAATATTGATCTTTTCAAGGGAAACTACATCATCAATATTCCCGATATCAAGCGGAAACCCATCCTCGGCAACAAGGTCATCAACAAGGTATCATTCAGGGGAGATTTTGCATATTTTTCCTGTGGTTTTGGAATTGTGGTGCTGGATGTAGCCAGGGAAGAAATCGCTGACACCTGGTATATCGGTTCCCAGGGAAGCCATATCAATGTGCTTGACCTTACCCATAACGACACCTCATTCTTCGCTGCAACGGAAGAAGGTATATTATATGCCTCTGTAGATCACCCTAATCTGGCAGATTTTACAGCCTGGCAGAGAATGACAAGTGCTCCTTTTTCATATCAGGAATACAACATGCTTGAATTTTTCTCCGGAAACCTCTTTGCCGTCCTTCCCGAAGGTGGAAGCGTTCCACAGGATAGCATCCTCTATTTCGATGGCAATGACTGGAATTACCTTCCAAAAGGAAATTATGGAGGAGTGAATAACCTTAAGGCCAACAATGGAAAACTGGTTATTTCTATGGATTGGGGAGGTAAAGTTTATAATGAGGATGTTGAACTCGATTATATCATCTGGAATTACAATCCCGGCAGCCCGGGACTGAATGATGCCGTGAACGGAAATATTGAAGGTGATGTATGGATTGCTGACCAGACCAATGGCCTGGTAAAATCATCAGGAGAAGGATGGCAAAGCCTGTTCATCAACCCGGGCGGTCCGGGAAGTGCCAGTATATTTTCCATGACTCCGGCACAAAATAATGTATGGGTAGCACCGGGTGGATACACCAGCACATGGAATCCTTTGTACATCAACCAGGGAGCTTTCCGCTTCGCCGATGAAGAATGGCAAAATTTCAACATGAGCAACACCTCGGAGCTGGCATCCATCAGAGACATTGTGACCATAGCCGTTAACCCATCAAATATCAATGAGGTTTATCTTGGTGTGTTCAGAAACGAAGTTGGTCTGCTGGAAATGAATGGCGATGATGTCGTCAACAGTTTTACAGTAGAAAATAGTGAGCTTCAAGAGTGGGAAGCCGCCAGCTCTATTGCAACCACAGGGCTTGGCTTTGATTCATTTGGTAGTCTTTGGGTGTTGTGTTCAGGAGCCGAAAAGCTTCTGGCTGAGAAGAAAAGTGACGACAGCTGGGCATCATACAGCCTGGGCGGTAGTGCATCTTCTGTAGACTGCAGCGACCTCATGGTAGATTCGTACAATCAGAAGTGGATTCTGTTCAGGCATTCGAACAGCAACCCGAACAGACTTGCCGTATACAATGAGAAGAACCCTCCCGGCGACCAGGTAAGGCTGCTTCGCTCAGAAACCGGTGTCGGTAATGTTCCCGGAACAACAGTTTTCAGCATTGCTCAGGACCTGGATGGCGAAGTATGGGTCGGTACTGATGAGGGGATAGGGATTTTCTATTCCGCTTCAACCATACTTACATCCAACGACTATGATGCTGTTAGGCCACTGGTAAATTTCGACGGTTATGTTCAGTACCTTCTCGAAACGGAAGTAGTTACAGCCATTGCCGTTGACGGAGACAACAGAAAATGGATCGGCACAGACCGTTCCGGTGTTTTTCTGCTTTCCCCTGACGGAACAGAACAGATAGCCCACTTTACCGAAGATAATAGCCCGCTCTTCTCAAAACAGATCATCGACATTGTGATCAATGCTGATGGCGAAGTGTTTATTGGCACCTCCAATGGTATTATTGCCTATAAGGGCACCGCGTCTTCACCCAGTGGAGACTATTCGGATGTTTATGCCTATCCAAACCCCGTAAAGGATGGCTATGACGGATGGATAGCCGTGAAAGGGCTGATGCAGAATACTGACGTGAAGATTACCGACATCAACGGCGTACTGATCTATTCCACCCGCTCTGAAGGTGGTCAGGCAGTGTGGAACGGACGCAATTTCGACGGAAGAAAGGCCCAGCCGGGTGTATACCTTGTATTTGCTGCCACAGAGGATGGCAGTGAAACGGTTGTTACCAAGATCCTCATCATCGACTGATCCATTTCATTTATCTTAGCAGCATGATTCACAAGACTCGTGGCATCGTACTGCATCAGCTCAAGTATTCCGACTCCAGTTTGATCGTAAAGATCTATACGGAATCGCTCGGCTTGCAAACCTATCTTGTGAAAGGTGCCCGCTCAAAGCGTTCAGCATTCAGAAGCAGCCTCTTTCAACCCATGACTTTGCTTGATCTGGTGGTCTATCACCGTGAAAAAAACGAACTTCAACGCATACGTGAAGCGGAAATCGCCGAGCCTTTTCATTCCATCTCATCTGAGCTGCGGAAAAGCACCATTGCCCTTTTCCTCTCCGAAATACTTATGAAATCATTGAATGCAGGAGAAGCCAATGATGAAATGTTCGCTTTTATCAGTTCATCCTTGCGCTTCCTGAATATGCAGGAGGACGGCATCGAAAACTTTCACCTCTTCTTCCTGACAAAGCTCAGCTTATACCTTGGTTTCTATCCCAGGGGGAACCCCGCTGCTGAAGGGGAATACTTCGATCTCAGGGAAGGGAAATTCTCGATGTCGCCACCATTGCATCCCGATTACCTAGAAAGGGATCTGGGCATGAAACTATATATGTTGAGCAATATTAAGGCGGGTGAACTGGCTTCCCTGAACCTTGACAAAAGCCTCAGAAATGAATTACTGAATACCATCTTATTATATTACCAGATCCACCTGAGCGGACTGGGAACTATAAAGTCGATAGAAATATTGAAGGAGGTCTTTAGTTAGGCCTTAAGAAGAAGTTGAATGATTATTTCTTTCAGTTCCCCTTTGATCTTCTCCATGTCCTGCTTCTCGCCCAATTCCTTTTCCATGGACGTAACACCTTTATCGACAAAGCCACAAGGATTAATATAGCTGAAGAAATCCAGATCGGTATTTACATTGAATGCAAAGCCGTGCATGGTTACAGAACGGCTTGTGCGCACCCCTATAGCGCAAATTTTCCTGACATGCGGACTGCCTACATCCAGCCACGCACCGCTTGCTCCTTCCAGCCTCAATGCCCTGATCCCATACTCTTTCAGGAGAAGGATGACAGCCTCTTCAAGCAGCTCAATGTATTTTCTGATCCCGATGCCGAATGCCTCCAGGTTGAGAATAGGATAACCTACGATCTGTCCCGGGCCGTGATAGGTAATGTCCCCTCCCCTGTTAGTCCTGAAAAATGTAGCACCTTTTTCCTCTAATAGCGCCTGATTAAGCAGCAGGTTCGACTCTGATCCGCTCTTGCCAAGAGTATATACATGTGGGTGTTCACAGAAGAGCAAATAATTGGGGGTATTGGCAGCACTCAGCTTAGCATCAATGATCCCGTTGAACAGCTTTTCCTGGTATTCCCATGCCTCTGCATAAGCAATGCTCCCCAGGTCTTTATATATTATTTCCGTACTCATGATTATTTAAACCTCTCCGGCACATGTTTTTCAGCCTTGTAGGATGATCTGACCAATGGGTGACTTTCTATATGGGCAAAGCCTTTTCCCAGGCCTGCCAGCCTGAAGGCTTCAAATTCTTCCGGTGTTGTAAAAGAGGTAACCGGCAAATGCTCTTTGCTTGGCTGAAGGTATTGTCCGAGGGTGAAGACTTCACAACCGGCTTCCCTCAGGTCATCCATGGCTTCAAGTATTTCTTCTTTTGTCTCCCCCAGCCCGGTCATGATGCCCGACTTGGACCTGACCCCGGCCTTGCTGATCATGCGTATCACCTCCAGGCTACGATCATATGATGCTACGCTTCTCACCTGGGGAGTTAGCCTTCTAACGGTTTCCAGGTTATGTGAGATCACTTCAGCTCCCGATTCGATAAGGATTTGTACCAGCTGCTCTTTCCCCTGGAAATCCGGGATCAATGCCTCTATGGTAGTTCCGGGGCTCTTTTCTTTCACTGCCCTGATAGTTTCTGCCCACAGGCCGGCACCTCCATCGTCAAGGTCATCACGATCGACCGAAGTAAGCACACAATGCTTCAATCCCATCAGTCTGACCGATTCTGCCACCCTTTCCGGTTCTTCCAGATCAGCCGGCAATGGTTTGCCTGTTTTTACATTGCAAAACTTGCATGAACGTGTGCAAATGTCGCCCAGGATCATAAGCGTAGCTGTTCCACGTTGCCAGCAATCGCTCATGTTTGGGCAATTACCGCTGGTACAGATGGTATGCAGCTTGTGCTTGTTTACAATCTCCTTCACCGCCAGGTATTCCTTCCCGGCAGGGACCCTTATCTTAAGCCAATCGGGCTTTTGTCTTTTTCTTTTTTCCGCCATGATATCGGATGTAAAATTATGAAATATATTGTAGGTATGGGGTGTGAGGTCCGGGCTATGAGGGACGGTGGACGAAACCTTCCCCACGCCCCATATTCCAAACTCCTTATCACAAACCTTAATAAGTATTATCTTTGCGAAAATTTTTAAGATGAGTCAGCAATTAAGCGAACAGGAACTGATAAGAAGAAACGCGCTCAAGGAGCTCAGGAATATGGGCATCGACCCATATCCGGCAGAAACTTATGACATTAATGTTACCACTACAGAGATCCTCGACAAGTACCCCGATGACGATAGCTTATTTCAGGATATCAGCATAGCCGGCCGCATTATGGGCCGTAGGATCATGGGGGCAGCTGCCTTTGTAGAACTTCAGGATCCCAGCGGGAAAATCCAGCTTTATTTCAAGCGTGATGAGATCTGCCCTGGAGAAGATAAGAGCCTGTACAACATTGTTTTCAAACGCTTGCTTGATATTGGTGACATCATCGGGGTGAAAGGTTATGCCTTCACCACCAAAACGGGAGAGATCACCATACACGTTAAAGAATATACCCTACTCAGTAAATCGCTGAAGCCTTTGCCTGTGGTAAAAGAAAAAGAAGACCAGGTATGGGATGCTTTTACAGACCCCGAACAACGGTACCGTCAACGTTACCTCGACCTGATCGTAAACCCTGATGTAAGGAAAACGTTTGTGAAGCGGGCCGAACTGGTCAACTCCATGCGGAGCTTCCTGAACGCAAAAAGCTACCTCGAGGTAGAAACACCCATACTGCAACCCCTGTATGGCGGAGCAGCGGCACGTCCGTTCAAGACCCATCACAATAGCCTCGACATGACCCTGTATCTCCGCATTGCCAATGAGCTCTACCTGAAAAGGCTCATCGTTGGTGGTTACGACGGTGTATATGAATTCAGCAAAGATTTCAGGAATGAGGGGATGAGCAGGTTCCATAACCCTGAGTTCACCCAGATGGAGCTCTATGTGGCTTATAAGGATTATGAGTGGATGATGGACCTGGTGGAAGAGATGATAGAAAAGATCGCCATTGACCTGCACGGAACTACCAAAGTTAAGGTGGGAGAGAACACTATTGATTTCAAGCGGCCATGGAAAAAATACAGTATGCTTGGGGTAATCCATGAATATACCGGGATCGATATTTCGGCAATGGATGAGGCTGAGCTTCGGGCAACGGCAAATAAACTTAATGTTGAGACAGATCCCAGCATGGGTAAAGGAAAGCTCATTGATGAGATCTTTGGGGAAAGCTGTGAGGCCAAACTTATTCAGCCCACCTTCATTACCGATTATCCTGTGGAGATGTCGCCCCTGGCCAAGAAGCATCGCAGCAAGGAAGGCCTGGTGGAGCGCTTCGAAGCCATCTGTAATGGCAAAGAGCTCTGCAATGCCTTTAGTGAGCTCAATGATCCCCTGGATCAACGCAAGCGCTTTGAAGAACAGCTCGAGCTGGGGAAACGTGGTGATACCGAAAGCATGGTGCTGGATGAGGACTTCCTCAGAGCACTGGAATATGGTATGCCGCCAACGGCAGGGCTGGGGATTGGGATCGATCGTTTAAGTATGATCATGACCGATTCAGCATCCATACAGGATGTTCTTTTCTTCCCACAGATGCGACCCGAAAAGAAAGCAATAGTTGCTTCTGATGATGAGTTTACTGCTCTGGGCTTCCCGGCTGAATGGGTATCCGTGCTCCGGGAAAAAGGCTTTGAAAGTGTGGCAGATCTGAAGGAAGCCAATCCCAATAAGCTTGCCAATGACCTGAACGGACTCAGGAAAAAGAAAAAACTGAATATCCCGGCACTGAATCCGGCAGATGTTAAAACCTGGCTGGAATCATAACATATCCTGATCAATTAATCATCAACTTCATGGCATGGTACTTGCAATTACTGGAAGGATTTCTATATTTGCACCCCTTAAAATACAATGTATTACACAATCGTTCGTTTAGTAAATCAATATTAAATCTTATAAACACATTATGAAAAAATTAATTATCATTCTGACCGTTGCTTTTATGACGATCAGCACCGGGCTGGTAGCCCAGAACCTGAATGCAGCAGGCAAATCATATAACAAAGGCATCGAGCTTGCAGGAGGTGGTGACGTTATGGGTGCCATTGAATCTTATAAAAAATGTGCAGAGATCAGTGGAGAGTTAGGTGATGTAGGAGAAGGCCTCAAGGTAAAGGCTGAATCACAGATCTGCAACCTGTACATGAAAATGGGTATTGAGAAGTTTAAAGTAAAGAAATATGACTCAGCGATCATACTTTTTACCGAGTCCGACACATATGCCAAAATGATCAATGATCCCGCTATTGATGGCAAGTTAAAGAGTTACTTTGCTGCCAGTTATACCGGGAAGGGAAATGCACTTTTCAAAAAGACTAAATTTCAACAAGCAGTCGATAACTATAACCAGGCTTTAACATATAACCCTGAATACGCTAATGCGCATTACGGCCTTGTGCTGGGTGCCAGTAAGCTTGATGATGTTGGCCTGCTTGAAGTATCTGTGAAAAATGTGCAGGACTACAGTAGCGATGAGAAACTGAAGACCAAAGCAAATATCGCGGCAGGAAAATTTTTCCTGAGGATTTGCGGAGAAGCTATTAAAAAAGAAGAATATAATATTGCCACAATGAATGCTGAGAAAAGCATTCAATATTATAAGGAAGATCCCAATGCTTTTTTCTACTATGCAATGGCTTGCAATGGAAAAGAAGACTGGCTCAACGCTCAGAAAGCAGCTTTAAAAGCCATCAGTTTTGAAGGAGAAAAAAGTAAAGGGAATTATTATTTCGAACTTGCCCGTGCTTATGAAGGAGCCGGCGATAAAGAAAAAGCCTGTGAAGCATACGGAAATGTTAAAAAGGGACCAAATAAGGACGTTGCTGACTACCAGCGAAATGTGGTTTTAAAATGTAACTAGAAAGATCTAACAATTAATAAGAACCCCCTTACCTTCATGTTTGGGGGTTTTTTATTGCATGAGGTTTAATGTGATTTGTTATATTTGCTCAAGTTCAACCCGAATCTTTACTACAATCAATGAGTCTGTCCATGATCAGGAAAATACTTTTGGCGGTGGTATTATGCAGCATTTGTGTATGCCAGCAGTTTGTGAAGGCATCCTGCCCTTCATATTTGCACTCGGAGACAGAGGCCGTATACTCCGAAGCGGAAAATGAAATGCCTGAAGATAAACTCGTAGAGTTCAATCAGGCGGAACATGATCGTGGCCTTGCAAAGTACACTCGCTGGTTTGTTATAATTATCCTGATCCTTTCCGCAATCAGCCTGATCACATCATACAGAAGGCTTCGCAGCCAGCGCAGGGCTAACAAGGCCATTGCTCATCAGCGGAATATTCTAAAACAAACACTCCTTGACCAACAGGTCAGTGAAGACAAATACAAAGCCATTTTTTCCCAGGCCAATGATGCTATTTTTCTGATGAACCATGAAACTTTTGTCGATTGTAATGGCAAAACCTTAGAAATGTTTGGGTGCAAGCGGGAGGAGATTGTCGGTCATCCCCCCTATGATTATTCACCTTCTAAACAACCCGACGGGAAGTCCTCGAAAGACAAAGCAATTCTTTATATCGAACAATGCAAAAAAGGCATCTCACAACGCTTTTACTGGGTCCATTCCCGGAAAGACGGAAGCACTTTCGATGCTGAAGTAAGCCTGAACATGATCAATATTGGAGAGCAGTCTTTTATACAGGCCATTGTCAGAAATATAAGCGAGCGCGTAAGGGCAGAGAGTGAGATGGTCAGGGCCAGGGAAAAGGCAGAAAAAGCAACAGAGTCGAAAACGTTTTTCCTGGCCAAGATGAGCCATGAGATCCGTACTATGCTGGGAGGTATCACCAATTCTGCACAATTACTCAGAGGCACCAGGGTGAATGATCAGCAATCAGAACTGTTGGATATTATTAATGCCTCCGCCGACAATTTATTATCAATTGTAAATGAGATCCTCGATTTCTCCAAGATAGAAGCAGGAAAAATCGATATAGAAGATCAGGCTTTTAACCTCAGAAAGATACTGGATGAGCTTGTAAGTGCGAACCTATCGAATGCCACGGAGAAAAACATCAAACTTTATCTGAGCGTGCATCATCATGTGCCGGAATATGTTTCCGGTGATGAGCTTCGCATGAAACAAATCCTGGCTAATCTGCTGTCGAATGCCATAAAGTTTACCGAGAAAGGCAGCGTTAGCCTTGACGTGACCATCGACAGCGAAAGCCATGATGCATGGCATACTACGTTCAAGGTTATCGATTCAGGTATTGGTATCCCCGATTCCCGTATCAAAGACATGTTTGCTGAATACTCCCAATCAGATGTTTCCATCAGCAGGCGCTTTGGCGGTACAGGACTTGGCCTGAACATCGTATATAACCTGGTAAATCTGATGAAAGGGAAGATTGACGTAAGCAGTGAGTTTGGGAAAGGGACAACATTCTCAGTTAGCATCCGCTTCGGAAAAACTGATTACACTGGCCCTGAAGAAAAAGAACAGGACTTGTTACCCCTGGCTAACACAAAGCAATATCAGGTCCTCCTGGCAGAAGACAATGTGATCAATCAGAAGATCACCATTATCAACCTGGTGCAGCTGGGACATAAGGTCGACCTGGCAGTGAACGGAAAAGAAGCCTGGAAGAAATATCAGGAAAATGACTACGAAATCATCCTGATGGACATCCAGATGCCTGAAATGGATGGCATTGAAGTCACCCATCTGATCAGGAAGTACGAGGCTGAAAATCCTGACAAAAAACGGACCAGGATCATTGCCCTCACAGCCAATATTCTGGGTCAGGACGCGGATTACTGCCTCTCGGAGGGTATGGATGCCTACATCCCCAAACCCTTCAGGATAGAAGATATTCTGGAAAAACTTGAACCGGAAGAAACTTCCTGACGAAACCTACCTTTTAATAAGCTTGGCAGTCCCGATAAGCTGATCACCCTTTACAGTCACATAATATATGCCGGCAGGGTACTGGCTGCCATCCCATTGCACCTGATGATCGCCCGCAGCAAACGGCATATCGGCAATAGTTGATACCAGTTTCCCATTGATATCCAGTACATCGATCCTGATGTGTTGATCTTGCTGAATGCTCAAATTAATATTTGTGACACGATCGAAAGGATTGGGATATATGCCCGAGATATTAAAGCTCTCTTCGGGTTCTTGCAGGCTGGAAATAATATCTTCATCTACCATGATCAAGACCTGTTCATCGCCTCCCCCACATTCGATAAACATGGTGTCCTGTACGAGATATGTGCTTTGATCAACAGGAATACCAATGTATACTGTCAATACCAGGGAATCGCCCGAAGGAATAGTATATGGGAAAGTGATCTCGGGTTCCGACCACCAGTAGAAAATATCTGTTTCCATCTGGTTGATGAAGTCGACAGTTACCTCTTCTACCCCGTCGGGATAGATTTTTACCTCCTGCCCTTCAATGCATTGATCTATTGTTGTATACAGTAAGGTATCGGGCATCACGATCAGACCCTGAAGCATTTGCACTACAGTGAACTCATGCGGATCGGGTGCACCGATCAGCGGGTGGTTGGTACTGCGACCGGATTCATCCGCTGCATGGATATAATAACCCACCAGAGTTCCTTCTTCCATATAAGGGATGCTGGCCGAATACTGGTTGCCAAGCGATTGTGCCATAACAATCGATTCAAAGGCTCCGCCGTTGACCTGATAAAATACCTGCAGGGAGTCAGGATAAAGCGGCATGCCACTATAATTTGTTATGGTTGCGGTTATATTGTATTCATCCTGTAACTGTATATTTCCATGCAATGGAAAGTGGTCGATATGCAGCATTCCGATATCTGCAATCCCTTTCGTACGGCAATGGAGGGCATCGGTATTATACCATTCACCATACAAGATGCCATGGATCTCATAACCCGGCATGGCTGCTTCATAAACAGCAAGGGCATCATCATCGTAAGTGCTCCCGGTAACAGGAACAAATACTTTCTTATTCAAGATCAGGGAGTTTGTATATGGTGTATTCGGGGCATAGCCGGGTGTATAAACCCTGAAAACTTCATATGGCATACCCCAATCACTAAGGGTGTTCGCAAAATAATCTGCAACATATTCAAAATCATCATACCTGGGATCATTTTCCAGGACCTGCCCGATCAGGACCTTGTTCACTCCAAGGAATTTACCCCAGCAATCGACATGCTTGATATAATCACCCAGTGGATCTGGCAGCACATGATATTGTTCCACGCCAAGGTAGTCGTCAACCATATCCTGAATATCCTGATGGTTGAGGCCGGGGTTTTCTTCCCACACGAGGTCGGTAGAAGATGCCTGTGCATCCCCGGTACACATCCAATTTCCTCCCGTCTGCTCCAGCGACATTCCGAAAAGGTTTATGCCCAGATGGGCTGCTACCTCAACAGGAACTTCGTCATCATTGGGCCTGGGCCTGTTGTAAGGAAAGTCACACACTCCGAATTCCCCATTGCCATCGATCACGAACCATGGGCCGTAATCGCGGGTCCACCATGAGTCGGTCGGGGCAATGATAAAATCAATATTATCCATATTGGCGCCCCCGCTCTGATAAATGCTGGTAACCAGGTTTTGCTGGGATGAATTTGCAACAAGGGTAGTCACCCCACAATCCTGCGACATTTCAATGATCAGAGATGTTGGTATACCAAAGGGGTACCTTACCAGTACACTTTGCATCTGCTCATACTCAGCCACCATACGCACCGGGTGTGCCGGCGGATCAGTAGGAACAAAATTCTTCAGGTTATTATTGGGAAGCTTCATTTCCTCTTCGCTGAGGTAATGCATCTTTTTCCAGACAGGGATGTCCTGTCCCCTCACTGAGGCTGATAACATGACAATTCCGATAAATACAAGGAGGTTGATCTTTTTCATTTACTAGCGGTTTATAGTTTAGATAGCAGCTTATGTATTTGGTTGGCCAAATTTAGATAAAAAATCACTAACACTGTTCAGCAACATACCTCACCCCCTTAACCCCCCAAGCCCCTCTTTCTTCCTCATATGAAGGAGTGGAGGTCAGGGGGAGAGGCGATTTAAATCAATGGTCAAATCTATCCATTCAATTTTTAGATATCTTTCTTATATTTGCATAAAACAAACTGAGCTATGACATCACTATCCATCATATTAGGCGTACCAGGCTACTGGCAGATCATCCTGATCGTTTTGGTTGTACTACTGCTTTTTGGCGGGAAGAAAATTCCGGAACTGATGAAAGGTATTGGACGTGGAACACGTGAATTTAAGAAGGGTTTGAATACCGATGAAGAGGATGACGAAGGTGGCAAAGATGTAGCTAAAAAAGACTAAGACAAAGTTTTCCTTGTAAATTTAGGGGAACAGGAAATGTTGAACCAACATCATTCCTGTTCCCTTTTTTTATCCCATTTCGATCAAAAATCTCTGTATTATTAAAAATTGCACGAAATTTGCATGCAAAATTAATAACAGCTTACGTTTATAACTTATGATTGCTCCCAAAAATATTCTCTTTATCCTCTCTGTAGCCTTTGTATTAAGCTCATCAAGTATGCTTTCTGCCCAGGAAGAACAGCTTACTGATACAACACTCACACGCCCTGCTCCTGCTAAAGTCGTTCTCGACACAAGGATGGTTGCCGACACCCATGAACTGGGCCATGTGATATGGAAAGATTCGCCGGTACTGGCTATGCTCGACAGTATGGCTGCCATGAAATACTATGGCGATTATGATTTTGTCACCAATCGCGACAGCCTGAACATCTATGGATTTGCACTGAATGAGAAACCAGTCTATACAGATTCCGTGTATGCCGCCAGGATAGACTCCCTCAATGGCGAAACAACTATCGAGCTGGCTTATAACAGGGTGGTTAAAGATTACATCTACCTCTACGCAAACAAGAAAAAGGACCTTACCGCCAGAATGCTTGGCCTGGCAGAATTATATTTCCCCCTCTTTGAAGAACATCTGGATCGTTTCAATATTCCGCTGGAGATGAAATACCTTGCTATTGTCGAATCAGCGCTGAATCCAAGCGCCGGCTCCCGTGCCGGGGCAAAAGGACTCTGGCAGTTTATGTATGGAACCGGAAAAGTATATGGCCTGCGTGTCACTTCCCTGATCGACGAACGCTTTGACCCCTACCAGGCCACCATTGCCGCCTGTGAGCATATGAACGACCTCTACGATATTTACGGCGACTGGTCACTGGTGATGGCAGCCTATAATTCCGGGGCCGGAAACGTAAACAAGGCCATCCGAAGAACCGGTGGCATTAAAAGCTACTGGGCCATCTGGCCCTTCCTGCCAAGAGAAACCAGGGGATATGTACCTGCTTTCATTGCTGTTTACTATGTAATGACACACGCTGCGGAACACAATATTTATCCTGTTCCCCCCAGTATTTTTTATTATAAAATAGACACCCTGAGGGTGCATGATGTGCTTTCTTTTGACCAGGTAAATGAAATGCTCGGTGTTCCTATGGACGACTTGCGATTACTCAATCCGCTCTATAAAAAAAGCATCATCCCCTATAAGGATAGTGAAGAATTTTATATCTGTCTTCCAAAGGAATATGTAGGTGACTTCATTAATAATGAGCAAGCTCTATATGCCTATGTCACCAAGAAGGGGACTGAAAAGAAGACATTGTTGGCGGAGATCAAAAAGGCACAGGAGAGGACTATACACATAGTCCGAAGCGGGGAGAATTTGGGTTTGATCGCCCGTAAATACCATGTTTATGTGAGTCAGCTCAAGGCATGGAACAACAAGCGCAGTTCTACCATTTACCCGGGGCAAAGGCTGGTCGTATACCCCTCGGCCAAGTATAATCCCTCTTTTGCTCCTAAGCAGCAGTCCACTTCAACAGCAACAGCAAGCCCAAATGGAGTGCATACAGTACGCAGTGGAGAAAACCTGGGACTGATCGCCACGAAATATGGCTGTAGTGTAAACCAGATTAAAAGCTGGAACAAGCTCAGCAAAAATACTATTCAGCCAGGTCAAAAGCTGAAAGTGAATAAGCCGGCAACAGCCATTAAGGTGGATGAAAATGCTGAGTATGTATATCATACCGTGAAAGCAGGAGATACTCTCTGGGATATTGCAAAGCTCTACGACGGGGTGACGGTAAACCAGATCAAGCAACTGAATAATATCACAAATGCCCGGCGGTTGAAGCCCGGCGATAAGATCAGGATCTCTGTAAAAAGCTCCTGAAATAATACCTTAAAACCATAGTATTATGCATTTATTTGAGAACAGATTTCGCAGCCTCTGGATGATCCTTCTCGGATTATCTGCCATGGTCATCCTTTCATGCAATGCAGAAGTTAGACATGATCGTTCGACAGGAAAGACCAACGAGATATTGGTAGTGACCAACACCAAGACCCAATGGGAAAGACGCATTGGCTTCACCGTCAGGAAATTTTTCGAGGAACCCCTTTCCGGGCTGCCCCAACCTGAGCCCATGTTTCACCTTTTCAATGTGGCCGAGAAAGATTTCAATAAGGTGTTTATGTCACAACACAATATCCTGATTATTGATATTGATAAAAATTTTACGGAAGCACTGGTTGAAACACGGCACAATCACTGGACCAGGCCACAGCGTGTGATTAAGATCACTGCACCTGATACAGCCTCATTCAGGCAGGCTTTCGATGAACATAAAACGGCATTCCTCGAAGCCTATAATGCATTAGAGATTGAGCGCACCAACGAGCAGTTCAAGATGGCACGCAGTGTTAAGCTGAGAAACATTATTGAAAAGAAATTTGGCTTCACCATGCAGATCCCCGGTGGATTTGTGGTCGGGCAAGAGGATGAAACCTTTATATGGCTACGACAGAGCATGCATAAGGTAAAGCAGGATGTAGAGCTTGGCATCATCATCCACGAAGCACCCTATGTAGATACCAGCGCCTTTGCAGGGAATGAGATCCTGATCCTCAGGGACTCCCTTACATCCAAATTTATTGCAGGGCCCAGCACCGGTTCATATATGGTTATTTCAGAAGATTTCATTGCGCCTGTTTTTAAGCGCATAGATAATTTTGTTACCGGCTTTGCCGTAGAAACCAGGGGCCTCTGGATGGTACAAAACGACTTCATGGGTGGGCCATTTATCAGCTTTACCTTCGTCGATCCGCAACTGGAAAGGGTGATCACAGTTGATGCATATGTATATAATCCGGGCGACCTGAAGAGGAATTTCATCAGGCAGATGGAAGCCATCTGTTATACAATTTCCTTCGAAAAATAGTGTTGAGTTTTGAAGGTTGAGGGTTGAATTTGCCCCCCTCTTGATCTCCCCCCTAAAGGGTGGAGATAATTGTAAATTTACGATCACCGAATCTTATAGGCTTCTCCCCTTCAGGGGAGATCAAGAGGGGTTATTTCATTCTTTTATGTAAAAAACCGTGATAGTACCATGTTTAACACTGCTTACGTACTTGATCTTGTCGCCATCCATTTTCCCCAGTTCAATGGCATCGTCCATAGCATCAGCTTCGAGGCGGAAGCTTATCCTGTCGTTATCTGAGTTATAGGTCCAGAAGGCATCAGTGGTGTATCCATCAATACTAAGGGACATGCTGTGGTCTTCATTCAGGATAAATCTGGTGGTTTTTGTAGAGGCAATGGTATGGTCGATACTCTGCAGATTGGCATTGCTTGAATCCACGCGGGTAGAGACGCTCTCAGTCGTCCAGGTACCGATCAGTTTATCCTCAGCCGAGCCGCAGGAAACAATAAGAAGGCCTGCCACAACAGCAAGGACCATGATAGATATAATACGTACAATTTTCATTTCTGTTTTTTTATAAAAGTGTTATCCAAAAAAAACACAGCAAAGTAAGGCCTGTCTGAAATTAAATCCTACAAATCAAAAAGATCAATTTCATGAATAAAGTCCCTTTTCAGGATGGTTTTTCTTCTTTTCTGCTGTGCTTTTTTTGCAGCATGTTCAAGAATCACCTTCAGCCTGGCTTCGGCCGCTTCCATTGAATCGGCACTGATTTTCATGTCCATGGATTTTGCCAGTGTACGCACAGCTGTTTTATTGACTAATGACATCGTTGGGTAGTTTTGGTTACCTGACAAATATATGAAAAAATAGGTTCAGGATGCAGGATTCGGGGTGCAGGGGGGCTATTGCCTGATAAGCTTCTTCACCATTACCTTGTCATCATAGCTCAATTTCAGAAAATATATTCCGGATGGCAGGTCTGACAGGTCGATGCTGTTCAAGAAATCATGGCCGGAAACCGTATACTCAGTTTCCCTTAGCTTCACCATGGCTGAGTTGAATACAGAAGCCACCACCCTGGTATTATCCATGCCCTGGTGCGCAATATTCACCCTGTTCCTGGTAGGGTTGGGATAGATGCTTATGGCACTTTCAGAGGATGGTATTTCTGAGGTCCCGGTCATATCTACCACAGCAAATTCATACTCTGCAAATCGGCCGAATTCAGAATCGAAATTATAAATGGGAACCCCGCTATTATTCTTTATACGGATGAAGCCACTTCCGAACCCCGGTTGGTGCCAGAAATACAGGCCATTGTCGCCTGTATCATCGATCCTGAGCTTATAACAGCCCGGGCCCAGCGTTACTTCATCGATATACAGGGTTGTGTTTTCCATGTCGTCCCTTTCAAAGATGACATTTCCATCGATGTCGGTGATCGCATAATAGTTCTGATAACCCTGGTTGTTGGTCCTGCACTCGATGGTAACCGGTGTTTGGCTTATATCGACCAGGTCAACATCTTCGTATGTGAGACTGTAGACATTGTTATAGGCATATTCATCTGCCTGCCCGTTGGGGTTGCTGATGCTTACAGTAAAGGTGTTTGACGAACCCTGCCAGAAACCATAATTGGGAATGTCGAGGATCACCTCCGCTGTTTCCAGAAACTCAAGGCTACCACTCCATGACTGGCTTAAAATCTCAGCACCATATACTCCGTATTCTATATCAAGGTCGGTCAGTGTTGTTTCCCCGGTATTCTGTATCACTGCAACGGGATTGCTGCAGGCCGGGTTGAAACGTTGATGTGCAGCCGTAGGATTGGGCCTGTTAACATTGATAATGGCAGCATCGATGGTGAAATTCGGGGAGCCATAGGTCACCAGTTGCTGGCTATGCTGATAATTTGTACTTCCTGAAGCAAATATGATGGTATAATCCAGGTTGTGTACCTGGCCGGCTGTGACATGCTCTGTAATATCATACTCATACAGGTCGCTGGGTTCTCCCGGGCACCATCCTGCACGGTCGTACAACCAGGTACCTCCCTGTGGGTAGATGGGTATGGTGGAGCATTCTGTCCACAGTTGCCATTGATATTCATGATCGCCGCCATCAATATTGAACTGGTGCATGCGGGGAATGAATTCACCTTCCTGTCCATGGCCGGTAATTACAGACTTGAGTTTGAACATCGCCCCGTCGGGGTGCATCAAAAAGTCGCGCGGCTCAAAGGCCCTGTCGGCCAGAATATCCTGGTAGCTTTTGCTGGCAGGCCTCCATATTTGTCTGAAATCAAGGATGTCGTGTGGCGGTGTACCCACAATATAAAGGAATTTGATATCCATATCTTCCTGTCGCTGTCCACCCAGTTCTATCGTCATCCTTTTCAGGCCTTTTAACACATCCACATAATCGGTCACATCGAAATACCATATTTTCCCTTCCATGCCGAGGTCGAGGTTGATCCCGTAAGGAGTTACAAAAGACATCAGTTCCACTTTGCCGGGATACCTTCTGTAGTATTCGAGCAGTGTGATTTCTACGAATTCCGTTGCCACAACCTCATTGGAATCGATCAGCATCCCGTCAGGATCATAAACATATTCATAACCCGCTTCCCACACCAGCTCATTGCTCACTATGTTTATACTGTCGTGAAGCAT
>Ga0164313_10000508_pt1 | contig 31602 bp, 33 predicted proteins | sample GuaBasSedimGuay4_FD_113735 | JGI IMG/M metagenome (GOLD analysis project Ga0164313, IMG submission 113735) | Subseafloor sediment microbial communities from Guaymas Basin, Gulf of California, Mexico - Guay4, Core 4569-4, 0-3 cm | ecosystem: Environmental > Aquatic > Marine > Hydrothermal vents... | reverse complement strand
TGAATCAGGTAAATGTCGCGACCACGAATGTGTTCCATGATCTCAAATGCCACTTCACCATCGCTGAAGCGCCCCATGGATGCCTTACCCATAGGAATTCCGAGTTCGCGCGCAATATCATGCGCCAACCTGGGATTGGCGTTACCTGCAAATACCATCAGGGATTGACTGGCCACTGTGTCGTAATCCTGAGCTGTGGGTTTATTGCCCTAAAAAATATACTTTTAAAAAATAAACTTTAAAAAATGGCTGGGACGGCAGGATTTGAACCTGCGCATCCGGGGATCAAAACCCCGTGCCTTAACCAACTTGGCGACGTCCCATTTATTTTTTATCTATCCTGTATTACAACCTGTCAAGCAGTGAGGACCGATCGACACCACCGACAGCGCGGACATTATATCGGCATTTTAATTTGCGTGCCGTGTTGATTGCAGAATTTTTGTCGTCAAACGGTAAAAATATCGTGCTGCCGGTACCACTCATGTATGGATCGCCCAAGGATTGCAAATCCAGCATGATGCCTTCCAGCTTTGGGTACAATTCCATTGCGGCAGCTGTGCAATCATTTCGGCCCGGTTTCATATCGGATTCAGACATTTTTAACGGCTGCGAATCACGTTTCAAACCAGCGTATTGAAATACTTCTGCCGTGGAAATTCCAAAAGGAGGAAATACCAGCACATAATGCCTGGCTCCCAAGGTTACCGATTGCAGTCTTTCACCCCTTCCCTGCGCCCACGCACTGTGCCCCGCCACAAATACCGGCACATCTGCACCCAGTTCCAGCCCCGCTTCTGCAAGCTGCTGTTGTGACATTCCACAAGACCATAATTTGTTTAAGGACACCAGTACGGTTGCCGCATCAGAGCTGCCGCCACCGAGCCCGGCTCCGACCGGAATATTTTTAACAAGATCAATATGAGCACCTTGACTGACACCGCAAAGCGTCTGCAAAAAGCGTGCAGCCTGAATACAGATATCCTCCGATTCAGGAATTACAACGCCGATTGCATCACTCTGGCAACTGCGGGTAATTTCACCGCTGTCATTGGGTACAATCGTCAGTTCATCACCCCAGTCCAGAATTTGAAAAAGGGTTTGCAGTTCGTGATAACCATCCGGGCGCTGCCCCAGCACATGCAGGAGCAGGTTTAACTTGGCCGGAGCCGGCCAGGGTTTTGCCAGCGAATCAGCCATCAGCGCTTGTTGGCAAGTACCAGTGGCTTATGGCCAGTTTCACACGGTAGTCATTCTGCCGGGCGTCCAGTCTGACGGGTAACGCCATGCCGGAGTCGGCGTTGTAGCGGGTAAAATCAATTCGCCAGCCAAATTGTGTGAGGCTGGTCAACAAACCTCCATCATCCAATTGCTGTGTTTCAACAGGCCCGGGTGCCGCCAGGCCCCGAACCCACCACTGCAGCGCTTCTACAGGGACGGGCCAGCCAATTTGTTGCTGAACGAGTTCATCCACGTGATCTGAAAAATATTCATTGCCATCGGCAAGCCTTAATGCTGCACTTTTCGGGTCGATATCCAACTGCCAGGCACCACGCCCCATAGCCCCATGAAAATTAATTTTACTCTGATCGGCCTTGACGACCCACTGCAGCCTGCCGCTACCCCCTTCTTCACCATCATCCAATGAGATTCGACCGATCAGGTTCCATTGTAAAACACTGGATATTTTGTCGGAACGGGCCCTGTAACTGGTCTGTTTGCCGGCTTCAGACCCCGTGACCGGGACAGTTTTACAAGCACTCAGCAGCAGGAATGGCAGCAATACGAATACCAACAACCACGGCGTTAGCTTCAAGGTTGTTCACCAAATCTGTGCATGGTTTCGATCAGTACTTCGTTCTTATCATCCAGTTGCAAACCTGACTGCCAGACTTTACGCGCTTCATCTTTCTGCCCGCTTACCCACAATACTTCTCCAAGATGAGCAGCAATTTCAGCACCCTGACCAATGTGCCAGGCTTCGCGCAGATATCTCTCAGCTGCCGGCAACCGGCCCAGGCGGTATGCAACCCACCCCATGGAGTCAACGATAGACACCTCATTCGGCTGTAATTCATAGGCCCTGAGAATCAGCTGTTCAGCCTCGGTGTGACGATCGGTCAGGTCAGCAAGCGTATAACCCAATGCATTGAGTGCTGCGGCATTATCCGGTTCGACAGAAATGATCTGGCCTAAATCACTCTCTGCCATTTTGAGCTGCCCCAAATTGACGGCAAGCAAACCACGCATATATCGCAAAGAGATATCGTCGGGAAGCGCAGACAATGCTTCATTCAAAATCAGCATCGCTTCTTCAGGCTGGCCACTATCCTGCAATATCTGTGCCTCTGCCTGGTAACTTTTTGATTGAGTCTCGCTGTCTGCCTGGATACGAAGGTTCAACAGCAGGTCGCGTGCTTCATTAACCTCACCCAACTGAGCCAGCAGGAAGGACTGCCTCATAGTCGCGCGAAGTAATCTTTCGCCAGTAACCTGTTTATACCAGCTGATCGCTTCGCGATGGTGCCCAAGCAGTTCCGCACCTTGTGCCGCCTGAAACGCTGCTTTCGAAGTGTTTTTATAAGATATTTCAAAAAAACCCCGGTATATTTTTTCTGCGTTTTCCAGATCCGCAACTTCCATTGCAAAGAGCATGCGTGCGAACCGCATTTCCGGTGTATCAGGCAATTGAGCCAGCACCTCTTGTGCAGCCTTCGGGTCATTATCCTGTTTCAGAAGCTCAGCATAAGCCATCCCGATAGCGGGGTCTCCGGGCGCTGCCTGCCAAGCCTGGCCATAACGTTGCAATGCCAGTTTCATATTCTGACGGTTAACCGCCAGGCGGCCTGACCAGGCCAGTAAATCTGCTCTGCCGGGTTCCTGCCCGATTGCCTGATCGACAAGTTCCGTGGCCTTATACAGTTCACCATCCCGTGCAGCGAACTGACTTCTGGCAAAGAGCGCATCGACATTTGAGGCTGCGTCAAAGTCCTCCAGCAAATTATTTAATACCTTGTCGGCCCTGGCCTTGTCTTTGGCGGGTGCCAGCAATGAGGTTACGATACTCCACCCCTTTTTCTGGTCTGACGCGGTCAGCTCCAGAATCCGTGCAAGCTGGTATTCTGCACCTGCATAATCCCCCTCCCTCAAACGGCTTCCGGCAGCCAGTTGGTGTGCATCCAGGCTTTCCGGGGCAAGCATTGCCCAGCGGTCAGAAGCCAATGCCACCATCTGCCATTCACCGGCTGAAACAGCAACCCTGGCCGCACGTTCTGCAACTTCCGGATTCTCAGATGCCAGTGCGGCCTCGAGGTACTCGGAGGCCGCACCTTTGAAATCACCTTCCGCACCCAATACCTCTGCAGCAAAAACATGGTACATAAGATCTGCGTCAGTGGGTGACAGGTCACCGCTTGCAACATCACCATCAATAGATTCATTCCGCCCCGATTCATCCAGTCCTGGCGCGGATTCTGCCGCTTGTGTGGATGGTGTTTGTGGCAGCGACGAACACGCTGAAACCATAAACAGGACAAAAATGACCGCGCACGGCACCCGTTTCATGAAACAATAGTCAAAATTCATAAGTTGAAGGATAACTGCTTGCAGCCAACGAACCAATCCCTGCTATCAATAAACAGGTATTTTTATCAGTTTACTGCACCTGTTAACAGGCCCTGATCAGAACCCATGCCACTGCTTACCACCGGAATAAGCCATCAAACCGCACCGCTCGAAATTCGCGAGAAAATTGCGATCGCCCGGGTGGATAACGCCGCGAGGGTCAGGGAACTGTGTTCACTGGATGATATTGAAGAAGCCGTAATCGTCAGTACGTGCAATCGCACAGAAATATACAGCATTGGCCCCAAACACAGTGGTGATCACGTTCTCCGGTGGTTACAGGATGCTGGCAATTTAACTGCTGCCGAAGTCAACGAGCATTGTTACATACATGAGCGCGAGCAGTCGGTGCGGCATTTGTTCCGCGTCGCCGGGGGGTTGGAATCGCTGATATTAGGTGAGTCTCAGATCCTCGGCCAGTTAAAAGAAGCCTGGCAGTTGGCTCGAGAAGCCGACGGCGTCGGCAAAGTCATGGACCGCCTGTTCCAGCATGCATTTGCCACTGGTAAGCGCGTGCGAAGTAAAACGGGAATTGGCGAGCACCCGGTATCGGTGGCCTACACGACGGTACTACTGGCAAAACAGATATTCGGTGATCTGGCCAGCAAAACAGTCATCCTGGTCGGCGCGGGCGAAATGGTTGAGTTATGTGGCCGCTATTTACATGACAAGGGAGTATCAAGCCTGATTATAGCCAACCGCAGCATTGATCGGGCCACTGCGCTGGCTGACCAGTATGGTGCCCATGCTGTGGCGTTATCCGACCTGCCCGGCATAATGCACAAGGCCGACATCCTGATCAGTTCAACTGCCAGCCAGCAAGCTGTGATCCACGCCGCATCGGTGAAAGCAGCATTGAAACAACGCCGCAACCAACCCATGTTCCTTGTCGATATCGCAGTCCCAAGGGATATTGAACCCGAAACCGCCACGCTCAAGAACGTTTATCTATACACCATTGACGACCTGCAACAAGTGGTTGACAGCAACCTTTCCAAACGTAGCCAGGCGGCGCAAGCTGCCAGCGGTGACGTCGATACTGCTGTTGATGAGTTTATGCGCTGGCTTAATAGTGCCAGGGCCTCGGTTTATCTTCAAAAACTACATAACCATGCACGCAAAAACAGCGATGAGCTGGTTGCAAAAGCGCTACGAAAAATTGCTGCAGGCAAAGATCCTGAACAGGTTATCACCCAGTTGGCAAACACTTTGTCCAAGCGTATATTGCACCTGCCGAGCACACGGCTTCGTGAAGCCGCCGAGGCGCAGGATGATGAATTATTGAGAGTTGCAAACCGACTTTTTGAACCGGAAAATGACCAATGAGCTTATTGCCCTCGATACATATGCGCTTACAGCAGGCGCAGGAACGACACGAGGAAATCGCCATGCTGTTGGCGACACAGGAGGTCATGGCCGATCAAAATCACTTTCGTGAATTATCCATGGAATACTCGCAACTTGAACCGGTAGTGGCTGCCTGGGTCAAGTGGCAGCAGGCCGGGCAATCTATGGCTGATGCGGAAGGCCTGCTCAAAAGTTCAGACCGTGAAATGCAGGAACTCGCACGCGAAGAGCTTGATGATGCCACACAGCAGCAACAGGCGCTGGAAAACGAACTGAACATCCTGTTACTGCCCAGAGACCCTGATGATGACAATAACATCTTCCTGGAAATCCGTGCCGGCACAGGAGGCGACGAGGCTGCATTGTTCGCCGGAGACCTGTTCCGCATGTATCAGCGCTATGGTGACAACCAGAAATGGCGCATGGAGATCATCAATACCAGTCACGGTGATCATGGGGGTTACAAAGAGATAGTCGCCCGCGTTATCGGTCAGGGTGCCTATTCCCGGCTTAAATTTGAATCAGGCACTCACCGCGTACAGCGTGTGCCCGAAACCGAATCCCAGGGCCGTATTCATACTTCCGCCTGCACGGTTGCGATCCTTGCAGAGAGAGAGAGTATTGAGGGTGTGGATATACAAACAGCCGATCTGCGAATAGACACTTTCCGGGCCTCAGGTGCCGGCGGTCAGCACGTGAATACAACTGATTCAGCTATTCGAATTACGCATTTACCCACTGGGCTGGTGGTCGAATGCCAGGATGAACGTTCGCAACACAAAAATAAGGCCCGCGCCTTGTCCCTGTTGAGCGCACGATTACTTGAACAGGAAAAAGCCCAACAAGCAAAGGAACAGGCCGAAGCCCGCAAACTACAAGTGGGTTCCGGCGACCGGTCGCAACGTATCCGCACGTATAACTTCCCCCAGGGCCGTGTAACGGACCACCGCATCGGCCTGACGCTCTACAAGCTTGATGACATACTTTCAGGCGGGCTGGACATGGTCATTGATCCGCTGACTCAGGAACACCAGGCAGAATTACTGACCGAGTTGAGTACTTGAATGAGAGTTTTACTTTTATGCGCGTTAGTCAGCTGGTTCCTGGGCGCCACTACCGGAATTGCTGATTCAAACAGCCATTACACGCTCTACCTGGTCCGCCATGCTGAAAAACAGGCAGATGGAAGTCGCGATCCGGTTTTGACCGAAGCTGGAATACACCGGGCTGAGCAACTGGCCGGGTGGTTGCAGGACAAGGACATCGAAGACATCTGGTCCAGCGATTACCATCGCACCCGGGACACCGCAAAACCGCTGCTTGCTAAACTCAACCGTGAATTAAACATCTACGATCCGGGTGATCAGTCCATACTGGTCAATCAGTTGAACAACCGCAAGAAAACCGCACTGGTTGTTGGTCACAGCAACACCATTCCCGAACTCGCCCGGCTGTTATGTGAATGTAATATTGCTGATATGGAAGATTCTGAATATGACCGGTTGATTGTTTTATCGATTGACGGTGATGTTGTGGAGAGCAGGACGTTGCAGCAGGATTTTTTGTTTCGACGGTAATTGTTACGGTTCATTCTATTCATTCTGTTCATTCTATAAGTTGGTGCTATTCGGTCCGCGGCGACATGGGGTACCTGCCCTCTGAGACACGCTTCAAGGCCATCCATGGCACGCTCGGTCGCCGACATCCCTGTCGGCTCACGGTCTCAGAGGGCAGGTACCCCATATCCCCGCTAACGGAGGGGGCTTCGATCTAAAAGAACCCGACTTGGCCTGTAGGAGACGCGTCTCGCGGCGATTGTTTTGGTCTTGCACCAGGTTAAAGAATCGCCGCGAGACGCGTCTCCTACATGAAACCACAATTGTTAGCGGGGATATGGGGGGTATACTCCCAGAGACTGTGGCTCGCAGGGAGCGGGCCCAAGCCCCCATGGTGTATGGACGGGTTTATGGCGTGTCTCTGGGGGTACACCCCTCATGTCGCCGCGGATCGGCTAGCACCAACCCAATAGAATCATCACTCACCGGGGTCGAAAAAAATACCACCCCACCGCCAGATTAACAGGTGCCAACAACGCCAGCGCGTCCAGGTTATATTGATGTTGAGGAAGCATCAGCAAAACAAAACTGGCTGCAACTCCCACCATCAAAACCAGTGCAGCAAACCTGTTCAGAACAGGTATCAGACCCAACAAAACCAGCGGGTTGAACAGTAACAAATTGGCGTTGAGGCTGGCCACCGTGTGATCAGTGAATAGCCACAGGAAAGCCAGCACCAGCCCGTTGGTGCCGCTAATTAATAGCCACGCATTGGAAAGACCGGCGAGCCATACGGGTGGCATCATCTTGTTGCTTAACCAGGCAACACCTGTCACCAGAAAACCTAACAACAGGTAGCGATACCAGGTATTTTCAGGTTCTGCAGCGGGTACAGCCAGGGTGGATGTGAACAATATGGTGTCTCGTAACACCAGTGACTGGCCAGCATCTTCCCCGGGCACATCCATCGCGGCAATTTCATCGGCGACAACCATGGGGATGAACATTTCGTCCCAGCGACTGACCGGACGGTCTACCGGGTAACCCAGGCCCAACTCCAGCCCCAGGTAGTACCAGTATTGCATCTGTGTCAGGCGGCGGGTGTGGTCGCGGAAGTTGAGGTCGGCGGTTCTGTCTTTGGTCCGTGAAGCCAACGCACCATCAAGTGCCAAATCCAGCACATCCCTGATTCGGGTTGAGCAATTATTCAGGTAGTAATCGTAGCGGTAGTCCCGGTTTTCCGGTTTGATTTCATACAACAGGTAATCCCGCATCCGGGTGTATTGTGACCTGTCCAGGTTGAGTTTTTGTAAACGTATGCTGCGGTTTTGCTGGCGGTAAAACTCAAACTCCCGCGCAGAGGGCTGTGCGACTGAAAAGTACAGCATGCGACCTTGCAGGAAATTCAGAAAAAAGTTTTCCTGCTCAAAATCAAAATAACCGAAATTGAAAGTATGATCGATACCCGCCGCCGGCTCTCTTAACCAGATGGCGTTATGGCCAAAGCGCTCCCAGTAAATTTCACCAGGGCCAAATGTAACCAGCCAGGCTTCAGCCTTGCCCATCTGAACTTCCGGTATTTCATCTGCAAGGCCTGCCCCGGACCAGAGCAGTGTGCAGAGGCAAAGTAGCAATAAGATGTAACGCAATTATTCTGCTTCGCTGTCAGTCATTTCCAGCATGATGATTCGGCGACTGTCTGCGCGTGTAACCCGAAACAGGAACCGTTCCGCGAGCACTACTTCATCACCCAAATCCGGAACGCGCCCGAATTCTGCCAGTAAAAGGCCACCGACAGTGCCATAATCCTCATCTCCAAACTCGCATAGGAATTCTTCGTTGAATTCTTCAATCTCGGTCAGTGCATTGACCTGGAATCGACTTCCACCCAGCGACTTGATTGCAGCCTCTTCCTCTTCGTCGTGCTCATCGTCAATTTCGCCGACGATCTCTTCAAGCACGTCTTCAATCGTGATTAGCCCGGAAACGCCGCCATACTCATCCACGACCATGGCCATATGGTTACGGCTGGCACGAAAATCCCGCAGCAGCATATTCAGGCGTTTACTCTCCGGAATAACAATGGCCGGTCTGAGCAGGTCCTTGATATTCAGCGGACCGCCACTTTCTGCGTAGTGACGCAAAAGATCCTTGGCAAGCAATATACCCTCGACCTCATCCCGGTCTTCACCGATCACAGGAAAACGCGAGTGGCCGGATTCAAGAATACGCGGCAGGAACTCGTCAAGCGGGATATCCAATGGAATAACGACCATGTGAGAACGCGGCACCATTGCATCGCGGACCTGCATCTCGGAAACCGCCAGTGCACCTTCAATCATGGCGACCACCTCGGCATCCAGAATGCCTTTCTCAGCAGACTCGTTAATTAGTTCTTTCAGCTCTTCACGGTCCCGGGGTTCGGATGAAAACACCTTACCGATGCGATTCATCCAGCTTTTGGAGCCGGAACCGTTACTCGATTGATCTTCGCTCATATTTATATTTTAGCATGTTGGAAATTGGCTTGATATGGATCGGGTATTCCAAGTTTTGCAAGGATATCCGTTTCCAGTGCTTCCATGACCACGGCATCTGCGGACTGCTCATGATCATAGCCCTGCAAATGCAATACACCATGGATGGTCAGGTGCGCCCAGTGATGGGTTTCTGGCTTACCTTGTTCAACAGCTTCGCGCGCAACCACCGGTGCACAAATCAGCAGGTCACCCAGTTGGGAGCGCTCAAGTTCAGGTGGCAGGCCTTGCGGTGGCTCCATCGGAAAAGACAGGACGTTAGTCGCATAGTCTTTGGAGCGGTATTCATGATTGAAGCGCCGGCCTTCCTCTTCATCAACGATGCGAATAGTCAGCATCCCGCCGCGCTCATTATTAGCGAATGCATGTTCCACCCAAAGCTGGAATTGATCGTCGTGAGGTATTGTTTCAGAGTTTGTAGCCCGCTGAACTTCCAGTTCTGCACCCATGATCTTAATTGGCGTCAAGGCTATCTTCAGCGCCAGCCCTGTCATATGCCCGCACAATTCGCTGCACCATCGGGTGCCTGACGACGTCCCGGGCGCTGAAAAAAGTAAAGCTGATGCCTTCTACCTCTTTGAGTATCCTGGCCGCATGTTTCAGACCTGAAAGCTGGTGTCTTGGCAGGTCGATTTGCGTGACATCACCGGTAATAACTGCAGTTGAACCAAAACCGATGCGGGTCAGGAACATCTTCATTTGCTCTGAAGTCGTATTCTGAGCTTCATCCAGGATGACAAAGGCATCATTCAAAGTTCGCCCGCGCATAAACGCCAGTGGCGCTACCTCGATGACATTGCGTTCAATCAACCTGGATACGTGATCAAAGCCCAGCATTTCATACAAGGCATCGTAAAGCGGCCGTAAATATGGATCGACTTTCTGAGCCAGGTCGCCGGGCAGAAAACCCAGCCGCTCACCCGCCTCCACAGCCGGGCGCACCAGCACAATCCGCTGTACATTGTCTGACTGCAGGGCATCAACCGCACTGGCAACCGCCAGGTAAGTCTTACCGGTGCCGGCCGGACCAATACCAAAGTTGACTGCAAATTTATCAATATTGCGCAAATACTGCTTCTGGTTTGGCCCCCGCCCGCGTATTGCCCCACGTTTGGTGATGATGGTGATATCGTCAGGGTGCGATGCTGCCTGATCCGAATCCGCAGCGGCTATCTCTTCAATACCTGAATCCTGCAAGTACAGGTTGATGGCCTCCGGTGTCAGCACTTCTGTTTCAGTCAGCACGTATAACTGTTTGAGTAGGCGACTGGCAGAACGGGCCTGGCGAACTTCACCCTGCACAGTGAACAAATTCCCGCGGCAAAAAATATCCACCAGCAGGCGACCTTCAATCTGCTTCAGATGCTGATCAAACTGACCACACAGATTGGCCAGGCGATCGGTATCGGCTGGTTCCAGTTCAAGGTTGATTCGTTGACTCATCGTCAGGCAGTGACGGCAGTTTGCATTGCAGAAGCCACAACACGGGCCCGCAACGAGTTGCTGAGAGCCTCGGTAATGACCACATCGACAAACTGCCCTATCAGGCGCGGATTACCGTCAAAGTTGACCACACGGTTGTTCTCGGTACGGCCTTTTAATTGCCGGGCATCCTTTTTACTGAAACCTTCCACCAGGATGCGTTGCTGACCACCCACCATGGCACGGCTAATTTCGCCGGCCTGCTTGTTTATCAATGCCTGTAAACGTGCCAGGCGTGCCTTTTTCACTTCCAGCGGCGTGTCATCCGGCAACGACGATGCCGGCGTACCGGGGCGGGCGCTATAGATAAAACTGAAACTTTGATCAAAGTTCACGTCCGCGATCAGCTTCATCGTAGCTTCAAAATCACGTTCCGTCTCACCCGGAAAACCTACGATAAAATCGGAAGACAGGCTGATATCAGGGCGCTGTTCGCGCAAGCGGCGAATTTTCTGCTTATATTCGAGTACGGTGTGGCCACGTTTCATCATTGCCAACACCCGGTCAGAACCACTTTGTACCGGAAGGTGGACATAATTCGCCAGCTTGGGCACTTCACCAAATGCCTCGATCAGGCTGCTGGAGAACTCCACCGGGTGCGAGGTGGTGAAGCGAATTCTTTCAATTCCATCAATGGCGGATACGTAGTGGATCAAAAGTGCCAGGTCCGCCGTGCCACCATCGTCGAGGATGCCATCAAATGAATTGACATTCTGCCCCAGCAAATTGATTTCCTTGACACCCTGTGCTGCCAGACCCTCACACTCTGCCACAACATCATCCAGGGGTCTGCTGACTTCTTCGCCGCGCGTATAGGGTACAACACAGAAAGTACAATACTTGGAGCATCCTTCCATAATGGAAACAAAAGCGCTCGGTCCCTTGGCACCGGCGGCGGGCAGGCTATCAAATTTCTCAATTTCCGGAAAGGAGATGTCCACCTTCGACTTGCCCGTGTCACGCACAGAATCAATCATACCCGGCAGACGGTGTAAGGTCTGAGGACCAAAGACCAGGTCCACAAATGGTGCGCGTTTGATGATGGCGTCACCTTCCTGGCTGGCCACACACCCGCCAACACCGATCACAACCTTACGACCACCAGCTTTCAGCTTTTTCCAGCGCCCCAGCTGTGAGAATACCTTCTCCTGGGCCTTTTCACGAATGGAGCAGGTATTGACCAGGATGACATCAGCTTCAGCTTCAGAATCGGTTAATTCCAGTCCATGTGATGCTGCCAGCACGTCCGCCATTTTGTCGGAATCATACTCGTTCATCTGACAACCATGTGTCTTGATGAATAGCTTGCCTTTCATTAAGAAAACCCGTCGATTGAGAACCCGATAGAATACACTCTGAACCTCAACTTGGCTATGCCCCAATACCTGACAATGAAATTACCCGAAGGACTGATTACCGCGCTGAACAATGCCGACAATATCCTGGTGCTGACAGGTGCAGGAATGTCTGCTGAGAGCGGTGTGCCTACATTCCGGGACGCCCAAACCGGATTGTGGAAGAAATTTCGCCCTGAGGACCTCGCGACACCGGAAGCATTTATCGATCACCCGCGAATGGTATGGGACTGGTATGAAGAACGCCGCACCAATATACGGGCTGTGGTTCCGCATGCCGGCCATTTTGCATTGGTAGAAATCGAGCAACATTTTAAAAGCTTTTTGCTCGCAACTCAAAATGTCGACAGCCTCCATCAGAAGGCCGGTTCACAACAGGTGGTCGAACTGCACGGCAACATCATGCTCTCGATGTGCAGTAAAACCGGCAAGCACATTGATGAACAGTGGGTCAATTCTGCGACCACCCGGCCACCGGCCTCCCCCCACCACCCGGATGGCCTTGCCCGGCCGGGTGTGGTCTGGTTTGGGGAAGAACTGCCTGCCGGGCCCCTGAACCTCGCGACAGCATCTGCTTATGACTGTGACATTTGTTTTTCCATTGGTACATCGACACTGGTTCAACCAGCGGCTTCGTTACCTTTTGTGGCACTCAAGTCCGGCGCCACAGTGGTGGAAATCAACCCGGTGCCGACCGCTTTAAGTGAACAAGCGCACTTTAGCCTGCAAGCAACTGCTGCAGAGGTATTGCCGCTTATTGCAGCAAATCTTACCGGCTGAGCATGGACCCATTTAATTGAGCGTATAATTGTGAGCTCATTGCGGGCATCCTGCCTGCCGCAAAATGACAGGAGCGATCATGTCCCAGACCATGCGGGCACTGGTAAAAAAAGAAGCCGGAGAAGGTATCTGGATGGAGGAAGTTTCCATCCCCGTGACCGGCACTAACGAAGTGCTGATCAAGGTGGAAAAAACAGCCATCTGTGGCACCGATGTGCATATCTACAATTGGGATGAATGGTCGCAGAGAACCATCAAACCCGGCCTGATAATTGGCCATGAGTTCGTGGGAAAGATCGTTGAGCTGGGTCTGGGCGTTACCAATTACAAGGTAGGCGACCGGGTATCGGCGGAAGGTCATATCGTTTGTGGATATTGTCGGAACTGCCGCGCTGGAAAACGACATTTATGCCCTAACACCATTGGGATAGGTGTTAATCGCGATGGTGCGTTCGCCGAATACATTGTCGTACCAGCTACCAATCTGTGGCCAATACCAGATGAAATTGCACCGGAACTGGCCGCCTTTTTTGACCCGTTCGGAAACGCCGCCCATTGTGCACTGCAGTTTGACCTGGTCGGTGAGGATGTTCTGATCACCGGTGCCGGCCCGATTGGCATCATCGCTGCAGGTATCTGCAAGCATGTCGGCGCTCGCCACATTGTCATTAGCGATGTCAACGATTACCGGCTTAAGCTGGCAGCAGAAATGGGGGCCACGCGCACCATCAATGTCACGCGGGAGTCCATCTCGGATGTCGTGACTGAACTGGATATCGAAGGCTTTGATATCGGTATGGAAATGTCCGGCCAACCCGCCGCCTTCAATGACCTGCTACACAATATGTTCAATGGCGCCCAGGTTGCCCTGCTCGGTCTGCTTCCGGCCGGCACCGGTGTTGACTGGGACCAGATTATTTTCAAAGGCCTCGAATTACATGGCATCTATGGCCGCCGCATGTATGAGACCTGGTACAAAATGACCCAGATGGTGCTGACCGGCTTCCCTCTGCACAAGGCCATGACCCACCATATCCCCATTGATGAATTCGAGACCGGATTTCAGCTAATGCGTGCCGGTCAAAGCGGAAAAATTGTCTGTGACTGGACCGGAAATATCTAAGGAGAGATTGCAATGGTTTCACTTGATCGCCTGAGCGCAACACTGGATGAGATCCGTGCTGCCGGGCTGTATAAATCTGAACGTGTCATCACCACGCCGCAAAGTGTGAAAATCAAGGTTCAGAGCGGTGAAGAGGTACTGAACTTCTGCGCCAACAACTACCTGGGCCTGGCGGACAACCACGAGGTAATAGCCGCCGCACACAGCGCACTGGATGAGTATGGCTTTGGACTCGCCTCGGTACGTTTTATCTGTGGCACCCAGAACCTGCACAAGCAGTTGGAAAAAACGATTTCAGACTTTTTTGGCACCGATGACACCATTCTGTACACATCATGTTTTGATGCCAATGGCGGTCTTTTCGAAACCATACTCGGGCCGGAAGATGCCGTCATATCAGACGCATTGAATCACGCCTCGATCATCGATGGTATCCGGCTGTGCAAAGCTCAACGGCACCGTTATGCAAACAGCGACATGGCAGCCCTGGAAAATATTTTGCGCGACACACAGGATTGCCGTACCCGCCTGATCGCCACCGACGGTGCGTTCAGCATGGACGGTTACATCGCAAAGCTCGATGAAATTACCGCATTGGCAGAACGGTACAATGCACTGGTCATGGTCGATGACAGTCACGCCACCGGCTTTATGGGTAAAACGGGGCGCGGTTCCGCCGAGTTTCACGGCGTCATGGACAAGATAGACATCTTCACCTCGACGCTGGGCAAGGCCCTGGGCGGTGGTTCAGGTGGTTTTACCAGCGGTCGACAGGAAATCATTGACCTGTTACGACAGCGCTCCCGCCCTTACCTGTTTTCCAACACCCTGCCACCACCGCTGGTTGCAGCATCAATCAAGGTGTTCGAAATGCTATCCGGATCTACGCAACTGAGGGACAGGCTGGAAAGTAATACCAGGTACTTCCGCGAGCAGATGGACGTGGCCGGCTTCGACATAAAGGAAGGCACCCACCCCATCGTTCCCGTGATGCTGTATGACGCACCATTGGCCCAGGAATTTGCTTCCCGTTTGCTGGATGAAGGCATCTATGTCATTGGTTTCTTTTTCCCGGTAGTGCCCAAGGGTGAAGCACGCATCCGTGTACAGGTTTCAGCTGCGCATGAGAAGCATCACCTGGATAATGCGATTGAGGCTTTCATCAAGGTCGGTAAAGCGCTGAAAGTGTTGTCGTAGGGTGGACATTCATGTCCACCGCGCCAATGAAAACTCTACCACTGATCACAATTCGAGAAACACACCTTGAGGGAGTCCGATTTCAACGGAGATCGGCAAATGGTCGGAATGGGTGTGCTCCAGCACCGTGGCATTCTTTAACTGCAACGATTCGGAAATCAGTATGTGATCATATTTGCGACTGGGGCGCCAACTGGGAAACGTCTTCATCTCCTTATTGGGTAGTTGCAGATGTGTACTTTGAATCAACTCCTGCATCTCGCGGGATCCCGGGCCGCAATTGAAATCCCCCATTACAACCAACTGGGAGTATTCACCAACCAACTCACTGATATACGCCAATTGGCGCGAACGGGCACGCTTCCCCAATGCCAGGTGCATGATGCAAACCAGTAACGGCTCCCGGTTGGTACGAAATTCGACCAGCATTGCGCCACGCCCAGGCAAGCCCGGTAACTTGTGGTCATTAACCGCATGCGGGTTCAGACGGCTAAGCACACCGTTACTTGGCTGGGCAATTTTGCCCAGGCTGCGATTAATCTGCTTGTACCAGAATGGAAAGTGCGCCCGGTGGGCAAGGTATTCTGTCTGGTCCAGAAAGCCGGTACGCAAACTGCCGGAGTCAACTTCCTGCAATCCGACCACGTCGTAGGCCTGAATCAACTTGGCGATCCGGTTAAGATTGGATACGCGCTCCCGCAACGGTAGCAGATGCTTCCAGCTCTTGGTGACGTACTCGTGAAAATCGCGTGTCTCGATACCCGTCTGGATATTAAAGCTGAGCAAACTGAGGTCGCGGCGACCTGCCTGTGGCGACACCTCTGTCGTTCTGAATGTCTCAACCGCTTCCATGGTCTGCTGCGCGTGTTTTTTCAAGCTGTCAGTTCCATGCGCACCAAAGTGGCCAACTCTTCAGCCAATTGGTTCACCTGGGTTGCATCTGTGCCCTCCAGTGTGACACGAACCAGAGGCTCCGTACCCGACGGGCGCAGGATAAGCCTGCCAGTATCACCCAACTGGTCCTGTATGGACTGCACAGCAGCATTGATTGTCTGTGAATTGGCAAGATCGGCAGCGGCATCCCCATTGACCGGCACATTGATCATCACCTGGGGCAATTTCTGTACATCCGCTACCAACTCAGCGAGGCCTTTGGCTTTGCTGACCATCACCTCAAGGATCTGTAAAGCACTGACAATACCGTCACCTGTGCTGGTCCGGTCCAGGCACAGCAAGTGGCCGGAAGCCTCCCCGCCCAATGTCCAGCCATTTTTAACCAGCGCTTTGTGCACATGGCGGTCTCCAACCGGTGTGCGCAGGAATGGAATATTACGTTCTTTTAACGCCAGTTCCAGCCCAAAATTACTCATCACAGTTCCAACCACACCACCTTGCAGCTCACCCTTATCCTGCCGTGCGGTCGCAAGTACATAAAGCAACTCATCACCGTTTACGGTCTGACCATTGGCAGCCACCATGATGACCCGATCACCATCACCGTCCAGTGCAATACCGACATCTGCACCGTGCTCGAGTACAGCCTTGCTGACAAACTCCGGATAAGTAGATCCACAGCCATCATTGATATTTAAACCATCAGGTCTGTTGCCAATTGCAATCACTTCTGCGCCCAACTCTTCAAGCACGGCAGGCCCGACACGGTAGGTCGCACCATTGGCGCAGTCAACAACGATCTTGAGGCCACGGAGATTGATGCTAAACGGTATGGTCCCCTTGCAGAATTCAATATAACGACCAGCAGCGTCGTCAATGCGTACTGCTTTACCCATTTCCTCGGAGCTCACGGTAGAAAACGGCTGGTCGAGCTCAGCCTCAATGGCCTTTTCGATATGATCGGGCAGTTTTTCACCTTCGGCCGAAAAGAACTTGATGCCATTGTCATAAAAAGGATTGTGGGACGCGCTGATCACAATACCGGCGCAGGCGTGCAAAGTTCTTGTCAGGTATGCAATAGCCGGTGTGGGCATGGGCCCCAACAAAGCAACGTTGGCACCCGCAGCTGCCAGACCAGCTTCCAGAGCTGATTCAAACATGTAACCGGAGATACGCGTATCTTTACCGATGACGACGGACCGCCAGTCATCCTGTGCCAATACTTTTCCAGCAGCACGCCCCAGACGCAACATGAAATCTGCTGTAACCGGCGAATCGCCAACACGTCCGCGAATCCCGTCTGTTCCAAAATATTTGTTAGTCATATGAGTTGGGGCCTGTTAACAGCTACCATTATTGTAGTTTACAGTGCTGTAGTCCACAGCGCAGTCGCAACCTTGAGAGCATCATGTGTTTCCGCCACATCATGCACACGAACGATGGCTGCACCCCGCAAAGTCGCCAGAACCGCAGCCATCACGGAGCCTGGCATCCGGTTAGCAACCTCAGTACCCGTCAGCTGCCCAATCATGGATTTACGGGAAAAACCAACCAGCACCGGATAACCCGTACTAACCAGTGATGGCAGGGCATGGAATAACTCAATGTTGTGCCGCAGAGTCTTGCCAAAACCAAAACCGGGGTCAAGAATAATATTCTCTGCCTGGATTCCTTTTTCCTCACATTGCTTTGCACGTTGGAGAAGGAATTGTCTCACTTCAACAGCAACATCAGAATAAACCGGTTTTTTCTGCATCACACCCGGCTCCCGCTGCATGTGCATCAGACAAACCGGAACGGTCAGTTCGACGGCAGCTTCCAGGGCCCCTTCGAGTTGCAACGCAAAAACATCATTGATCATACCCGCGCCAGCAGCCACAGCTTGTCGCATAACTTCAGGCTTGGAAGTATCAATGGAAACTGGCACGGAGAGCTGCTGTGAAATGGCTTCGATCACCGGGATCACGCGGTCGAGTTCCTGCTGCAGGCAAACCGTCTGCGCACCGGGACGTGTAGATTCACCGCCGACATCGATGATGTCTGCCCCTGCTTCCTGCATGGCTATCGCGTGTTCAATAGCCTCAGACTGCCCCAGCCATCGCCCGCCGTCAGAAAATGAATCTGGCGTGACATTGAGAACCCCCATGATACGGGGGCGGTTCATGAAATGTTTTCTGTAGGGTGGACATTCATGTCCACCGGGCCACGATTAAAATTTACGGAAACCGGTGATTTTTTATTCAAGTGTTGTCCTGTAATCCCGATACCGACACGGCGGACATGAATGTCCACCCTACGAGCAGTTTTCAGTGAAGCTCGGCTGGCCCACCAATTGAGGAACTGTCACCGGAGTTTTCTGATGAACTGTCGGCTGTGCTCTTTTTGGCTTTTTTGCCACCACCGGAACTGGAATCATCCCAATCCTCCGGTGGATCCGGCACTTTACCATCCATGATCTGGTCAATCATAACGGCATCGATGGTTTCATATTTCACCAACGCCTCGGTCATCACTTCGAGCTTATCCCGATTGGCTTCAACCAGCTCTGTCGCTGTCTTGTGTGCGATTTCCACGATATTGCGAATCTCATCATCAATCTTGCGCGCGGTCTCGTCGGATACATGTTTGTGCTGAGTCACCGAACGGCCAAGGAACACTTCTTCTTCGTCTTCGGAATAGGTCAACGGCCCCAAGGCTTCAGTCAAACCCCAGCGGGTGACCATGTTCCTCGCGATGGAGGTCGCGCGCTCGATATCATTCGAGGCACCGGTGGTGACATTTTCAATACCAAATACAAGCTCCTCTGCTACCCGGCCACCAAACAAACTGGCCATCTGGCTGTCCAGTTGCTTGCGCGAAACACTGTACTTATCCTGCTCAGGCAGGAACATGGTGACACCCAATGCCCGTCCGCGCGGAATAATGCTGACCTTGTAAACCGGATCATGTTCCGGTACCAGGCGACCAACAATGGCGTGGCCGGCTTCGTGATAAGCCGTCAGCTTCTTCTCTTTCTCGGACATCACCATGGAGCGACGTTCCGCGCCCATCATGATCTTGTCCTTGGCGCGTTCAAAATGATCCATGGAAACCGTCTTGGCAGCTTCCCTGGCCGCAAACAACGCAGCTTCGTTGATCAGATTGGCGAGATCCGCACCTGAGAATCCCGGGGTGCCGCGTGCAATGGTACGCGGTTCAACGTCATCACCCAGCGGTACCTTGCGCATGTGGACCTTCAAAATAGCTTCACGGCCACGGATATCCGGCAATGGCACCACCACCTGACGGTCAAAACGGCCGGGGCGCAACAAGGCAGGGTCGAGCACGTCTGGACGGTTGGTCGCAGCAATTACGATAACGCCTTCACCACCTTCGAAGCCATCCATTTCAACCAGTAACTGGTTCAATGTCTGCTCACGCTCATCATGCCCGCCACCCAGACCGGCACCACGATGGCGACCGACCGCATCAATTTCATCGATAAAGATAATACAGGGTGCGTGTTTTTTGGCTGTATCGAACATATCACGTACGCGGGATGCACCCACGCCGACAAACATTTCTACGAAATCGGAACCGGAAATTGAAAAGAACGGTACCTTGGCCTCACCGGCAATGGCACGTGCCAACAGAGTTTTACCTGTACCCGGCGAGCCCAGCAGCAATACGCCGCGTGGAATGTGGCCACCCAGTTTCTGAAATTTACCCGGATTACGCAGGAATTCAACCAACTCCTCAACTTCTTCCTTGGCTTCTTCAATACCTGCGACATCGGCAAATGTCACCTTGACCTGGTCTTCACCCTGTAACTTTGCCTTGCTCTTGCCAAATGACATGGCGCCACGGCCACCGCCACCGCCCTGCATCTGGCGCATGAAATATACCCATAAGCCAACCAGCAATAAAACCGGAATGATATTAATAATCAGATCGAGGATAACGGAGCGCTGCTCAGGTGGCTCAGCGGTAATTTGCACTTTGTGTTCCACAAGGTCATCAACCAGTCGTGGATCAGGCATACCGAAACTGTGAAACTCCTTACCATTGACATCACGTCCTGTGATCGTATTGCCTTCAGCACTGCTGCTGATGGTAACTTCAGCAATCGTGCCATTGCGTACATTATTGAGGAAATCGGAATAGGAGAGTTCGTCGGGCGTACTTCCCACACTGCCGTAATGGTTGAATACAGACAGCAAAACCAACAGGATAATGCCCCATGTAATTACATTTTTTAACATTTCGTTCAATCGTTTATCCTCATAACAAAATTCCGGTGAGCCCGTGCATCAGGCACAGATCACACACATTATTGTAACTTGCGCCGGTGCCCCAGTACATAGACCTCCCGACTGCGCGGACGGGAGGCTGATGGTTTACGCACCTGGACCTTCTCAAATATAGACCGGGTTTGCTTCACATAGTTGTCAAAACCTTCCCCATGGAAAACTTTCACAACGAAACTTCCACCCGGTGCCAGCCAGTCTTTTACAAACTCAAGCGCCAATTCTGCAAGATACATCGCTCGCGGCTGATCAACTGCACCCATCCCACTCATATTGGGTGCCATGTCCGACAACACAAGATCAACCTGCGAACCATCCAGAACTGTCTCAAGTCCTGTCAGCGGTTCATCTTCGGTGAAATCACCCTGGATAAACGTTACATGTTCAATTGGATCCATCGGTAGAATATCCAGCGCAATGATTTGACCACTTCTACCCAGCGCCCGTTGCACGACCTGGCTCCAACTGCCCGGTGCCGATCCCAGGTCAACCACACGCATGCCTGGTCGTAACAAGTTGTACTTGTCGTCCAGTTCCATCAACTTGAAAGCCGCCCTCGCACGCAAGCCCTGCTGTTGTGCCAGCTTGACGTACTGATCATCGAAATGCTCTGCCAACCAACGGCGACTGCTTTTACTCTTTGCCATCTAACCGTCTTCCCTTAACCGGGGTCAGAGTCAAGTGCCAGAGTGGGCTTATGTTCTGTTACTTATACGCTTTTGCATGTACGCCCACTCTGGCACTTGACTCTGACCCCATTCAATCCGCTAAAATACCAGTTTGCCACAAAGAGAATAAGCGGATGTCACTTAATGCATCGCAGAAAAAGAAACTACGCGGCCTGGCGCACCACCTGAAGCCACTGGTTATCGTTGCTGACAAGGGGCTCAGTGTATCAGTGATTGCTGAAATCGAACGCGCCTTGAATGACCATGAACTCATCAAAGTCAAATTGAGGGCCGACCGGGATGTACGCAGGACATTGGCAGCCGGTATCGCTGAGCAGTGCAAAGCAGAGCTTGTCCAAACTATCGGCGGGGTTGCCTGTTACTACAGAAAAAATCCTGATAAATCTGTCATAGACCCGGGATAGTCTTTTTTCAGCACTGATGGACTTCAACCTCGAGATACCCCGCGACCACCTGTTTATTCGCTCAATAAGCGATGACGGGATTCGGGTCAATGACAATTATTACAACAAGCCATTCATATTGGCCAGCCAGCAAATTGTTGCCCATTGGGATATTGAAACAATAGGTGATATCAGCGAAAAAACCTTGCAACTTATTTTTGACATGCAGCCGGAAGTTGTATTAATCGGTTGCGGTAAGACTCAGTCCTTTTTGCCACCGGCTACACAGGCGGCATTTTTCAGGCGGACGATCGGTTTTGAAGTGATGGTAACGGATGCTGCCTGCCGTACCTTCAATGTACTGGTTGCTGAAGGTCGAAATGTTGTGGCTGCAATTATTCCATAAATGGCGCTTCGGTCACGCCTTCACGCCGGGATATCTCGCGCAGCCGTACCAATGCCGCCAGTTGCACCTGCCGCACACGCTCCCGGGTAACACCAAGCAATTGACCCACTTCTTCCAGTGTTCTGCGTCCTTTACCGTGCAATCCGAAACGGTGTTCCACCACGATGCGCTGCTGACGTGGAAGTAACTCAAGCCAATGGCCCAATAACTCGCCTGCTGCCTGTTCTGCATATTCCGATTCCGGATTGCGGCATTGTTCATCCGCAATGGTTTCAATAACGGTTCTGGTACCATTGGCGGCAGGACTGTCCGTAGACGTGGTGGGTTCATTAAACCCGAACAGGGTATGCACGGCCTCACTGTTCTTTTCGAGTTTTTTAGCAACTTCCTCAATCGCAGGTCGACGCCCCAATGCCTGCTCCATCACGCGTGTCGTACGTAAATATGAAGTGAGTTCGCGTATTACATGAATGGGCAAGCGCACCGTGCGGCATTGATTCATGATGGACCGTTCTACCGATTGCCGTATCCACCAGGTTGCATAGGTAGAAAACCGAAAACCCCTTTCGGGATCAAATTTCTCCACAGCACGAATCAAACCGAGATTACCTTCCTCAATTAAATCCAGCAGTGGTAAGCCACGATTGATATAGGCACGTGCGATTTTGACAACAAGGCGCAGATTACATTCAATCATCCGTTGACGACTATCCTTGCAACCCTTGTGTGCAGCGCGTGTCAGGGATTTTTCTTCATCTGCCGTGAGGAGCCGTGCGCGCCCGATTTCACTCAGGTAAATGCGGGTAACATCACCATGGTGAGCTTCTTTACCTTTGCATTTTCCTTTGAGGTTTTTTGCCTGATCGAACTTGAGGCCGGGTTTTGCCGCCCTGCTGTTCCACGTTGAATTATGTTTGGTATTTTTAATTTGTTTTTTCATTCCCCCCCATCCTTGTGTCATTAAAAAGCACAACAAGGCCAGGCCCAACCCACAATCCCCTGACTACATTTTCTATGCCTGACCGTAAAGTACAGTGCTGTATCCAACAGGTTGGACCAACCAAGCTAGCATAGTTTGAAGTAAATGTCACAATCGCACACCTGCCTTTAACCTCTTGTATATTCAACTACAAGCTGTTTTGAAAAAGGTTGGTGGCTATTTCTTCGGAAGGTATCCAATGGGGTTAACCGGCTTGCCCCGAACGCGAATCTCAAAATGCAGCAACTGTTCATTCTGGTCATTTCGACCCATTTCAGCAATTTTCTGGCCCGCTGAAACCTGCTCACCTTCTTTGACCAAACGCACTTTGTTATGGGCGTATGCGCTGAGCATTCGATCACTGTGCTTGATGATTATAAGTTCGCCATAACCCAATAAACCGTTGCCACTATAAACAACACTGCCACCTGCTGTAGCCATGACAGGCTGACCTTCCGTACCCACAATATCCAGGCCATTGCGCGCAGGGTTCGCGGCAACATAACCCCTGAGAACACGACCATTTGCCGGCCACCTCCAACTCTGAGGGTCTGCAGCGGAATAGCTGCCTGTGGTCTTCACAGTTGACGTTTGCGGAACTGCTTTCGCAGCCTTTTCAGATGGCGGTGACTTAGCCTGAGGGGATGATTTTTTTGGCGTGCTGCTTGTGTGTGTGCTGGTAGTGGTTTCGCCCGGCGTCCTGATTCCTGAGGTCTGTACGGTCGCAGATTTCTTAATGGCACGCCGGGCTGCCGGTGTCGGCGGGGACAAGTGTAATTTTTGACCAGGATAGATAACATAAGGGCTGGGGATTTTGTTCCAGCCTGCAATATCCCGATAATCCAGACCATAGCTGAATGCGATGACAGACAGGGTATCACCGGAACGGACGCTATAAGTGCCATCCGCATTTTGCTGGCGTTTCACCTGGGAAGCTGAGTGTTCCTCAACCGGTGCTGGTCGATGACGATGGCAGGCTGTCAGTAAAGTCAGTCCAAGTACCAGCAACAGTCCTTTAACCGGTATGTTCACGCTGCATTACCATTCAACTTGAAAACAAAGAATACAATCGCAGCAAGCGCAAGCAGCAGCCAGCCAATTAAATCGATATACCTGCGCATACGCGTGGCGAAATGTTCACCTCCAAGACGAATCAATCCTGCTACCAGAAAGAACCGCCCCCCTCTGCCAACAATGGAACCTGCTACAAAAAACCAGAATGGCATTCCAACCACACCGGCACTAATGGTAAAAACCTTGTACGGAATCGGTGTAAAACCGGCCAGCAGAATGTACCAGAAACCCCATTTCTCAAATGCTGCAACTGCGTGCGCAAAAACACTGGCATAACTGGATTCCATCAACCATGGCTCAATCCACCCGAAAGCCAGGCTTCCGATCAGGTATCCCGCCATACCGCCCAGTATGGAAAACAAGGTACACAGAGCAGCATAGCGCCATGCCCTGAATGGCCTGGCAAGGCACATCGGGATCAACATGACATCCGGGGGAATCGGGAAAAAACTGGACTCAGTAAAACTCAGAGCCGACAAATATACGGGTGACCTGCGATGGGCCGCCAGTTCAATCATCCAATCATATAATCGCAGAAACATGAGACTTGCCTGCCCTCAGGCGAGCCCACTGAGCATTGGTACAAATATCACCCCGCCCAGATCCGCTTCTTCAAAACCCTCTTCCGTGCGCCGGAAAGACAGTAACCGCTGCTGGCCCGCTGTCTCGATAGGAATAATCAGCACACCACCTATCGCCAATTGTTGCAACAGTTCATCCGGCACCGAATGCGCAGCCGCAGTGACTACAATTCCATCGAATGGTGCCTGGCTGGGCCAGCCCAGATGACCATCCGCATAGCGCAAATAGATATTATTCAGGCGCATGTTATGAAAACGCCGCCGCGCAAGCTTGAGCAATTCATCAATACGTTCAACGCTAAAAACCTTTGGTACCAGGTGTGCCAGGATAGCCGCCTGGTAGCCTGAACCGGTACCTACCTCCAACACTTTTTGTGGATTGCCATTATCCAGCAAAGCCTCGGTCATGCGGGCTACAATCCAGGGCTGGGAAATGGTTTGGCTTTGGCCAATCGGCAAGGCCGTATTTTCATAGGCACGACTAGACAATGCCTCATCAACAAATTCATGCCGGGGAACCTGGGTAATGGCCTTCAGAACACGCTCATCCCTGATGCCATCTTCACGCAAGCGCTGCACAAGGCGATCACGCGTACCCTGTGATGTCATACCGATACCACGGTTTTCAGAGAGGATTTTACGCTTATGTATCATTCAACGTCCTCTTGGTGACCAGCATCGGTGCTGATTGAAGTGACCCAGCCTGCAACCTGATCGAGCGCCTGGTAACGGGTCAGATCAACATGGATGGGAGTGATTGAGATGTACTTGCGCCTGACAGCATCGAAGTCCGTACCGGGGCCGGCGTCCTGCTCCGCGCCTGCCGGGCCGATCCAGTACATTTCCCGGCCACGTGGATCGGTGGTTTTTATCACCGGCTCCGCACGGTGCCGATGGCCAAGCCTGGTCACTTCAAATCCCTGGATTTCAGACCAGGGGCAATCTGGTACATTGACGTTTAGTATCGTGTCTGCCGGAAGCGGATCCCGTTGCAATTGTTTTACAATTCTCACCGCTGCTTCACCCGCAGTCTCGAAGTGTTTGGGTCGATCAGTAAATACCAATGAGAGCGCCACCGCCGGATAGCCGAGAAAACGCCCTTCCATCGCTGCGGCAACTGTGCCTGAATAAATCACGTCATCACCCAGGTTTGCACCTGCGTTAATGCCTGAAACAACAATATCAGGATCGCCATCGAGCAAACCCGTCAAAGCAATATGTACGCAATCGGTAGGCGTACCGGTCACCCGGTAAACATCGCCCTCGAGTTCCTTGATCCGGATTGGTGCATCAAGGGTTAACGAATTACTTGCCCCGCTACGATTCTTATCCGGTGCAACAATGGTCACCGTACCAAGGCTGCGCATACTTTCAGCCAGGACCCTAATGCCCCTGGCTTCAATGCCGTCATCATTGCTAATCAGAAGTTTCATGCAGATTTCTTTCCACGCCAAGTTGAAAAACACACCTGCCGACAACAGGTATGTTTGAGAGGTCGTATTGTACGGATTTAGCACGGTGTACGATACGCGGATTTGGTAATTTCATGGACAAAAAGAAAAATATGGCATTTCTACAGGCAATCAACCGGCAGCAAACAGTTAAGGCTGTGCAAAAATCCGGACTACAGCAATCATGATCGAACTACTTATTTTCCTAATGGTAACCGGCGCCATTGTGGCGTGGTGGCAGTTGATGCAGGGTCGGCAAAAAGCCCGCAGGGCTGCCGTTCATGTGTGCAGCAACCATGGATTACAATTATTGGATGATACGGTGTCGTTAAGTTCGGTAACCTGGAACCGAAAGGCGGCAGGCTCAGTATTTCTTGTCAATTATGGTTTTGAGTTTGCAACCAATGGTGCAGTGAGAAGAAAAGGAGTAGCCACACTGGGGTTTCCAGGGTCGCTAACGGTAACGCTGGACCTGGAAGAAGGCCGTTTAATTGAGGATTTGCGGGGATGATGTTGCCGCTATTTGACGACTTTCAGGTGACTCCGGGGAGGCGGCGCATCTGATCCGTCTACGGGAGGTGGATCGGAATCATCCTTTGCGAACATCATACCCTGACCGTTTTCGCGCGCATATATGGCGATCACGGCATTCATCGGTACAACGATCTGGTAAGGATTGCCGGAAAAGCGGGCTTTGAAATCAATGATTTCGTTATCCATCAACAGCTGCTCAGTCGCGCCTGCAGCTATATTAAGTACAACCTTGCCCTTTTGAATCACGTGATCCGGAACGTCCACACCATCGACCTCCCCATCAACAAGGATGTGAGGTGTCAGGCCGTTATCGGTAATCCACTCATACAGTGCACGTAACAGGTAGGGCCGGTTGGAAGTCATGCCTTCCAGTGAGGGGCTCATCGTCGTTTAGAGTTTCGTGCTGATTGCATATTCAGACCAGGTCAAGCACCATTTCACGCTCGGCACGGGTCAGGCTGGTCTTGAATGACGGACGCGAGAACAGCCGCTGCACATAAGCCTGCACGGATGAACCACCCTTGCCAAGGTCAATACCATACACCGGTAAACGCCAGAATAATGGTGCCAGCGTACAATCCACCAGGCTCAGTTCGTCACTGATCAGGAAATCAGCCTGCTTGAACAGGTCATTGGCCGCAATGATACTTTCTTTCAATTGCTGCTTGGCCTTTTCGGCTTTGCGTCCAGTCGAGTTCTCGATTTCTTCAGCAAGCGGAAACCAGTCACGCAAAACCCAGTGATGCACCAGGCGTAACCGGGCCCTGGACACGGGATCAACCGGCATTAGCGGTGGATGCGGATAACGTTCATCCAGATATTCATTGATCACGCTGGCGTCGTGTAACAACAAATCACGATCTACCAGGGTCGGTGCCTCGTTATATGGATTCAATTCAGCCAGATCAGCGGCCGCTGACTCATTATCGGCTACATTGATGATGTCTACATTAATGGATTTTTCAGCCACCACGAAGCGAACCCGATGGCTGTGTATACTACGGTCATTAGAATACAATGCCATGGCCGAACGACCTTTAACTGCTGCTGTCACCACTTTTCTCCTGTTGGCCCGTTATCGGGCAGTTTCCTGCCGCTGAATAAAGAAACCGTTATTAATTAATGAACGTCCCGCCAATATTCTACTTTCAGAAGGTAGGCGATTAAGGTGAACAGCACCAGGAATAAAATAACCCATACTCCGAGGCCTTTACGCTGGAGTACAGCAGGCTCACCCACATATTGAAGAAACGCAGCAAGATCGCGTGCAGTTTCTTCATACTCTTGTGCCGACTGGGTACCCGGCGTGGACAGCTCAAAGTGATCAATCACGTCATGGGTATATCCTGATTCAGTCGTTTCCTGCCTGAACACAGGTGTCTGGATTCCCTGCAGGCGCCACAAAACGTGCGGCATGGCCGCGTTGGCCAGTACTGTGTTATTCCAGCTACCATTTTCATCCTTATAGAAACCCAGCAGATAAGCATAGATCCAGTCAGGGCCGCGTGAACGACCGATCAGTGACAGATCCGGTGGCGTCTTGCCAAACCAGGCTTCCGACTGCTTCGCGTCCATGGATATATTCATGGTCTCAGGAAAATTTGCATCTGAGAACACGAGGTTTTCCATCACCTCGTCTTCGCTCAACTGCAGATCTGCGGCCAGGCGGTTATAACGCATATAGTCGAGACTGTGACAGCCAAGGCAGTAATTGACGTACCACTTGGCACCACGCTGCAATGAAGCGGTGTCGTTAACATTGGCACCAGAGTGCTCAATGTGCGCACCACCTGCCGCTGAAGCTGAAAAGCTGACAGCCAGCAACAACATGACCATACCTAAAAGGGCTGTTACCCGTGTTTTTCTTTGTAAGGTTTTCATCAGTGCGTCACCCGATCCGGTTCAGGTTTTGTTTTTCCGCCCGGACTCATGAAGAAAAGCAGAACAAAGAACATGAAATAAACCAGCGTCCAGAGCCTCATTTCCCAGGTCTGTGCAGGTGTTCCTTCTGCCATGCCGAGCATACCGAGTCGTACAAAAGCAATCGTGAATGAAGCAAGCAGCACCTTGTACCACATGCCCCTGTAACGAATGGATTTCACCGGTGAACGGTCAAGCCAGGGCAGGAAGAACAGTATGACAACCGATGCGCCCATCATCACCACACCCATCAACTTATCAGGCACAGCCTTCAGAATCGCGTAGAACGGCGTAAAGTACCAGACTGGCTTGATATGCTCCGGTGTCACCAATGGGTTGGCAGGCACAAAGTTATCGTGCTCAAGGAACATGCCGCCGGCTTCCGGCCACATGAACAGGATGAACGAGAACAGTATCAGGAACATGCCCACGCCAAAAATATCCTTGACCGTGTAATAAGGATGGAATGGAATGCCATCGAGCGGCGTGCCATCAGGACCCTTGTTGGCCTTGATCTCAATACCGTCCGGGTTATTCGAACCATTTTCACGCAGCGCCACCAGGTGAAGCATGACCAGGCCCATGATAGCCAGCGGTACTGCGATGACATGCAATGCGAAAAACTTGTTCAGTGTCGCATCGGAAATAAAGTAGTCACCGCGTATCCAGATAGTCAGTGGCTCACCGATCTCTGGAATGGCGCCAAACAGGTTAATGATCACCTGCGCACCCCAGTAAGACATCTGTCCCCATGGCAAAATGTAGCCCAGGAACGCTTCTGCCATCAGTGCCAGGTAGATAAACATCCCGAACACCCACAGTAATTCACGTGGTGCCTTGTGAGAGCCGTACAACAGGCTGCGGAACATGTGCAGGTAAATCAGGATGAAGAAGAAAGAAGCACCGGTTGTATGCATATAGCGAATCAACCAGCCCCATTCAACATCACGCATGATGAATTCGACTGACGCAAAGGCCTCTGCAGCGGAAGGCTTGTACCACATGGTCAGGAAAATACCGGTGCCGATCTGCATCACCAGCACCAGCAGGGCTAACGAGCCCATGTAGTACCAGAAATTGAAGTTCTTCGGAGCCTGGTAGCCCGTCATCACCGCATTCCAGAAGCTGGTAACCGGCAGGCGGTCATCCAGCCAGTTCATCATGTCACCTGCCCGTTTGGCAAGGCTGTTTGCAGTTTTGGCCATTACACCGCTCCTTGCGGGCTGACGCCGATCATCAGGGTATTGTCATCGAGGAAACTATAGGGTGGAATGCGTAAATTGGTCGGTGCGGGAACCCCGCTATATACCCGTCCGGATAAATCAAACTTGGATTTGTGGCAGGGGCAATAGAAACCACCGTTCCAGTTATCATCAAATGGCTGCGGTCCAACCTGCGGGATCATTTGCGGAACACAGCCGAGATGTGTGCAATGCATATTAACGACCAGAAAGTCAGGTCGCAATGCACGCTGCTCGCCGTGAATATACTCAGGCTGGTCAGCTTTAACAGACTCAGGATCAGCCAATACCGCATCGACTTTGCTCAAATCAGCAACCATTTCGTCTGTGCGATGCAGAACACCGATAGTCTGGCCCCGCCATTGCACCTTCAAAAGCTGGCCTTCCTTGAGTTTGCTAACATTGACTTCAACCGGCGAGCCAACAGCTTGCGCTTTGGCACTTGGCAGCCATGACTGAATAAACGGTACAGCAGCAAAACCTGCACCAACAACACCTACAGCAGAAGTAGCGGCGATCAGAAACCCGCGCCTCCCCTTGTTCACATCGTCAGATGACATTCAACTCTCCAACAAAAAAATGTCCCGTCAAGGACCAGTGCATCAGGAAATACCTGTTTTATGCTCAGATTAAAGACGTGATTGACGGCCTGTCAATAACGCTCAAGCCCAACATCTCACCAATATCCTGTGCCAATCCCTTATTTTATCCGAAACGCACCATGCGAGACAAACAATTTGCCGATAGAATTGCATGTATTATTTAGAAACTTATAAATATATGTGAATAGATGGATAATCAGACGGAATGAATCAAACAGAAATCCAAAACAACAAGCGGAAATCATCAGCAGGATCATTGGCCGCATTTGTAATCCGCTCTGTGGTTGCAGGCCTGGCAATAGCGTTTGTTATCCTGTACTTGTGGCCGGAAATCAGCGCACGAATCTCACAACAGGCAACAGTGGGTGTCGCCGTACCTTCCGCACCGGCGTCATATGCAGATGCGGTTGACCGCACCGCGCCCTCAGTTGTCAGCATTTATACGAAAACAGTAGAACGTCAACAGGTTAGTCCACGCCTGCAGAAAATATTGGGCACATCTTACGTCACCCGTTCCCGCGCAGATATGGGGTCAGGTGTGCTGGTCAGCACAGACGGCTACATACTGACCAATAACCACGTCATCAGCCAGGTGCAGAACATCAGCGTCGGCTTATGGGACGGTCGCTTCGCCGCAGCACAAGTGGTTGGCAGCGATCCGGAGACAGACCTGGCCGTACTCAAAATTGATCTGGATGGCCTGCCCGCGGCGCCACTGGCGGAAGAGGGCAACGTACGCGTGGGCGATGTGGTACTCGCTATTGGCAATGCATTCGGACTGAGTCACACCGTTACCATGGGAATTGTCAGCGCAACTGGTCGCAATGACCTCAGATCGGTACTTTATGAAGATTTTATTCAGACCGATGCGGCGATCAACGCCGGCAACAGCGGCGGCGCATTGATTAACTACCGCGGCGAAGTTATCGGCATCAATACACGCAACCTCGGCCAGGCACAGGGTGCACAAAACATCGGTTTTGCCATACCCATCACCATGGCCAGGGACGTATTAAGGCAAATCATTGACAACGGCAGTGTGCAACGAGGCTGGCTGGGTGCGCTGTTTGGTGATCTGCCCCTGTCTTTGCAAAACGACGGCAGCGTTGCACGCCATGGAATTGAGGTCCGTGATATCACATCCGGTGGTCCCGCATGGACGGCAGGCATCAGGCAGGGAGACATCCTGTTGAGCATTGATGGTGTTGAAGTGGGTGATGCGAGGGCGTTGTTGCTGGTCATTGCTCAACGAAAACCCGGTAGCCGTGTGGAACTTCAGGTTAAACGCAATGAAGAAGTTTTTGAAACCTATGCCACACTGATTCAACAGCCACCTTTGAAATAGCCGGAAAAAAGAGAAGAAATGAAAGCTATCAAGAGGATTTTTACGACACTACTGGTGTTAGCGCTGATTATATTGCTCGGCGCCTGGCTGTATTTTGATGATGAACACACCAGCATGAACGCGGAAGTCCGGGCCGGTTTCAACGAGACCTTTATCGACTTGCCAGCCGGCACTGTCCACTATGAGCTTGGTGGACCGGACGATGGTGAGGTGGTC
>Ga0164313_10000506_pt1 | contig 31616 bp, 17 predicted proteins | sample GuaBasSedimGuay4_FD_113735 | JGI IMG/M metagenome (GOLD analysis project Ga0164313, IMG submission 113735) | Subseafloor sediment microbial communities from Guaymas Basin, Gulf of California, Mexico - Guay4, Core 4569-4, 0-3 cm | ecosystem: Environmental > Aquatic > Marine > Hydrothermal vents... | reverse complement strand
GCGTGTTGTTGGTCAGGATCATGGCCTGGAGATGATCGTGAGCCGTGTTCAGACCAGCCGTGCGCAATTGGATAACCCAACCAAACCAATTGGTGTGTTCATGTTGTGCGGCCCCAGTGGTGTAGGTAAAACCGAAACCGCACTGGCGCTCGCGGAAACACTGTATGGCGGTGAGCAAAACCTCATTACCATTAATATGAGTGAGTTCCAGGAAGCCCACACGGTGTCTACCCTCAAGGGTGCTCCTCCAGGTTACGTTGGTTATGGTGAGGGTGGTGTTTTGACAGAAGCCGTCAGACGACGTCCGTACAGCGTGGTGTTACTCGATGAAGTCGAAAAAGCGCATCCGGATGTCCACGAGATATTCTTCCAGGTGTTTGACAAGGGTGTAATGGAAGACGGCGAGGGTCGGGTGATCGATTTCAGGAATACCCTGATCCTTCTGACCTCCAATGTTGGCAGTGAGTTGATTATGAACTTTGCCAAAGATCCTGAATTAATGCCAGATCCGGAAGGAATCGCCAAGGCTTTGCGCGAACCGCAGCTGAAGATTTTCCCTGCTGCATTGCTCGGTCGTATTGTCAGTATTCCGTATTACCCACTGAATGATGAGGTCCTGCATTTGATTATCGTGCTGCAATTGAAGCGAATTGTTAAACGGATGGCAGCGAATCATGAAATCCCGCTGACATACACCGACGCGGTATTGGAGTTGATCGCGGCCCGCTGCACCGAGCTGGAAAGTGGTGGTCGTATGATCGATGCTATTCTGACCAACACCGTGTTACCTCAGATCAGTCGTGAATTGTTAATACGCATGTCCGAGGGAACACCGCTGACTGCAGTGGAAATAGACGCAAAAGACGATAATTTTATCTATAACTTTAGCTGATAGTGATTAACCTGCCGGATCAGATCCGGCAGGTTTCACCCTAATTGGTTTCCACCGATACTATTGCAGGTGAACCCTATGCAATAACTTGGTTGATTGAGTGTTCTGCCAAGGTAGATTTGACCGCTACCTTTCAGCTCCACGCTTGAGCGGTGAACGGTTTTGCTTATTGTGTTCTGTACAACGACACTGCCGTTTGAGCTGAAATCACGAAAAATAAATTGACCATTTCGATACAAAAATTCGGCATGTTCACGTGAAATTGTCGGATGATCGATGACCTGGTCGCAATCCATGCTGCGTCCAAACAGAAAACGAACCAGCATCGGGTTGAATCGCATCAAACGAGTCTGGTATTTGGCGGTCATCAGGAAGGACCTGCTGACCAGTTTATTGACTGCAGTGATTTCGGTTATTTCTTCCTCTGTATCCGGTTGTAGTAACTCGTATACGGTTACCGGTCCTGCTTTTCCTTGCAGGTTGACCCCACCAAGCAGACGCAATTGATCTTTGAGATTCTCCGTGGTTGATTCAATTGTTGATCCTGCCACCAGGCTCTGGTGTGCCTTTGCCTGGGCCGCGAGTCGTGCAGCGATATTGACAGTATCTCCGTAAACGCTTTGACCTGTGTTAACCACGGTCCCCGTATTGATGCCTATGCGTACCGCTATCTGGTGTTCCTGCATGGATGTGCTTTTTTGTATAAGAGAATGGATCTGGTTTGCCGCGGCCAGTGCATCCAGAGGCGAAACAAATGTACACATGAGTTCGTCGCCAATTGTGCCAATGGTATTACCATTGTTGTGTTTGACACTGGTTCTCGCCAATTTTAAAGTATCCATCACCAGTTTCAGAGCCGCCTGATCTCCAAATGTGTCAAAAAGAACCGTACTGCGGCAAATGTCGGCGAAAAGTATGGTTAAGTCTGATGTAGGTTCTTCTGTCATTGCATTGGCTTTACTGTTTTCATTTAAATGAAAGGTGCAAATTTCCCAGCGTGTTCTAAACTATAATACAAATGTAAGCACATACATTGATACGTGTATTTACAGACAGGAAAAATAGTATTACAAAAGTGGCTACTTGTTAAAACATACCCGGACATCAGGGAGCGGATGAAAATCGATAATACGCTGTTAGCAGGGCTGTCAGAACCTGACTGCCAAAACTTTCTGGATCGGTGTACCAGGCGCACTGTAAAGCCTAAGGCAGTCATTGTCAGCCAGGGCAGCGGTGGTCGTGACATGTTTATCATTGTTTCCGGCAGTCTTAAAGTTTCAGCTTTGAGTGATGAGGGCAAGGAAATTTCATTTGTGGTGCTGCGCCACGGGGATTATTTTGGTGAGCTGTCACTGATCGATGGTCGCCGACGAAGTGCAACTGTGACGGCCATTGAAGAATCTGAATTATTGGTGATGAGTCACTCAGAGTATGTGCAGCTGTTGCAAAATCATCCACATACGGCCACACAGCTGTTGACACAACTGTTGTTGACACTGGCCAACCGATTGCGGGCAACAGACGAACTCTACCAGGACTCCGTATTTCTTGATGTTTCCGGACGGCTGGCCAAGTTTCTTCTTGGCGCCAGTAACGAAGAAACCAGTTCAGACACCGGGCAACGGATGGTGGATATTCGATTATCCCAATATGAGTTGGGTACACTGGTTAACGCCTCAAGGGAAAGTGTTAACAAACAGCTTCGGGACTGGGAAGCACAGGGTATTGTTTCCATTATAAAGGGTAAAATTGCCTTGCTTAAACCCGAAAGTCTTCAACAAAAAGCCGGTGGGCTTTAAAAAGACTGTGAGCCCGTTCATAGCAATGACACCGATTAAATTGCAACATCATCGTTTGAATATAGCCTATAGTGTTTAATCAACTAACCGGATTTCGTATATGCCAATCAAAATAGCAAAAGACGACAATTTTCCCGTCAGAATTTCTTCCTCGCTAGGCGGTGACTTACTTGTCGAATCGTTAAGCGGTGAAGACCGTTTGGGACGACCTTTTGAATACCACCTGAACCTGTTAAGTCAGAACCATCAGTTGGAGTTTGACAAGGTAGTTGGGCAGAAGGTTGCAGTGTCTGTGCAGCTTGCGAAAGGTGTGCGCTGGTTCCACGGGTTCATTACTGATTTTTCGTACGCACCCCCGAGAGATACCTACGCCAGGTACGAGGCCACCATACGTCCCTGGTTCTGGTTTTTGACACAAACTGCCGACTGTCGGATTTTCCAGGAAATGAAGGTGCCGGACATCATTAAAAAGGTATTCAGCGACAACGGAATGAAAGATTATGAGGTTAAGTTAAGTGGCACCTACCGGGTATGGGAATATTGTGTTCAATACTGTGAATCCGACTTTAATTTCATCAGCCGGCTGATGGAGCAGGAAGGTATATATTATTATTTTAAGCATACAGATACCGAGCATACAATGGTTCTTGCTGACGCGCCGAGCGCACATGCTACCTTTCCTGAGTACGCGACTGTTCACTATGACAGTCAACCGGACAAAAACCAGTTTGGTGACAACCTGGACTTCTGGACTGTACGACAATCCATCGTGCCAAACACATACACATCTATAGATTTTAATTTCGAGACACCAAAAGCAAATATGCTTTCAAAGTCTGTTGCCAAGAGTAAACATGCTTCACCACTGGGTGACCCTGAAATATTTAATTATCCAGGTGAATATGCAGTAGCCGCTGATGGTAATGAGAATGTCAAGATTCGATTGCAGGAGCTTCAATGTCAACAGGAAGTGTTGCAAATGGAGGGAACCTGTCGGGGCATCGCGTCTGGCTATCTCTTTACCCTCAAAGATCACTTCAGGGAAGACCAGAACAAAGAATACCTGGTCGTCTCTGTTTCACATCAGGTTAATAACGCTTCATTTATTTCGGGTTCGGGTCAAGCTGCGGAGCTATACCGCTGTCAGGCTGAGGTAATCGGCAGTAAGAAGCCTTTCCGAACAGCTCGGAAAACACGAAAACCAATAGTTCAGGGGCCGCAAACCGCGATTGTTGTTGGACCGGCTGGTGAAGAGATCCATACCGACAAATTTGGCCGGGTCAAAGTGCAGTTTCACTGGGACCGGTACGGAAAGAAGGACGCGAACAGTTCCTGTTGGGTGCGTGTGTCCCAGTTGTGGGCCGGAAAGAGCTGGGGTGGGATACAATTACCCCGAATCACTCAGGAAGTGATTGTCAGTTTTATGGAAGGTGACCCGGATCAGCCCATTATTACGGGCAGGGTTTATAACGCCGATTTCATGCCTCCTTATGACTTGCCGGATAATAAAACCCAGAGCGGGATTAAGTCCCGAAGCAGCAAGGATGCTTCGCCTGATAACTTCAACGAGTTTCGATTTGAGGACAAGATCGGTGAAGAGTTAATCTACCTCCAGGCTGAAAAAGACCTGACAACGCTGGTGGAGAATAACGAGAATCGAACTACAATCAACACGCGAATCGTAACGGTGGGTGATGAAGACAACACTCGGCCGAGTGAAACCATTGAAACGCTCCAGGTCTTTGGTAAAAGGGTTATTGACATACGGGGTGATGATGGTCTGACGGTCAGTGAGGGAGACAATGGACGTAAGATCGACATAATAGACGGCAGCTACGAATTGGTTGTGGAAAAGGTCGATCATATTGTCACCGTACAACAGGGTGATTCAACCACTACGGTGGAAGCGGGGGATATTTCCTGGGAGGCACAAGCCGGCAATATTTCCACTCTGGCAGGCGGGGGGGATATATCTACACAGGCATCTGCCGGGAATATTTCCACAAAAGCAGATTTAGGGAACATCTCAACAAATGCGGCTGCCGGCAAAATCACCATGGAAGCGTTGCAGGAAATCGAGCTCAAGGTTGGTGGCAGTTCCATAAAAATTGACCAAATGGGGGTTACTATCAAAGGGATGATGGTAAAGGTTGAAGGTGATGTCACGGCAGAGGTCAAGGGGGGGGTGTCGGCAGAGGTCAAGGGTGCCATGGCCAAGGTCGAAGGGTCCGCAATGTTGACGCTCAAGGGCGGCATAACAATGATCAACTGACAAGAAATGAGAATATAAACTTATGGTAGAGCGTTGGAAAAAAGTCACTACGGAAAAGGCTGCGGAGATCATTGACGTCGAGGAAATGGATCCCGCATCGTTGGAATTGCTAAAGCCGGAGATGCAACCAGAAGAATACATTGAAGCCTTGTATTCAGCCGGAAAATTATCGGATGCAATCATGGTCCTGGTGCGGGCATTACCGGCACGTGAGGCGGTGTGGTGGGGCTGTGTGTGTGCCGGTGAAATGGAGTTGGTTACAAAAAACGAGGGTGAGGTTCTGGCACTGAAAGCGGCTGAAAAGTGGGCTTACAAACCCACAGATGAAAATCGCCTGGGTGCATTCCAGCAAGCGCAGAAAAGCGACGCCCCGTCAGCTGGTACCCTGGCTTGCATGGCGGTGGTATTCAGTGGTGGCAAACTTGACATGGGTGATGATCAGAGTGTCGACTTTGATGCAACTAAATTCACCGGGATCGCGGGTGCTGTTGTTCTCATTTCCGCCACTGAGAAAAAGGGCGATGAGTTCAACGAGGCATTGAAGCAATGTCTGCTTAAAGGAAAGGATGTCGCCCGCGGCGGCAGCGGCAAGCCCAAAAAAGCGTAAGTCTGGCTTCGCAGTGCGGCAATGTCACAATCATCCGGATGAACATCAGCCGTTGTGTTGGCCCATTTCCTGTAATTTCTTTTTCTGCCATTCTGCTGGCGCCTTGGTATTGAAATAGGGTGCGTCTGCCTGGGCCAGGGCAAGTTCCAGTGCCGCAGCATGTCGATTCCGTTGGTTGCCGTTTATTAACATCTGCATACAGTGTTCTGCTGAAATCGCTGCGCCTGAAAGGAAACGGGTTCGTGGCGCAAATGTCTCACTATTCTGCTGCCACCATTTTGCAACAAGATCTGCATTGGGCCAACTCAGCTCCTTGTCCGGATCGGTGCCTGTGTTGGCGTCTTCCTGGTTAAGTTCTGCTTCGAATTCATAACCGTCTGGCCAGGCGCCTTCAAGACCGCCCTCACTGAGTTTAATGCCGGTAATCGTCGTAAAGGCATCTCCGGCGGCGCGGGCCAATTCCGGTACCTGCATCTGTTTGATGAGTATCGGTATGTACGCTGAGTTACCGGCAATACAGGTACCCGTCAGCATTTCACGTCTGCGTTTTGGATTTCTGGACTGTGTCTTCAACCATTCAAGGGCGGTCTGAGCATCGGCCACCCTCAATGCGACCTGCATGGCTGGAAGCGTGTGTTTTGAGTGTGAAAGGACAAAATCTCCAAGAGTATTCAGTGCCGACCGGTCACCGAGCAGCAATGCCGACCTGGCTGCCTCAAAACGGCAGGCCGGCACTGCGTTTTTGAAATTCTCCTGCAAAACAGGCAGCATGTCTTCTCGTTTCAGTTGTCCAGCTGTCTTAAATGCACGTGTTTTTAAAAACAGGTTGGAACTTTCGGTGGCCTGGTTCAGATAGGCCTTCGGATTGATACGACGCACGCCACAGGCCGCAATCCCAAGACTTCGGTGCTGCCAGGATTTTGCCCCAACCAGGTCGAGTATCACTGACCTGAAATAAGTGCCATCCAACCAGCCAAGTGCAGAAATGGTTTCCCTGAATGCTGATTGGGAATTGCTACTGACGCTTACAACACGGTCGATTTTCTCTGCATCCCCACTTTCGAACGCAATGATGGATGTGGCAAATATCGAACCCGGTGTTTCATGCTTTAGTCCGGTTTCACATGCACACCAGCCATGCTCACCCGAAGCCCGCAAGTCACCGATGTGAAATTCAACACGCTCGTCCAGACCGGCCAGCTCTTCAAGTGAATAGTCTGCGGAGCTTGCTGCAATATCGCGTTGTGACCAGAACATCGAGGACTGGTCAAAATGTTGCCTGGCAGAGTCCTGCTCGTCGATAGTATCTGATGCACACATGATTGAGAAGATTACCTGGTATCAACCTTGCCCTATACAGAATGGACTCTGATCACGCATCTTCATTCACCATGGCCCATCCAAAGCAGTTACCGGCTCGGCAATGGACTGGAATCTCAACAATCTTGCCATGTCACGGTTGCGAAAACTGACGATAGGCATAATACCCAACGCAAGGATCGCTTCGGCTGAACGCTCGGGTAATAACAACTCTGCGCAGGGCAGCATTTTGTTTTCACCGTCTTCCTTATAACTAAAAACGGGCAGGCCACCTATATCAGTGCGATTATCCGGACTCATGTTCCAGCCAAATCCAGTGAAACTCTCGGCGAGTAATCTTGCACACTTCAGTGTCGGATTGGTCCACAAAAAATTCTCGTGTTCAGACATGTCCAGTTCTTCGAAATCAAAGCTGTCAATTTCGTCGGTATCCCTGCCATAGGGCAGGCGCCCAATGATTCGTGGTAATGCAAGACCGATACGCGTGGCCAGCGGGGTTTGTCTCAGTTGCTGCCAGAATGGATTCTCCATTTTTGACCAGTCATTGAAAGCAGGTTGCTGCGCAAGACAGTGACTGCCAATCAATTCACTTTCTGCTGCACCGATCACCGCTGCATCATGGGCCTCAGCGAGTGTTGCCAGGGATGCCAGAAGGGCGACATCATCAACACCGCCGCCAAAAAAGTAATTACATAACAATACGGAAAACCCTTCATCGTCGGCCGCGCGTCTGAAACGACCCACGAGCAACTGGTAGAGCCCGCTGTCTTCGAGCGCATTAGCTGATGTCGGAAGACCATTCAGTAAGCTTTTCTTGGAGACATTACAAACCTTGAGATGCAACTCCTCACCGATCTCTGATTCCTGGACCAGGTCATAGAGCGAACGCCAGGCACCTTCAAGGGCCTGGAATTCCGGATTGTGAAGAATACGCCGCATACTCTCGGCAATGGCTGTATCCACCGCATCAACGGCTGTATCAACCTTGGGATCAAGTTCATAGACCACGTGGGGAGCGACAAGCTTTTGTAAAAGGCTATCCAGTTTCGAAGTTGCTGCAGCAACGGGAGAAGGCTGGGTACGGGCTTCGCCGAGTAAGCGCTCAAACATATTATCACCACCCTCCAACGGTGCTGGCTCAGTGGCAGGCGGTGTATCCGGTGCTTCTTCAACTGGCCTGGGACTGGACTCAATAACTTCTGCCAAAGCCTCTGATGAAGTCGCAGGATCCAGCAAGCGGGAGCGAAGCTTGCGTAGCTCTGCAAACAACGGCTGATGACGATAGAGATGATCGGGGTGAAAATCATCAAGATCGCGTGGTTCAAGAATTACCGGAGTGTCTTCAACATCAATTTCAAGCCTGGGCGCAAAGTTCTTCCATAATTGATCAATGTTATCAATATCGACTTTCCTGACCGGCACCTGCATTAACCAGGCCGGATCATCATCGGCCTTTTTTCCTGCGTTTCCGGCAAAATCACCAAGCACCATCATCACGAAGGGAGAAGTTTCAACACGTTGCGACTTCTTGCCTCCAGCCAAACTAAATTCAAATCCCATTACACCTGGCATAATTAATTCCCTGTATCCGAAAAATTTAAATTATTTTGTTGTACACTCAGGATAGCAGCTTGATCGCTAATATGAGTGGTGGTTTTTAACTATGGTCGAAAAATTATAAAATAATGCGCCTCCAACCTCGAATTAGACATAAAAATTAACGTAGAATAACGACAACGGGCAGGTCGTCAGTAAATGACCTGCTTTTATCGTGTGCATTACGAGAAAATTGATGGTTTCATGAATGTCGATTGATATCAACATCCCCGGTTATACACTGATCAAAGAGATCGGTGCAGGCGGTATGGCCGTGGTTTACCTGGCCGAGCAAACCCTGCTCGAGCGGAAAGTTGCGATCAAAATTCTTCATCAGAAACTGTCCATTGAAAGTGACGAGTTCAAGAAGCGGTTTTTTGTGGAAGGCAAAGTGCTGGCGAAATTGCAGCACGAATATATCGTATCGATCATCGATATCGGTGAAGCAGACGGTATGTTGTACATGGCCATGGAGTATGTCGAAGGCGGCACACTCACGGACTGGCTGAAAAAGCAGGAACTGACAGTAGATCAGGCCATCCAGATTTGTTCCAAAACAGGTCTCGCGCTGCATGCAACACATATGCAGCACATCGTGCACCGGGATCTGAAACCTTCCAATATCCTGTTACGTGACATTAATACCCCGCTATTGACCGATTTTGGTATCGCGCGGCAAACCGATGAAGATCAAGGCTTAACCCAGACAGGTCATATTCTGGGCACCCTGCAATACATGAGTCCTGAACAGATTCGTGGCATGCATGTCGACCACCGTTCTGATATTTATGCACTGGGCCTGATGTTCTATCGCTTGCTGGTTGGGCGTCTGCCATTCGTTGCGAACAGTCAATATGATCTTTCCCGTATGCAATGCGAGGAAATACCGCCTCCATTACCACCACAATTGGCTGATATCCAGCCGGTGATGGACGCAATGCTCGCCAAGGATCCCGAAGATCGCTTCCAGAGTTGTCTCGAGTTTTGCAAGGCGGTTTCAAACCTGTCGTTAACCCCGGAGGAATATGCGTCGGAGCTTGAAGGAGCGACACGTATATATGATTCAAGCCAGCTGAGTGCCGCAAGTTTCAGTTCCGGGCGTCATACTGCACCGCAGACAGACCGTCATTCAGATCGTTTCACCGGGCAGCACTCGGAGCGCCATTCCGGCCAATTCTCCGGTCGCAGTGACAGATATTCCGACGATTATGAACAGACCCGCATGATGGATGACAGGCGGGGCAGGGCAGGTTCGGGCAAGTTAAAGAAATTTTTGCTTTTCGGTCTGCCATTGATGGCAATCATCATCGCAGTGAGTTTGTATTTTGCTATCTGGTACGTGCCGTCTACGGGTTTATCAGATGCGAACCAGCGAAGAGTGGAAAACTACCTGCGGCGGGTTGATGCCAATATCCTGAAAATACAGATCGACAGTCCGCCTGAGGACAATGCCGTGTATGAATTGCGCAGGGCCCTGGCATTGGCGCCAAATTATGGACCGGCCATGGACCGGGCGCGCGAGATTGCCGAGTTTTACGAAACCGACGCCATGGATCTGATGGATGAACAAAAACCTCAGGAGGCGCTTGCGGAGGTTAAAAAAGGACTCGATATTGATCCGAATTACGTTAGCCTGGTCGTACTGGAAGATGAAATTGCCACCATGGTCGCTAACCAGAGGCGCCAGGCTGACATCGCTGAAGCATTACGTGTCGCAGCCGACTTCCAGGCGCAGGATCAGTTGATCGAACCGGAAGGAGAAAATGCCTACGCAGCCTACCAGACAGTGCTCACCCTGGATCCGCAAAACAGTGCAGCCAGGCAGGGTCTGGAATTGATTTTGACCCGCTTGTTGAACGATGTCGAACAAAGCCTCAATGGCGGAGACCTGTCATTGGCCCGAAATCAGATACAAACAGCAGGTTCGTTGTTTGAAAACTCCAGGCGGGTGAATGACATCAGTGCACGTATTACGACGGCAGAACGATCGGTTCGAGAGCAGGCAGAAGTAGCAGAGTTTCTGCAGGTTGCGCAGTTGCAGATGGATGCCGGTAAGTGGATTGAGCCGGCTCTTGATAATGCACTTGATAGTTACACGGAAGTCTTAAACCGCCTGCCTGACAATGAAGCAGCTATCGCAGGCCTCGAAAAGATTGCGGCTGAGTTTACTACTCAAGCCAGGGATGCGATGGAGCGAGAGGAATTTTCCGAGGCAGTGAGGCTGGCAGACAATGGATTGCTTGCCAACCCCGGTAGCGCCGAGTTGTTGGAAATCCAGCAGCAGTCCACTGGTCAACTCGGTGCGCTCGAGCAGGAGATTCAGTCCAACTTGCAGGAAGCTCAACGACTGGTGCTGTCCGGCAAATATCTGCCACCAGGCGAGAATGCTCTTGATTTGTTCACAGCCGTGGAAGTTCTGGATCCAGGCAACGAACAGGCAGCCAGGGGTATTGCCCGTTTGCCGGATCAGGTTTTTGAAGAGGCAAACCAGCAGGCGAGACTGGGCAATTATCGTGGAGCCAGGGATCTGTTGGAAATTGCACAAACGTCATTTGCAGATCAGCCCAGGTTTGGTGAACTGAAATCACAAATGGAAAGCACGATTGCCCAACAGGCAAAAGACGACCAGTTACGGGATCTGCTCAATACATCACGTGACCTGATTGCCAGCCAGCCCATGACGCTGGATGTGATCGATCAATCCGCAGAGACGCTTAAAGAGATAAACAGCCAGTTTCCGGGCAACCTGACAGCGACTGGACAACTAGATGATTTTACCAGTGCAGTCAGTAGCAGGGCTCAGCAGGTCAGCGTAGGTGGTAGCGAGGAATCCGGTTTTGTATTGCTGGATCGTGCCCTCAGTCACTATGAAGGTAACCAGCAGCTTCTCAGTACCAGACGTGCGTTAGAAAAAGCCCGGGATGATCGTCTGGCTGAAGAGAGAAGACGTCTTGCGGCATTAATGGGGAGCTTGGCCATCGACGCAGTACCCTGGGGCGAAGTTACCGAGATTCGGAATGCAGAGGGTGAGGTCCAGAAACTGCCAGCCAGCCATTCAACACCGTTACTCGTCTCTTTGATGGCCGGCAGTTACACCGTTTCAATACGCAACAGTGATGGCGGTTCGCCGCAAGATTTGTCAGTGGATGTAGTTGCTCAGCAAGTGGCCACGGCGACAGCAAAATTTAACTCATTAACGGCAGACGACTACTTCGAGAGGTCCAGTTGGTAGTCATGATGAGATTCCGGTTTAAATTACTAACGCTTTGTCTGCTGTTCTCGCTGATTTTTGTGTCAACAGCGGAGGCAGAATTTAAGCGTAACTACACACTGGCCAAAAAATCTTTTGAGGACGGGAACTATTCAGAGGCAGTCGGAAAGTTTACCGATGCGATCTCGGATAACCCTGATTCAGCTGCCCGCGTTAAACTTTATGGTATGCGTTATGACTCATATATTCCGCACTATTTTCTGGGTGAGGCGTATTTCAAGCTGAATGATTGCACATCTGCCATGGCTGCGTGGGACAAGGCCCTGGAGGCTGGTGTAATCCAGGGTCAGGATGAATTCAGTTCAATGCAGACAAACATGGCAGGCTGCAAAGTTGAAGTTATCGATGTCAGCAGCATTGCGGCCGAGGCCAAAGCAGAAATTGATGGCCTGGACGGCGCTGTCAGGAATTTCGCAAGTTTAGAAGATGAAAACCTGCTTCGTTCAGAATGGTCATCCAAATGGCAACCGGAAATGAACCAGGGCAATCAATTGGCACAAACCCTGAGACAACGGTTGGAGATCGCAACTGCAGAAAGTGATCCCGATGCCATTAATGCAATCTCAAATGAGGCCAGACAGGCTGTCAGCGCCCTTAATGGATCTGAGAAATTGGCAAGAGCCCAGATCAGGGTTCTTCAATCGCAGAGTGAAGAAACTACACGTCTTGCACGCGAAGACGCACGTCGGGGCTTACAAAACAACATTCGTCTGGCGAATGCTGCTGAGCACTATGAAGGTGGCAGTTCACAGATGAATACATTGATGACTGACCTGCAACGCCAGATAGGCGTTGGCGAAAGTCTCGGAGAAACAGCATCTGCAACAAATATTAAAGAGCAATCCCAGATAATAGGCAATGTACTCAGACGTTATAATTTGTCCGTGCAGAATTGGCAGGCACAGCAACAAAGTATTGCCGATCGAACACCGCCACCAGACCTGAAACGTCTTGCTGAGGCTTATTTCGCTGGTGATTATGAATCGGTTGCCCAATCGGCCAACCCGGATGGGTTCAGCAAGGACAGGGCCAGGATCCAGGCCTTGCTATTCAGAGCAGCTGCCAACTATAAGCTGTATGTGCGTTCCGGTGAAAAGGAATCCACCAAATTGAGCGAGGCAGAGAGTGACATTCGTGCTATTAAGCAAATGAATAGAGGGTTCTCTCCCTATATTGCCGCATTTTCACCACGATTCCTGACGCTTTTTCGGCAGACCGGTTGATATCCGTTTAATTTTATTAGTAAAACAAAATAGCAGGGATGCTTTGGTACCGGAAGCAAAATTTTCAGCTATACTTTATCAAGTACAATAAATCAGGAGTAGAAAATGAAGTCTATCCAAAAAACTTGTTTATTGGTGGCAGCTCTTGCCGCCCCAGGTTTTGCGCAGGCAGGGGAACTACCGAATACCGTTCCCATGTCAGGTCTCCAATTTAATTTTTCTGCACCTGGTGCGCGTTCACTGGGGATGGGCGGTGCATTTCTGGGTCGGGCAGATGACTCGACGGCAGCATTTGCAAACCCGGCCGGTCTGACCAATCTGTTTAGTCCGGAAATTGCAGCAGAGTTTCGCTTTAACCAATACGATACGCCTTACACTTCAGGCGGGTCTTATCCCGATCCCACAAGGGATACCACGAGCAGCAGTGCCAATAACCTTTCCTACTTGTCATACGTTTATCCAAAGGAAAAGTGGGTTTTTGCCCTTTTCCGTCAAGAATTTATGGACTTTAATTCGGATTTTGACTCCGGCGCAATCGCACTTGGCGGCACATCCATATCGTTACCGACGAGTAATTCTGTCGATGTGAATATTGTCAATTATGGCTTTTCAACGGGAGTGCGGTTGAGTGATCGCGTTTCACTGGGAGCGGGCATCTCATATTTCGATTACTCTATGGATGCCAATACCGACCGTTTTTTCAATAATGAACCCGTAATTACACAGCTTCAATCGGGTAGTGACAGTAACTGGGGTGTTACCTTTGGTGCACTGTTCCGGGCAACGGATCGTTTGTCTATCGGGCTTGTTTATCGTGCAACACCAGACTTCGATACCACGCATCAGCACGAGGCGGTTTTTGATACAGATGCCAACTTTATCCGGGACTACAAATTTGAAATACCGGATGTCTATGGCATAGGATTCTCGTTTCAACCCAATGATAACCTGACCTTCAACTTCGATATCATGCAAGTGCGATATTCGAAACTGGCCAGTCCTGTGTTCTGGGCCTTTAATGACCCGGCAACCACAGATGGTCAGGAAATTGTAGATGAAATGTCTATCGATAACGGAACCGAGTTCCGACTGGGCGCCGAGTATGTGTTACAAAATAAACCCATCGCACTTCGCGCTGGCGTCTGGCGGGATCCGGATCACACCCTGAGATATGCAGGCCCCACGGATGAATCCGTTACCGAACAGCGCAGCACGGCTGTGTTTTTCCCGGAAGGCAGTGACGAGACCCACTTTTCTTTGGGCTTTGGTTTCTTCCTGGATAATTTCCAGATGGATTTTGCCGCCGACTTTTCTGAAAACCAGGATACTTACTCCATCTCTGGTGTATACAGATTTAATTAATTCATTCTAAATACGGCGGTTGGTCTCTGACTGACCCATGGTAAAAACAAATCCCGCCCTTTTCCCGGACGGGATTTTTTTTGCCACCGACAAGCAAAGAACGAGTCGCATTAATGCCGGTAACACTAAAATATTTGGGCTGATTTGTCACAATTATTAGCAGGTGTGAACTGGCTCACAGCAATAAGGGCACCATTAGGAGAATATTATTCCTATGGTAAAAGTCAGGTGCAGTTCTTACTAAAAGTTAAAAACTGCTTTCAAATGTGATATGGTTTCTTAAGAAATCGATCTAAAGGATTAGAAAGATGAAGAAATATATGGTAATTCTGGGTGTGTTACTTACCTCTTTCGCATATGCAGCAGAGGACAAAGCTACATTTTCCTATCAAGAGGAGTACCTGGCTGGTATTGAGTATTTTGAGCAGGGGCAGTTCCGTGCGGCATCGGATTCATTCCGTGAAGCGATCCGTCTGTTACCATCCCCACGGGTAGGGCCTGACGAATATATTCCTTATATTTATCTTTCAGCGACCCAGTTTGAAATCGGAAACACACTTGAGGCAAGGGATGCCTTGATACAGAGCCAGGTACATGGCTCTGCGTCCAAAACAGAAGCCGGTCAGCTTCTTCTTGGTCGATATGCGGCAGACATTATGTCTGCCCCTTTGAGCAGTCCCAAACTTGTCACAGTATCAGTTGACGATTCGGTTGATAAAAATGTGGAGCCGGAATTGGTGTCACAATCAAGCGGGGAATCCATACCTGCGAAGATATTAAAACGCTGTACAAAAGCCGCAAAAATGGAAGAATTACCCTGGTATTTCCACTACAAGTGTGGAGTTGACCTGATGAAAGCCGGGGATGCACAGCGAGCAGTTGAGTCATTTAGTATGGGCGCCAATGTACGTGAGGATTCTGCACGCAGCAAACGGATGTATGGCATGTGGTATATCGATTACCTGCCTTATTACCAGATCGCCCTGGCTCAATCCCAGTTGGGAGACTGGAAAAGTGCACGTGCTGCGATAATAAGGTCGACCAAGTTTGGAGAGTTTTCACCCGTGGATCCGGACTACAGTTCCTTTCTTGAACTGGATCAGTTAATCACGGAAAACCTGAAGAACAGCGAATCCTGATTTAAGCGTGTTAGAAACGTGCGAGGGTGATTCGAGTCACCCTCGCTCTTTATCCTCGAGTCATTCCTTTTTCAAAATCTCTTCAATTTTCTGAAGTGCCTGCTTTGACTCTTCAAACCCGGGAATATAGCCAATGGCTTTCCGGAACTCCTCCGCAGCCATCGTTAAATTTCCCTCTGCCACCAGGCTCGCACCATAATTATGGTGAACCCTGGCCAGGTGAACCGGTATTTGCATATTGTTTGAATCCAGTTTGTAAGCAGCCTGAAAATGTTTCAGTGATGGTTCGAATTGTTCCAGTTTCTCATAAACCAACCCCAGGTAAAGGTGAACCCGCGGTGGTGCTGCACGGGAGTTGTAATTGAGGGCAGCACGGGCAAGGTTTGAAGTTCTTTGCGGTGCCTGAAGAATTTCCAGTGATTGCTGCAGGTTGTCTCTTGCCTGTGGATATTGCCCTGAGCGAAATTGAACGACGCCGAGGTTGTAATGGATTTTTGAGTCCATCGGGGTCAGGACAAGCGCTTCTCTCAAAGTGCTTTCTGCTTCATCAAGGCGGTCGTTGTCCCGGTATGCAACACCCAGATTTTGCAACAGGAGGGGGCCGGCTGAGGCGGTTCTATTTTTGGCTTCCAGGAAATATTCGAGAGCCTCTGCACTTTCCCCTTGTCGGGCATGCACAAGCCCCAGTTTTTCATAAACCCCACTGGAGTCATTGTCAATTTCCATTGACCTGTGCAAATGTGTTTTTGCTTTTGCCAGTTCTCCCCGGCGCAGATATTCACCCCCCAAAGCATATTGAGCGAATGCATTTTGCGGGTGAATCGAAACGGCATTGGAAAAAAGACTCACGGTGTCCTGCCATGTCCTGACCTGTTGATGCGTCAGCATGAAGCAGGCCACGATGGCCAGAAATACCGGAACAAGCCACAGCTTGCTTGCTATGATCGGCGGTTTTAGTAAATCCGCGGCACCAAAAAAGACCAGGATGAACAAGCCGATGTGAGGGATATAGGTATACCTGTCAGCCATCGCCTGTTCGCCTACCTGGATGATTCCGATAACCGGTATCAGGGCAATAACAAACCAGAACCAACCGATGGTCATTGAAGGTGCTTTTCTCCATGCTTTCAAGACCAACACGGTAACAAGCAGCAAACACATCAGTGCCAAACCACTCTGCCAGGGGGCAATGGAGTCGCGGTAGGGATAAAACACCGAAAGGTTCAACGGCCAGAGTGTTTTGCCGATATACGTGACGTATGACAGCGAAGTATTGGCCAGACGAGTTGCAATTGAAAATTTTTCAACGGAGCCAATGGCGCCGCTGCCGCCTTGTGCAACCAGGGTCATGATGCCGGATGCCAGTGCCGCGATGAATAGAGGAATTTTATTTTTCAAAGACAGAAAACAATTCTTTGCCAGGTTGGAAATAACCGGTTTGAATCCGCCAGCGCCGACGATTGAATATCGTTGCAGCGGCCAGAAATCAAGCAAAATCATGATGACTGGCAGGGAAACGAGCATGGGTTTGGACATCAGGCCACAACAGTAAAATAACAGCATCGAAATATAACTGGAAGTGCGCTGTGTGATGATGAATCGCTGGTAGGACAGCAGGGTAAGCAGTCCAAACAGGGTACTGAGCACATCTTTTCGCTCTGATATCCATGCCACGGACTCAACATGCATCGGGTGAAGGGCAAAAAAGACAGCGACCAGGGCGCTGGGAACAGGCCGACCCGTTAAGCGAACCAGCAAAACAAACAACAGGCAGGCATTGGCGATGTGCAGGATAAGATTTGTCAGGTGGTGCCCGGCAGCATCTTCATGGCCATACATGCTCACATCGAGCATATGTGAAATCCATGTCAGGGGGTGCCAGTTCGCGCCTTCAGTGGAAGTAAAAGCCCAGGCAATGTTCTCTACCGTCAACCCCTGTTGGACATAGGGATTATTTGTCACATAAATAATGTCATCGTGATTGACAAATCCATAACCCAGTACAGCCCAGTAGGCTGTTACCGTGAATACGATGATAAAGACCAATACCCCGGTTAACTGGGACATCTTCAGCGTGTTTTGTGAAGACGGACTTGGTTGCTGAAGATGTGATTTGGCATCTTTTGCATCATTGGCGCAGCAACGCTTGAACTTCTTTCCTGATCCACAGGGACAAGGGGCGTTTCGTGCGGTTTTTGTCTTTTGCTTCTTATTACTGGACATGAGTATTTTCAGGTTTTACGGAATTGATCGAACGGTAAGCATGAATGCTATATTGCCAGAAATTGATGAGAATGGGTAAGTACGAAGAAATGAGAATGGAGTCAGTGAGATAGGATAGGGCTGATGCCTCTTCTTGTATTGCTGTGCGTCCAACTAATTACATCAAAGTACTCCCAATCAGGAACGAGAATGGTTTATACTGACATAGATTTCATACAATGAATTAATAACTGCGCCCGAAAATCGCCTTTGGAGATTTGAGTGATGAATATAAGAATGAGTCTGATGTGTGTGTTGCTGTTAAGCGGGTTTTCATTATCCGGTGCTGCCCTTGCAGCTAAACCCAGTGTTCAATTGAACAACCCTGACTCGAATGCCTTTGCGAACGAAGAAGGATTGGTCGACAAAGAATTTCAAATAATACGATCAGCTGGTGCAGCAGGTGACGAATTCGATCTCAAGATCGAATTTAAAAAGGCAGCCAAATTGGGAGTGGATTTCACTGTTGACCCTGTAGCAACTGCATGTGGTATTACCGGTTCAGGCTATGACTGCGACCAAACCACAGAGGTTGAGACCCTTCCTGGTAATAAATTTATCATAGTGACGATGCCGCCTAACAGGCAGGATATCTTCATAACGATTCACCCCCTTCAGGATGCTATCGATGAAGGTGACGATGCCACTAAAGAGGACCTGGAAATAAAGCTGAAGCAAGAGGATGATGCCACCGATAACTATGACTATGATATCGGAGGAACAGATAAATTTACAACCAGAGTACTGGACAACGATACGGCCTCTATTGTGATAGCGAACAAGAGTGGTGCCACAACATCGGAAGCAGGTGACACGATGACATTCACCGTGGTTCTTGCCACTGAACCTGCAAAAGACAATGAGCCTGTAGAAGTGAATATTGAAAGTGACGACACGGATGAGGGTGTGGTCGATGTAGCAACGATTTTGTTCAGGTCAAACCAGGATTTTATTGATAATGGGGGCATTCGGTGGGACCAGCCACAGACAATTACGGTGACCGGTCAGCCGGATAATGGAGATTCCGGCCCGGGTACCACCTATGATATTTCAGTTGAGCCTACTGACGCTGGGGGTTTTGATAAAATTTACAAGAAACTGGCTAAGCAGGAATTTGAACTGACAAACCTCAACACAGCCGGAGTTCCGGGCACGATCCAGCTAAGCTCGGCAACTTACTCAGGCAGTGAAGCTCTGCCCTCGATCCAGGTACGCGTAGACAGGATCGGTGGAACAACCGGTGAAGTGACGGTGGCCTACATAACTACCGACACGGGGTCGGCAACAGCCAACACGGACTACACGACCAAGTCGGGGACCTTGACCTTCCCGGATGGTGGGGCCACCGAAATGTTTGTAGATATTCCGATTCTACCTGACAACGTAAAGGAAACCCCGGATGAGACATTTACATTCGATTTATCCGGTATCACCGGAGGGGCCGGCTCCGGCACTCTCTCGGCAACGGTTACAATTCTGAATGATGACGAACCGGGTGAATTCAATATAGAAAACGGTTCCTATACGGTTAATGAAGACGCAGGAACGATAGACATCGATGTCGTACGCACCAGTGGTTCATCTGGTGAGGTCACGTTGTCTTACTTCACTGGAGGTGGTGATGCAGTTGCGGGTACAGATTACACCGATAACGACGGTACGCTGACTTTCGCACATAACGATTCTGTTGAAACGGTTACGGTTGCCATCCTTGATAATAATGACGATGAAGCCGACCGGACATTTAATTTCAGCATTGGAACACCCTCGGCAGGAAGCCAGGGGTCAACTAATAGCGCCCCGGTAACCATTGAAGACGATGATGTTGCCGGCGTATTCAGCCTCGATGCCGGCAGTTACACGGTGGATGAGGACGACGGTTCGATCGTGATAACGGTAGAACGCACGGGAGGCTCTGACGGTGTGGTTACGCTGAATTACGCCACTGGTGGCGGTGATGCTCCTGGCGCCGATTACACCGATAACGATGGCACCCTGACCTTCGGACATGGCGATACCTCTGAAACCATCACAGTCCTTATTAATGATAACGACGACGAGGACGGTGATCGTACATTCAACGTGAGCATTGACACTCCCTCTAACGGATCACTGGGGTCGCCAAATACGGCACCCGTGACCATTCAGGACGATGACGCCGCCGGTGTATTCAAGCTGGATGAGTCCAGTTATACAGTGGATGAGGACGCCGGTTCCATCGTGATTACGGTAGAACGCACGGGTGGTACTGACGGTGAGGTTACGCTGGGTTACACCACCGGTGGCGGCGATGCTGATGGCACCGATTACACCGACAATGACGGTACGCTGACCTTCGGAAATGGTGTTACCTCTCAAACCATCACAGTCCTTATTAGTGGTAACAACGACGATGACGGTGATCGCACATTTAACGTGAGCATTGGCACTCCCTCTGCCGGAACACAGGGAAGTCCTAACACTGCAGCTGTGACCATTGAAGACAACGATACTGCTGGTGCATTCCAACTGGATGCTGCCAGTTATACAGTGGATGAGGATGCCGGTTCCATCGTGATAACGGTTCTACGCACGGGTGGCTCTGACGGTGAGGTTACGCTGGATTACGCCACTGGTGGCGGTACTGCTCCTGGCGCCGATTACACCGATAACGATGGCACCCTGACCTTCGCCCACGGTGATACGTCCGAGACCATCACGGTTGTCATCCTTCCCAATGCCGTTGTGGATGGTGACCGTACGTTTAACGTAAGCATCAGCAACCCATCCAACGGCGGCACGCTGGGAAGCCCGACCTTATCTCCTGTCACCATCGAAGACAACGATACAGCGGGTGTATTTGATATCGAGTTGAGCGCTTATTCAGTCAATGAAGATGCGGGTTCGATTACGATCAATGTAATCCGTAGTGAAGGTACAGGTGGACAGGTGACCCTGGATTATACCTCCGGAGGTGGTGATGCTGTTGCGCCCACGGATTACACCGACAACGATGGTACGCTGACCTTCGAGAACGGCGATACTTCGAAATCCATAACGGTCTTCATCGTTGATGTCGCAGGTGTGGATGGTGACAAGTTCTTTAATGTCACTATTGTAAATCCATCGGCAGGCGCTCTGGGGAGTACTACCGTTTCACCCGTGACCATTGTAGACAGTGACACACCAGGTGAATTCAATATCGAGCAGCCTTCCTACATGGTGGATGAGGATGCCGGCACGATTGTCATCTCCGTATTACGTACCAGTGGTTCCAGCGGCATAGTTACACTGCCCTATACCACGGGTGGCGGTGATGCTGTTGTGGGCACAGATTACACCGATAACGACGGCACACTGACATTCGCAGATGGTGATACGGTCAAGACCATCACGGTTGCCATCATTGATAATGATAATGATGAAGCTGACCGGACATTCAATGTCGCGATTGGCACACCCTCGGCGGGCATCCAGGGAGCCAATAATGATGTACCAGTGACAATCAAGGATGACGATATCGCCGGTGAATTCAAACTTGATGCTGCCAGTTACGAGGTAGATGAGGACGCCGGTTCCATCGTGATAACGGTAGAACGCACGGGTGGTTCTGACGGTGAGGTTACACTTGACTACAACACCGGCGGTGGTACTGCTCCTGGCGCCGATTACACCGATAACGATGGCACGCTGACCTTCGGGAATGGTGTTACCTCTCAAACCATCACAGTCCTCATTAATGGTAACAACGACGAGGACGGCGATCGCACATTTAACGTAAGCATTGGAACGCCTTCTAACGGTTCACAGGGAAGTCCAAACACCGCTCCTGTCACCATAGAAGACAATGATTCTGCCGGTGTATTCAAACTGGATGATCCCAGCTACACGGTGGACGAGGATGCCGGTTCAATCGTGATCACCGTTGAGCGGACAGGTGGTGCAGGCGGTGAGGTGACACTGGATTACACCACCGGTGGTGGTGATGCTGTTGCAGGCACCGATTACACGGATAATGACGGTACGCTGACCTTTGCACATGGTGAAACCTCGAAGGACATCACGGTACTCATCATTGGAAACAACGATGAAGACGGTGATCGTAGCTTCAACGTCAGTATTGGCACGCCCTCTAGCGGAACACAGGGGTCACCAAATACGGCACTCGTCACCATTGAAGATAACGATGCCGCAGGTGAATTCAATTTCGCATCCGCAACCTACTCGGTGGATGAAGATGCGGGAACCGTTGTGATCACCGTCCTGCGCTCAGGCGGATCAGGTGGTGAGATCACTGTACCTTACACCACGGATGACGGCACTGCCGCGGCAGGTACAGATTACACCGACAACGACGGCACACTGACGTTCGTCAACGGTGATACTGAAGAGACCATTATGGTCTCCATTACCCCCAATACCGATCCGGATAACGACCGCGTGTTCAATGCAAACCTCGGAACGCCATCAGGAAGCGCCAGCCTGGGTAGCACCAGCAGCACGGCCGTAACCATCGAGGACAACGACCAGCCGGGCGAGCTGAATATCGAGGTTGGCCCGTTAACCGTTAATGAGGACGCGGGAACCGTAACGATACAGGTCACGCGCTCCAACGGCACTCAGGGTGTTGCGACGGTCGAGTATAAGACCACAGATAACATCGCAACTGCTGGTTCGGATTTCGTGGCTCCGGAAGTTGCCCCACCGGCATTCCTGAGCTGGGATGATGGTGAGAGTGGAGTGAAGGAGATCACGATTCCTATCATCGATGATGCTGTTCAGGAAGGCACGGAGGACTTTATGGTTGTCATAGAGAATCCGACGGTTGCGAGCCTGGGATCGACAACCACGATGACGGTGGAAATAAATGCGAGTGATGATCTCGATGCAGATCCGGGTACCGTCTCAATTGATCCTGCCTCATACACGGTGGATGAACATATCGGTATTGCGTCAGTGCTGGTGACACGCACGGGTGGCAGTGATGGAGTTATTTCTGCCAACTGGAGCACGGCGGCAGGTACAGCCGGAGTAAGTGATTACAGCGCTGCTTCAGGTACAGTCAGTTGGGCTGACCAGGATGCTGCCACCAAGGTAATCCCGGTCGCAATCACAGATGACTCTGAAATTGAGCCGGCTCCTGCGGAACAGTTCACAGTGGTACTCTCCGGTCTGACCGCCGGGGTAACGCCGGGTAATCTGATCGGCACGGTCAGCATCACCGATAACGACGAACCAAGCGTGGGTACAACCACAGTGGCCTTTTACGATACGGTTGAAAAGGACGGTGTTGTTTCGGTCATGGTCAACCGTTCAGGCGGCCAGGATGGCGTATTGGTAGCGAACTGGACCACGGCGGACGTGACGGCGATAGCCGGTGGTGACATGTTATTGGGTGAGGACGATTATGTCACCAATGCCGGAACATTGAGTTGGGCCGATGGTGAGACAGACTCAAAACAGATCGATATCACCATCAAGGAAGATCTGTTCCCCGAACCGACCGAGGAATTGAAACTGGTATTCAGTTTTGATGACGATGATGGAAACCCTGTTGTCGTGGAAGGTACTATAACCATCTACGACAACGATAGCAGTGGCGAGCTGACAATCGATGACGTGACTGTCAGTGAAGAAAGGGGGGTAGCGATTCTGACGGTCAGGCGAGAAGGCAGCACTGCCGGATTAGCATTTGTTCGGTATATGACAGTTGACGGGACCGCCCGTGATGAGAATAGTGATTTCGATTACTTTTCACAGACTGGAGAATTTAGCTGGTCAGAAGGTGAGGGTTGCCAGGGTGAGGTATGTAATAACGGCACACGTCAGATTGAAATTCGTCTTGTGACTGATTTCGTTTACGAGGGTCCTGAAACCTTTACTGTTGAACTGTTTAATGAACAGGGTTCAGACGGAACGGCAAGCAGTATTGACGTGACTAAACGAGTCGGTACAGTGACCATCACGTCACCGACACCGATACCCACGCTGAACCAGTGGATGCTGATGTTGCTCGCGCTGTTGCTTGGAGCAGTTGCTTATCACCAGTTACGACGGCGTAACCAATCCTGATGAGTTAATTTCAGGAACTTTTTAAGCAGGAAAAGCGGCCTCGTTAATCGGGGCCGCTGTTTATTCTGCTATTGTAAATTTACATGATCTTGTTTGATGATATGAGTCAATGCGCACACAGGTGATTAGTCTGCAAAACGTCTGATCAGCATCTATACTCAATATGCGTTCACTGAGCGTATCAAGTCGCCCATAAGCTCCCGACCCGATATTCGCCCAGGTTGTTATTGGAGAACCTATATGCACAAACATGCCACACACAAGCCGCTGTACGACCCATTTTCCCACTACACACGCGGTGTCTTGCACTGTGATGATGAGACATTCACCTTCACCGCATACCGCATGCCCTATCAGGAACTGGATAACAGGAAGTGGAAATCGGAAGGTGCATTCTCAGCCGATTACCAGCGAATGATTGCCAGGAAGTACAACGTCTGAGACCCCGGCATTCTCAATTGTTTGTTTCGGCTGAAGGTACTTCCTTACCTGACAGGTCTCCAAACCCGAACCATTCGAGTTCAGCATGTTGTCCACTTTCCAGAGTGACACGTCGCGAGATAGATGTAGTGGGGTGATTACCGGCATAGCCACAGGTAAGTAGTTCGAAGTCAGAGATCACGCAATATTTTCCCGCTGCAAGCCCGGTAAACAGGAATTCCCCGTCTTCATTGGTATTGTGCATTTGTATCATGTCCTCACCACAGCCCCCGGAATAAAGACGAACACACATGTCGGCTATACCGACCTCGTCTTCCTCGCATTCCCCGTCTTTATTACAATCAAAAAACACCCCTCCGGTAATTGAGGCGGTGCTCGGCTCCGATGCAGGATTGCAGGCTACAAGTATGATAGACAGGATTAACAGTACCGGGGCCCAGGCTCTCGACCAAGAATTCATTGCACGCTCCATCTGCAGATTCGTTTTAAATTAGATTTTCCTAATATAACATGTATTGGTTAACGAGAGCTTAAAAAGCAGGGCAGGGTGCATAATTATTCCCTTGCTTCATCCGGGGAAATCATCAAGCAGGCTACCCCAGGCTTTCAATTTTTCCACACTCTTCAATGAGTCCCTCTCACCACGCATGAATCCCTGAAGGTGATGGGCGATAGCTGGGTAAAAAGCAGAACCGAAACGCTTCTTTATCTCAACGGAAAGATGTGATCTCAGGAACTTGAAAGGGCTCTCGATCATCTGATCAGTGACCTCCTTGTCTCCCACTTGCTTGTACACTGCTGTTGACAATCCGTTCAACCGGCCTGCTTTATCGATCTCTTGCTCATAGGCAGAGGAATCATGGCACACAACTACTTTTACTCTTTCCTTGCCTTGAGGGAGCCACACTTGTCCGAAAATTCCGTTAAATGTTACCCTGAACAGATGCTTCTTTGATTCCAGAAGTGGGCTGACGTCAATTAGCCCAAACTTTTGATCAACTACCCAATTGTGATCAATACCATAGTCATCTTTCTGACCAATTCCAAATGAACTGTTCTTCAAATATGGACCCTGGACGTACCTGCATTTACCAGTTGCAATTCTTGGATAGATGCCAGCTCTTTTCAACAACAGCGCCATTACCAGCGCATGATCCCGGCTATTCCAGCCGGGATCAAATACACCGTCACTTCCCATGTGACCCTGGGTATGGAGCAGGTGATTTATTTCATTCTTGAACGCGCTCGTACCCAACCTGCGTGATTTACCAATCTCTTTTTCCATATTCATCTCTGTTGTGTTATCCGTTGCCATCCTGGCCAGGGTCATTCCGTCCAAACTGTTCGTGGCTTGATACCCAGTCGAGCGAGGAGATAGCAGCAGCCAGCGAGACTTCACCGGCCAGTACTGTCGCAGCAACGATCTCGGCGAACTTGTAAACTTTGCCCACCCCAAAACAATCCAGTGTTTCCAGCGCTTCCTTCTGGGTTGGCAGTCCTGTTCCACCTCCGCATGTGGCCACGATCAGTGACGGCAGGGTGATTGAAATATACAAGTCCTTATCAGAAGTCAGCTCGCAAAAAAGAAGTCCTGCCGAGGACTCCGAAACGTTCGCCACATCCTGGCCGGTGGCGATAAAAATGGCGGCGATGGCATTGGCGGCATGGCAGCCGTTGTTGTTGGCACCGGAAAGTATGCTGCCCATGGTCGCCACCTTGTAATGCTGGTAGAGCAACCTGGTATCGGCATCCATCACTTCGAGCAGCACATCCCGCTTGACGACGGCTTCGGCGGTTACCCGTTTTCCGCGTGTACGCATCATGTTGATCATCGAGGCTTTCTTGTCGGTGGCAAAGTTCGCTTCGAGAAAGAAGCGCTGAATCTCGACCACATCACAATTCTGCAAAATCCAGTTGCAAGCTGCGAAGGTTGCCTTGCCGACCATGTTCATTCCCGCGGCATCACCTGTTTTGAAGTTGAAGCGCAGATAGGCAAATTTGCTGGCCAGGTAGTAATCGACATACTTCATGCTGATAAACGGATCAGTTGCGTTGGCAACCGCCTTGATGTCGTCCATTTTTTCTACCAGCCAATCCGTGAATTTCCGGGCCTGCAGCGCGTCCTTGAATATAAAGACCGGTGCCCGTTGCATACTGTCACCCACGACGGTGCATTTAATGCCGCCGCTGCGGTGAAGCACCTTCATACCGCGGTTATAGGAAGCGACCAATGTGCCTTCGGAGGTCGCCAGGGGGACGTAGAACTCACCCTCGGCATGCTGGCCATTGACCAGCAGCGGACCCGCAAATCCCACCGGCACCTGGGCTACACCGGTGAAGTGCTCAATGTTTCCACGGGTCAGGTGTGGATCAATTGAGTAGCTTCTGATGTGTTCCAGGTCCACCCCGGTGTGCTCTTTGATGAAAGCCTGTCGTGCCTGAATAATTTCTTCGCCGTGGTCGTCCACGACATTACGGGGCAGGGCGCCGGGAGCGTGTTTCCCGGTGTTTAGTGCGTCACTGACTTCCAGTTTCAACTGACCGAAAGGCCGGGTCTGGAAGTCTACTTCGATTTCGTGCTTACCCTCAGACAGCGATTCCATACCCAGGTAGAATGTCAGCAAGTCTCCCAGTGGGAAATCAATCGGATTCTCAGGGCTGATCTGACTGAGTGGAAAACCGGGCTGTGCATTACGGGCAACAGTAACTCTGTCGCTTGGGACATCCAGACCGTTGATGGACACACGGGTAATTTCCTGAACAGAGGCAGGACTCAGTCGGTTTTTGACAGAAAAACTCACGCCGCCTTCTGCATGTTTCAGGCTGGTGTTGTTGTACAGCTTTCTAAGGGCTTTTTTGGGAAAAAATTTCATCGTAATCCCCTGCGACGCCGCCGGTAAAAAAACTACGGGGTAAACGCCAAGTATCTATAGAATAAAAGCCATCTTCCGCGAAGTCCAATTATAGCGGTGAATACTGGAAAATGGGATTGATCCGCCAGTCTTTGCAGTAGAGAATGAGGGCATGCCCATCTCAGAACGAATCACCCCAACTGATCCGAAGGCTCGCCTGCGCTCAGTTGATACAGTCCGTGGCTTCGCTCTTTTTGGAGTGCTGCTTGTCAATATGTTCAACTTCGGTGCCGATGCTCCCGAATGGGCCGGCATTTTTGACCGCACGATTAGTACCTGGGTACACATGGTTTTCGAAACCAAATCTTTGCGTCTGTTCTCTCTGCTGTTTGGCTTGGGTTTTGCACTGCAGTTTGCCAGGCTAACGTCACCCGGGGGTGGGTCACTGTGGGTTTACTTCAGACGACTGGTCATTTTGTTCGTCTTCGGGATGGCACACGCGCTTTTTTTTGACGGTGATATCCTGATGGAATATGCAATATTGGGACTTGTTCTCATGGCATTGGCCAATGTCCGTGACCGAACCCTGCTGGTTCTGGCCTGTGTTCTGCTGGCGGCTTTTCCGCTGGGCAATCTGTTACACAGCCCAGGTGATGATGAATTGCTTGATCAATGGGAAGATTCGCTGCCTCTGAGCGAACAGATAGAGGATCATCCTTATCTCGGTTCTCCCATGGATGTTTTTGAGGAGAACGCTTACGCAATTCCACCACCTATCTGGTCCAGCCTCCATGGCCCCGAATCGGGTCTCACTATTTTCTCGATGTTTCTGCTTGGCCTGTACGTAGGGCGGGCCAGGATTCTCAACGACGTGGCGGCTCATCGCCCGCTGATACGCCGCGTGTTTGCATGGGGTATTGGCCTTGGGGCTGCCAGTGCACTCGCTGAGTGGCTGCTGAGTTGGAAATTTGGCTACGCTGTTTTTACCGAGAACACAGCATCAGCTTGGGTCCGTTTTCTTGGTGACATTCTGTTTGCCTATGGTTCGACGGCGCTGGCACTGGGTTATGGTGCGGGTGTTGTTTTGCTGATTCTAAGACCGACTTGGCAACCCATTCTCCGGCCTTTACAAAACCTGGGAAGAATGGCTCTGACAGTCTATTTGCTCAGTACGTTGATGTTTACAACACTATTCTACGGATGGGGCTTTGGTCAGCTTTTCCTATTGGGGCCGGTTGCCACCACCTTATATGCCATCGGGTTCTTCACAATGCTGCTGCTTTTCTGCACCTGGTGGTTAAACAGATTCAGGTTTGGACCGGCAGAATGGCTGTGGCGCAGCCTGACCTACTTGAAAGTCCAGCCTTTACGCCGTTAGCATCAGATCGTCATTTTATCGCCCAAAAAAAGGCCGTCAGATTTGACGGCCTTTTAATTCGGGTGAATATAGCTTATTTAACTTCTTCACCTTCCCATAAGGAAGCGTCATTACAAACTACAATTTTTTCCAGTTCATCATCTATTTCCTGGAGTTTGGACAGCTCATAAGCATCCGTAAATGTACCCCATTCAGTAAAATCAGGTGTGGTCAAAACAAATTTAAAATCAATGTCATCGACTGAGGCAGCAACGGGGTATCTTATATAAATCCGGAGATTTTCACCGCCTTTTGTTGTTTTTGCTGCTTTGAGCCATTTGGCGGCCATGGCGGAAACGTCACCATCGGTTGTTTCGCCTTCAAATTCACAGTTAAAAATCTGTATTGCTTCTGAATAAGCCGGGGAAGCAAAAACCATTAACATGGAAATAAGTATTAAACGTATCAGAGTTTTCATCGAGTTGTTCTCCTTGGGAGTACTAAAATCTATCATGGGCAGGTATATAAAGGCTCTTTATTCCTTTAATTTCATAAAATTGGTCAATTTATTGACGCTTCATCATAAAATAAAGCAACCACATTTGTATACACTAATTAGTGTTTGCTATCCAAAGGCTCCGCGGGGCTGCCCTGGTAGGTGGCAGTCGGCAGGCACATTTCCTTCAGGACCAGGCTCAGCGGTAACAGGGTGGTTTCAGGCTCAATGACCGCCCCGCCCATCACTGTGGCGCCGAAGTTGATAGTACTGCCATCCTGGATACGGGTTAGTTTCACCTTCAACATCATTTGCTCAAAGGTGTGATATTGCAGAAAACCGTTGACGATGCAATCGTCACCAAATTTGACAGCGTTCCAGTCGGAGGCCTGCATGGGTGAAGCTACCAGTGTCCGCTTGCCGATCTTGCATCCCATCCTTCGCAGAATAGTATTTGATAACACAGTCCCGGCGGTGATTCTCAAGGGTCTCCTGCACCACGCAAAGAAACAGTCCTGTGCAAAAAAATAAGAAAAATGACGCCAGGACCAGAACGGTGTTGAATGCGCAGAACCCCATTTGCTGCCAACCAGGAGCTTCTTGAAAACGACGCACAACATCACCAGGATAAATTCCGCGAAGATCAATGCAAGCAACGCACTGCCGAGCAGGTGTCCATCCAGTCGCAGCAGGCTGGTGTACACAATCACATAGATGAGTACGCCCGCGGTAGCCAGAATGCCAATGCTGAAGATGTCATTCAGGAAAACACGTGCCATGAAGAGGGGCAGACCAGGCATGATCTGGGCTTTATTCTCAGACTCAAAGTCTGAACTTGCAAACCTGACTGGCGGATTTCCAGCCACCGTGATGGGCTCGCCGAGTCGCGACCGCATTTGCCGCCGGAACTGTATATCATTACCCAGGGTGGAAACACCCAGCAGGAAGTTGGACGGAAACTGCCCATGCTCCGCAACACAATTGTTGCCGCTGAAAAAATTCTCCGGCATGTCGAGTTGGCCGAGCTTTATGTGTTCCGCGCCACAGTCGAGCATGTTGGTGAAACAGCCGTTGGACCAGAACACCTGGGAGTCGGCACTGGCAAGTTCCGGAACAAGATTAAGCATTAAGTCGCATTCCGTGGCGCCAAGGCGTGGAAAGCGCACACCGGCGAGCGCGCGCAGGTATTGCCCGGTAATGGTCCAGGTCCACCAAGTCTGAATCTGGTTCATTTTCTTCATTCTGTACAACAGCAGATAACCCTTGAATCCCCGGGAGGAATACAAACCGGGCGAGTAGGGCGTGCAGCGAAGAAATACACAAACCAATACTGAAATCAGAACAATTGTTACCCAGGTAGTGATGAAGCTGTACAGGCCCATGTGCCAGACGATCTCACTCATCGGTGCCACTTTGAAGTACTCAGAGGCGCTTGCCGTTTCTCCGACAGGTATGAAAGTGGCAGCGAACCAGGTGACCACGCCGGTTGGAACTACAATGAGCCAGAAATCCAGAAAGATCTGCATCAGAATGTTGAGAGTTTCCATGAACCAGGACGGGTAGGTGGTTTTGCAGCTATTTGCCGTCCGTTCAAGTTCGGTGCAACGCCCGCTGAAACGCGCTGGAGCACCTTCCCACATTTCACCCGGACCCACATCACTGAGAATGGGCGTGAAAGGATTGATCCATGAGCCACGACCCACCTTCACATTGCTGGCAACGGCTGCGCGCATTCCGATCTTGCAGCTATTTTCGAGCCGAATGGGGCCGATATGCAGATCCTGCCCAATCCATCTCGAGGTGTGAATATAGGCTCCGGTCTGGATGGCGACATCATCCCCGATGATGAGTAAATCCAGTGGTCCGAAGAATTCCACGTCATGTGCGCACTGGAGGTTATCACCCACGCTCGCGCCCAGTCGCCGTAGAACGTATCCCATCAGCGGTGCACTGCGAAACATCATACCCAGTGGCAGAATCACCGAGCGTTCCAGTCGTTCGATGCACCAGACCCGCAGATGCATTCTGCTCCACTTCGGGTAGACACCCGGGGTCACGTTATTCTTATAAATGTGCCCACCCATGAAGAGCTTGATCAGCATAACCCAGAGCAGGCTCGCGAAAGGAAAAACAAGGGCAAGCAGGTACGCCAGGAAGCCGACGCGGATGAACTCCCAGAGGCTGGCAGTCATGAAGAACTCACCGACTTCCGAGAGTGCTATGAGCCCCAGGAAGCCAATCAGGGGAGGTGCGTTCAATAGCAAAAGAAATAAAACCTGCAGGCTGGTGAAAAGCCCTGTCGAGAGCACCTTTGATGCAGCTTCATCGCGCCCCGAGTCGTTCCGGTCGGCATCCATCGTGGCCGCACAGGTTTCAACGGCCTCATTGAGCTGGCGTGGGCGAGCGGCCACTTTTCGGGCCGTATTACAGTCGCTGAGCAGCGCCCGGACCGGCACCACCCATCCTGCAACCTGCAAGCGCTGCGCCAGTTGCGCAATAACGATCGAGTGCCCGCCATGGTAAGCGAATACATCATCCCATCCCAATGGCGTTTCGAACACGGCCCTGCAAATCTCAAGCACCTCCTCACCGCCTGGTTCCGTGTATTCAATGGATTCGGGGGGCGGGGCTTCTCCTGTTATCGTGTCGGATGTGTTGACGGATGAGCTTCCAATG
>Ga0164313_10000505_pt1 | contig 31619 bp, 27 predicted proteins | sample GuaBasSedimGuay4_FD_113735 | JGI IMG/M metagenome (GOLD analysis project Ga0164313, IMG submission 113735) | Subseafloor sediment microbial communities from Guaymas Basin, Gulf of California, Mexico - Guay4, Core 4569-4, 0-3 cm | ecosystem: Environmental > Aquatic > Marine > Hydrothermal vents... | reverse complement strand
TGAGGAGATCCTGGCACTGAAGCCTGAGCTGGCACCGCCGAGATAGTATTTCCCCTTTTCTAAATAGGGATTAAGCCCGCTTGCTGGCCGAAAGTGCTGGCAGGCGATGATAGTTTTAACTACACTATAAAAAAGAGCCCAAACCAACATTGGTACTGCTGGAGAGAGCTCTTGTTTTTTGTTTTCCTGATCTTTTTCTCTAAATTTGTTGTTTACCCTTGACACTGTTATTCATCGGTAGTCATAGTATCCACAGGGGAAAACGTTGACCATTGTGTGTTCATTTTGTTGGGATATACCGATTTGCCCCTCATCTACAAGCTGATATATTATTCAGGTTATACCTTCTCGAAAACGCAGCTTCCGGGAACAGAACATTTTCATATCAAGAATTCCGTACCTCAAGTAATTGGCTTCCACAATAGATATCGCTTATCAATTTATTAGAAGCCATTAAACATCCTGATTTAAATACATAATTCTTCTCAACTTGCCCAATAATTGCCGCAGACGGACAGTTAGTATCTAGAACAACAAAATCAGCATTATCACCAGGTTTTAGTCCATAGTCTTTGAGACGCAATGCTTTTGCTCCATGATAAGTACTCATCTTCATTAAAGTGTTGAATTCTTCTATCGTGTCCATGTGAGCTCCGTAAGAAAGAATCAGAGCCTCTTCCAAAGGATCTAAATTCCCCATGGGACGTAATGCATCTCTCACATTGTTTGAAGCATAAGTGACATTTACTCCGGCCTCAATTAATTCTCTGACACGTGTTAATCCACGGCGGACATTATGGGTTTCATCTCTAGCGAGACGAAAAAGATCCGGTTGGCTGATTACACTAATATCTGCTGCCTTGATTAACTCGATCGCCTGCTGAGCCACATCGGGTAAAGCTGATCCAAGAGCACAGACATGGCCAGCAGCCACCCGGCCTATGTAACCTGTCTCAATAGCTCTCCGAGCGACATAGACCACTTCCAGATCATCTAATTCAACCTGGTGGGGAATTCCTAAATCTGCATGGATGTCCAAATCAACATCTAATTCCATAGCGAGATCAAGGGCTGTATCAATATGTTTCCTGAAATCTACATTTCCTTCAGAATCAAAGTCAAGATTACTTGCACACCCAACAACATCTGCGCCAATTTTAAACGCCTCCCGAAATAAATCTAAACTACCAGGGTTTCGCCAGAAGCCTTGTTGAGGAAAAGTGACAATCTGAAGAGTTATACAATTTTCGTATTTTTCCTTCACAGATTGCAATGCTTGAACATGTTTTAACCCAATTTCTGTATCCACATGGCACTGAGCCCTGAGTGCGGTTACTCCATGCCTACAGGCCAATTCAAGGGCCGCCCCTGCTCGTTTCTCAATATCATCTGATGTAAACTCTTTCCTTCGGCGCTCAACGGTAGCATTCAAACCAAAATGGGACAGATAAGGCTCAGGACGCCCGGGTTTTGTCCAGGAGTTCATCAATACAATATCCAAGTGTACATGCGGATCAACAAATCCTGGAATTAATAGGCGACCCTTGAGGTCAAATTCCTGCCGGGCTTGGTATTCAAGCTCAGAGTTATTTTCAATAATCTTCCCTTCATTTACAGCTATATTTATCCCTTTTGATCCATCCTGTAGTGTTGCATCTTTTAGCAGCAGATCTATCATATTAATCTCCCTTCTTCCATACCCCGGGGTTCTGTTCCTCAAAATCTCGGAGCATATTTATACACTCAAGGTTATTAAGAACTACAACCTCTACACCACGAGTTTGTAGATATTCCTCCGCCCCTTGATAATTAATATTTTCTCCAATCACGATCTTGGTAATATTAAAAAAGATTATCGCACCTGCACACATTTCACAAGGAGAAAGCGTTGTGTATAGCACATACTTGTGGTCATCTTGGTTCTTAATTTCTCCTGCATTATCAATACAATCAATTTCAGCATGGCGAATGATACTCTTCATTTGGTTTTGGCGATTATGGCCTCGGCCAACGATGACGTCATTTAGAACCAACACGGATCCGATAGGCACGCCACCCATCTCCATCCCCTGTTTTGCCTCCTCGATTGCCGCTCGGAGATACTTATCCATAGATTATCTTATATATTGAATAAAATACTATTCTTTCGAGTGTATCTTAATGGCTCTATTAAGGAAAATGACAGGTATCATTCATTTAGATTGTGATTTCTATGGAGCATGTTATCAAATAATCCCTTCCTTGAGGTAATTCACAAAACCTCAAGAAAGAGATTATTATTCATATTTTACAAGATGGTGTCCTTTCCTTACTTCTGCAATTGGCTCATCTGGACTTCAGCTTCTTCATCAAAACGGCTCAACGGCAGACGCTGGATGTACCAGGATTTCTCACCCGTCATTATGTATTTTGCCATATCACGACCAATCGTTGGCCCTTCAATAACTCCATTTCCACCTGCTCCAATCGCTAGCATATATCCTTCTACCGTTGACTCACCAAGAATTGGTAAATAGTCTGCCGGTTCAGCCCGATAACCAACCCAGTCATTTGCCAGAGAAGATTCAAGCAAACGCGGATAATGCTCCAACAATTCTTCCGTGAGAAAATCCCAAAAATAAGGATCCGTTCCGCCAGTCAGGGCTAACTCATCCGGATTCCAAATACCGGCATGCTCAGGATTATTTAAATCCATTGTCAAATGGGCCTTACAAATAAACACATTATCTTTATCCTTGCGGGCGTAAAAACGCGGGTACTTCAGCACGGGGAAGTCGTACCCCAATTTCTCTGTTGGTTCAAGTATGAAGACCTCAGCCTTGGTATGCCAAATCGGGAGCTCTAGGCCAACCTTACGTCCTAAAAACCTCGTCCAGGGGCCAGATGCGTCCACAAGGACATCCACGTCAAAGTGTCCGTGATTGGTATCAACCCCAGTGACTTTGTCACCTTCCATAATGATCTCTTGAACTTCAGTTCCAATAAGCACTTCTGCCCCTGCTTCGCGAGCTTTTCGGGCCAGAGTGTTGGAGATCATTGTTGCATCAAAAAAACCATCATCAGGACACCAACCTGCTCCTAGAATTCCATCCAGCTTTAGGTCCGGTATAATTTTGTGGATTTTTTCAGGATCTCGAAAATATTCAGCCTGATATCCAGATGCAAGAATTAAGTCCACAGCTTGAAGCGTATAATCTTCGTACTCTTGATAAGGAGCCATGATAAGAGTACCTGTTTTTTCGAAACCAGCTGATCCCGGTTTTTCTTTCTCCAAATCTGTGTAGAATTTAAAACCAAATAAACGGACTGACCAAAACTCATGTGCCAGGGAATCGTCAACAAGGCAATGCGTTGCTGCTGATTTTGCGGTAGTTCCAGAACCGATGGTATTTTTTTCAAAAAGTGTCACGTCTGCATCAGGATATTTACTAAGGAAATAAGCTATACAAGTTCCCAAAATCCCGCCACCTACAATTCCTACCTTTTTCTTTGCCATATTTTTATCTCCTATCAGATTGCTTACAGAAATTCTTTACAACTAATTTCAATATTTTAAACTATTCGAATTGATCTATCTTTTATCACTTTTATTAATGACGGCAAAAACTCATATAAGTCAGTCACTACGCCATAATCAGCTTGAAGATGCGATCCCGCATACTCATCATTATTGACAGAAACAATAATTTTTGAACCCCGGATTCCGATCATATGCTGGATAGCACCTGATGTTCCAATAGTAAAACACAAATCTGGAGAAAGTTGAGCCCCCGATAAACCAATCCATTCAGGGAACCAATCTCTTTCAGATGATAATGGGCGCGAGCAGGAAACCTGGCCGCACAATAACGCGGCGAGTTCATCTGCCATAGTAACATCATCCTTTTCAATAAAACCCTGGCCAATGTCTATGATCACTGGTGCATCTTCAAGCCGTTTCCCGGCAATCATTTTCTCTTTTTGCTCAATAATGGTCAATTTAGGTGTTTCGATTGTCGCAGAAACGGGAGTTAATATCACTTCGTTACCGGGGAGGTCAACCGCATCGAAAACTCCCCCCGCAACAGACAACATGGCTGGTTTAGTGTGCAAGCGGTAAGTGCTCACCCCAATCCCACTGAAGATCATGCATTTTGCCAAAACTTGTTGACTCTTGGATTCCAATTCAAAATCAACACAAAAGGATGCATAACTCAAATCTAATCGCTCTGCAATCCGGGGAGATAATTCCAAACCTTGTTTTGTGGCACCAATTAGAATGAGATCTGGTTTTGCCCGAGAGATAACCTCTGTAATTGCATCCGTATATGTTTCAGGATTGAATTCCGTCAATTTTGGAGAAATTACTGAATAGACAATATTGGCTCCCCAGGTGCCATACTCTCCAGCCTCAGGATTGGACTCACCCACATAAATTACAGCAACTTCTTCAGCACCTGTTTGATGAGCTTTGCCTAGTAATTCCCGTAACATATCCAGGTTTTCGGAATACACCGCTATCTTTGAAATTTGTGTTGCCATCATTCACCACCCTCCAACACGTTTTCCTGAATCAGTAAATCAACCAAATTATTGGCTAACTCTTCCATATTGTCACCCTTTAGCAAATGTTGTTTCCGATTGACAACAATCCCCTCAGTATCTACAATTTCAAAACCTGTTTTTTCCATAAGGTCCTTTTTTGACAAACCCAGATCTTCATCCACTTGCCATAAATGCACCGGTTTTTGCTTTGCTTTCATCGCCTCCATTAATGTGGGGCGTCGGGGCGTATTTGTCTCTTCAGTTACGCTAATTAATGCTGGCAGAGGAGCCTCAACCGTCTGAGATCCATCATCCAATTCCCGATGGATAAACAAAATACCATCCTCGATGTTAATATCACGGGAGAAAGAAATTTGGGGGAAACCCAATCGTTCAGCCAAACGAGGAGGGACCTGGTATGTAAAACCATCATCGCTAACCTCACCACAAATGACAAGGTCTACCCCGTCTATTTTTTTGATAGCGGCATCCAATACGGCTGCTGTAACTGCCGGACCTCCCTGACCATCCGTAAAATCTTCTATCAAAGTAACGTCTTCTACCCCCATTGCTAGCGCACTTCGGAATGATTCTTTTGCGGAAACCGGCCCAAAGGTTACTGCATGAACAACTCCATCATAAAGTTCAGCTAATTTTACAGCGGCTTCTAGAACATGCTGATCGATAACGCCAACTTTCAGGGGGACGCCAGTTAATCGTATCTCCCGAGAGTCAGAATCAACCTTAATTTCTGATACATCCAGTGAATATTTAATACAAACAACTATTTTCATATTTATTTCTTTCCTTTCGGTTTACCCATAGCGGAAGACAATCCCAAATCCACCCTGAGGTGGATGCCAAGTAATTGCTCCTGCTCCCCCAGAATCACAAGCAATTTGACAGGTTCCGCATTCCAGGCAATTTTCATACCGAACTGTGACTTGACTGTCAACCCAACGATAAACTTCGGCCGGGCAGACAGTGAGACATGGTCGATTCTCACAAGCCTGGCAAGTGTCGTGATCTACTTTTATATGACTGTTCTGATCATCAATTTCATATTTGTCCAGACCCAACCGGGCATCCAGAGTTAATGTTTTCTCGGTACTCATAAAACAATTCCTTTTCCCACCTGGTAGAAAGTTTTCACCAAATCCAGATATGAAATATCATCCACCATATTATTTTTAAGCGATTGGAAAACTTTAGAACCGGGTGTGGTCTTCACAGAAAACATGTCTTCCAAGACACTGCAAATTAAATTCGGATAAGTATTGAATAAATTGGTATTGTCCATTAAAGAATAAGTATCCTTAAAAGTTTCAATATCCTTGTAAACGGAAGTTGCTTGGAAAAACTGGCCATAAGTTGACAGAGATTCTGCAGAAAAATCATTTTTCTCTTTCGCTGCGATGACAGCTTGAGCTGCAGCAGCTGCAGACGCTACGGCCAAATCCATTCCACGCAAAGTCATCACGTTATTTAAGAGCAAACTGGCTGCGCTGCCCGCTACCAGATAGCCGTTACCGTACAATTGTGGAATCAGATGGAAACCTCCTCGATGGACAGTCTGGGCTGAGTACTCTACAACTTCACCGCCAGACACCATCCGTTCGATTGAGGGATGATTTTTAAACTCATCTAATATTTCATGTGGCTGTTTCCCGCTTTTATAGAGGGATTCAATTTTTACAACAACACCCAGTGAGAGTGTGTCTTTGTTTGTATAAAGAAATCCCCCTCCAGCAGCTCCCCCGGTATTTCCAACGGTGGTATATGCCATCCCTTCGCCAGATTTACATTGAAATCTTTCGTTGATTATTTCTTCAGAAATTTTTATGATTTCCTTGACACCAAGTGAAACATCTTTTGCATGGAAATCATCTCTCAACCCTGCATCTTTCAATAATTGGGATCGCGTTCCTTCTGCCACAATGACAATATCTGCCAGCAACTCATCTTCCCCCGCTCTAACTCCACAAACCTTCCCGTTTTCAAGCAATAATTCATCTACCGTATAACCAGTGATAACCATGGCGCCAGCTTCTTCTGCCTTCTTCGCCAACCAGGGATCAAACTTAGCCCGTAAGACGCTAAAAGCATTGTATGGCGAAATGCTGGCTTTCTCGCTCCGAAAATCCAAAGTAGTGGATGATCCCTCTCCTAAAAACACAATGCCGTGGCCCCGAATCGCACGTTCAACAGGGGCTTCTTCCCAAAAGTTAGGATAGATTTCATGAAAGATTCTAGAGAAAATCAAACCCCCGGACACATTTTTACTGCCCGGAGTTTGACCCCGTTCAATCACAACAACCTGCAGGCCAGCTTTTGCCAATATATTTGCAGCTGTAGCACCTGCTGGTCCTGCCCCAACGATTACAATATCAAACTTTTCCACAAATTACCTCTTTCGGCTACTGACTAAAACGGCGTGCAAAATCTATTTTTCAGCAGAGTTTTGCACGCCTGTTTTGCTATTGCTTTTTTTTACGGGATGATCGCCGCCATCACTCCCTTCTGGGCATGAAGACGATTTTCAGCTTCATCATAACAAGCCTCACCCCATTTGCCATCGAGGACTGCATCTGACACTTCTGCTCCACGTTCACACGGCAGACAATGCATATACTGGGCTGTTGATTTTGCCATCTTCATACGTTTCTCGTCAGCAATCCAACCCTTATAATTATTAAACAAACCCATCATTTCATCTTTCTGTGGCTCTTTGGTTACAGGCGGTAACATATCGAGACAGACATAATTTTTGGCGTATACAATATCTGCATTCTCACAAGCATCTTCCATCTTATCTGATACCTGGTATGATCCTCCGCTGACTTCCGCATTTGCCTTTACTTGTTTTTCTATTTCCGGATCTATTCTCAGCTCTTTCGGATGGGAGAATACAACATCTGCGCCAAACAAGCTTGCTACATACAAGAAATCATGATGCGGTGCAATTGGCTTTTTCGGACTGGATCCATATGTCCAGGTTACACCAATTTTGCGCCCATTAAGATTTTTACCAAACATCTCCCATAATGTCATGGCGTCTGCCATTCCCTGGCAGGGGTGATACACATTATCTTCCATATTAATTATGGGAACCTGAGATCCTCTTGCAAACTCCTTTATGATCCGGTAGCCTTTGTCATAATCCCAGCCAACCACATCACCGAGAATACGGATAGCCATTGCATCACCCATTCTTGAAAGCACCCGGGCCATATCTACGATCCTTTCAGATGCATATCCCAGATCTTCTCCTTCCAGCGTTGGTAGACGGGTGGATGATGGCTCTAAAAAGTGGGCGTGACCACCTAGTTGGTAAATGCCTGCCTCAAAACTATTGCGTGTCCGTAGACTTGGATTGAAGAACATCATGAACAAGGTACGCCTGCGCAGCAGATCATCGTGATACCGTCGCACAGTATTATCTGCTTTCAGCTGCAAACCCAGTTCCAACATCGTTTCTATCTCCGCTTTGCTAAAGTCTTGCAAACGGATAAAATCTCTTCCCTTCAATCCTTCTGTAATCATATTTTTATCTCCGAATAATATTTTTAAGGATGGAAATTATTTTCCCATCCCCTTAACAAAGTTATAAAAAAATAAGGCTAGCCTTCACCGAATAACTTACGCCATTCTCCTCCAACTATTTCCATTTCGGATTCTGCCTCTGTTCGACGCATCCGATGCAAATGGGGCATACCCAGCTGCCATTCTTGCATCCAATTAGCAGCAAAATCTCCTCGGGAAGTTTCTTCAAAAATATTGCTTATTTCCTGCCGATCAATCGTCCGCGGGCCACTTATACGGACAGCATATTCCATCGTACGGCTGCCGAGGCTGGATATATATTTCTCTATGCCTACTTGATCCATCACGTCAATAACTGAACGAAGAGATCGGATGCATTTAGCATAAGCAAAGTGAGAAGGATAACCATGTTCAACCATTTCTTCAAAAACAGCTCTCATAAGAGAAATTGTGCCGCCATACAAGCATTGTTCTTCAAAATTGTCTCCTTCAGTTTCCACTACGAAATCTACCTCAACTGTACCTACTCGAGTGCTACCAACTGATTTAGCAATCGCAAGAACAATATCCTTGGCGTCTCCGGTCACATCCTGGTCAACAGCTATGGCACCATAAATCCCTGAACCCTCTAAATATTTCTCTCGAACCAGATGTCCAGGAGAGTTTGGCACAAAAAGCACAACATTTACATTGTCAGGTGGTGTAATTGCGCCATACAATATGTTAAATCCATGACAGAAACTTAATGTAGCTCCAGGTTTCAGGTTATTGCGAATAGAATCCTGATAAATCTCAGGTTGGGCAGGATCCGGCAAGAGGATATGCACTACATCTGCTTTCCGGGTTGCCTCAGCAAAATCATAAACTTCGAACCCATCTTTTTCTGCTTTATCCCAGTTATCATAAATGTCTTTTGGTCCCGCGCCGACAATAACGCTAATTCCACTATCACGCATACAAAGAGCTTGCGGACCGCCTTGAATCCCATAACCAAGTACGGCAACAATCTTATTTTTTAATACATCAAGATTTACATCTTCATCACAATAGACTTGATTATGCATCTTTTGACTCCAATTGATTATTCAACTGATAATCAACGACTAGGATTTCTAAACACCTTGTGTATAATCACGATTTACATCTTTATAAAGCAAGTAGGCTGACTTATCCCACCCTGTTGAATAAAAAAATTGCGGACAAAAAGGAGCCATATAAATAAAATCGTCTTTTTGCACTTCGATATAGTCCCTATTCAACCAATATAAGCCCCGACCGTATAACATGTAAAGGCCGTGCTCCATAATGTGAGCTTCTACAAAACTAAAATAAGCCCCCGGATCGAATACCTGCAAGTTGATCCCCATGTCAAACCCAGGTGATTCATATGGGGTGAGATGCTGCTCCATATACGTATCCACCGGGTCGGCTGGAACATCTTTTTCATTGGCAATAATCGCATCCGGAATCACAATCCCATCAATTTTTTCATAACGGCGGCGAATCCAAACTACCCGGCATAATTTATCACTCTTATTTACGAACCCGGAAACACTTTGTGGGGGTAACCAGCAAAATCCACCTTCGCTCAATTTGTGCGTGTTTCCTTCAAATTCAAAGTCGAGGTCCCCTTCTAGAACATAAAAAAATTGTTCCAGATCTTCTTCATGTGATTTTGAAGTTCTACCATTCGCTTCTATTAATAATTCGTGTTGAACGAATTTTGCGCCAATTTTAGGCGTTGCCAATACTTGCGCCTGAACACCTTCAAAGCTCGGTAACAAATGTTCAACCCGGTTTGCCCGGGGAAGAATCATGTAAATGCCCGGTTTAATTATGCTTCGGCAACGCGTGGTAATGTCTGCGTCACTTACAATCAACATTTCATTTTGCATCATCTTTCTCCTGTTATTTCACAAGAAACATCCACTAACCTATAATACATATCGTTAGACATCGATGTCTCTAATTAATCCCAATAAACCACACTAATAACTATACGGATATTGCCTGTTCAAGGCTTGTCCATATCCTGGTTTTTCTGTGATCATTCCATCTCCATACACTCTTTTGCCGCGCACAAAAGTTTCCTGGACTTTTCCCTTAAATGAATATCCAAGATAGGCACTGTGTTTATTTTTATAGAAAAGATCTTCGGCAGAGAGTGTCCATTCCGCGTCCAGATCAATAACTGTTATGTCTGCATCTGACCCAGGTTGGAGAGAGCCTTTTTTTGGATATAGTCCAAAGATGCGGGCAGGATTTGCCGACATCATCCGCACCAAATCCGTCAACCTCAAACCGCGCTTATGGACCCCTTCGGTTAAGATGACAGGCAACATTGTTTGCACTCCAGAAATACCGCCCCAAGCCTTCCATATATCATCCAATCCAGGAGCTTTATCATCCCAGAGGCAAGGAGAATGATCCGAAGCTATGGTATCTACCATACCTTCAAGAACACATTTCCACAATTCATCTACTTCAGTGCTGGAACGGAGGGGGGGAGCACATTTTGCAGCAGGTCCAATTTCTTCAAAATCCGCCTCGTTTAGGAATAAATAGTGGGGACAGGTCTCTGATGTTATATGAAACCCTTTGCTTTTTGCATCAGCAATAGCCCGTATACCTTCTGCAATTGTGACATGAACAATATGCAAGTTGCCTTGAGCAATGCCCGCCCAATAACAAGCGCGCTGGATCGCTTCAAGCTCCGTAGCCGGGGGCCGGGATTCGAACCATCCAGCCCGGTCAGTTCGACCTGCGTCTCGTATTTGTTCTCCCAGATATTTGGTTACATGTTCATTTTCAGCGTGTACACCGATTACGTTTCCTTTTTCTTTTGCAATTAGCAATCCTGCATACAGTAAATCATCATCGATCCGCTCAAAATCATCTATGCCGCTATTGCTCATGAATGCTTTAAGTCCGATAGAGCCCGCTTCACACAAGCCTGGCAAATCCTTTAAGTTATTATTAACCAAACCGCCCCAGTTTCCATAATCCACAACCGATTCGGTTTTTACTACCTGGCGTTTAGTGTTAAATAGGTCTTGATCTATTGTGGCAGGATAAGAATTCAGAGGCATTTCCAGGAAAGTGGTGATACCTCCAGCTGCTGCTGCCATACTGCCGGTTCTATAACCTTCCCATTCTGCACGGCCTGGCTCATTAAAGTGAACATGATCATCAACCAAACCGGGCAGCAACACTCTACCATCCAGGTCTATTTCTTGAACTGCCTCTACATCCTCTCCGTCACGGACAAGTCGGGAAATCTTCTCACCATTAATTAATACACCACCGTTGAAGATTTCTTCTTCCGTCACAACCTGTGCATTTTTCAGATATAGATCATACTTCATGGTTTTCCTTATCTATTTCCCCATTTCATAAGAAGTGGGAAGGAAAGACGCTTAATAATGGCGGATCTACAATCCCACAACACTTAACAGTAACGCCATCCGTATTGATACACTATAAGCAATAGCTTCAAAATATTGCTGGTGAGGAGAAGTATCAATCTTCATATCCATTTCACCAGCCCGCCTTGGAAGTGTATGGGTAACCCGGACAATTCTGTCATTGTCCTTCGCAATTTTTTCCAGGGCATCATAACGCACATAATAAGAATCCATAAGTATCTTAAAAGTTTCAGCTTCAGCACCTTTCGGGGCACTGCACCCGGGTAAATAAACCAGATCCATATTACCAATTAGGTCATTGAAACCGTCCTGGTCAAGATCAAACACTTCAGTCACATCACCACCAGATTTTGAAATTTTATCCATCACTTTTTCAGGTGTCCGGTTTTGTTTTGGAGAAGCCAAAGTTACTTTAGCTCCCAGGCGAGCCAAGCCAGTCGCCATTGAGTGGCCGGTGCGGGCAGCAACCAGGTCTGCGCTGGCAACACAAACATTTAATCCTTCAATGCGATCATGAGTTCGCCATAGTGTATAGAGGTCCAATAACGCCTGGGTTGGATGTTCCCAATGACCAAACCCGCCGTTAATTACAGGTGATTCTGAATATGTTGCTCCATCCCGCGCTTCTTCAGCATTTGGATGTCGCAATACAATCACATTCGCGTACTTGGACATCACTTTCATCATATCTGCCAGGCTTTCTTCCTTCGCAGCGGATGAAGATACCATCGGATTGGCTTCGGTGATAACAGCTCCACCAAGTCGGTGCATTGCAGTTTCAAAACTCATGCGTGTTCTTGTACTGGGTTGAAAGAAAAGTGCTGCCATTACATTGCCGGACAGCAAATCAGCCTTAGACCGATTCCAAGGTTCCAAACTCCTTGCCAGCTCAAACAGCAGGTAAATCTGGTCATTGGTAAGATCGTTGATGGACAGCAAACTTTTGCCAACAAAATCAATATCTTGTAGTAGGGATTTAAGAGTCTTGATTTTATTCATAGAATTAGACATTTAATACTCCTCATTATTAATTCTGCGACTAAGCAATTATCTTGAAGATAATTTATTCAATATAGAGAAATCATAATTGTAGAACGCCATAGATATATCCAAATATATAAACCGGAATCAAGGCAATTTAATTTCACGGGTCCAGTTGATGCGGAATTCCAATCTGCGGTGTCAGAAATTTAGGTTCCTCAGTCAGCATCAAATACACCAAAATAAACTACCCCTAATCAAATTCTTCAAAATGTTTTAAGCCTACTTGCAAACACAATAAACATTATAAATATTTATTGTAAGGAAAAAATAATTAAGTCATAAGGATAGTATAAAATCATCTTATACGTGCCAAATAGTCTTTGTCTCTGCCTGCCAGGCAATCAAACAAGAACATATTTACACACCTAAATATGCTTCCCGCACATGGTCATTCTCGAGCATTTCCAAGCCAGAACCATCTAATACAATTCTTCCATTTTCAAGCACAAAAGCCCTGTTTGATATCTCGCAAGACCTCCTAACATTTTGTTCCACAAGTAAAACCGTAACACCAAGATCGTTATTGATTTGTTGAACCAAATCAAAAACTTGCTGAACGAGCAAGGGAGCCAAACCCAGGGAGGGCTCATCCAGCATGAGTAATTTTGGACCAGCCATCAACCCCCGGCCAACTGCTAACATTTGCTGCTCTCCACCGGATAAAGTACCAGCCGATTGTGATTCGCGGTCCTTTAATATGGGAAACATATCAAAAACCATATCCAACCGTTGCTCGATAATTTCCTTTCCCCGGGTGAGATAGGCACCCATCATCAAATTTTCACGGACTGTCATCTTGGGGAAAAGGAGTCTCCCTTCAGGGATCTGAATGATGCCCTCAGAAACGATCCGATTTGGGGGTTGAGAACTAATTGCATTTTCTAAAAAATCAATCGTGCCGTTTTTTGGTCTAAGGACTCCTGAAATAGTTTTTAACAAGGTCGTTTTTCCAGCCCCATTTGCGCCGATTACCGCAACCAGCTCTCCCTCCTGAATATCCAGAGAAACATCAAAAAGAACTTGAGCATCACCATACGCGACATCAATATTATTAACTTGCAACATCAGTAGTTACCTCTCCTAGATAAGCATCAATTACTGCATCATCTCGAACTATTTGTTGTGGTTTTCCTTCTGCTATTTTCTCGCCATGGTGAATAACTACTATGCGATCAGAAAGTGACATGATCACTTTCATCACATGCTCAACTAACAACAATGCAATGCCCTGCTGGCTAATTTGCCGGACTAACTCGATGATCTCATCCGTTTCAGTCGGTCTTAAACCAGCCATAGCCTCATCAAATAAAATCATTTTAGGCTCAGATGCAAGAACCCTTGCAATTTCCAAGCGTTTTCGACCAACCACAGATAGATTCCTGGCAAGGTGATCCGACAAATCTGTCATACCCAAAAACTCTAATATTTCCTCCGATTTTTCCTTCGCTATATTATTCTTGTTCGTGCAATTGTATGCCCCTACCATTACATTATCGAGCACGCTAAGTTGGTAGAAAGGTTTAACAACCTGGAAGGTACGAACCAGGCCAAGTTTGCATATCTCATCAGGTCTTAAGCCAGTAATATCTTGCCCATCAAAAATGATCTGCCCTTGATTCGGCTCATAATAACCAGAAATCATATTAAATGCCGTAGTTTTACCCGCTCCATTGGGACCGATTAGGCCTAATATCTCACCTTTCTCAACAGTTAAACTTAAGTCGTGAACAGCAAGAAGTCCACCAAAACGCTTAGTTATATTGTTAACTTTTAATATTGGCATTTACTATCCTTCATAATTCTTCCTTCACATAACGGTCGCGAAGCTTAAGATAGATCTTATAAAATACACCAGTAACCCCCTGGGGCATAAATAATATCGAAATGATAAGGAAAGTACCGTAAACTATGAGGCTGGTACCACTACGCTCAGCAGCCAGAGTGCCGCGAATAAATTCCACGATAGGTTTGTTAAGAATCCCACCCAATACAGGTCCAGCTAAACTTCCTAAACCGCCAATGATTGGGGCGGCCATAAGTATTTCAACATTTAACCCAAGATTAAAAACTTGGAGCGGTTCAACAAAGTTCACATACATTACATAAAATCCTCCTCCAACTCCAGCTAAGGCTGCGCCAATTACTACTGCTAAGGTTTTATAAAAAGCTGTGTTAATTCCTAAAGCTTCCGCTGCATCTTCATCTTCGCGGATCGCCAAAAAATATTTTCCGATTTTAGATTTGTAAATTCGGTACTGGATTAGGAGTCCGATCACTACAAGCCCAAGAGCGATGTACAGATAAGGTTCCTTAGCTTTAAAAATCATTTTTTCCCAACTTGGATTATTAAGGCGCACCCACATTCCAACTGCACCCCCTACAAATTTCCATTTTTGGAAAAGTGTCTTTAAAGCCACCATCAATGCAATAGTAAACAATGCGAAATAATCCATTTTTAATCCATAACGCAAAGTAATAAAAGATACAATGACTCCCAAGATAGCAGCAACTACTCCTGCTAAAGGTAGACCGATCCAGGGAGAAACACCATATGTGTTATTTAATACGATGGTCGTGTACGCCCCAACCGCTAAAAATATTATGTGCGCTATCAATAACTGTCCTGCGAATCCAGCTACGATATTCCATGAAATACCCAAGAAAATATATAGGGTTGTCAGGATAATTATGCCCATGTAATACGGTGATTTGACAACCAGCGGGGAAAGGCCAATCAGGAGAAGGACTACAAAACTTATCAAGAGCTGCATCTTGTCCCAATCCATGAATGTTTCAATCAGGAAATCCTTAAGATTGTTTTTGAAGGTTCTCATGCGTTCTTGCCTCCAAAAAGCCCTGACGGTTTGAACATCAAAATGATGATGAAGACAAGCATACTTGCGATTATCTTCACGTCCCCTCCAAGATAAAAACCTGCGAAGGCTTCAACCACTCCGATAATTAAACCTCCCAGAAATGCTCCGATAAAATTTCCCATTGTTCCCAAAACAACAACAACAAAGGCAATAACTCCAAAAGCTTGCCCAAATGTAGGGGTCATTCTGTAATTTGGAGTTAAAACGACTCCGCCAATTGCTGTAACCGCGGCACCAATTCCAAAAGTTAACATGTATATAAATTTAACATCAATGCCCATAAGCAATGCGCCATCTTTCGATTGCGATACAGCCCGAATCGCTTTCCCTGTCCTGGTAAACTGCAGAAATAAATAGAGGAGCAATGCACTGAACATCGCCGTAAAAAATGCGACTGTCCTTGGAATGCTAAACCTCAAATCCTGCCAAATAAAAACCTCGGTCTCATAAGGAACATGGATCATTTTGGGGTCCGCTGTCCAGAAAAATTGGACCAACCCCATGATCAGCATGGAAACACCCAGTAAAAGAATTATCTGACTTAAAGGATGAGAATCTGCCACTCGCTGAACAAGTCCGCGTTGGATAAATGCGCCAACTAAAAATATCAACACCGCTGCTATGGGAATGGATAAATAAGGGTCAAGGCCCAGCAAAGTAAAAGACCAGTAAGCCACATACATTCCCAACATTAAAAACTCACCATGTGCAAAATTCAGAATTGACATCACTCCATAGATCAATGTAAGTCCTATGGCCACAAGCGCATAAATTCCACCTGTAAACAAGCCATTGACTATAGTCTGCATAAAAATATGTGAACTCATAAAACGTCTCCTGTATATAATGAGCTACCGACTCAAGAGAAACTGACGGAATCCTTGCAGGGCTGTCGCCAGAACCAATACAATCCCTTGCATTGCATACTGCCAATGGATCGGCAAACCCAAAACGACTACCAGATTCAATAACATAATCAGAAGAGTTACTCCTGCAGCAGTTCCAAACATATTGCCCCTCCCCCCTGTAAAAGTGGATCCCCCAACAATTGCAGCAGCTATTGAGTTCATGTTATAGTCTGATCCCATCCTAAGATCAACATATCCAATATAGCCACTCAGCAACAAACCACCCAAAATGGCAAATATAGAACAAAATATATGGGAGGTTATTATGACCCAATCCACATTAATGCCAGCGTATTTTGCCGCACCAGGGTTGCCACCAACCGCATAAACCCAGCGTCCAAAGCGAGTGTACCTAAGAACAACGATCACAATAATGTTGACCGCTAACCAGACAAGCAGTGCAGCAGGAATAGTTCCAACGGGCTTTATACTGATCATGCGCAAGAATTCCGGCACGGTCCCGCTTGATTGTCCCTTGGTGTATGCCAATCGAGCGCCCCCCACAAAGACCAACATTCCAAACGTGGCTATAAAAGGGGGCACATGACGCTTGGCTATCAATAAACCATTGGCCAAACCAATGATCGCGGCAATTGCGAAAGCCTGAATAAGTGAGATCACTAAGGAATTACCTGCATCTGTCTGAACAACAATTACCGCCCCAAGAGCTAACACAGCACTTACAGACATATCAATCGACCGGTTCAGCAATACCAAAGTTTGACCAATCGTCACTACTCCCAAAACAGCAACTTGAATTGCAATTGTTTTTAAGTTAGCAGGACTGAGAAAAGCCGGAGCAAAAATCGCTGCAGCTATGACAACAATAACAATCATGATGGGGGCTGCCCATTGCCCAGCCAGATCAACAGCCGATACTAATCGTGGAGTAGGACGAAAGTCTGGAAACAAACTGATTTTTTTTGGAGAAGCAGTAGTTGATTTCATAAAGCACCCAACCTCTTGGATTTATACCCCGCAACAGCAATCAGAACGATTACACCCAGCAATAATTGCTGGAAATAGATATTAACCTGCATTAAGTTGAAAAAATTTCCTAACAAAGTTAATAAAATCACTCCTCCCAGAGTTCCAAATATCGAGCCCCTTCCCCCATATAAGCTAATAGCTCCTATTGCCGAAGCAACAATTGCTTGAAAAGTCATTCCTTCAGCAGCACTTGGATCACCAACACCAGTTCGCGCCAGAAGAAATAAACCTGCCAGAGCTGCAAAAATAGAACTGATGATGTAAGCACGAACAACAGTACCCTTAACCCGAATAGCTGACAGCTCGGCGATGCGTTCTGAGCCACCAACTGCAAATATTCTGCGGCCTAATAAAGTACGGGTTGTAAAGACCCAAGCCAATAGCCAGACCAGCCCCATAACAATCACGTTTACAGGCACAATACCAATTTTTGCGCTATACACTTCTAGATAGGCAGATGGGATTCCACGTATTGGGGTGCTTGAAATGGCTAGATTTAATCCGCGCAGAATGAACGCAACCCCAAAAGTGATAATAAAAGGAGCTGCATGTGTCTGGGTTATCAGGAGTCCATTTAGACCACCAATAAAAACACCCAGAACAACACCCAGTAATATCAAGGGCAAGATCATGGCTGGATTGCTATCAAATGCTGCAAAAATTGTGGCTACTGTGAGTCCTACCAGCCGAGCGACCATTTCCTGCGAGATATCCATTCCGCCAGTCAATAACACTGCTGTTTGGCCAATAGCAAGTAAACCCAGAACAATTGATTGCCTGAGAATATTAACCATGTTAGAAGCAGTAAGAAATCGATCTGAATATATTGAACCGATAAATACCAAAAACAATATGAAAATATAAATCAACAACACCGGTGCATTATTTCGGATAAACGCAGATTGCCAAATTGAGCGCAATGAGACATTATTGGTATTTGCTTTAGAAAATAAGGTCATATTCCACCATCATGTAATCGAAAATAAAATATATCCGAAACTTAATTAGGGATCTCAACACTATCTGCTGCTGTTGCTAAGCGCATGATTTTTTCTTCATCGGCCTCTGAACGAGAGAGTTCCCCTGCCATTCGCCCTTCGTGTAAAACCAGAATACGATCACTCATTCCCAACAGTTCCGGCAGCTCCGAAGAAGCAATAATTATGCCCACGCCCTGCTTTGCTATCTTTCGAATTAGTTGATAGATTTCAGCTTTAGCCCCGACATCAATGCCGCGAGTTGGCTCATCAAAAACTACTATTTTCGGCTGGACCATCAACCATTTTGCCAAAACAATTTTTTGCTGGTTTCCGCCACTTAGACTTCCCGAGTCGAGTTCTGGTGTTTGGGGTCGAACCTTTAACTCCTCCATCGCTTTAAGGACCGGAGCCAATTCATTCTTTTTAAAAATCATTTTCCATTGTTCCAATCGGGACAAATTAGGCAAGGTGACGTTGAATCGATTGCTTTGATCTAGAATCAGCCCATGGGCTTTGCGATCTTCCGGGATTAATACAATTCCAGCCTGGGCAGCCAATGCTGGAGTCATCTTTTCTTTTTCACCAAAGTAAAATATTTCACCGCAATCGATATCGGCCAAACCCACCAGAGCGCGTGCAATTGATGTACGCCCGCATCCGCCTAGACCTGCGAGGCCCAGAATTTCCCCTTCTTTCAGCTCAAAATTTATGTCATAGACAACATTTTCAATGCATAAATCATTTACTTTAACCAAGGTTTTGCCTTGAGCATTATCGGCAGGAGGATACATTTCGGTCAGTTCGCGTCCAACCATTAACCGCACAAGATCATCACGATTCGTTTCTGAAACATTATTGGTCCCCATCGTTTTACCATCTTTTAAGACGGTGACCCTGTCCGCAAGTTCAAAAATCTCATTGAGCCGATGCGAGATATAAATGATCCCCCGTCCCTCGTCGCGTAATACTCGAACAACATCAAACAGGCGATCCAAATCACGGCTGGGAAGAACCGCTGATGGTTCATCCATAATAAGAATATGGGCATCTATTGCCAAAGCCTTCGCAATTTCAACAATTTGTTGTTCCCCAACAGTAAGGTTTTTGACAAATTCTTTTGGATCTATATTATTGTGAGCTCCCAACCGTTCAAGCAATTGACAGGTTTGCTCAGATCGTTTTCTAATATTTATCAATCCAAGGGGAGATAGCGGTGGGTTTGTCAGGAAAATATTTTCAGCGACAGACATATCCGGCAGAAGATTAAACTCCTGATAAACTGCACTGATTCCCAGGTGCCGAGCTTGTGCTGGATGCAAATTTTCGTATTCAATACCATTAATATTTATGAAACCTTGATCTGAAGAATATGCCCCCGTGATTATTTTGATTAACGTTGATTTTCCTGCGCCATTCTCGCCTACGAGAGCATGAACCTCTCCGCCACGGAGAGAAAATGAAACATCAGACAAAGCATTAATTCCACCAAATGTTTTAGAGATGTTTTTGATGGAAATAATTGTCTCGGTATGACTATTTGCAACTTCAGTAAGTTTATTTGAGGTCATGATATTCTCATTATAGATGACAGGATTATTCTTTTTAATCCAATATTCGTCAGAGACTAAAATAAAGTAAGTCAAAACGTACACCATGCCTGTCAGATTTTATTCAGCTGGCAGGCATGGTTTTTACATTCTTCCTACAAATTCACTTAACTACTTTCGCTCAAAACCACCATCGACATAGTAACTAACATCAACAGTTGCTGGCGGGATAAAATCATCGTTCAGTTCGGGCACATAATACTGAACATAATCAGTATTGTCATAAGGATCTGCGCCTTCCATTAAAGTTCGGAGACTGACGAATTTTTGGACTTCTTTTCCTTCCAGAATGTCAACTGCGGTTTGTAAGCAGTAGCTGGACATTGATGGTGGATCAGGGGCTCCAACAAATTCGTAATTGTATTCCTGAGCTAAGCGCAGGAAACCATTAGGAACGTTGACCATCGCAAACTTGGGAGCATCTACTCCTGCATCTTCAAAAGCCAGGGCTGCACCAAGTGCCATTTCCCCACCACCGGCCCACACACCATCGATATCTGGATTAGCGGCCATGATTGCTTCCATTTTCTGCTTGGCGGTAGCAATATTCCACTGAGCATACTCGGTAGCAATAATTTCAACACCGGGGTAATTGCTCAGGGCATCTAATGCTGCAGCCTGCCAGGTTTCTGTCGAGTCGACACCGGCGATACCGTTGAAGACGACTACTTTCCCTTCTCCGCCCATCAATTCGGCCAGACCAACACCTGATTTGTAGGCTACTTCGTAGAAGTCGATATCAACGCGAGCTGTGAAATCTTCCCCTTCAATACCATTTGCACAAAGAATTACGGGGATACCTGCATCGATCGCGCGTTTGATCACTGTTGTTGAGGCAGCCCGACCAAGTGGTTCAACTACAATCGCATCAGGCTGTTGTTCAATGAATGTTTCGATGTCACTGATCTGCTGGTTAGCATCATTCGTGATCGCTTGGATCAACGGCTGAGCAAGAACACCATCAGCCAGCAATTCTTCGCCATATGCTGAGATTGATACGTTGTAGGTATTGCCCCAGCCATTGCTGGAATCTTGCTGTGATACTGCAATAACGTAAGGACCCTCTTTAGCATAGACCGAAGTGTCAACTAATGTTGCGGCGTCTGCTAAAAGTGCCTTTGAGTAATCAGAATCGAGAGCAGCCGCATTGACTGCGGGGGAAGTGATCATTTCAGAAACACTTAATACCGGAGCTTCGATTTCTGTATATTCAATTCCTTCCCTGTGGTCCCAATCTGGTACAGGCCAAACAACTTCTGCAGCAGCCAGGCTATCGGGCCAAATCGCGACCTGAAGACCATCCTGCCACTGGGCCATAACAGTTGGAGCCTGTTCCAGACGACCCTTCTCATCAAATGAGGCTTCTGGCCACATGAAATTCCATTTACCAGTCTTGAATGTTTCAGTCCGTAGCACTTCTGCAAGCGCTTCAGGATCCGCGGAGCAAGCTGATTCCAACGCATCCGCTAGTAACCAAGTTGAAGCATAGGTTGTATTGTACGTGCCACCAAGATCTTGACCGGTGTATTCTTTGAATTTCTGAATGAATTCATCACTTACCGGCAAATTGCTTACAGGTGCGAAATCTTGGGTTACGATAATGCCTTCCGCAATATCTGCACCGGCTTCATTCAGGAAGAAGGAAGTAGCAAATCCGGAACCGAGGGTGATAATACCCATATTGGGATAGTAGCCTTGTTCTTTGGCTTGCTTAACAATCAATGGAGCCTGGTTGTTGCCCAGCAAGAACCAGGCATCGGGGTCTAACTGCTGGACGCGCAGAATTGTATCGGTGAAATCTTGAGCGTCACCCTCATAGGTGAAGCTGTCAAGAAGTTCAATTCCTGCATCAGGGATAGCGCCACTCCAAATCTCCTCAACCTCTGCACCAAAGGAGAAGTTCGGTACGGTAATCACTGCAGTTTCCACACCATGTTCTTTTGCCCAAATAGCATTATCAATACCCCAATCCTGCATTAAAGAAACGGTCTGAAACACATAGGTCAATCCGCGATCAGTGACAGTTCCATCTAATGAATTGGGAACGATATATGGCATACCGTATTTTTCAGCGATTTCTGATGCCGGCACAGTTGTGCCACTTAACGCCGACCCGAAAACAGCAACAACGCCTTCCTCGGTGATTAATCTTTCCATTTCAGAGTTGCCGGCTTCAGCAACACCTTTTGTATCGCCGTTCACCAATTCAAGCATGGCGCCACCCAGACAAGCGATACCACCAGCGGCGTTAATTTCATCAATCGCCAGTTGGTGTGATTTAATATACGGATCGCCTGCCCAGCCTGCGTCAGGTCCAGTCAGCGGATATAAAGCGCCAACTTTGATAACATCGACTGCCTCAGCATCATCTGCTGGAGTCGGATTGCAAGCTGCAAGTAAAAGCGTAATTAGCAGCAACACAATCAGTAGGTTTGAAATACGTTTTGTACTCTTCATATGACATTCCTCCAAATAAATCTACTGTATTATCCTGATAAGGAAAATTCCTTCTACATTTATTCCCGCTTCACCTCCTAGTAAAAATTCGATGTTTAATATTCCGAATTATTGGGTTGAAACTTTCCACCCTGATGTAAATACACAGTTAAGATCAAATGCAAAGCTCCACTTTGACAACTTCAACCAAAATAAAACACATTTATACTAATCTATGAGAAATTTATCACATCTCAAATTAGGACACATAAGGATTACATAAAGAATTTATCAGGGATTAACAGAAGAAACTTACGTTTTAATAACCAAAATATAGGGAAATATCGAGTTTTGATATGGATAAATAGTCAATCCTCAGAATTATAAATTTTTTCAAAGATTTTAGGAATGTTGACCAAGGGTTTAAATTGTGGTTTTGCATAAACCCTTTTTTTACTGGTTTTTACTCCATAACTTACAAAGCCTTCAACAAATTTCAAAGCGCAAACGACACCATCCAAAACAGGTACTTTCAATTCTCTTTCTAACCTCTTATCTAACCCAGTCATGCCAGCACATCCTAGACAAATCACCTCTGCATCATCTTCTGCGATGGCTTTTTGAGAAGTTTTTAAAATCATTTGGTATGTATCTTCCGGGTTTGCAGATTCAAGCGCCAAGACAGGCATCCGGGTCGAACGAACAGAAGCACAACGATCAATTAATCCATAATGCCTAACAGAATCAATTAGCAATGGTTCCCACTCCTCATTAGTAGTAACAATACTAAATTTGTACCCAATCATGCAGGCTGTATACATGGAAGCTTCCGCTATTCCCATGACTGGCTTATCGGTTAATTCACGCAAGGCATAAATTGTTGGATGGTCGCTATAGCAGGCAATCACAAAAGCATCAAAGTTGTCCATCTCGGTGATAGCTAATTCCAAGGTGCCCTGGCAACTTAACAACTCGTCATAAATACTTTCAATAGATTTTGGTCCAGATTTTGGGTTTGCCGCCGCTACAGTTGTTGTCGGAAGCGCGTAATTTTTTACAATCGACTCAATACGTTTTGTAAATTCTTCTGATGTATTTGGGTTAATAAACATGATTCTGGCCATATCTTGTTACCTCCAACACTATCTACATAACTGCTTTCGTGAATATCACAGGGCAGATGATGACATCCAGGACAGAAAAACTCTAAGCTATTTCAATGGGCAAGTAAAAAGCATCGTCTTCAACTGCTGGCGATGCTTATAAAAATTTACGTATCACTTCAAATAATCATCGCTTCCAAACCGATATCCAATTCTAGGCTCGGTCACTATATGAACAGGACTGGCCGGATCAATTTCAATTTTCTTCCGTATTTGGGAAATGAATACACGTAAATATTCCCTTTCATCACCATACTCTGGCCCCCAGATTTTTCTCAACAATTCGCGATGAGTGACAACTCTTCCACGATTTTGTGCTAAGAAGTATAACAAATCATATTCAAGCGGTGTAAAATGGATTTTCTTCCCATCAACATTCACCTGATGAATATTTGTGTATATATGCAGTTTTCCAAAGATCATTATATTTTCTTCAATTTGATGATCAGCCATTTGAGAAGACCATCGCCGCAGGGCAGATCGAACCCTGGCCAGAAACTCCTCCATACCAAAAGGAATAACCAGATAATCATCAGCCCCAAAATCCAGTGCTTCAATTTTAAGGTTTTCTGACCCAACTGCCGAAATTACTATTATTGGAGCTTCGCTCTTTTCCCTAATTTCACGAATAATTTCCAACCCATTTAATTCAACTGTTTCGAAATCCAGGCATATGATGAATAGACTGGTATCCAAACTAGATATAAAATGAGATGCTTCTTTATCATCAAGAGCAACCGATACTTCATATCCGCGACTAATTAGATTGCGCCGTAAGGTCCGCAGCAAATTTAATTCATCACTTACCAGAAGAATTGATTTTTCTTTCATGTATTTTGTGTATTACAAAAAAAAATTAAGTGTTGGCCGCTGGTATCTTCAGAGAGATACACGTAGGTTTGCCAATTTCTAAACAATTTTCTATTTGTATTGATTGTAGTTCAAATATATTCTTTATTACATAGAGCATTATTTTTTTTGTTGGCAGTAAACTCTGATGCTGATATATTAAATCCGTTTCAAGATCAAAAACATTCAACAGCATATTGATACAATCTTTACTGAGTTCGCTAATACCTATTACCCAATGGTCTTCTAATTCTATTGTTGTTATTGTGAGATCCTGGGGTTTTTTTTCAGTTTCAACAATGAATTCAAGAAGCAATGAAAGGGCAATGGATAAATACTCATAATCCACAATTACAGGTCTTCCACTCTTAATTGCAGCTGGCTTAACAGAGAAAATTTCAGGATAATTTCTACCAACAATTCCCAATGAAATTGAGAGAATTTCTTGAATATCGTTGGGTTCTGATTTAAGAGACAAGCTTTCGGATTCTATCTTCGACAGTATTGTTAAGAGCATTACCTGCCGGGAAAGCTGGTTGGAACTACTATCAATAATTTCCAAAAGTTCATTTTGTGTTGATCCATCCCAGAGAATATCATTGCTCAGCAAACTGGACACTGATGCTTTTATTACAGCTGAGGAAACTTGCATTTTTTTAGAGACATTAACGAGTAAAGACCAGAATGATTGATTGGCAATAGTCAAATTTTCAATTTCTTCTTGCATGCCTAATAACTGAGTTTCTAAATCTTTAGGATCAAGATTTGACATGTGCTTATCTGCCATATTAATCAACCTTCAAAACAATAAATAAATTAATGAAATATATTGATATCAACAGGGCGCTAAATCATTGCAGTTAAATCAACATCTGTATTTTCATCCCCAATCCAAAGGCCGCTTTCTTTATTTAAAGTTTGCTTTAGGTTTTCTAGGGTTGTGATTATTACCTGAGACCCACCGTGCTGAATATGATCATAGGCGGATTTTAGTTTTCTGATAACCATATTTGAGCCGATGGTATTATTGGCTAATCTGGCGCTGAGTTCTTCACCTGTAATAGATAAATAATCATTAATGTTGATTCCTGCAGGAACGAACTGGATGTCATCTTCAACTATCATTAGTAAAATCTTCGCATTGATCTGATGGGCTAACATACAGGCAACCCTGTCAGTATCAACAACTGCTTCAACTCCAACTAACAATCCTTTTTCATCAACCATCACGGGGACTCCACCACCACCTGCGGCTATTACAATCATACCCGATTGAATCAACTGCTTGATACCGTCAATCTCAACAATTTCAATCGGAGTAGGAGATGCCACTACCCGTCTATACCCGTAACCAGGCTCTTCCTTTATAAACCATCCATATACTTGTCGTCTCTGTTCCGCTCTTTCACGATCCAACCAGGGACCAATTTGTTTATTTCTCTCAAGAAAATTGTTACTTTCAGAGTCAATAATTGTCTGAGTGGTTACTGGCATCACTTTGCGGTCATTATTATCCCCCCGCAATATGTTTGTGATTGCTTGACTTAACATATAGCCAGTTGCTCCCTGGGTATCAGCGCCACACACATCGAGAGGAATCCTATGAAGAACAGTACTGGCAACTTCGGACCTAAATAGCACATAGCCAACCTGTGGTTTATTGCCATGCATGACAGCAATATTCAAATCACTGGTTAATATTGGTAGCAAGCCTTCTGCTAAAAGAGTGGCGCTGGATTTTTGATCTATAATATTTGATTCTTTCGTTCCGGCAAGCACTTCACCATTTACGAGAATTACAATAGCTTCTTTCATATCAATCATCTCCATGTACTTTCAAGCAAAATCAATATAGATTGAAATTACTAGTAAAACCCAGCCAAAGAATTAAAGAATAAACCAAGCAGATTTTATATCCTTTCCAAGTAAAGAATTCCCTCGAGAATCTTCATGGCAAATCGATAATTATCACATCCATCGAATCAGCCAATTAGAAAATTTATGAAATTTTTGGAACAGATATCTTCATTAGCTTATATGATTAATTTTTGTAATATCTATATTACACCAGTATTATTTTCTCCACAAGTTGGATACAAATTTGGCTGAATAAATTTCCCTATTGATCATGACCTTCAAAAATGGCAAGAAATGATGGCACTCCCAACAAAGAAATCAGGTTTTTCTTGTAAAACGGAACTCAATCCCAGTGTATTTTTCAAGGTGCCTAGGTAGCCATTTGTTCAATTCAAAATATACACAACCCTTTTCAGATACGGGCGGATAGTTTTCAGGAAACCTAAAAGTTCAAAATCAGATTCATCCGCTATTAAATAAATTTATCACAAACAAATAAGGAAATCATAAGGAATCCATAAGTTCACAGTTTGGTCGCTCAGACTGTGGTTAAATCATAAAGGCAATCAATTTGATTCTTTTGCCGTTTTCATTTTAATTTTTGAGAAAAATCAAATCCCTTTTATCTAAAGAGGTCATTCATGTCAAATAAAGAATTTTATGATTTTTTGTTTCGCCAGGAAATTGATGAGATTATCCCATTTGTTTCTGATTTGATTCGCTGGGAAGATGAGCGCCAGGCTAGAAAATTGATTTTTATTCCATCACAATCTTATGTTCCCGGGGCAGTTCGAAAAGCGTTGGGAACCCGGTTCCAGAACCTGTACGCCGAAGGGTATCCTCCCGCAAAAATGACCCTTGCAACAGAAGAGGGTTTACAGGATGTCTCCTGGCACTTGGCCAATTACCGACGTTATGCAGATCGCCGTTTTTATAAAGGCAAAGAATACGTCAATATATTGGAATGTTTAGCCCAGCGAAAAGCCGCCCAGCTTTTTGCTTCGGATGATATCTCAGCAAAGGATATTTATGTTAATGTGCAAGCTCTATCCGGGACACCAGCCAACCTGGGGGTTTATTGGTCCCTAATGGAACCGGGAGATACCTTCATGGGGTTGGATCTATTCCAGGGTGGGCACCTTTCTCATGGCTCCGAATTTAATATTTCTGGACAGCGCTACAATGTTGTTTCCTACGGCGTGGATCCCCAAACAGAGAGATTGGATTATGATGCCATCCGGGATCTCGCGCTAGCACATCATCCTAAAATTATTGTGGCTGGGTACACATCCTATCCCTGGGCACCGGATTGGCAAAAATTCCGGGAAATTGCTGACGATTGTGGTGCCTACCTGATGGCTGATATTTCCCATGTAGCCGGTTTGGCAGCAGCCGGTGAATATCCAAATCCGGTGGGAATTGCTGATGTAGTCACCTTTACCACCCATAAAACAATGATGGGGCCACGCGGCGCTGTTGTGATGACAACCGACGAGGAATTAGCCCAAAAAATCGACCTGGCAGTTTTCCCGGGTGAACAGGGTGGACCTCATGTTAATAAATTTGCAGCCATGGCTGTGGCTTTTGAAATTGCCCAAACGGATCAGTTCCGGGCTTTGCAGCATCAAATTATCAGGAACGCCAGTGCGTTGGCAGATGGATTTACCAAACGCGGCTTACGTTTGGCATACGGAGGAACAGATACTCATCTCTTGCTGCTGGATCTAAAATCCATTCCAGTCCCCGCAGCTCTGCCAATCGGCATGGATTATCCAATCTGGGGAGAGCCGGCTGTCCGGATCCTCGATTTGGCAGGCCTGGTGGCCAATAAAAATACCATTCCTGGTGACCTTGAAACCTCGCAGGCAACAGGTATTCGTTTGGGGACACCCTGGTTAACCCAACGTGGATTGACGGAAAAGGATATGGATGATCTGGCAGGGTTGATTCACAAACTGCTTTCTAGCTTAAAGCCATATGCATATCATGGATTGGCGGGAGTACTGCCTCGGGCAAAAGTTGATCTGGATACCCTTGAGGAAGTCCGTATTGAAGTGGATGGCATCGCTGAAAAAGCCGGCATTGATCTTGATGTGACCGGGCTTGGATATCCGCATTACCAGATTCTTGAAAAAGAATATGAATATGATTCGTCGCAGATCGAGGTAATCGGTTTCAGATCCAGACAATTCTTGGATCAGCTTACATCCTCTAACTTGATGAAGTTAACTGCAGGTGAAAAAATCAAAACCTATATCTTTGATATGGATGGTTTGTTGATCAGTGAAGTAGAAATTAACCGGATTCAATCAGATAGCCTAGGCAGGGATTGTTTCTTGATTTCATGTCCAGCCAAAGAGATTGAGCGGCTTTTATCCTGGCTGCGGGGCTTAAGTGATGGTTATACGAATTTTGACCGTCGGGATATTTTTAGAAAAATTGAGGGTCCTGTGATTGTGTGTCTGGCAGATACAAAAGCTGATCCTTATAACCCTGGAGCACAACCAGGATCAACAGCGGCAGCACTCTATAAGGAAAATTCTGCTTATTTTAATTTGACCCAACCTTATTTTATTGGCCAAGATTCCCTCTCGGGTGATCAACCCAACGGGAAACTAGGTATGTGGGATTGGACTGAAAAGGAAACGGATTTACAAAGAACTGAACTTTTTACAGCGCATCAAGAATTGGACGCAAAATTGGTTCCTTTTGCGGGCTGGGAGATGCCGGTACGATATTCTTCTGTCATGGCGGAACACCAGGCGGTCCGGAGTGGCGCAGGCCTATTTGACGTTGCCCATATGGGTGTCTTTGAGATATCAGGTCCAAATGCAACATCGTTTCTTGATCTCGTGTTTTCGAATTACGCTGCCTGGTTAGAAGATGGCCAGTCCTTATATGGTTATTTCCTGGCGCCAGATGGAAAAGTGATTGACGACGGCATCATCTATAGAGTCAACCAAGATTATTATTACCTGGTCATTAATGCCTCCAATGAAGGTAAAGACTGGAATTGGTTGAACGCAGTCAATGATGGCACAGTTGTGATTGACATTAATCGTCCCTGGATCCAGGTGGAAGCGCCAGCGGTTTTAAGGAACTTGAAAGATCCTCAATCTGGCCTGGATCAAAAGCGGGATATTGCATTACAGGGTCCTGCTTCGCTAAAAACTCTTCAGGCACTGACAAATGAACCTGCTCTGAAACGGGCTTTATCTCTACTTCGCCGGACAGAATTAATGTCCTGTGAACTGGCAGGAATACCTCTGGTGATTGCCCGCACAGGATATACAGGTGAAAACTGGGGATTCGAAATATTGGTGCATCCCGACCAGATGGTTAAACTCTGGAAGAAAATTCTGGAAATCGGGGCAGAATTTGGTGTCAAACCTGCTGGATTGGCTTGCCGGGATTCTACCAGGATTGAAGCAGGACTTCCGTTATATGGACATGAATTGAGTGGTCCATTAGATATAACACCCATTGAAGCTGGATTTCCCGGTTATGTGAAATATCACAAACCATTCTTTATCGGCAGGGAAGCGCTTCTTGCGAAGGAAAAAAATCGCGAGCGGGAATTAATTCGATTCCGTTGTAATCTAAAACGCACCCGCCGTCCCAAGATGAATAATCCCATTTATGATGAAAATGGCGATCAAATTGGTCAGGTAACCAGCTGCTCTGTGGATGTGGAAGGTTTTCTGGTTGGATTGGCTTTAGTTGACCTGGACTGTGTCAGCGCAGGATGTCAGCTCACTGTATATACTGCCCAAAGTTCCACAGCTCAAGAAGGGGCGCTGCTAGACGATAAAAAAGCCGTCCCGATTGAGATCACTGTTTTAACCCGGTTTCCTGAAAAGGATGTCAGCAAACCAGCTTGGATGAAAGGTGAGGACTGAAATTTACGATTTACCAGATAAGAAAACCAACCGCTACATCTGAGCCTGTCAGGTATTTGTCCTGCCCCAAAAATACTGATTCGTAAATAGTATTAGGATTAATAAATACCGGAGGCAAATAAACAACAAAGCGTATACGAAATTCACCGGGGCAGATTATCACCGAATTGCATAAACTTGAGGTGTACCTGCCCTAGTCTCATAAAAACTTTACCCCTATTCATTAAACAACCAAATTAATACATCTCTTATCCATCCAAAATAAATTTTTGCTAAAATGAATTAATTAGTCATGGAGGAAAGATGGTCAAGAAAAACGTGCTTGTTAAAAGCGATCAAAGAAAAAACCTGGCTGACGCAGGGGCATTTTTGCGAGACCTGGCAGACAAAGTCGAAAGCGGGAAGGTGACTCTGAGTCAGGGCGGACAGGACGTAGTTGTGGATCTTCCAGAAATAGTCAGTTTTGAGCTGGAATATTATGAGCAGCCCAAAAAACACGGTCTGAAGAAGCAGCTTGAGATCGAGATGCAGTGGACTGAAGGTGGAAAAAAGAAACAGGGTGTGACCCTGGGATAAACTCCCTCTCCTACCTAACCAACGCTGCCAGGAATGGCAGCGTTTTCATTTAACCAGCTCTTCCTGTACTGAGCGGTTAAGGTATCGTCGGATTGGGATATACTAAAAACAAGATCCAAAGGACCCTCAATGAAACCCTTACAGGAATTTTCAAGAGTGAACCGGCCCGTTCAAGCTGCCGAGAGTTATTATTCCAGCCTCAGCGGGATCTATGATCTAGTGGCCTCCAGTGAAAAAAGATTTATCAGGCTGGGCCTGGCTCTTTTATATCCACAGCCGGGAGAACGGGTCCTGGAGATCGGTTTTGGAACCGGATACGCCCAGCAACATATCGCCCGGTCTGTTGAAAGTGGCATTAGTGTAGGGTTGGATCTGTCATCAGGTATGGCCCAGGTCGCTCAAAAGCGTTTGTCCAGTCTCGGGATCCTGGACCAGGTTGGGCTGGCGCAAAGCGACACTATGCCAATTCCTTTTCAAGGTGGCTTTTATGATGGGATCTTTACCAGCTTCACCCTGGAACTTTTTGATTCCCCTCATATTCCGGAAGTTCTAAGTGAATGCCGTCGGGTTCTGAAACCAGGCGGCAGGCTTGTGATCGTCTCCCTTTCCAAAGACAGGCCGCTGGGCCTGATGGGCAGAATGTATGAGTCCTTCCACGACCGTTTTCCAAAATTAGCTGACTGCCGGCCCATTCCGGTCAGGCATCTGGTGGAGGAAGGAGGATTTAAGATTCGGGAATCCTGCGAATATAAAATGTGGGGGATACCAGTGATAATCGTTTCAGCAATCCCGATTAATTAATCGACCAGACCTACGAGGTCTCCCTTAAACCAAAAATCCTCTTTACAGAGGATTTTTCTGTGCCCCCACGGAGATTCGAACTCCGGTCTTAACCTTGAAAGGGTTATGTCCTGGTCCCCTAGACGATGGGGGCAAATTTCA
>Ga0164313_10000504_pt1 | contig 31641 bp, 23 predicted proteins | sample GuaBasSedimGuay4_FD_113735 | JGI IMG/M metagenome (GOLD analysis project Ga0164313, IMG submission 113735) | Subseafloor sediment microbial communities from Guaymas Basin, Gulf of California, Mexico - Guay4, Core 4569-4, 0-3 cm | ecosystem: Environmental > Aquatic > Marine > Hydrothermal vents... | reverse complement strand
GGCGAAGGTTGCCCCGGTTTCATCGATTTTCTCTTTCAACTTAATTGCCTCTTCCAGTGTGAAGGTGATGGGTTTGTCGAGAACCACATGAAATCCATGGTCCAAAGCCATCATAGCCGGATCGAAGTGTACGAAATTAGGTGTTACGATAGACACAAAATCCATTCGTTCACCTTCAGGGAGTTGGGACTCTTTCTCAAACATCTCCTGGTAGGTTTCATAGACTCTGTCTTCGGGAAGGTAATAGAGTTTACCTGATTCTTTGGAAATTTCAGGATCGACACTGAAGCAGCCACAGACTAATTCAATCTGGTTATCCATTAATGCTGCAAGACGGTGAATTGCTCCAATAAATGCATCGCTTCCTCCGCCCACCATTCCCATGTTTAATTTCCTGTTTGTCATCGCTGATATTTAGATTAAAAGTTTGGTACATAAAGCTAACTTTTTTTTCTAAATTGATAAGATTATTACATTTGAGAAACTTTCAAGCAAACTTATAATGGACAAAATCAGGTGGGGTATATTAAGTACGGCAAAAATTGGTCTGAAGCAGGTGATTCCTGGTATTCAGGCAGGAGAATTAGGGGAGGTTACTGCTATTGCATCGCGCTCGCTGGACAAAGCAGAGGTGGCAGCATCCAGCCTGGGAATTGAAAAAGCGTATGGATCCTATGAGGAGTTACTGGAGGATCCGGACGTGGCTTGCATCTACAATCCTCTTCCCAATAACCTGCATATGGAGTGGACCATAAAGGCCATGGAAGCCGGTAAACATGTACTCTGTGAAAAACCCATCGGGCTTACGGTGGCCGAGGTGAAGGAGATGATCAGGGTTCGGGATCGGACCGGTTTGAAAGCAGGGGAGGCCTTTATGGTGAAATCCAATCCACAATGGATCGAGACCCGTGAGCGGGTTCGCAGGGGTGAAGTTGGAGAACCCAGGCTGATCCAGGGGATGTTCAGCTATTATAATACCGATCCTTCAAACATCAGAAATATACCCGAGCTTGGAGGAGGAGGAATATGGGATATCGGTTGCTATTGTGCGACCATGTCGAGGTATATTTTTGAAGAAGAGCCCACACGCCTGGTTTCCTTATTGGAATTCGATCCCGATATGAAAACCGACCGGCTTGGTAGTGTGATTATGGAATATCCTTCCGGTCAGACCATCTTCTCAGTGAGTACACAACTTGTCCCTTATCAGCGTATGCACATTTTGGGGACAAAAGGACATCTTGAGGTAAAGATCCCGTTCAATGCACCCAAAGACAGGGAGTGCACAGTGGCCCAGGATATAGGAAGTATCCTGCTGGATAAAATCACAACTCATGCTTACCCGGTGGCAGACCAGTACACGCTTATGAGCGAAGCTTTTTCCAAAGCAATTCTCTCCGATGGTGAGGTGCCTGTAACGCTGGAAGATGCCTTAAACAATACAAAGGTATTAACCGCTATATTTGACTCGGCAAAATCCGGACAATGGGTCAATATCAATTAAACAGATGCTGGTTTGATTTATCCTGAACAATTCGAGAGTAAAATAGGGTTTGACCGGATCCGAGAGCTGGTCAAGTCCCATTGTCTCTTCGAACCAGGAAGAGAACGGGTGGATGAGATGGAATTTATGACCAGCCATGAGGCCATTGGTCGGGAGCTCCTGCTGGTGGAGGAGTTTGGAGGGATTAACCGAAACGAAGACGAGTTTCCCATTCAGCATTTTATTGATAACCGGGATGCCCTGAAGAAAGCAGAGGTGGAAGGAACTTACCTGCTTACAGAAGAGGTGTTCGGGTTACTGAAGAGCCTGGATTCAATCAGAGCCATTCTACATTTTTTCAAATCGGACGAAGATGAGAAGTATCCGGCGCTGGTCGAATTGTGCAAACCGGTAAAGATGTTTCCGTTTGTGCAGGACCGGATTCAGAAGATACTGAATAAACGTGGCAAGATCCGCGACAATGCCTCTTCACTACTTCTGAAAATCAGGCGCTCTCAGAATGACAAGCAGGGTGCGGTCTCCAAGAAACTGAACCAGGTTATGAGCCGGGCCCAGCGGGAGGGATGGGTGGATGCCGATGCAGCGCCAACCTATCGGAATGACCGCCCTGTAATTCCGGTGATGGCTGGAAATAAGCGAAAGCTCGGGGGATTGATACATGATGAATCGGCTACGGGAAAGACTGTTTTTATTGAACCGGTTGAGGTAGTCGAACTCTCCAATGAGATCAGGGAGCTGGAGTATGCCGAGCGCAGAGAGATCATCCAGATTCTGCTCGATTTCACAGTCGATATCCGGCCCTATATACCCGATCTGCTCTCTTCACAGGACTTTCTTACCACCATCGACTTTATCAGGGCCAGGGCACTGTTTGCCAATCGCATCAAAGGGGTACGTCCCCAATTAAAAAATGAACAACTTTTCGACTGGATAGAATCAAAGCATCCCCTGCTTTTCCTCGCACATAAGTCTGAGATGAAGGAGGTGGTTCCCCTGACGTTCCATCTCTCGGAGAATAACCGGATTCTGCTTATTTCCGGACCCAATGCGGGGGGGAAATCGGTCTGTTTAAAAACCATCGGCCTGTTACAATATATGATTCAGTGCGGTCTTTTGGTACCCTGTAAAGAGGAGTCTGTTTTTGGGGTGTTCGCCGGGATATTTATCGACATCGGGGATGAACAGTCCATCGATAATGACCTCAGTACCTACAGTTCACATCTGCTCAATATGAAGTATTTTGTGAAGAATGCCGCGTCAGATACCCTGGTACTGATTGATGAATTCGGGACGGGAACTGAACCCATGCTGGGAGGAGCCATAGCCGAATCGATTTTGGAGGAGTTAAACCTGACCGGAACAAGCGGGATTATCACCACTCATTATACCAATCTGAAGCACTACGCCACTTCTTCGGAAGGAATTGTAAACGGAGCCATGCTTTTTGATAACCAGAAAATGCAACCCCTCTATCAGCTTCAGGTGGGAAAGCCGGGCAGCTCTTTTGCCTTCGAGATCGCCCGAAAGATCGGGTTGCCCGAGCAGGTGCTGGAAAAGGCCTCTGAGAAGGTGGGGAAGGACCACATCGACTTTGATAAACACCTCAGGGAAATTGTTAGGGACAAGAAGTATTGGGAGAGCAAGCGCCAGAAGATCAGGCAGTCTGAAAAGAAGATGGAGGAGTTAATGACCCGGTACGAAGGGGAGCTGAAAGAGAGTGAGAAGCAACGAAAAGCCATTGTAAAGGAGGCTAAATCTAAGGCCGACGCATTGCTTTCAGGCGCAAATAAGAGGATCGAACAGACCATCAGGGAGATCAGGGAGGCCGATGCAGAAAAGGAACGGACCAAAGAGGTGAGAAAGGAGCTCGAGACTTTTAAAGAAGAGTTGGAGGTGGAGAAAGGAAAAGAGGAGCAGAAGGTGGAGAAACGGCTGAAGGAGATTCGTCAAAGGGGCCGCGAACTGGAATCAAGGCGACCCGATTTAAGCCAACGCTCGAAAATTAAGCTTGCTCAAAAGCATGTGAAAGAGGACCCTGAAATCAAGGTGGGAGACTTAGTGCGTATGAGCGGACAGGTTACAGTCGGGGAGGTAATGGAGATCAGGGGAAAGAAGTGCGTAGTGGCTTTCGGCATGCTTAAGACCTCTACCTCATTGGAGAAGCTGGAGAAAATTAAAGCAGAAGAGGCAGGTCGTCTCAGGGTGAGCGATAAGTCGAAAGTGGAGCTGGGCGACTGGAATTTGAGTACCCGTCGTGTACAGTTCAGGCCCGATGTGGATTTAAGAGGAAAGCGAGCCGATGAGGCCATGGAGATTGTGGTGGATTTTATTGATGAAGCCATTATGGTGAATGCAAGGGAACTCAGGATATTACACGGGAAAGGAAACGGGATTCTTCGCCAACTGATCAGGGAGTACCTCCATACAGTGGACCTGGTAGAGTGGTATGGGGACGAACATGTGGAGCGGGGAGGAACGGGGATTACCATAGTCAGACTGGAGGTCTGACTATGGAGTAAAAAGTATGCAAGTAGAAAGTATGCAAGTAGAAAGTATGCAAGTAGAAAGTATGCAAGTAGAAAGTAGAAAGTAAAAAGTATAAAGTAAAAAGTATAAAGTTGAAGGTGGAGTTTTTACATAGGGAAGATGTGGATGATGGGAGGTGGGATGAGGTCATTGCACAATCACAGGCAGAGACCCTCTATCCCTATACCTGGTACCTGGATGCAGTTTCCACAAGGTGGTCGGCCCTGGTGATGGACGATTACAGGTATGTGATGCCAGTGGTATGGAAACAGAAGTATGGGTTGAAGTATATCTACCAACCCTACTATACACAGCAACTGGGGGTATTTAGTAAGGAGTATGTGGATCCGGTGTTGATCAGGGAGATGCTTCCCGTACTCCATAAGAAGTTTCGGTTTGCCAATCTGAATTTCAATTCAAAAAATCTGGTCGGCGAGGAGAAAAACTGGACGGTATATGATAAGACCAACTATGTACTTAATCTCAATTCCAGCTACAACGAGCTCTTTGCTTCCTTCTCCACCAATGCAAAAAGGAATATAAAGCGTGCCAACAGAAATAGCGGGGAGGTAGAGAAGGGGGTGAGTTGTGAGGAGGTGATCGCATTTAAAAGAGAAAATGACACCATCAAGCGGACTGAGAGCGAATACAGGTGGCTTTTGAATCTCCTTAATACAATTACAAATAGAGGTGCAGGAGCAGTTTATGGAATAAGAGCTGCCGGCAAACTTATTGCAGCTGCTTTTTTTGGTTTTAGCCGCACAAGGGGAATCTACCTGGTTTCTGCCTCAAATGAAGTGGGGAAAGAGCAGCGGAGCATGTTTAAAATTGTGGATGCTTTTATCAGGGAACATGCCGAAACAGAGGTGAACCTGGACTTTGAAGGCTCAAACATCCCGTCGGTGGCCCGTTTTTTTGCCGGTTTTGGGGCCCGGCCCGAGATTTACCAGGGTGTAAACTTTGACCGCCTTCCTGTTTTCCTGAATAAGTTACGCAAACATGATTGACCGTAACAGAAGAATCATATCAACCATTGCACCCCTGGCAAGCATGGAAAGGATGGTGAGGTTCTCCCGGCAGACTGTGGTATTTCCTTTTTACCATACGGTATCCGACAGGCCGCTAGCACATATAAGCCATCTCTATCCCTTGCGCACTCAAGGTGAATTTGAGCAGGACCTTGAGGAGATGCTAAGGTGGTTTGAACCCATTAGTCTGGGTGACTTTATGGGGGGAAAGAAACTGATTGAGGGAAAGCGCTACATGGTGCTTACATTCGATGACGGGCTGGCCGGGTGCCATAAGGTCATTGCCCCCCTGCTATTAAAAAAAGGGATACCGGCAGCGTTTTTTCTAAATAACCACTTTATAGACAACAGGGGGCTCTTCTACAGGTATAAAGCCAGTCTGCTGATTGAACGCATCAGGTCAGATACCACGGCGCTGAAGAAGGTGACTGATTCCCTTTCAATCCCGGAAAAGAGGGTGGAGGAATCGATTCACCTGATAGGTGAGGATCAGATCACTTTGTTGGATTTTCTGCTGAAGGAGGCAGAGGTTGATGTGGCATTGTATATGAAAGATTATCCGGTCTATTTAAGTTCAAAGCAGGTAATGGAGCTGGTGCAATGGGGATTTGAGATTGGAGGACACTCCCCGGATCATGCCGATTTCTCAAAGTTAAAACCAAAGGAAATCATCTCCCAGGTAAACTCCAGCATTGGGGATCTCCAGCATAGATTCCAGGTCCCCACCCGTTATTTCTCTTTTCCATTTACCAGCTGGGGAGTTTCTGAAGAGGTCATCGACCAGCTTCTGGAGAAGGGAACTGCCAGGGTGTTGATGGGGACAGCTGGTTTAAAGAAACAGGAAAAACCTGGTTTTATTCAGAGAATTCCCATGGAGGAGTTTCACGGGCCGGCCGGGAAGGCCCTTCAAACAGAATACCTCTATTATCTTCTCAAAGGAGTGGTGGGACGTAACAGCCTTCGAACCTGATCACCCGGTAAATACCACATCCCCATCCCCATCCTGGATCTTCATGTTTTTGGGTACCTGACCAGTCATCGATCGATGTGCAAAAATCAGTTGAGGCATGGGGCGTATGGTGAGAAACCAGTTTTTGTGAGTCATCAACTGTTCCACCAACTGAGTATTCCGCATGGTTGTATGGGCACAATTCCCGGCAATCATCTGATGGGTCAGGGTTCGGGCCATGTGTGGATAGATCTGATCGCTCTCACAGAACACATAGGGGGCGGACATGGACCGGTTATGGATCAATAGCCAGAGCAATCCAATGCTCTGATCAGGCAGGGTGAATTTAAACAACATGTTCTCGAATCGATTGGCCTGGTAGGAAAAATGGTAATTAGGCAGAGCTCCTTTATCTTCTGTGAGCCAGGGTTGATTGAGCACCCATTTAAACACTTCGGGCGTTCTGCGAAAAAGAGATTGATCCTGTGCTTGAACGATTAAATCCTCCAGATCATGGTCCAGAGTTGACACCCTTTCCACTCTGCAACCCTGGTCATCTACAGGTTTGAATTTGAGGAGTCTGCGCTCACGAAACAGATTTACAGTTTTATCCCCAATGCGAAGCAGGTCCCTGGCTCTAAGTCTGTCCCCCAGTAAATCTTCGGCAGCAGCACGCAGGTAGAATCTTCTCCCATCAAGTTTCGCCAGCAGGGGAAACTGACCGGTCCGGTCATACACCGCTTTTGAGGCAGGGGCATAGTTGGTGTACATAAGACGGCCTTCCCATGAAGCTTCAGCATGTTGAAGGAGTTTGGTGGATAAACCCTGGCGCCTGAATTCAGGATCTACCCAGTTTCCGCTGAGCCAGGCAAATCGCCAGGAATTCCCCTGCCGGTCATAAAAGAGATCAGGCAAAAGGGTTCTGTAAGCAATCAGTTTTTCATTCAGCCAGAGTTCAAAAAGTACAGGATCTGTCTCTTCTGCCCTTGGATTCCTCAGGTATGAGTTGAGTCGTAACGGACTCAGCGGAGTGACCGGATTGGAATGAGTGCTTTGAATATGTGATTCCAGTTCTTCCAGGGTATATACTCGGATATCCATGGAGCCCCTGTTATTCATTCTTTATCAACCTGTCGATATCAGTTTCACTGAGGTTGGCTCCCTGCAGCTTCTCCTTTTCGCATTTGAGTGTTCGGGACGGAAATCTTTTCAATAGGTTGTAATTATGAGTGGCCATCATTACTGCACGTCCATTCTGGGAGATCTCCACCAGGATATTCATGATTTCATAAGAGGTGGCCGGATCCAGGTTGCCGGTGGGCTCATCGGCTAAAATAATCTCCGGATCATTGAGCAGGGCTCTGGCAATGACTACCCGTTGCTGCTCACCTCCCGAAAGTTGGTGGGGCATTTTGTATCCTTTGTATCCCAGGTCCACCTTCTCCAGGACCTCAGCAATGCGGTCTTTGATTTCACCTTTATTCTTCCAGCCTGTGGCCTTCAATGCAAATTCCAGATTACTGTCTACGGTGCGATCGATGAGTAGTTTAAAATCCTGGAAAACAATTCCCAGCTTCCTTCTGAGTAAGGGAACCTCTTTTCGCTTGATGGATTCAAGTTGAAAATCAGCTATCCGGCCTGTTCCTTCCATTAAGGGCAACTCTGCATTCAGAGTCTTGATCAGACTGGTTTTTCCGCTTCCAACCCTACCTATCACAAAAACAAATTCACCCTTATCAACGGATAGATTAACATCCTTAAGCACCAGGTGATCATCTATTCCGATCACGGCATTTTCCAGGGTAATGATATTGTCGAGCGCCATAGATACTTTATATATGCAGCTAAATTAAGAATTATTACCATACTAAAAGTTAACAAAAGCCTGTTAATTAAAAAGGAGTATCATCAAGAGAGCCGCTTGTTATATTCGTAATTTTATCAGGTTAATCCCATGCATATGATCCAATCGAAAAAGAGACTGGTATCCATCATATTCCTTTTAGCCTCTATTCTTGCTTACAGTCAGAAAACTGCAGTCTATAAATATGGAGACACTGAGTACCTGAAAGGGCTTCAGTTGTACGAAAAAGAGAAGTATGGTGCAGCCAAAGAGTCGTTCAATAAGTACCTGGAGGGTACCGAAGACACGCGATCCGAAATCCGCTCTGAAGCCTCTTTTTACCGGGCTATGTCGGCGGTAGAGCTGAGAAACGATGATTCGGAGTTCCTGGTCTATACCTTTATTTCTGAATATCCTGAAAGCTCCTATGTGAATGAAGCGGTATTCAGGCTGGCAAAATATTTCTACGACAAGAACAGCTGGGCCAGGAGTGTCTCCTGGTTTAACCGGGTGGATCGTCACGAACTGAATCCTACCCAATTGTCGGAGTACTATTTCAAAAAGGGGTACAGTTACTACGAGCGCAATGACTATGAAGAGGCCAGGGCGAATCTATATGAGATTCAGGAGGTGGAATCACTTTACAATGCACCAGCCATCTACTACTATTCTCACATTCAATATGTGCAGGGGAACTATGAAACAGCCCTCATGGGATTTCGCAAAATAGACTCTGATCCTCTCTTTTCAGAGATCGCCCCTTACTACATTTCACAGATCCTCTATATGCAGAGAAAGTACGATGAGGTAATCACCTATGCCCATGAAATGCTCGATTCTGTATCTGAAAAGAGACTGGGGGAAATTTCAAAGATAGTGGGTGAATCTTACTTTATGCTGGGTATGTACGCGGATGCCATCCCCTATCTTGAAACCTATAAATCCAACAGCACAGCATACACCATTCATGATCGTTACCAGCTGGCATTTGCCTACTACAACCATGAAGAGTATGAAAATGCCAGGGCGTTGTTTGAACAGATCAGTTACAGGGATACAGAGATTGCTCAGAGTGCCCATTACCACCTGGCCGATTGCTACCTGAAGCTGGGAGATATGAATAAGGCGCGGATTGCATTCTCACAGGCTGCCAAAATGGAATTTGATCCCAGAATACAGCAGGATGCGCTCTTCAATTATGCCAAGGTTACTTTTGAACTCTCATTCAGTCCGTTTAATGAAGCCATCAGGGCTTTTGAAGATTACATTAGATCCTACCCCGCTGCCGACAATACAGACGAAGCATACAACTATCTGGTGAATGCCTACCTGGGAACCCGCAACTATAGCATGGCCCTGGCTTCTATCCAGAAAATAAAACGAAAAGATGCCAGGCTTGAACGGGCTCTTCAGAAAGTGGCTTTTTACCGGGGACTTGAACTTTATAAAAACCTGAGGTTCAATGAAGCTGTTGATGCTTTGGAACTTTCCCAGGAGTATGCCAATTACGATCCGGTAATTGCCTCCAGGACCTATTTCTGGCTTGGAGAAGCAGCCTATCGGTCGGGCGATCCTAAGACAGCGCGTAGCTACTACAACGAATTCCTGAAAGATGCAAGTTCCATATATCAAGAGGAATATGCCATGTGCCACTATAGTATGGGGTATATCTACTTCGATGAAGCCGATTACCCCAATGCAATAAGCTGGTTCAAAAGGTATGTGAATCTGGAGCAGAACCAGGAAGCTTATACCCTGTCTGATGCCTATAACAGAGTGGGGGATTGTTATTTTGTCAGTGCAGAGTATACCAATGCCATTAATTATTATGATCGTTCCATTGCTTTGGGAATGACCGATACGGATTATGCCCTGTTTCAGAAGGGATTTACCCTTGGATTACTGGACCGGACGCCACAGAAGGTGGAGGTTCTGAACAAACTGCTTGCTGAGCAGCCTACTTCCAACTTCAACGACGATGCACTCTTCGAGATTGGGAGGAGTCATGTGGTCCTGGGTGACCTTCCCAAGGCCGTGGATTTTTATGAGCGCCTTGTAGATGAGCACCCCAATTCGAGCTACACCAATAAATCACTCAACCAGCTGGGATTGATCTATTACAACCAGGCAAACTACGACCGGGCACTAACTTATTATGAGCAGGTGGCCACCAACTATCCGGGAACCTCCGAAGCTGACAATGCATTAACCAGTATCAAAAATATCTATGTAAGAAAAGACAATGTGGATGGATACCTGGGTTTTGTGACCGGTCTGGGGCAGGATATTACTCTCAGGGAGCAGGATTCACTGGCATATACAGCCGCTGAACTGGTTTACACCAGGGGTGATTGCGAAGAGACCATCCGTGATTTCAAAGACTACCTGGATGCATTTCCCAATGGAAGATTTCTGCTGAATGCCCATTTTTATAAAGCAGATTGTCAGTTGAAGCTGCAACAGAATCAGGAAGCGCTCGAATCTCTGGACTACATCATAGGGCAATCCCGGAATATGTTTACTGAACCGGCTCTGGAAGCAGCATCCAAGATTAATTTCAGGGAGAAGGATTACCACAGAGCCTTAGATAACTACAGGGCTTTACTGGATCTGGCTGAAAAGAAAACCAACATCACAGAGGCGCATATCGGACTGATGCGTTGCTATGCCAACCTGGGCGAATCCACCAATACCATCGAGGCTGCACGACAGGTTCTACAACTGGATAAGCTACAGGAGGAGATTATCAGAGAGGCCAACTTCAATGTGGCCAGATCCTTTTATGATCTGAATGAGCCCGATTTTGCATACGACTATTTCCTCAAAGTCTCACACGAAGTCAACAGTAAGGAGGGTGCCGAGTCTAAATACAGGATCATTGAGATTCTTTTTGACCGGGATAAGATGGAGGCTGCGGAAGAGGAGGTGTTTAGTTTCATTGAGATGAATACGCCACACCAGTACTGGATGGGAATGGCTTTTCTGACTCTGTCAGATATTTACATGGCCATGGGGGATGAATTTTCGGCCATCAATGCGCTGCAGGCTCTGATTGATTCTTATACCATTCCCGATGACGGAATCATTGCCAATGCAAAGCAAAGGAAAGCGGTGCTTACAGAGCAGGCAGAGAGTGATATTGCACCAGAACCCGAGGAGGCTCAATAAATGTCTAAGAAATTAAGGAATATGAAAGATATCAAAATAGCTGCACGGATCCTGTTATCACTTTTGGTGGCACTCTTGTGGATGAATTCCGCGGAGGCCCAGCAGGAAGAGGTGAGGGTGGTAAAACCTTATACGCCTACTCTTTCATCTGCCCAAAAGATTCAGTTACTGCCCAACCTGAAGGGGGAGATTGACTATACACCGCCCACATTTACCTATGAACTCTATCAGAAGAGGTATGACAGCCAGTTTGGAGTGGAACCGATTCGGGCAGCGAGAATGGTAAAAATGCCCCTTAAAAGACTTTATAAGAGTCAGTTAACAATGGGCTACGGAAACTATGTGACTCCACTTGTAGAGCTAAATATCAGTCAGCTCAGATCGCGTAAAGGCACATTTGGATTGAACATCAGGCATCACTCCATGAATGGCAAGGTGAAGCTTGAGAATGATCTGAAAGCTCCGGCCGGGTTCAATGAGAATAAGGCCGAGGTTTACGGAAGCAGGTTTTTAAAAAAGGGAGTGTTTGACTACTCCGCAGGGGCCAGCTACAACTCTTATGTTCATTATGGAGTTGATCCTGAGTTGGATATTGTTCTTGAACGTAAAGACGCATCTCATCCCTATTTTACCGCCGAAGGTGCATTGGGATTGCACTCCATACACGCCGATTCATTCCATTTTAACTACAATGCGGATCTTGATTATTACTATTTCACCCATCAGTTTGAAGAGGCGGAGCACGGGGCCAGAGCTGCTTTCGATTTTAATAAGAAATTAAGGGTTATAGATATTGCAGCTGAGGCTGGAGGTGCGTACTATGGCCACTATCCTGAATGGGATACGGTATTTGGTAACCATACCATGTTCTGGCTCAATCCGCTGGTGGCAAAAAATGCGGATGAATGGAAACTGACAGGCGGTTTTAATACCTATGGCGAGGTGGTTGACGGAGTATTTACCATTCATTTCTATCCGGTGGCTACCTTCGAGTTCAATGTGGTCAAAGAGGTGCTCGTTCCCTATTTTGGGGTGGATGGATTTCTTGAATCAAACAATGCCCGGAGTATTGTTGAGGAGAACCCCTATGTGGTTCCGGTGCTCTCTGTTAAGCCCACCAATCACAAACTGATCGGGTATGCCGGAATAAAAGGCCGGATTTCAGATAGAGTGGCTTATAATGTGAGGGGATCCTATTCGATAGTCGACAACGCCTACTTCTACGTGAATGACATCAGCAATCCGCTCATGAACCAGTTCACTGTGGTTTATGATGATGTCACCCTGACCAACCTCTATGGGGAATTAACTGTACGGCCTTCAGAGGCGTGGAAGGTCTATTTAAAAGGTAACTACTACAGTTATGTTACCCAGGTCAACCAAGACCGTCCCTGGAACAAGCCCAAATTCGATCTCTCCTTACAGGCGCGCTATAACATGGGGAATAAAATTCTTGCGGAGGCGGGGGTATTCGCCATCGGCTCCAGGTATTATGAGAATTTTGATCCAACCAGTGAAGAGAAGCTGCCCCTGACCATAGATTTAAATCTGGGTTTGGAGTACCGATACAGCACCCTACTCTCATTCTGGGCCCGTTTTAATAACATAGCTGCACAGAAATACTTCCTCTATCACAACTATCCCTCATTCAGGTTCAGGTTAATGCTGGGATTAACGTATGCGTTGTAAAGGTTAGTAAGTTAGTAGGTTAGTAAGTTAGTGTTCTTTGAGGCGTTTGATGTAGGTGTTGATTCTGAAGGAGAGAATGCCTAATTCTTCCTGTAGCTTAGACTCTTTTTCAGTTCCTAATAATCCCCTTCTATGGGATATCTGTAGCCAATTAATTGTCTCACAGAGTGATCCTCGTGCATAATAGGCAAAGCGTTTACGATCTGCATAGCTATATCTCCCGTAGGCCTCGCTAAGATTTGCTGATATGGAGTCTGCTGCTCTAACCAACTGCCTGCCAATGGTATCTTTATTAAAATAATTCCATAGAATTACCTCTTCCCAAACAGAATTCCCAATTTGGTTGGCCTGATCAATTATTTTAAACTTCTGTAAGTCCAAAGTTTTATACCTTTAATGTGTCGAACTTCGAAATATCGCATTAACCCAATAACCCAATAACCCAATAACCCAATAACCCAATAACCCAATAACCCAATAACCCAATAACCCAATAACCCAATAACCCAATAACCCATTAACCCATTAACCCATTAACCCAATAACCCATTAACCCAATAACCCATTAACCCATTAACCCATTTTATGTACCTGACTAAGTTCTCTTTTCGCGAAAATGCCGGCCAGAAGATTGAGTGGCTGATAGATAAGGTGAGCCTTTCAAAGATCAACCTGATTGTAGGGAAGAACTCCAGTGGAAAAACCCGAACTCTTAATGCCATGTCGGACCTGGTGAGCATGCTCAGGGGAAAGGGTACCAGTGCGACTGGTCCGGTCTCTTATGAATTGCTGTTCACGAATAACAACAGTGTGATGAAGTACGAGCTGGCCTACGATCCAGAGACGATTCATATGGAACGTCTGATGGTTGAGGATGAGCTGGTTCTTGAACGGACCGATGCGGGAAAAGGAAGAATAAAGTATGAATCCACTCCCGGATCCATTTTTCTGGAGTTTGAAATACCCCACGACCAGCTGGCCTGTTTTGCAAAGCGCGACAGATTGCAGCATCCGTTTATCGAAGTTATACACAAATGGGCCATGGGTCTGCGGAGGTTCGATTTCAGTGGGGATCTGGGCAAGTCCAGGTATGCCTTGAAGTCGGCTTTTGAAGCAAAAGAGGTGGATTGGACCATCACCAATAATACCCTGGTGCCGGTCGTGACCGTGGCCCTTGACCTGTACCCTCAGTTCCATGACCAGGTAATAGCCGATATGCAAAGGATAGGTTATGATCTGGAAGACTTTGGGATCATACATTTCACAGAACGTTTCGGTAGTACAGGACACGATCGATTTGCGGTCTACACCACAGAAACCGGGCTTGAAAAGCAGGTAACCCAGCGGGATATGTCGCAGGGTATGTTCAGAGCCTTTTCAGTACTGGCTCAACTCAACTACTACATCTACTGTAGCCATACAGGAATGGTCATTATCGATGATATAGGGGAGGGGCTCGATTTTTCCAGGGCGAAACAATTGGTTCAGCTATTGATCTCAAAAGCAGAAGAGTCAGGTATACAGTTGATTATGTCCACTAATGATTCGTTTATTATGAATGCTGTGGATATTCAGAACTGGGCTGTGCTTATGCGGGAAGGAAATAAGATCAGTCTTTTCAATTACGAGAATTCCAGAGAGATTTTCGAAGAGTTCAAATTCACCGGGCTCAACAATTTTGATTTTTATGCCAGTGAGTTTTTCAGATCAGGTTTAAGTCAAGATGAGCTATCGGAGGGGTCCGGAGAATGAAAAAACTTGCCATTTTTGTAGAGGGTCTCACTGAACAGATCCTGGTCAGGAAGATGTTGCAGGCTGTGCTGGACCGAAACAGGGTGGCCATTCAAACGGTGAAAATCACAGGAGGGCACAATGTAAGAATGTCCTTTACTGTGATGAGAGCAGCACATGTGGATAACCTTACTGAGTATTATGTACTGGTCTACGACTGTGGAGGAGAGACCAATGTGAAGAGCTACCTGATGGCCCGACAAGATAAACTTATTTCCAATGGTTATTCTATGATACTGGGTCTCAGGGACGTTTATCCCAATTTTGAAAGAGCAGAAGTACCCAAATTATTACGGGGATTGAATCACAAGCTTCCACAGAAAAGAGCATTTACACGGATCTTCCTGGCGGTTATGGAGACTGAGGCCTGGTTTCTGGGGGAGTACCGGCACCTTAAGAAGGTTTCCAAGAAGCTTACTCCGGCATTTATCGAGCATCAACTGGGATTTAATCCGCAAACAGAAAATATGGAGGAACGGGAGCATCCCTCAGAGGATATGAAGGCCATCTACCGTCTGGTGGGGCACGACTATACCAAGAAGAGGGATAGGCTCAGTGCGGTGGTTAACAAGCTCGATTTCCATCATTTCACCCATGGTCTGGCAGAGAGTATGAGCAGTCTGGGAGAATTTATTGAGGGTCTTGAAATATTCTTTAAGGAGGAGTTGTAGTAAATCATGAAGAATATGCACTCTCCTGGGCTTTGAGGGAGCTTTCAAAACGGGACCGGGAGTCTGTGATTGACTTCATGAAAAGATATGAGAGTCAACTGGCTAAAAGGGTGGTCAGAGAGGTAAGCCATAAGCTGGATTTCGGCACAAAAAACTAACCCTGTTTTCCATAGGGATTCTGTTAATAACTTCACTGGTATTCAGGAGGTTTAGAGGATGGTTAAACCGATTTTTTTTGCTATTTTTACCAGAACCATTAAGGAGGGTAGAGTTGAATTGTAAGCAACTGTCAGTAAGTTATTTAGAAATCTCAATTCAAAGAATAAAATTAGAAGGGGGGATAACCTTTAACAGGTTTTTCGAGGGGAACAGATTCACAAAAAAAAAGCAGCAATTTTCATGACTGGATTAGTCCGTCATTTGTTATGTTTTTTGAAAAAAAATGTAGAATAGAATTTAAAGCAAACAGATAATGAGTGAAGAGTTAAAAAAGGATTCCGGTAATTCTGGAATGAAACAGGAATATTCTGCAGAAAATATTCAAGTTCTGGAAGGATTGGAAGCAGTGCGCAAACGTCCGGCAATGTTTATTGGGGATGTCAGCGAAAAGGGATTGCATCACCTGGTTTATGAAGTAGTTGATAATTCCATTGATGAGGCACTGGTCGGATACTGTGATAATATCGATGTAACCATTAATGAGGATAACTCCATCACCGTGGTGGACGATGGTCGTGGGATTCCTATCGATATTCATGAGAAGGAAGGACGCTCGGCCCTTGAGGTGGTAATGACTGTGCTGCACGCTGGTGGTAAATTTGATAAGGACTCATACAAGGTATCAGGTGGATTGCATGGGGTGGGTGTTTCCTGCGTAAATGCACTTTCTGAAGATCTGAGTGCTGAAGTACACAGGGATGGAAAGGTCTATGTTCAGAATTACAAAAAGGGCATTCCGGTAAAACCGGTTGAGGAAGTGGGTGTGACAGATAAGACTGGCACCATCATTACGTTCAAGCCTGACGATACCATATTCAATGTACTTGAGTTTAAGTATGAGATTCTGGCTTCCCGGCTTCGGGAACTGGCTTTCCTGAATAAAGGAATTCGCCTGAATATCAAGGACCTTCGGGAAATGGAGGAGAATGGCAATGGCAATGGCAATGGCAATGGCAATGGGGAAACTAATGGAAATGGATATCGACATGATAATTTCTATTCTGAAGAGGGATTGAAGGAATTTGTTGCGTTTCTGGATGGAACCCGGGAGAAGCTTATTGAGGATTCTGTACATATTGTAACTGAGAAGAATGGCGTTCCCGTGGAAATTGCACTTCAGTACAATACCTCCTTTTCAGAAAATGTGCACACCTATGTAAACAATATCAATACCATTGAAGGAGGAACCCATCTATCGGGATTCAGGCGTGGTCTTACCCGAACTCTTAAGAATTATGCCGATAAATCGGGAATGCTGGCCAAATTGAAATTTGATATCAGTGGAGACGACTTCAGAGAAGGCCTTACAGCCATTATCTCTGTGAAGGTGCAGGAGCCCCAGTTTGAAGGACAGACCAAAACCAAATTGGGTAACTCGGACATCATGGGGGTGGTCGACCAGGCGATCAGCTCAGAACTGGCAAATTACCTTGAGGAGCATCCCAAAGATGCCAAACAGATTGTCTCCAAAGTGATCCTGGCTGCCACTGCAAGGCATGCTGCCAGAAAGGCCAGGGAGCTTGTTCAGCGTAAAAATGTTCTTTCAGGAGCGGGTTTACCTGGTAAGCTTGCAGATTGCTCAGAAAAGGATCCTTCATTAACTGAGATTTACCTGGTGGAGGGCGATTCTGCAGGCGGAACCGCCAAGCAGGGCAGGGACAGGGCATTTCAGGCTATTATGCCCTTAAGGGGTAAAATTCTGAATGTGGAGAAGGCCATGGTTCACAAAATCTATGAAAATGAAGAGATCAAGAACATTTTCACAGCTCTGGGGGTGAAGATGGGGACCGAGGAAGACAGCATGGCGCTGGACCTCTCCAAACTTCGTTACCACAAGGTCATCATTATGACGGATGCGGATGTGGACGGATCTCATATTGCCACCCTGATTATGACTTTCTTTTTCAGGTATATGAATGAGTTGATCTCCAATGGATATCTCTATATTGCCACTCCACCCCTTTATCTGGTGAGAAAAGGCAAGAATGAAAGGTATTGCTGGTCGGAAGAAGAGCGTGAAGCTTTTGTTGAGGAAGTTGGAGGAGGTAAAGAAACTGGTATCCATATTCAACGGTACAAGGGTCTGGGTGAGATGAATGCAGAACAGTTGTGGGATACCACCATGAATCCCGAATACCGGACCCTCAGGCAGGTGACCATTGACAGTGCGGCAGAGGCCGACCGCATATTCTCCATGCTCATGGGTGATGAAGTACCGCCACGCAGAGAATTTATTGAGAAGCACGCAAAATATGCCAATATTGACGCATAGAGATATTTTTAATCGGGTTGAAAGAGGGAGTTAAATCCCTCTTTTTTTCGATTTATTTTAGCTGGTGGACTATATATCTAAACCTTATCAGGAACTACAAAGGGAGCTCTGTATTCCCTTGAAAGCATACTGTTGGCCTCTTCATCATTGATAAAACTCATGGAAACGGGATCAAATTCCAGGGTGCGCCCCACCCTGTAGGAAATATTTCCCAGGTGAATGAGTGCACAACTGTAAAATCCCTCCTCAATATCGGCCATGGCAAGGGATTGATCATTGGCCCGGATAGCTTTACAGAAATTCTCAAAATGGTTTCCAATGCCCGAACCTGTTTCTCCTTTTTCACGTTCTTCACCCAAATAGGAGTTCCATCCATTGAGGTGTTTGCTCATATAGCCTTTTGACCCATAGAAGAGGTTCCCAATGTTATTTCTTGAATTGGTTTTGTAAGTATTGGTTCCTTCATTGATTCCACTTAATCCACCTTCGGTATTGGTGATCCAGTGTCGGACCTCAAATTGCAGGATCTTCTTTTTATCTCCACCTCCCTGAGGATTGTCAAATTCGAATACGGTCATTTGATCGTTAGGGGTCTGCTGATCGTCATCAAACATGAAATGCCCGCCCATGGAACTAATGCGCCTGGGCAGTTTTACATTCAGTCCCCACCGGGCAATGTCCATTTCATGTACACCCTGGTTACCCATATCTCCATTCCCATAGTCCCAATTCCAGTGCCAGTTGTAGTGGAAACGGTTGGGGTTGAAGGGCTGTTTGGGAGCCGGTCCCAACCAGAGGTCGTAGTCTACACCCTCTGGTACAGGCGTATCGGCTTTTTTACCAATGGTATTGCGCCACTTGTAACAGAGCCCTTTGGCCATATATACTTCACCCAATCCACCTGAATTCAGATAGTCGGCCATGGACAGGGCACATGGATTGCTTCGTTGTTCTGCTCCATCCTGTACAATCACCTTATATTTTCTGGCTGCTTCCACCAGCTTTTGACCCTCATATATATTATGGCAGCAGGGCTTTTCTACACTTACATGCTTTCCGGCCTGAATGGCCCATATGGCAGCAAGTGCATGCCAGTGGTTGGGTGTTACAATCGATACCGCATCAATATCTTTATCTTCAAAGAGCTTACGCATATCCCTATAAAGTTTTGGCTCTTTAAGCCCCTTATCGGTGAAGTGCTCCTTAACAATTCCGGGGAAGAGGTTTTCGTCGATGTCACAAAGGGCGGTTACCCTGACATTCTCCAGTGCCTGGTAAGCCCTGATGTGGGACTGCCCCATTCCCCTGATGCCAATTACCGCCACATTGATCTGATCACCGGCCCCTTTCCAGCTATTCCCCCAGAGCAGGGGAGAGGAGGTGGCTATGGCTCCTGTAGCCGAATACTTGACAAAGGTTCTGCGCTTCATAGGTCTGTAGTTTTAATCTTAATATTTCTGAAATGTACTTCACCGGGATGATCCTGTAATAGAATATGACCTCTTTCAAGACGACCGAACTCAGGAAATTCTTTGAACTTGCTCTTAGCAACCCGGGTGGCAAAATCATCGGAAAAGCGATCGAATTCCAGAATTTTTTTACCGTTTAGCCAGTGTTCCACTGTGCCGCTTTTTGAAACAATACTGCTGCTGTTCCATTCACCCAGGGGAGCAGATTCCTTCGAATCGTCTGCTTTATAAAGCTCATAACATGCACCCAGTGTATGGTAGTCATTGGGCTGCATTTTTCCTTCCAGCATCCAGGGGTGGTTGTCATCATCAAGAAGCTGATATTCGGGTCCGGGGCCATAGGTGGCATAGGAATCATTCTCACCCGGGACAAAATACTTGACTCCGCTATTACCACCTACAGTTAAGATCTTCCATTCAAAGTGAAGTTCGAAATTGCCATAAGTATTTCGTGTGATCAGGTTACCCGCTCTAACAGAATCTCCTTCTTGTCTGGCATTTACAATCAATTCATTTCCTTCAACTGACCACCCTGCCCTGGGAAATAAATCGTTTTGGTCACTGCGCCACTGGCTCACATCTCCATCGGAAAATAAGATTATCCAACCCGAAGGATCGGAGTCATTGTTGTTTTCTACAGACCGGGTCCTCTCCCCGGATCTGTTCTGGCATCCAATAGCAGCTATTGTCATGATGAGAATCAGGATGCTGTATTTTACAGCTGTAAGCTTTTCCATATTGGTGCGGATGATTTTAGAATTCACTCATGTATGAGCTTCTAAATTACCGTAAAAATTTCATAACCTGCTTTCTGGCTTTAATCCGTTCACATAAAAATACCTGATCCTGCAGACGTGGCCCTCACTTCTTTCATCTTTGGAGCTGGAAACTTTCATCTCCAACAAATGGTTCTCATTGGCCAGATCTCCTGCAAGTGTATAGTACCAGGGAAGGTGTATCTGCTTACTCCAAACTGTAAATAAATTTAATCGCTGCCAATCTCCCTTGTCAATCCGATAGTCGATTATACCTGCATCGGGACCAGCAGCAACAGCAAGACCCACCGCCTTTCCTTCAAAAGTCAGCTTCAGGGAGCTGCCTGGTGTACTGCCAATCAACATGGGTACATCCACATAATTTGGGCGCACCCGTTTGTCATCTCCGGGATTCCAGAGGGAATCCACCTGCCATCCACGTGAATATCTGGCTGAGGAGATATCCAGCAGGTGCCCGTTTTCATAACAGTTGACATCTATAGGATTGGGCAAGGGATGAGGTGTCAATTGATCTCCTGGGGCCACAGGACCATCGAAAGCATTATTCAGGAATTGGATCATTGAATGGGCATAGACTCCCTGTCCAAATGGGGAGGGGTGCAGATCTTTGAAATCATCTTCCCAGTTAAATTCCCCATGGTCTATCCTGTCAGTTACCTCTTTGGCCAGGTTGATGGTAGGAATCTGATAGTGTTCGGCTACCAGGTTGTGATTAGTTATTACTTCAGGCTCTCTTCCTGACCTGTATGTCTCCATTTTATCAGGGTCCACAAAATGCATTATCACCATATCAGCAGAGGGATTTGACCTCCATAGTTGTCTTGCAATACCTTCCATGGCCCTGATCTGCTCGGTGACTGTACGGCCATTGGATGCATCGTTTACTGCTGCCTCTTCGAATAAAAGATCGATGGTTCCCCGAGCCAGAACATCCCTTTCCAATCGAAAGGCAGCAGGAGTTGTTCCCATGGATGGAATCCCTGCAGGGATAAATTCAAACTCGGTATCAGGAAAACGATGAACCAGGTACTTGCAAATGCTGTCACGCCACCCTGTGCCATAGGTGATAGATCCACCCAGGAAGGCCACGCGCCCTTTCCCTGACTGTTCAAATATTGTCTGACAATGATGCAGGTCTCCCCGCATTTGATGGTACAGGGATGCATCAAGTCTGCTGTCAATTTCAGAATGATATTCGGGGGACTGGGCGTACAGTGCAGTAATTGAGGCGATTAGCAGGAGGGTTATTGCGAATCTCAGTTTCATTCCCCGGTTTTATAATCTTTATGGACGGTCTCAAACATTCGGATGATATTCTCCACAGGAACATCCCCCAGGATGTTATGTACCTGCTGGAACACGAAGCCCTCATAAGGTTTCCAGATATCCAGTTGCGATTTAACATGTGCTTCCACTTCATCGGGACTTTTACGGTTCAGGACTTCCTGAGTGTTGCAGCCGCCTCCCCAAAAGCAGAACCTGCCCCTGTATTTGCCTTTGATAGAAGCCGGATCCATGGTATGAGCATTGATCTGGACGGGATTCACCATATCCAGTCCGGCATCAATAAGATCTTCCATAAAAGGCTCGATCCCGCCACAGCTGTGAAGTTGTATTTTTAAATGAGGAGCCAGCTCTTTAACTCTGGTCCACATGATCTTATGAAATGGCTTATAAAAAGTGCGGTACATTTCAGGATCGATCATAGGTCCCTGATTTGTGCCCAAATCATCACCAAACAGGATAATATCAATGTGATCACCAACGGCTGCCAGAAACCGTTCTAGATTTGACAGGTATATCTCCGTAAGCTTCTGGGAGAGCTCCATGACCTTCTCCGGAAAAGCAGCCAGGTAGAATAAATAGTTTTCGGCACTATAAAGGAATTGAGGTGTCTCAAAGAGGTTTCCGCCAAAAAGTCCGATGATTGCTCTATCGGTGGAGGCCCTTAATGCCTTAGCCCCATCTTCACACAATTTAAATTCCTTTTCATTGGCCAGATCAAAATGTGCGCCTGGTGATGGAGCTGCACTCCACATATTCAGAGGCAGGATCTGTTCCAGATCGGAGAAATCATCATTTTCAATGCCCCTTTCAGACAGAGGATAGTAGAGCTGCTCAAAATAGAGACATCCCTTTTTTTGCACTGCAGAGCGGTTTCCTTCTCTGTCCAGCAAGAACCAGTCATCACCCTCTTTAAAGGTCTCAACATACCAGGGTATTTTACATGGAGTACCATCTGGCAATTCCCACACTTTCCAGTCGTCCGGCTCAAGCAAATAGGCTCGCCCCAGTTCAATAACATCACTCCCCAAGGCATCCAGAACAGAAGGCTCTATTATGGCCAGTTGCTGTATAAAGTCATACACATAGATATCTCCTGTATCTATTCCAAGAGCTTTTTTTAGTTTAGCATAAGTGATGGCTGAAATGCCTGAGGAACGGTGCCCTCCAAAGTCAATGGGTACCCTGTCTGGTTTCTGGTAGTTGATGGCCGAAAGTACTCTCTCTCTAGAATTCATGTTTTATTCCTTAGTGTATTTCTCAAATTGTTCTGCAATATCTGCCTCCAGGTGGCTGCCGCTGTGAACCAGTACCCTGTATCTCAGGGTGATTTGATCTCCATTTTTGAACTCGGTGGTGTTTCCGTTTTCAGGCCAGTACATGGGCGTGGGGGAGAAGAATCCATAATCTCGTGTAAACCAGGGGGAGGGATACCACGGATTTGAAGGATGTTGCATGATGGCTATCCCCTCAGTTTTTCCCATTCGTTTGCCATGGCAATCCATCCATGGAGAACGCTGCCCGAATGTGTTTTTCTCTCCAGTTTTGCCTTCTGCGTTTACCATGCTGCCTCCATTGATTACAGCCAGATCCGGATCCATCCTGACGCTGAACAGCGAGTGGTTGGTTTTATCAATGCTTACATCCATGAGCATCTCCATAGTGATCACAAAATCTATCTGGTAGATATCTGGTGAGGGATTTGTTACTGTGATAATCCGTACATCCTTTATGGGGGCCATGGCCCCGGGGCGTTTCCAGATGTTCTCGTTCTCAATGACGACCTTCTCCTTACCTGATTCAAGTATATCGGCTCTCAGGGGAGCAATCTGTCCGCGTTCCACTCCCTCCTGCCAGAAATTTCCTCCATTTACCCTGTCGCATCCAAAGAAGAGGGAGCTATGATGGGGGTAATTGGCATTCCTCATGGAAGTAACACTGGCATTTGAAGGACCGTTTACGGGGAAGAAATAAGGGTACTTTTCCTGGGGCGACAGGATATAACTTGTGAACAGGTTATCATTAATGCGAATTTCGATTAAATCTCCCTTTTTTTCTGCGGTGACTTTTGTCTGTGCTGATGCATTCCATGTCAGAAAGATGAAGACCAGAACCATTGAAAATAACAGGTGCGTTTTCATATTGTTTAATAGTTTATGGGAGTGCAATTTAAGGAAGTCAGTTTAATCAGGGCAACTTTTTTTGATGTTTTAAAAACCAGTCAAACAGCCCCGATTCATTGTATGCTCTTTCAAATGAATAATGATCTACGCCCTCATAAATTGTGAATTTCACTTCACCTCCTGCTGCTTTCATGGCATCCACCATGATTTGTGAGCTTTCAATTGGCACGATCTTGTCCTCATCACCATGAAAGACCCAGGTGGGCGGTTGTGTGTAAAAGTTAAGCATACTTGGTGTGCCTCCTCCGCAAATAGGTGCAACAGCAGCAAAGTATTCAGGATGAACCTGGGAAAAAGCAAAAGTGCCATACCCCCCCATGCTTAAACCCGTCAGATATATACGGGTCGTGTCAATGTTATACACGCTTATGGCTTCATCAAGCACTCCTTTCAGAGGAGATAGCATGGATGTCCACCATTCGTTTGTCGGACATTGGGGAGAGATAACAATAAATGGCAGGCCCTTTTCCTGGGCGATCCTGGGTGGCCCCCAGGCTGTTAACACATCCAGACTATCCCCCCGCTCACCCGCACCGTGCAGAAACAGAATGGTTGGGAAACCACCCTCTTTCCCGGGATCGTAATTTTCTGGCAGGTACAATAAGTAGTCCAGTCCTGCTTCAGCTTTGAAGCTCTGATGGGTTTGTGTGCCTGGCTCGAATACCGGATCACTGTTCAATTGAGGTTGGCATGAATAGAGAAAAACTGACAGGATGAGGGTGAAAGTGAGAGATTTCATTTACTTGATTATTAATTGATATGAATTATCCTTCCAGATCTGACTTAAGGCATTCGCGGCAGGTTTTGGATTGCCTTCATAATCCAGAATAGAGGTATTCACCATACAGGGAAAACTATCATGCCCCATCCAGATAAGAAAACCACCACAGCCAGGAAATCGATCCTTGAAGCTTTTTACAGCGATGCTGAGACCCTCCATTTGACGATTCTGGCTCCAGGTAACATATTCTTCAAGAGAGTTGCTAACCTGTCCATTGTTGTCGGCCAGGTATTCGTCCCAGTCGACCCACCAATTCACATTTCGCCATATCGGATTTTCAAGACTGGCCGGTAAAGGATTGTAATCCCCACGATATTTATTAATCATCTCTACCGACATTGCACCGGGAACTCCCGCTTCTGAAATGAACAGCGCATCATTCTCGTTCCAAAAATCTCTAACGGCATTCATGGTTTTATCGCTTTCTGTTAAGGGAAGTTTCCAGGGGCCATGTGTATCCCAGTTATTTCCGCTGCCAAAGTTTTCTCTTCCGGCATAAATATTTGGTCCGGAAGGACTGCCATTTACAAATTTTCGCGTGGGATCAAGATTATTCACGATCTCTTTCATGGCACCGATCATGATATGCTTATCGGTGATAGGGGAGGTGTTCTCTCTGTTATACAGCTCGTTCCCTCCACACCAGAGCAACAGGCTTGCATGGTGTTGGAGGCGATATACATAATGCTTTACAATTTGAGTTATCCCATAAACTTCTTCCACGCCTTCGGGTGGATAGTTATCGATACCTGAAGAGCTTAGGGGGAAATCCTGCCAGATAAGAATTCCCAATTCATCACAGATATCGTACAACCACGCTTTCTCGGAGAATCCCCCGCCCCAAACCCGGATTGTATTAACTCCAAGTTCTTTGTAAGTGGTTAAGCGCTTTCTATAATCTTCTTCTTTTAAATCAGCAAAATTGGGGCGAATGGGCGTCCAGTTTATGCCTTGAAGGAATATGGGCTGATTGTTGACGCTGCATATCCAGGGATCCGCATCCGGAGATGCTCCTTCACAGGGAAGCCATTCAATGTTCCTGAACCCAATGTTACGGGTAAGATCCTGAACCTGCTCTCCTTTTTTGTCCAACAATGTCAATTGTAAGGTATACAAGGTCTGTTCGCCACTCCCATTTGGCCACCATCGGGTGATATGTAAATCGTTCCAGACTTTTTGTTGAATCAAATCCTTCGCGGCGACTTCCTCTTCAAATATGCGTTTACCGGCTTCGTCAGTAAGTGATATTCTCACACGCCCCTTATGTGCGCTCTTATTCAAATTTGCTTTAATCCTTAACTCTCCTCTGTCCTTTTTCTTCCCTGCGTCAGTAATGATCTGAATGTTGTTTATTTCGGCTTGACTCTCTTCAGGACTGCTGATCCAGACCTTATCCCAGATTCCAATTTGAACAATTCGGGGAATCCAATCCCAGCCATAATAAAAACGGGGTTTCCAATCCTTTATTCTGGAAGTATATCCAATCTGAGCCAGGTTCTCGGGTGGACATTCAAATACAAAAACAATGGTATTGTTATTCGCTTTTAAATAAGGTTTTATATCGAAAGTGTATGGAATGAAAGCATTGTTAAAGCGGCCCGCCTCCTCCCCGTTTATTTTTACAATTCCTTGATGATCAAGACCATCACAGTGCAAAATCATCTTCTCCTTATCGTTGGAGATCCAGCTATCCGGAATTTTGGCAGTAATCAGCCAATGCCGGTTTTCTATCCACTCGGAAGAACTGTTATTCAATCCAATATTCCAGTTATTTATGATTCCGGCATTTAACAAGGCTTTTCTTACCGAGCCCGGGACATCAATGGGTATGTGGCTATATTCTGCCCAATTCCCTGTAAAATTCTCAAAACTGAAATTCATTCTCCAGGCATCGGGCCTGTAGCCCCACAGTTCCCATTCCAATGTGGAAGCATCGAAAGTTTTTATTGATAAGTTTTCCGGTATTTTTTGACCATAGCCATTTATTGATCCAAGCTGTAAAATTGCAATCAATATTACAAGCAGTATCGTGTTGAAACTCTTTGATATACTCATAGATCTATAATTTTAATATGGATTAGAGTTTTACTCATTCGATCCAGGATAATAATCTAATGATGAAGGGGGTAAGTCTTCCTTGTTACTTCCCCATTGCTTATTGGGATGGCTCCCCATAATTAATTTTAAGGAGCCTCCCTTGATAAGGTCCTTATGCGTAAACCAGGCTTTGTTCATCGGCTTGCCATTCAGAAATGCTTCCTGAATATATTTATTTGTCTCAGAGCTATTTTCTGCGATTAATGTAAACGCCTTTCCATTTGGAAGATCGATACTAACCTTTTCAAAAACAGGACTACCAATTGTGTACACTGGAATTCCGGGTGTCACCTGAAAGAATCCCATCATGGAGAATACAATAAAAGATGACATTCCGCCACCATCCTCATCTCCTGGGATCCCAAAAAGATTATCCGTAAAGAATGTTTCCAGAAGCATACGAATACGTTTTTGCGTTTTCCAGGGAGCCCCTAGATAGTTATAAAGATAGGGGATATGGAAGCTGGGCTCATTGCCCATGACAAATTGCCCTACCAGACCGGATGCATCAGGTTGGGTGTACCAGAATCTGAATTTTGTGGTTCCCAACTCTTCCCGGAAAAGCTGATCAAGTTTTTCTTCAGCCTTTAGGGGTCCGCCCATTAGTTCAAATAAGCCATGCAGATCACTCTTCATGGCCCAGTTGTAGGTAAAAGCATTGTTTTCTGTAAAATAGATTCTGTCGGCAAGGCTCGGATTATAGGGTTCGATCCACGCTCCCTCTTTATCCTTTGGCCATACAAAGCCTTTTTCTACACGAAAGACATTTTTATAGTTTTCAGCCCTGCTCAGGAAAAGCTTATGGTCCTTTTCATAATTGAGTTCATTTGCCAGCTGGGCAATACACCAGTCAGAATAACTATTGTCAATGGTTACAGATACGGATTGTCTTCTTTCCCATGGCAAGCTCACTTTTTCTACTGTCTCCACCTCTCCTGGTCTTAAGCCTGGCATGTAACCATGTTCATTGTAGAAATCATCCAATACCGTTTTTGGTCCGTTTGCCCATGGAATCAGGGTTGCATCCAGGGAATTCTTTTTAAGTCCGGCATAGGCAGTTTCTAAATCAAAATCCCTGAGGCCTTTAAACCAAGCATCAGCCATCCACGATGCTGAAAAGTTTCCGGTCATCGCCGGCCAATCACCAAAAACCAGGGCAAAAGAGGGCATATACCCACCTTGCTCATACATTTTGATGTATGATTTGATTCTTTCAGTGGCCATTTCCGGATTAAGGATCATATGCAAGGGCTCAAGGGCGATGTAATTATCCCATATCCAGTTATCTACAAAAAACGGCTCGTCTGATTCATGAATTTGGTGGTCATATGCGCTGTAATAACTCCCATATTCGTTTATGTCAACCATGCGCTCATAAGACCGGTACAATGCGGTATAAAACACACTTTTCTGGGCAGTGCTTCCACCCTCCACATTGATTTGAGAAAATGCTTCTTCCCAGACATCCCTGGCATTGTTTTTCACAGATTCAAAATCCCATCCCGGAATCTCATTGCTCAGATTTTGTTTGGCCTGATCAACGCTTATATAAGACACTCCATAGCGAAAAGAAAGCATTTGAGCTTTATTGCCAATGGCAATAAGCAACTTCTTTTTGTCAGCGGAATTCTGGTATTTAATTTCCGCAATGTCGGCATCGATTTCCGCATAGAAATACGCTGTCACACCTGCAAAAACCTCTGTTCCGGCAATTGCTCTCCTTCCCAAAGTATCGATCTCACCCACATCATTGAAAAGTCCCATTCTGAGATAATGTTCTTCATTATCAATAAATTGAAATCTAAAATATCCACTTCTGGCTTGCGGTGAAAATTCCAGTGAGGTCCCTGAATTTTCAAATGTTGTCTTGTAATAATATGGACTCTGAACCTCGGGTCCATACACATAACGCTTACTCCATATTTCAGAATTAACGGTACCACTCACCGGCATCAGGGCAAAAACGGAATACAATCTGTGTGAAGTGTTGGTCAGCTGAAAATTACCTATCTGGTCATCCAGGTGATCCTTTCGCATAGGAAATACCCGCACCATACTGTTAGGCAGGTGTACCGTTGGACGTGTCGGTTCCAGAATAACCCCAATGCCTCCAATGCTTGGATCTACAAAATCCAGGTTGGAATCATTTTTCTGTGAACATGATAAAATAGTGCCCAATAATAAAAGCAGTAACCAGTTATTAGTCATCTCCCCGAATTTTTCGATATAAATATAGGGAATTATTTTACAGCTTGTAATTACAAGAAACTACCTTATTCGTACTATAAACGCACAGAAAATGAGCGACATGTAACAAATGGAATTGATTTGAAGTACTTAAAAATTGTCATCTTTACACATGTATAGACAAGTCGGATAAGAAAACGGATTTGAGACCGGCTCCTAATTCGCTTCTTTTCATCCTATTGATTTTAATTTTTATTTGAGCTATTAATTCAATCCGGCCTCACTGATGATCCTGGGTACAATGGCTTCCCAGCCCACCGACATCAGGTGCATGCCATTGATGCCGGTCTTTGATTTGATTTTTTCAATGATCTCCAGAGCGATCTCCACACCTAGTTCCTCATAGTCATCTGCACTGGAATCTTCAAACCGATCCAGGATGGTTTTCGGGACTGTTACCCCGGGAATGTTGTGGTGGAGGTACTGGGCCATTCGGTTACTCCTGATGGGAGTGACACCGGCAAGGATATATACCTTGTCCAGGATGTTGCGTTTATCAAGTGCTTCAAGCCACAGATCCAGTCCATCGGGATCGAAGATGAGGTTGGTTTGAAAGAACTGGGCACCTGCATTGATTTTTTTCTCTTCCCGCAGGGCCTGGAATTTTGGTTCAGAAGCAAAAGGTGAAGCTGCTGACCCCAGGAATAATTTAGGTGGTGATTTCATTTTTCTTCCATCCAGGTAGATCCCCTCATCCCTCATTCTTCGCAAGATCCAGAGCATCTGTATGGCATCAAAGTCCAGAATGTTGGTGTTGCTGGTAGGCGTTGGGCCAATTCTTGCATTATCCCCTGTAATGCATAACACATTATGCACACCCATTACATTTGCTCCAACGATATCTGATTGCAGACCGCTGCGTGTTTTGTCTCTGGCTGCTATCTGAAGAACCGGATCTGCCCCCAGTTCTGCAGCCACCTTGCTGCATGCCATGCTTGACATGCGTGGACTGGCTGATGCGCTGTCGGTAAAATTCACTGCAGCCACCAGCTCCTTAACCATATCAATATCCCTTTTCAGTTTGCCGGTGGCAGTACTCAGAGGGGGAGCCACTTCAGTGGTAATGACGAATTTCCCACTACTTAACTGCTTTTCCAGTTCTGAAAAAGGTTCTTCGTAGGCAGGTGCATGATAAGCTGAGTCTCCCTTCCACCAATCGGGTTGACGAACCGGCTTAAATACTGCTTCCCATGAGTGAGCTTTCTTCTCCTTATTGCCTGAAAATCTGTCTTTCATGAATTTGCCAGTGCCATATTTCTTTATAGACCGTACCACATCACCCCAGGTTTCCGTACCCACTTTATCCCAATCCAGTGGAGGCAATACCTCAAGTAGCATCTCTTCCCTGCCCATTTTAAAGGCCCTTTCATAGATCTTGTACCAGATGCAGGGACGGGTTTCATCCACATAACATTTCTCGGCGGTTGAACCTCCGCACGGACCGTTCCTCATTCCTTTGGGACACTCCATGGGACAGATAAAGGCAGTCTCCTGAAGCAGACAGTTTCCACACATGCGGCATCCAAACAGGGGACCCTTGATCCAACGTTCAGTCTTCCTCAATACCCGTTTACCAAATGGCTCTTTCTTAAATGGGAAAAAGGGCGGTTGCCATCTTCTTCCTGGAGTAAATAACGACATTGTTATATTTTTTTCTAAAAAAATTTGGTAGTGGGTTAATAGGTTAGTAAGTTATTCCCACATTCTACTTTCTACTTTCCACTTTCCACTTTCCACTTTCCACTTTCTACTTTCCACTTTCATCCGCTTGCTGGCTTTGATAGTGTTCCACAAATCTCATGGCAAAATCATCTTTTGCTCGAATTAAATCGGCAGCCCTTACCATGGTGGTAATCTTATTGGGGTTGGCAATTGGACAGGTCAATCCATTCCAGATGGAGAGTACCATATGGGCCATATTTAAGTAGTCACGGTTGGGAAGTCCGAAAGAGATATTGCTGGCCCCCTGGGTGATGTTCAGTCCAAGACGGTCGTGAACCAGCTTGATGGTTTCCAGGGTAACCAGGCAGGCATTAGGATCGGCACTTACTGCCATGGCTAGTGGATCAATCACCACATCTTCCTCTTTAATACCCAATTTGACGGCCCGTTCCAATATTTTTTCTGCGATTTTAAATCTCTTCTCCGGATCATGGGTAATTCCATCGTCGTCCATGACAAGCCCGATTACTGCAGCATCATACTCTTTTGCCAGGGGCAATATGGCTTCAAGCGACTTCTCTTCTCCATTCACCGAGTTGATCAGGCACCTGCCATCAATCACTTTAAGTGCAGCCTCAATGGCTTTTGGATTGGGTGAATCGATACAAAGAGGCACATCCAGAGCTTCCTGAATGGCTTTTACCGTTTCCGGAAGCAGGGCGGCATCATCTACTCCTGGGTAACCCACATTCACATCCAGGATATCTGCACCCGCATTTATCTGACTTTTACCCAGTTGAATGGCAAATTCAAAATCGTGATTGGAGAGGGTTTCCACCAGCTTCTTTCTGCGGGTGGGATTGATGCTTTCTCCAATAATCAGAACCGGACCATCGGTATCGATGACCACTTCCCGGGACTTACTTCTAAGAATAGTTTGCATATTATATAGGTTAATGGGTTAATAAGTTAGTGGGTTAATGAGTTAATGGTTACATGAGTCCGGTGATGTTTCCATCGTTGTCTATGCTGATGTTTTCAGAGGCCGGATGGGCAGGCAGACCCGGCATGCGCATGATGGATCCTGTGATGGGGATTAGAAATCCTGCTCCCGATGCAATTTCAATTTCCCTGACGGTGATTATAAAATCTTTGGGTCGCCCCAAAAGGGCCGGGTTGTCTGAAAGAGATTTTTGAGTTTTTGCAATACAGATGGGCATCTGGTCGAGTCCCAACTCTGAGATCTTTTTCAGGTCTTTTTTGGCCTTAGCTGAATAGTCCACATGTTCGGCGCCATAAATTTTGGTAGCCAGGGTTTCAATTTTCTTTTTCACACTCCAGCTCCAGTCATACATGGGATCGAATACCGGTGGATTGCTTTCTGCCACCTCGATGACTTTCTGTGCCAGCTCAATGGCACCATCGCCTCCTTTGGCCCATAGATCTGCAACGGCGCATCTTACGCCCAGTTCTTCAGCCTTT
>Ga0164313_10000503_pt1 | contig 31644 bp, 27 predicted proteins | sample GuaBasSedimGuay4_FD_113735 | JGI IMG/M metagenome (GOLD analysis project Ga0164313, IMG submission 113735) | Subseafloor sediment microbial communities from Guaymas Basin, Gulf of California, Mexico - Guay4, Core 4569-4, 0-3 cm | ecosystem: Environmental > Aquatic > Marine > Hydrothermal vents... | reverse complement strand
GCCAACTGTTTTCATGATGATCTGGGCATCCAGGTCAGGGAGCTTTTGCCAGTAGGTCGTGGAAAAAGTCTGTGTACTAAAACTGCGTTTACAGGTTTTACATGTAAACCGCTGGATACGGTGTGGGGGGGCGAACCTTCGGTAGTAGCCGATCTTCTTGTAGGGCCACGGTTCGCCGGAGTTGTTGTGGTGCCTGCAGTTAGGGTTGGGGCAGAAGGGAGGGGTCCATGATTTGGTGGTGTTTTTTGAAGTAGCCATGTCCGGCAAACCGCAAGAGGTAGGCCGGACACAATCTCGAAGGCACAACTCTTTTGATAAAACCGCCGGGGCGAACCCCGGCGGTTTTGGATTCCAGTCCCCTTCCAGGGCCTGGAACTTTCATTAAGCCACCTACTTCTTCTTTTTCTTGGCTACCTTCTTCTTGGTCGCCTTCCTCTTGGTGGCCTTCTTCTTGGTGGCCTTTTTCTTGGTCACCTTTTTCTTGGTCGCCTTCTTCTTGGTGGCCTTTTTCTTGGTCACCTTTTTCTTGGCGGCCTTTTTCTTGGTCGCCTTCTTCTTGGTCACCTTCTTCTTGGTGGCCTTTTTCTTGGTCACCTTTTTCTTGGCGGCCTTTTTCTTGGTCGCCTTCTTTTTGGTGGTCTTTTTCTTGGTCACCTTCTTCTTGGTGGCCTTTTTCTTGGTCACCTTTTTCTTGGTGGCCTTTTTCTTGGTCACCTTTTTCTTGGTGGCCTTCTTCTTCGTCGCCTTCTTCTTGGTCGCCTTCTTCTTGGTGGCCTTTTTCTTGGTCACCTTTTTCTTGGCAGCCTTTTTCTTCTTGGCCTTCTTTTTGGTCGCGCCAGCGGCCATCAAGGCTTCTCTCTCCTCCATACCGGACCTCACTTGTTGAGAGTTCCTGCGTCCACCCGGACCCCGCACCCAGTGGGTTCCGAGCAAGACCTCCTGTCTCGGATGTTGCTATCATCTCCGACTGGCGTCAGGCTGCCAGCTGAAGTAGAGCCATTATTTCGACCCAGCTAAAAATGTGTCAACATAAAAAAAGGAAACTGTCCAAAGACAGTTTCCCAATGTGTGGTGCCCGGGGCGGGATTCGAACCCGCACGGTTTGTGGCCACTACCCCCTCAAGATAGCGTGTCTACCAATTCCACCACCCGGGCACACTCCGAGCTTCTCGAAATCCTAGTTGCCCCCGTCTTCGTCGGTGGTGCCTTCACCGGTCTGCCCGCCGCTCTGACCAGCTGGCGTTTCTGCCGGATCCTGCGCGGGAGCCTGACCGGGATCCTGCAGGGGGTCCACCTGCATCGGCACGTTGATGTCACCCTCGCGGGCGGCATCGCCCACGGCGCTCCTGCTGCCGATAATGTCACCACCACTGGTGTCGATCATGAAAAGCAGAAAGCTGGAGATGAAAAACGCGACAGCCAAATAGATGGTCATCTTATGCAGCAGCGAAGTCATTCCCCGGGACCCGAGCAACTGCTGGGGAGCTCCACCGGCTCCGCCGAACGCGCCGGCCAGACCGCCGCCTTTACTGGACTGCAACAGAACCACCAGACTCAGCGTGATGCAGATCAAGATGTGAATGACAATCAACAAAGTATACAGCATGCCCATTCGCTCCCGGGGCTGTCGTAGATCACACAAGTGCCGACGGTCCGGCGCAGGCCGGACCGGCAAGGGACGGGAAAATTAACACCCGTCTTTCAGGTTGTCAAACCGATGGGCCCAAAAGCCGGGAAGTTATTGTTATTCCCGGATTAACCTCAGGCGTCGGTCAGGGCGGTGATCCCGGGCAGCTCTCGCCCAGCCATGAATTCCAGGGAGGCTCCGCCCCCCGTCGAGACGTGGCTGACCCGTCCGGAAAGGCCCATTTGGTTGAGCGCCGCCACGCTGTCCCCTCCGCCGACGATGCTGCACCCGCCGTCATCCGTGGCTTGGGCGATGGCCTCGGCAACCGCCCGGGTCCCGTGGGCAAAGGACGGCAATTCGAATACACCCATCGGACCGTTCCAGAATACCGACCGCGCCGGGGACAGGATTTCCCGGTACATGGCCATGGTCCTGGGACCGATATCCAGGCCCATCCAGTCCGTGGGAATGTCCGTAACCAGACAAACCTTTTTCTGGGCCTTGTCGTCGAATGCACTCGCCACCATGCAGTCTTCAGGCAGGACCAGACGGGTCGAACTGGTTCGCGATCTGTCCAGGATTTCGGAAGCCACATCGAGGCTGCCCTCGTCAAGCAGACTGTTCCCGATGTTTAATCCGTGGACCTTGAGAAAGGTGAAAATCATCCCTCCACCGAGCAGCAGGGTGTCCACCTTGTCCAGGAGGTTGAGGATGACATCAACCTTGCCGGCCACCTTGGCTCCACCCAGAACGGCCACGAAAGGACGCGCCGGATCGGTGACAAGAGAACCGAGAAATTCCAATTCCTTTTCCATCAGAAAACCCGCTCGGCAGGCTTCGAATTCCCGAGTGACACCAACAGTGGATGAATGTGCGCGGTGGGCGGTGCCGAAGGCATCGTTGACATAGGTGTCGCCGAGCTCCGCGAGACCGACGGAAAATCCCGGGTCGTTACCCGTTTCACCCGGATTGAAGCGGAGGTTTTCCAGCAGGAGAATTTCCCCCGGCGCCAATTCGCCGGCCTGCTTGACCGCATCGGGACCGACCGTATCGAGAGCGAATTTTACCGGTGCGTCGACGAGCTGAGCCAAACGGTCCACCACCGGACGAAGGGAAAGGGCGGGATCGATCTTCCCCTTGGGCCGCCCCAAATGACTCATGAGGATGACACTTCCTCCACCGTCGATGATGTGCCGGACCGAAGGCAGGGCGGCCTGGATCCGCGTGTCGTCCGTTATGTCACGGTTGTTATCCAGCGGAACGTTGAAATCAACGCGCATCAGCACCTTGAGGCCGGCGGGATCCAAATCGGCGAGATTCATTTTTTTCGTCATTTTTTTCCACCTGTTAGGGCCCGGTGGGGCCGGATCGGTACATCCCGTAGGCTTGGTATTTCCAATACTAGAAACCCCCCTCCCAGGTGTCAACATGGTGGCCGGATTTTTTTGTCTCCGCCGCCAATCCCAGGGCCAGAACCCACCTGACATCCCAGCCCGCGGCTTTTAACCGGTCCGCCGCCGCGACCACCGTCCAGCCGCTGGTGACAAGGTCGTCAACCAGCCCGACCCTTGTCGCCCCTGCCGGCAAGCCCTTCCTGGGGGTATTCGGCGGGTGGGCCCTGAATGACGCTGCCAGGTTTCGCCTGCGCTCCAGGGTCGATGTGATCTTGGCCTGCTGGCCCGTATTGCGATGCCTGACCAAAACATCGGTTAACACGTGGATGTCCGAATCCCCAGCCAGGATTCGCGCGAGAATCTCAGCCTGGTTGAAGCCCCGAACACGGCGGCGGCGGGAGTGCAGGGATACCGGAACCAGCGCATCCACCCCTCCCCACAGATCCCGGGCCTTGGCCAGCGGTTTCCGCAGCATACTCGCCAGCGGCCACGCCAATCCGCGAATGCCATGGTACTTGAATTGGCCCACGAGTTTTACCAGGTCCGGGTTCGTCGATGCAGCGGCCGCGACCTGAAGACCGTCGGCAGGACCCGCCCCCACTCTGCCGGTAACACATCCGGCGTCCAGGTTGGAGAAACATTTCAGGCATAGATGGGTGCCATCCCAGAAGCGGATCCCTGCGACCCGATGGGCGCGCGGGAACCAGCCATCTTTCATATGTTCCGCTCCGCAGAGGGAGCATCTTTCGGGGTAGACCAGGTCGAGCAATGATTCCAGGATAAATGCTGACGGATTCATGTTACCACCAGGGGGGAGGAACCAGGGGAGGATCAAAACGAGGCAGGGAGGATCAGCCCGTTGCCAGGGCGTCGCGCATCACCGACCAGGGCACCGGGGGCCCGAACCACCAGGCGAAAGCCAGGCCACCCTGCATCAACAGGACCGGTAAACCGTCGAGAAAGGAAAACCCGAGGGGTGGATTCCCCGATGGAAGTTGATCTCCGTAACGAAGGTCCATCAACAGGGCAGCCTCCCGGCCCGCGGCAACGGGCAGGAAAGGCATGACATCCACACCGGCGGCCAGGCAACAGATCCAGAGGGTGGAGGAGTCGGGCACGGAACCATCGGCGTCATTCAGGGGTCCGACCGTTACCGACCCGGCCAATCCCCTTCGTTTGAGCCATTGACCGATTCTCTGGCGGCCGGCCGCCGAACGATTGCGGATTTCCACATGTGGTACTTCCCATTGCACCACGGCCTCGACAGCGGCCCGGGCCGACCCTCCGGCACCAAGCACGATCGCCTTGGCCGGCAGCCCCTCCCCCTGCCAGGCCTCGGCCAATACCGTGCTGATCCCCCCGCTGTCCGTATTGTGCCCCAGCCACTTTCCATCCTCGATGCGGACGGTGTTGACCGCCCCGATGTCCCGGGCCTGGTCGGTACGTCCGTCACACAGTGCAGCGACAGCCTCCTTGAGTGGCGCGGTGACATTGAAACCGGCCAACAGAGTCGAGGCCTCCCCCTCTTTCAACTGACGCAGCATGCCCGCCTCCATGCGTATGGCAAGATACTCGGCGTCAATTTCCCGTTCCCTGAGGGCGGCGTTATGCATGTTCGGGGAAAGGGAATGGGCGACCGGGTCGCCCAGGACCCCGTAAAAGGGTCGCTGGGGTACCCAGGGTTCACCATTGTGCCGCCAGCCCTCCGCACCGAGTTCCAGGACGTCAAGCACCGGAGCCCTCCTGATTCCGAGCCTTGCGAGCGAAAACGACCATGATCGCCAATCCTCCCAGCATCATGCCCACACTGATCCACTGGTTGTTGTTCCAGCCCAGCATCATGATCTGATCGGGTTCGTAATACCGGGAAAAATCGACGACGAACCGGGAAATACCATACAGGAGAAGGAACCGGCCGAAGGTTGCGCCACGGTAGTTTGAAACCCGTTCGAGCAGAAGAAGCGAGGCAAACACGATGAAAGCACCGGCGGAGGCAAAAAGCTGGGAAGGCAGGACCGCAACGTGTCCGTAGTGCAATGAGGCCGGCGCATCCACCGGAAAAGTGATTCCGCAGGCGCAGTCGGTCGGGCTGCCGTAACAACATCCCGCCAGGAAACAACCGATGCGTGTGATCACGATGCCGAGAATGACACCCGGGGAAAAGATATCGGCCACAACCAGGAAAGGGATGTTCCGCCTGCGCGTCATGACATACACCGTCAGCGTGGCCAGCCCGATGCCACCGTAGAGGGTCAATCCCCCGTCCCAGAGAAAAAAGGCGCGGTACCAGGGATCAAAACTCCCCAGGTGGGTCAGTACGAACATCAACCGGACACCGATCAGGCTTGAAACGAACACCCCGAAAACCAGGTCGAGGATGACCTCCGAGGACAGGTTGTACTTTCGGCCCCGCACAACGCTCAACCAGTAACCCAGGGCGAAACTGATGGCCATCATCAGCCCGTAGGATTTAATCAGGCCGAATATTTCAGGATACATGAAAATCTCTTTCCCGGACCCGACTCGTTAATCTTCCAGCAGAATACGGCCGGGTCAATTTTCGAAGGTACGCGAACTTACGTTCAGCAACAAACCCAACAGCAGCGAACTGATCAGCAGATTCGATCCGCCGTAGCTGATAAGCGGCAGGGGAAGACCCGTCACCGGCAACAGGCCGGTGGTGATGGCCACGTTGACAACTACGTGAAAAGTAAAGTAGGTAACAACCCCGACCGCTACAAAGCGGCCGAAGGGCCTGCGCGCGTTACCCGCATGGTCAATACCGCGCAGGAGAATGACAAGGAAAAGCCCCAACAGCACCAAAGCGCCCAAGAATCCCAGTTCCTCTCCCACGACCGAAAAGATGAAATCCGTGTGCCGCTCGGGTAAAAACGCCAGGCCCTTCTGAGTTCCCTTTAAATAGTGGGTACCAAAGAGACCGCCGGAACCGATCGCCACCTTGGACTGGATCGCCTGGTAACCGCTGCCGTAGGCATCCCGGCTGGGATCGAAAAAAGTCAGGATCCTTTCTTGCTGGTAGCCCATGAGTTTATCCCAGAAAAAGGGAATACCGATCCCGAAGCCCACATTCACCACAAGCAGCACGACCTTGGAAAAGATACTCAGGCGCACGAAATACAACACCACAAGGATCATCAGGATGTAAAGCCCCCAAGGCAAGGCGTCCTTGGCCACGGACTCGGAATAGAACATGATCACCGCACTGAAGGCGACACTGCCCGCGCCGAGAAGCAGAATGCCGGGAAAACCGTACCAGAAAACCATGCCCACCCACACGGCCACGAAGACGAGGCTGGTGCCAAGATCCGGTTCGCGCAGGACAAGGGCCATGGGGACGACCATGATCAGGAAGGAGCCCAGGGCCGCCTTAAGCCCGCGTCCCTCCTCCACCGCCCGGCCCAGAATACTGGCCGTAACGATGATGAAGGTGACCTTGGCCAGTTCCGACGGTTGCAGATGGAACGGCCCTATCACCAGCCATCTCCTTGCCCCGCCAATAACGGGGCCGACAAGCAGGATGAGAGCCAACAGAAGTACCGAGAACAGGAACAGGGGCATGGCCACGTTGTCCAGATAGCGCAGAGGCACCCTGGAGGCCAGGAGCAGGGCACCGAAACTGATCATCATCCAGAAGGCCTGCCGATAAAAAACACCCTTGGCCACCACGGGGTCCAACTCCTCATAGGGCCCCTCGATCGGCTCTGTCACGGACCACAGGATGGCCAGGCTTATCAGGCAAAGCAGGATCCAGGAAAGAAGGATCCATCGATCGCCAGGTGGGAAAAGGAACCAGATAATTCTCATCGCCCTGCCCTGCCGTTGGTCGTCACCGGCGCAGGAAGACCGGAAAGGGAATCTTCAATGGCGAAATAGGCCTTTAGCCACCGGCCAGCCACCGGAGCGGCTTCGCTGCTGCCGTGGCCCGCGTTTTCCACGATGATGGCCAGGGCAACCCGGGGATCATCGGCCGGGGCGAAACACATGAACCAGGCGTGATCCTCGCCATGGGGATTTTGGGCCGTACCGGTTTTCCCCGCCACCGATACACTGTCCAATGCCGCCGCCTTGCCCGTTCCTTCGGACACCACAAGTTCCATGGCACGGCGCACCCATGCCAGGTTCACCTCACGGAACGGCAGGGCTTCCGGTGGTTTGCGGGGACGCCGGGGCTCGATCACAAACACCGGGTCCGGCATCCGGCCGGAAGTGGCGAGCCGGCCCGCGAGCATGGCCATCTGGATCGGTGTCACCAGAAGTTCACCCTGTCCGATGGAGTTATTGAGCAGAACACCACGGGTCCACTTCCCCTTGCCGAACCTCTTGTCATACCAGGCTGTATCCGGGATGTTTCCCGCCGCTTCATCGGCAAAAACATCGGTGCAGGTCCGACCCAATCCCAGGGACCGGGCTGCCGCGGCCAACTGGTCGATATCCAGACGGAGCCCCAGTTGGTAATAATAGGTGTCGCAAGACTGCACGATGGCCTGGGTGTGGTCCACCAGACCGTGCCCCCCCCATTTCCAGCATCTAAAATAGCGGTTCCCGAATTGCCATCCACCCAGACACGGTTCGAGAACCGTGGAGGTCCCGATCACCCCGTTGTTAAGTCCGGCCAGCGAGGTAACCGGTTTGTATATGGAGGCGGGAGGATATGTGGCCGCAACGATGCGGTTGAAAAACGGTTTATCGGGATCACTTGACAGGATTTCCCACTGGTCCGCGGTGATGGGCACGGTCATGAGGTTCGGATCGAAGGCGGGATGGCTGTAGGCAGCCAGCACTTCCCCTGTACGGGTATCCAGGGCCACTCCGCAGGCAGTCCGCTGCCCGATGGCCTGGGCCATCTGATACTGATGGGCCAGCGAGAGAGAAAGGACCACGTCCTGCCCGGGAGTCACTTCCTGGAGCCAGACGGGCCTCCTGCCGACCACATCCCCGGAAGCGTTGACTTCCTCCAGCTTGGTTCCGCTACGGCCGCGCAGCATATCTTCCAGCGCTGATTCGATGCCCTGTTTTCCGATCATGTCACCAATTTTGTAGCCCCTATTCCCTCCCGTCGTATCCAGATCAGCGGGAACGACCTCACCCACGTAACCGACAACATGGGCGAACAATTCCCCGAACATGTATCGCCGACGTGGGCGCGAATCCACCCGCACCCCGGGCAATTGCCGGCCTCTTTCCTTGATGGCCGAGATCTGGGGCATCGTGGCATTGGATACAAGCACGAGGAATCCCCTGCCACCGGCGGCCTTCTGCTCCCGGAGTCTTTCCAGGGTTTCTTCCCGTGGAAGGTCGAACCAGTTGATGAGGCGAGTCAGGGTGGAATCAGGCCCGTCGGTTGTCAGGGATTTCAGGGGCACGGTGATGTCCGCGATGTAGGTATTGGCCGCCAGGATTACTCCGTCCCGGTCCAGGATGAGCCCGCGCGGCGCCCTTTTCCGGATCCTGATCTGCCGGTTTTCCAGAGCCTGATCCTTGTAGAACTGGTGCTTCGGCACCATCATCACGAAGATGTTGCCGATGAGGATCAGAAACAGGATGATAACCAGGGAACGGAAAATCCCCTGGCGCAGGATGTGGTCCCGTTCCGGCAAGTCAATCCTCCTGTCTCAGGAGGCCCATGAATTCGGCCAAACGCAGCAGTGGAATCCCCGCCAGGCCGGAATACAAAGCGGCGGGCAAAGTCCGCGTGAACAGGGACAGGAAATGGCCGTCACCGGTGAGGTTGCTCTGGATCATCAGGAAAACCAAATCATGGGCCACCACTGCAATGGCGACCACGGTGGCCTCCACCAAAGGCATCCCGTAGACCAGCCTTCCCCGCAACCTGCCGAGCCCAAAACCCAGTCCCGTTTTGCACAGGGCCTGCAATCCCAGCAGGGTCGGGTTGGAAAGATCCTGGACCAGGCCGAGCAGGAAGCCACCGACACTTCCGGGGCCAGGTCCTGCCGCCAGGGCCAGGATGACCAGGGCGATAATGGTAAAATCCGGGCCCACGCCTCCGATCGCGATAACTGGCTCGACTATGGCGCCGCCTATGAAGGCAATCCCCAGACACAGCAGGATAAGACGCAGGTAATCCCTCATGGCGACTCTCCCTTGTTTATCAAGGGGGACGCGGCCAGCGGCGTGACGACAAATACCGTTTCGTTGAAATCGAAGGAAGCGGAAGGGTCGACGACGATTCGTTTGAAGATCTGGTCGGATGGTGAAGATACTTCCACGATGGTCCCCACCGGAAAGCCCCGCTGGGTCAGGGAGGCCCCGGCCAGGTCCGCGGCTCCCTCCCGTATTTCCGCGATACCCGAGGTGATGACGATATCACCGGGCTGAACGTCTTCGTCACGGCCGACCATCTCCACGATGAACCCGTCGCCTTTGGGCCGCAGAACGCCCAGAAGTCCGGTCCTTTCGATTTCGATCCCCAAGGCGAAATCGGGGGCGGCCAGAAGTTCCACCCAAGCCTCACGGTCATTGATCACCGAGCGCAACCGGCCCAGATAACCCGCACTTGATATCACGGGCTGCCATGGCTGCCAGTTTACGGGGATCAGGCTTTGGATCTTGACCAACGTGGCGAACCGCGCGCGCTGACGGGTGATCACGCGGCAGGGGACAAGATCGCCGTCGTATCCGGGGTCCAGGGCGGGACCGGCCATGCGGCCCGCGTCACGCTGCATACGCTCACCGCTGGCGGCCAGAAGTTCAAGTTCGGCCACCCGCTTCTTGAGCCAGGCGTTATCTTCCCGGATGCTCGCGACGTCCTGCCCGAAATCACGCGCTCGCCAATAGGGGGAGGTAAGCACCAGGCCGAGGCGATCAGCCAGGAGAATCCGTGTATCAGACGGAAGAACCAGCAAAGTGATGGAGAGGGAGACACAGACAGCCAGGGTCAGGTACTCGCCCCGCAGGGAAACGTTGGAGATTTTGCCCATCATTGAATCGGGCCCACTCTTCCTGGCGGCCTGCTAGGGCCGGCCGCCCCGCATGATGACCGGCCGGTAGCGTTCGAAATCATCCAGGATCTTGCCTGTTCCCAACACCACACAGAAGAGAGGGTCGTCCATGAGGTTGATGGGCAGGTCCGTCTGCTCACGCAATAGTTCGGGCAGCCCCTTCAAAAGGGCACCGCCACCTGTGAGAACGATGCCGCGGTCCTTGATGTCCGCGGCCAATTCGGGAGGAGTCTGTTCCAACGATTGCTTCAGGGCGTCGCAGATGGCCTGGATGGGTTCCATCAACGCCTCGCGGATCTCCATCGATGAAATCTTCAGGGTCTTGGGCACACCGGATACCTGGTACAGCCCCTTGACCTCCATCTCGCGTTCCTCATCGAATTTATGGGCCGAGCCGATGGTCTTCTTGATGTTCTCGGCGGTCTGGTCACCGATCAGCAGGTTGTGGTTCTTCTTGATGTAGCTGACGATGGCTTCGTCCAGTTCATCCCCACCGACCCTGATGCTCGTGTCGCAGACAATACCGTTCAGGGCGATGACCGCGATCTCCGTGGTTCCCCCTCCCACGTCGATGATCATGTTGCCGCTGGGTTGGTCCACCGGCAGACCGACACCGATGGCCGCGGCCATGGGCTCGGCCACCAGAAACACTTCCCGGGCGCCGGCATGTTTCGCGCTGTCACGAACAGCCCTCTTCTCGACTTCCGTGATACCGGAAGGCACACAGATCACGATGCGCGGTGCGATGAAGTGGCGCTTTTTCTGGGCCATCTTGATGAACTCGCGCAGCATGTATTCGGTCACTTCGAAGTCGGCAATCACTCCGTCCTTCATGGGCCGAATGGCGGCAATCCTGTCCGGGGTCTTGCCAAGCATGGCCTTGGCCTCGGCGCCGACCGCGTAGACCTTGCCCGTATCCTTGTCCATCGAGACGACCGAAGGCTGGTTAAGGACAATGCCCTTGCCTTTGATGTAGACCAGCGTGTTGGCGGTCCCCAGGTCGATGGCAATATCGTTGGTGAACATCCCCTGGATGCGTTTGAGCATTATTCCGAATCCTTCCGGAAGGGCCGCGCCGAATCATTCACGGGGGGATTCAGGCCAGCCATATTCCCTGATGCTGATGATTTCCTCGTCACCCACCACGAGGTGGTCCAATAGTGCAATACCCAGCAGATCTCCGCAACGGTCAAGCCGGGCCGTCAAGTCAAGGTCGTCACCGCTGGGGCTGGGGTCGCCCGAGGGGTGATTGTGAGCCACGATAACCGCGGCGGCTGACATCGCGACCGCTGGTTTGAAGACCTCCCGGGGATGGACCAGGGAAGCGTTCAATGACCCGATGGATACCGTTTCGGCCGTCACGAGACGATGCCTCGTATCGAGATAAAGCGCAAGGAAGCGCTCCCTGTCAAGACCGCGAAATTCTTCCCTCAGCAACGGGTGGACATCCGAGGGGCTGCGGACGGCAAATCCGGCCCTGCGCGGAGGTCCGCCGGCCCGGAATCCCAGCTCAAATGCGGCCAACAAACGTGTTATCCGCACCTCACCCAGCCCGAATCCATGAGCCAGGGATGCGGGGCGTTCAGCCGCCAGTTCACCCAGGCCCCGGTAGGATTCGAGCAACTTTCCCGCCGCTTCGGAAGCGGAAACACGCCCACCAGGCCCCAAAACACAGGAAATAAGTTCCCGATCGGTCAACCCTTCGGGCCCGAACCTGCCCAGTCGCCATTCCCGGTCCCGCTCCTGGGGTTCGGGGGTTGATTGGACAGCAGGGCCCGGCTGGCCCCCATTTTGGACTATCTTATTGCTTTTGAACATGATTTCCTGTCATTAAGAGTCAAGGCGTCAGTTGATACCGGACCGGCGACCCCGTTTCTGGTCAAATTTATCGTGAAAGGTGCAGGTTTGACCGATCCCAGCCCCAATCCCCTCGGCAATGTCCTGGTCAGGAAATACGGCGGATCCAGCCTTGCGGGCATTGAAAGGATCCGGACGGTCGCCCAGGACATCCGTCGGGCTCGCGATCGTGGGCACCAGGTAGTGGTCGTAGTCAGCGCCATGGGCAAGACGACCGACGATCTGGCCGAGTTGGCCCGCAAGACTAATCCCACCCCTCCGCGCAGGGAGTTGGATATGCTGCTCTCGGTGGGCGAACGCATCACCATGAGCCTTCTGTCGATGGCCCTGGCCGCCGAAGGCTGCCCCGCCATCAGCTTCACCGGCAGCCAGTGCGGTATCATCACGGACAACAGCCATAACGATGCCCGGATACTGGAGGTCAAGGGGGACCGCGTCCGCGAAGCCCTGGCCGACGGGTTTACGGTGGTGGTGGCAGGATTCCAGGGTGTCAGCCGCGAGCGGGAGATCACCACCCTCGGCCGCGGCGGCAGCGACACGACAGCCGTGGCCCTGGCCGCTGCCCTTCAGGCCGTGCGCTGTGAAATTCTCAAGGATGTGGACGGAGTCATGAGCGCTGATCCCCGCCTGGTGCCCGACGCCCACCTCCATGAAAAACTCAGCTGGGACGAAATGCGCCAGATCGCTTCCTCCGGTTGCGGTGTCGTTCATATCAGAGCCGTGGAGTACGCCGCTGTTCACCAGGTCCCCCTGACGGTACGCTCCAGTTTTCACGATGGTCCCGGAACTTCCATCGGCACAACGGAAACCACAGACCCACCCGTCCCCGGGGATGGCACCCGGGTTCTCCCACCCCAGGCCGGCCCCTGCAGGCGTGAAGTCCGTTATCGGCCTCTGGTGATGCACGTGGACCGCGATCTCACCAGGATCAGGATGACCACCGACGATGACCGGTTGGGCCGGCGATGGCGCGACCTTTTGCTGGACCGGATCGATCCTGCCGGCACGATCACCGAGTGGCTCGACAGCGGCGATGGTTTTCGTTGGGAGGTACTGGCGCGTCAATCGGCCCTGAACGGCTTGCGCGAAGCCCTGGAAGCGGCGGCCGAACCGGACAACGGAACAATGATCTGGCAGGATGAACTGACCTGTATCAGCCTTACCGGCGGCAGGCCCGACAGCTGGCTCGAAGTCCAGCGGCACGTTTCGGACCTGCTTCAAGAAATCGAATGTCCCGTGTGGAGGATGCGCGCCGACGGTTCGGCACTCAGGATTCTCGTGACGGGCGACCTGCCCCCGCACCTTCCGGAACAGCTTCACGCGGCTCTTCTGCCAGCCTGAATTCCCTTTCCAGGTATTCCCGCCAGCTTCCTGGCGGCATCTGGTTCCAGGCCCGCTGCAACCACTGGCGGGCCTGTCGGGGATCAGCCAACTTGCCATGGTAAAGGACAATGACCCGGACCAGGGCCCGTTGACCTTCAGGGTGTTCGGGATATGCCTCGTGCAGTTGGCGATAAGCGATCAATGCTCCCGTGTAATCAAGCTGCTTCTCCTTGAAGTAGGCCACCTTGGCCAGGTCAGCGGGCGCCAGCCAGCGACCATCCAGGCCGCGGTCCGCCTCATCGAAAACCTCCAACGCTTCAGGGATCCGGCCCATGGACAGCAGGACCACGAATACCTCCCGGAAACTGTCCAGGGACTCCCGGGCCTGCCCGCACAGCTTCTGGCCCCGCGCCAGTTCGAGTCTCGCGGCCAGGTCACCCGGGGAACGAACCAGGTATTCTGTCCAGACTCCCACCGCCGCGTGGAACTGCCCGTCCCGGAAATAACGTTCGGCGCTTGCACCGAGGGCTTCATTCCGGCCGGCAACCAGTTCACCCATCAGTAGGGCGAGCGCCAACCCCAGGGCAAATCCACCGAAGTGGGCCCCGAAGGAAATACTGGCGCCGGTTTCCGAGGCCAGGAGAGCCTGGACGACTTGCAGAAGGAGCCAGAAACCAACGGCTGCCGCGAGGGGAATCCGGGTCCTGCCCACCCTGTTTTGGCCACCCAACGGAGCCAGCAGCCACCAGGCGACTTCAACCCTGGAGTTGTGAAAACGAACCAGGGAAAAAGCCAGCAGTCCCGCAATTGCGCCCGAAGCCCCCATCACACCGGTCCCCCCCTGGCCGAGCAAGTCCAGTGCCGAGGTCACACCGTGGGCCAGGTTCCCGCCCACACCCATGATCAGGAAATAGACCAGGAACCTCCCATGGCCCAACCGGTCCTCCAGGGGTGGTCCGAAAACATGGAGATATAGGAGGTTACCCAAAAGATGCATCCAACTCCCATGAAGGAAAATTGCGGTAAGCACCGTCAGGGGAGATCCGGCCCCCAGGTAAAAGGCAAGGTCATAAGGTGAGCAGGGACCCCGGTCCGGGAAATAGCGAAGCCAAAGGAAGACAACGACCATGGACGCCATAAGCAAACCCGACAACACGGGAAGTCTTGTCCGGCGGCGGTCCAGCCCCAGGGGATAGAAAAAGAAAAAGTACATCCGTCGGCTCCGCGGCGCCTGCCGGTGGCAGCACCGGTGTCCCGGGTTGTCCGTCTCTTTGGGAATCGTGCTTGTCCGGTATATTTCGACCGAATCGGGGCCAACTTGAACTGGAGAAGGTAATTAGTGTCAGACCGACGGAGTCTGGGCCTTGTCGCTGATGATGCGGCCGTCGTGCAGCCGGATCACGCGCCGGCAGCGGGCGGCGATCTCTTCTTCGTGGGTCACGATGATCACGGTGTGCCCCCTGGCGTTGAGACCGTCGAGGATCAGCATGATCTCCTCGCTGGTGATCGAATCCAGGTTGCCGGTGGGTTCGTCGGCGAGAAGAAGCGAAGGATTGTTGACCAGGGCCCTGGCGATGGCCACACGCTGCCGCTGGCCGCCTGACAGTTCGTTGGGTTTATGGGTCCGGCGGTCAGCCAGGCCCACCGCTTCGATGGCAGAGGTGACCCTTTCGGCCCGCTCCCGGGCCTTGATGCCGGCGTAGATCAGGGGCAGTTCGACGTTCTGGGCCGCGGTGCTGCGTGGCAGAAGGTTGAAGGTCTGGAAGACAAAACCGATTTCCCGGTTGCGGATCTCCGCCAACTGGTCGTCGCTGAGGGTGCTCACCTCGGTGCCGTTCATTTGATAGGTGCCCCGCGTCGGGGTGTCCAGGCAACCCAGCATGTTCATCAGGGTGGATTTTCCCGAACCGCTGGAGCCCATGATGGCCACGTGTTCGCCATGTTCCACCACCAGATCGATACCCTGGACCGCGGGCACGGTCTGGGTGCCGACCTGGTAGATCTTGTGCAGATCCTTGACGGAGATCAGGGGACCTTCGGCCGATTGGTTCATGTCTATTGCTCACCGGCCCAGGCATTGGTCCGACCCACGGCCCGGTACATCCGCGTCTGTGAGATCAGAAAATCACACATGGCCTCCACTTCCGTGGCCCTGGAGTTGGCCAGGTTGGTCTGAGCGAGGATGATATCCAACGTCGTACCCGCCCCCACGCGGAACCTCTCGCTGGCCAATCTCAGTTCCTCCTCGGACTGGATGATGGTCTCCTGACTGACGTGAGCCCTTTCCTTGGCCTCAATCAGGGTGTTGTGCAGTTGGCGGACCTCAACCTGGACGTTGAGCTTGGCCTGTTGCAGCGTGTATTCCGAAATCCTGGCGTTGGCCTTGGCCTGGGAACGGCCGGTCCAGGTCTGCAGTTTGTCGAAGACGTTCCAGGACGCCGACCAGCCGAATGTGGTGCTGGCGGACTTGGAGGAGCCGAACCTGAAGGGTGAATCGTTTTCGTAGCGGTTGTGGCTGGCAAAGAGGTCCAAGCTCGGCCAGGCGTTGCTGGTGGCAGTGGTCACGTCCTTGTTGCGGGCTTCCACATCGTATTCGGAACTGGCGAGATCCAGGCGATTGCTCAAAGCTTCCCCGTAGAGTGCATGGACGTCGGGTACGTTGTAATCCGTGTTGAGGATGCTCACATCAATGCTGAATTCCGCAGCCAGGGGCCGGTTCATGACAAAGGCCAGGTTAACAAAAGCCATATTGACCGTGTTGTCGGCCACGACGACATCCAGATTGGTGTTCTCCAACTGGACCCGCTGCTGCAGGACATCGCTCTTGGCGGCGCTGCCCAGGCGGAAATACGTTTCGGTTCGGTCCAGTTCGAGCTGGGTCTGGGCCCGGGTTTCAAGGGCCACCTCCAGCAGTTTCTGGTACCGAAGGAGGTTGAAATAGGCGGCTGTCACATCTTCGACCAACCGTTCCTGAGTGTAACCCAGGTCGGCCTCGGCGGCCTTCAACATGTTCTTGGCACTGCTGAGACGGCTGAATTTTGCAAAACCCTGGAAGACATTCAAACGGATCTGTCCATTGAGGCCCTTGTAGGACGTGGTGATGGTTTCATCGGCGAAGGTTCCGTTGGGAACTGAGGTCGGAAACCCCAAGACCGAACCGTCCTCGAGGCGAATCGGAACAAAGGCCGGCGAAGACTGCTCGACATCAAAATCCGTCCTCTCGGACTTGTTGTAATCGTAGCCCAGGCTGATCGTGGGCAGGAACTGGCCCCAGGCGCCGGTCACGTCGTTGGAGGCGATGTGCCTGCGTTCGTCCGACACCATCAGGGTGGGGCTGTCATCCAGAGCCAACCGGATACAGTCGCGGAGCGAAAGAACCGGAAGCTCATCAGGCGGCAAAGTGGTCTCCTGGGCCCGGGCGGGCAGCGATGCCATGGCCAGAACCGACAGGGTGATCAGGAAAACCATCCACAGGACGGAAAAGGACGAATTGCGAAGTATGGCCGCTCGGACAGGATACATTGTGCTACTCCCGGAATAAACCAGCGGCCCCATCCGCCCACCGCGTGCAGGGCCATTGCCTCTGAAATGGTTCCGATGGGCATCATAGATCCACCGGTCCCCGATTCCAACCAATTAACCTGAAGTTCTACGCAGAAACCCCTCTCCCTGTTTCGTCTGAACATGGACTAATACCCCACAAACAGAAAATTATTCCAACCGTGCACCCCGGAATGCTAAATCCGGTCACAGCTAACGGAAAAGGCCACGTCCTGAAGACGTGGCCCATCAAAAAAAGTTCGCTCTTCTTGAGCCGACGAAGCGGTGCCGGATCAGTTCAACCGGAAATTAAATGGCAGAGCCATCCAGGCTTTCACCGGAATGTTGCGCTGCTTGCCGGGAATGAACTTGCATTTGCGAGCCGCGGCCAGGGCCGCTTTGTTGAGCAATGGGTGCACTCCCTGAATGATCTGTGCGTCCATGACGCTGCCATCGGGTCCAACCAGGACCTTGACGATCACCGTGCCTTCGATCTGCGAACGCCGGGCAATTTCAGGGTAATGGGGCTTGGCGTAGTTGACGATCTTCGGGTTCGTGGATGAAGCCACGAAGCCTTCGTCGCCAGCCGGCCCGAAATCCATCATGGAACTGCTGATGGCCGAATCGAGATCCATCAGGGTATCGGCGATCTCCACGTCGTCATCGACCTCGTCGTCGGGAGCGGCCTCGATCACCTTGGGCGGGGGCGGCGCTTCGATCGGCGGAGGCGGGATATCGATGATTTCCTGGTCCTCGATATCCACGACTTCGAATTCTTCCTGACGCAGCTTGTACGGGCTGGGTATGTAGGTAGGCGAAAGCATGGCCCCGATCAGCATAATCACGATCGCGACCAGCGCCGACCAGCGCATATACTTGTTGTATTGCGCCTTGAACTCGTCATTGGCCGACACCCGGATGCCGGGTGCGACATCGTTGGGAACATTGCCATTTGCCGATAGACTGGACATACCGCTCCTAGTACTTCTGTCCTGGCGAGCCTTCGAGGTCGTTGTTGAAGAAAACGCGCACCGCGTTGACCTCCTTCAACTCCTCCATGACGTCACTGACAACTCCGTAATCCGTATAGGTGTCCGTCTTGAAAGCCACGATCAACTGGGGATTTTCACTGATCTTGGTTCCGATGATGTCGGTGATGTGCTTGATCTGCACAAGCCGGTCATCGATGGAGATCTGTCCCTCACGGTTGATATAGATGTTGGAGACCAGTTCACGATTGACTTCCTCGCCCGCCTCGGCCCGGGGCAACTCAACCGGCAACCCCGACTCTTCGCGGAAAATGGTCGTCACCATGAAAAAGATCAGCAAAAGAAAGGCGATGTCACCCATGGACGAGGTGGGGATGAAGGTGCCACTGCCTGTTGATCGGCCAAAATTCATGGTTACGTCTCCTCCCCTACTTTTCTGCCGTCTTGAGTGAAACCTTGTTGGCGCGTGCAAGCCGCAATTCATCCAGGCAGGCGATCATCCTGCCGTAGTCAGCTTCAGGATGGATCTTGAGCAGAACAACCAGCTTGGGATTGGACAGCAGACGGTCCTCGATGGCGATCTGGATGTGGTTGACTTCGATGGGTTTGCGATCCAGGGTGATGTGATTGTCCGCCTGGACGAAGAGAGTGGCGATGTTGCTTTCCTTCACCTTGACGGTGTCGGTTTTTTCCTTCGCTTTGCCTGGCAGGACAAGGGTCAGGCCCTGCTCGGCCGCGAAAATCGTCGTGACGATGAAGAAAATCAGCAGAAGAAAGGCCACGTCGGCAGTCGAGTCCATCCTCAACTCGCCCATTGGCTCTTTCTTTCTTCTCTTCATGACAGACATCGATCCACCTTCCTTCCCGGCCACGGGGCCGGGATCCGCAAAACCCGGGTCAATCTTCCGCTCAGCCCTTCATGCGCTCCAGTTCCTCGATCAGTTCGGCGGCAGTCTCTTCCATCTCGATGACGAAACGGTCGATCGTCGAGACGAAGTAGTTGTAGCCGATGGTCGCGGGGATGGCGATGATCAGACCGGTGGCGGTGGTGATCAGGGCCTCGGAGATACCGGAGGCCACCAGCTTGGCATTGACCTGCTCACTGGCGGCAATGGCCTCGAAGGCGTTGATCATACCGGACACCGTACCGAGGAAGCCCATCAGCGGGGCGATGGTGGTCACCGAGGAAACCCAGATCAGCCCGCGCTCGAGGAAGGACATCTCGATGGTACCGGCGGTGGCGATGGCCTTTTCAACCTGGTCACGGCCTTTGTCCGCCTTCTGGAGACCGGCATAAAGGATGGCGGCGATGGGGCCGCGCACCTTCTGGCATTCCTCCGAGGCAGCCTGGACACCGTCATTGCGAAGCGTGGTGATGATGGTCCCGATGAGCCGGCGCGTATTGACACGAGCCCGGGTAAGGGTCCACATGCGTTCGATGATGAAGACGAATCCCACCAGGGCAACCGTCAACAGCCACCACATGAAGATGCCACCCTTGACGAACAGTTCACCTGCCCCGGTCTTACCCAGCGGTGAGCGATCTACATACCCGCTCAGCCCGCCGAGGGGTTCGATGATCTGGGGAACTTCCCTCAGGGAGTCCGCTGCAGTGGACCCGAAGCCCAGTGAATCACTGGTAGCCTGGATCCTGGCGAATTTGTCCTCGCCCTGCTCTTCAGCCGCCTCGTCCTGCGCAAGCACAGGACCAACGAGCAGAAGGGCCAGAACCCCGAAGATGGTGAGCCGGAAAATGGCCTTATTCAACATACCGTGACGAGCCATTGTGCAAGTCTCCCTTTCCAGAAAATGGGACCCTTAGAAAAACCGGTGCCGGGATTAAATGAACAAAAAGCAGGTGGGGATCTGCTTGTCCACTACAAATGGGTCCGTTTTGCGCCGCGAACTGAGCGGCGGGACCCTGAAATCACCCGGTCATTGGAGTCTAGACGCCTGATATAATTAGTGTAGATGGGGGTACCAAGTCAAACCCTTTTCAACATGAAGGATCACTCTTCTCCCTGCAGCACGTTTGAGGATTCCAGAGCGTAATCTCCAGAACCGGTCCGGTCGACAAAGAGGAAACGCTGTCCCATGCCCTTCCGGGAGAACCTGTTGGGGAATAAGGTGTTCCCGACATCGTCATATTTCCACAATTCGAAGGCGAAGTTATGTGTCGGGGAAGAAACCTGGGTCATACGCTGAGACTCCGCGCGCCGGGAATACGGCATGGGGATGCCACCCAAGTCCTGGTAGGGGTCTATGCTCTGGGAATCGCCTACGTTGCCGCCCTTCGCCACGATGCCCTCGCGATCGGGAGCAAATCTATTGTAGACCTTGATCCGGGCATCGTCCTGGTCGCGGAAGTTCATCGGCATGTGGTGAAGTTGGACTTCATCCGCCGGTCCCATGAGAAGGAACACCAGGCCCCGTTCATCGTTGGCCCCGTTCTGCCCGAAACCACCCAGAAATTTCCGCACGTAGGCCAACCGGTACTGGAACTCGAGATAGACCTCGTTGACCGGACTCTCGGGATCGGGATTCAGCCGTTCCCAGAATTCATCCAGAAGTTTCTCCTGCTCCGCCGGGCTGGCGGCAAGGAATCCCTTCAGTTCCTTCCCCTCCATTACGGTCCGGGCCTCTCCGAGAATCTGGCTGCGGTGCCGGCCAAGGGCCTCCAGACGCCAGACCACATCGAAATCCACCAGGGTTCCCCTCCCCTGTCCGCCCAGGGGAGCCAGGCTCATCCGGTAAGCGCCTTCCGGCAGCAGATTGACGTCCAGTTCGTAGAAAATGGCGGCGGGACGTCCCGCGGCCAGGGCGGCCCTGCCCCTGCTGTCAAACCTGATGGTATCGTTGATCACGTATTCCATGTCCATGCTGATCACCTGAACCCTGATGCCCAGGTTTCCTTCATCCATCGCGATGCCCCCGGCCTTCGGCCACACCGGCTGGAAAATCTGCAACCGGTCCTGCTCCAGACCATAACGGCGGGATGGGTGCGTATAGTCGTGCAGCCAGCCGTCATTGCCGGAGGCCTCCGCGGTGCTCTCGGGATTCCAATCATCAAACGGGGCGTGTGCGAGGAACAGGGGATCCTCCAGGGCGATTCCCTTCGGTGTCCTGGGAGCATCTTCGGCCGCCCAGCCGGTGGAACACTCGCTGCGGGAGTTTCGCTTCTTGACCTGGTTGAGGAGCCCCACCCGGCGGCGGTTGACATCATAGATCTGACAGTTGAGCCGGCCCGAACGGAAGGGAACATCTTCCAGGACCAATCCGAATACCTGAAAAAGTGTGCTGGAGGAAGATTCCAATTCCGAGAGGCCAGGGGTGCGCAGGTGCCGTTTCAGCGATATTACCTGGCCATCCGAGGATTCCAACTGGACCTCCAGACGCATGCGGCCGACAAAGCCCCCGGTCTCCTCTTTGTACTTGAGATCCCTGTTCGACACTTCAACCAGGACCAGGACATCCAGCCTGTCCTCGGTTACCCAACGATTGACGACATCTACATAAGCGTGGAAGTTTCCCGCGCCGTCCAGGGGATGCAACATGGCCCCGGCCACACCAGGCAGCAGAAGCAACAGGAGCAGCAGCATCGTCAGGAAGCGGATATAAGAATGCGAGCGGACAGACCGTATGACGCGGCGTGACTCGACTGGCATGACCAGGCCTTTACTGTGGTGACCAACCGATCCCCCTCGACCGGTATCGGGCGTACCCGATTGCCATGATTGTAAGGAATTCAGGGGAGAATTGCCAGTCATTCCGAAAAATCCCGCCAGGTTGAAAAGAAGCCGCCCCGTTTTCACGGGGCGGCAGAGCAGAACCGAATTCCTGAATTGTGTCATGAAGGCTCCCGGCACCCTCTCCAGAAACCGGTCAGTAGGTCACGGAAATCGTGAACCTGTGCACGTAACCCATGGCGTCCATATCGACAGCGCTGTAATCCGCTGAAATCTTGTTCGTCTCGCCGGTGGGCAGTCCGGCGCCGAACCCGAAGGACAGACCATCGGTATCGTAGTTGAGATGATACCCTACACGCGCGAAGAACATTTCGTTCAGGCCGTATTCCAGACCGGCATTGGCCCTCTCCAGGTTGTCGGAGGGATGCTGGAATTCGAGGGCGACCAGCAACCTCTGGTTCTCGTTACGGAAGGCGCTGAAACTGGCTCCGATCTTGAACAGAACCGGCAGCTTGGACTCACGCTCGTCGAACTTGAACTTGCCGCCCAGGTGCTGAATCGCCATCCCGAGCTTCAGATCCCTGATACCGATCCGGTACATGATGCCGAAATCAAGGGACCCGGTGTTCACCGCAGTCTCGGCCAGCCCCATGTGCAGGTAGTTCAGGGTAACGCCCGCGGAGAACTTGTCGGTAAAGAACCGGGCGTAGGTCAGCCCGAACGTGGTCGTACCCGAGTCAAAGGTTTCGCCTGTTCCCTCGGGGTTGAAGGCGGTTCGGACCAACTGAGGATCCATCCAGAAGGACCTCACCGAAAAGGCGAATGTCCCGGGGATGGAGCGCGGGTTGAACGCCACGATGGCGGTACTGAGCTTGGTATCGGCCGCCCAGGAAACGTGGTTCAAAGAAACCTCGTTGCCCCGGACGTTGACGAGACCACCGGGATTCCAGAACACCGAGGTGGCATCATCCGCCACTCCGGTGAACGCTGATCCCATACCTGTGGCCCTCGCGCTCACGCCAATCTTGAGTTCCTGACCTCCGAAGGTGCCGACTTTTGCAAACCCTGCGCCCAAGGCGAGGGTAGGCAATACCAGCAGCAAGGTGGTCAGAATCGCGATGCGTTTCATGGAAACCTCCAGATCCGTCCGCAGACGGAGTTGACACAAATCTGCCCCTACCATCAGGGGTTACCTGACCACAACGAACTTGCCGACGAAATCCTCGAAACGGGAGTCGTCGGATTGCACGGTGTACAGGTAGACACCACTGACAATTTCCTGCCCATTGCGACTCATGAGGTTCCAGCTCACGTGACCGGAACCATCCAGGCCGCTATGGGAAATAACTTGAACCAGGTCGCCGCTGACCGTGAAAATCTGTACCGTATTGCCGGCCTGCGGCAGGTTGGTGAACGTGACCCTGACCCCGGTGGGATCATCGCTGTTTGGATTGAGTTCCTGGTATTCAGCCAGGGACTCCCGGGTGGCGGGGTTCGGGTACACGTAGATGTTGACACCGAATTGTTCACGTTCCTCAGCTGTCTGGGCCTGGGTACCGGGTTGGGTATCCTTGAACGATGACCCTGGATCGCCGACCAGACCCGGACCCACGATATCCGGAGGATCGGATGTCTCACGGTCCGCCGTGAATCTCTCCAACTTGTGGTCGGAGGAAGTCACCGAGTAGAAGTAGATGAAACCGTTGTGGATGTCCCGGTCCACGTATTCGTAGAATTTCGATCCGCGTTTTGCCTGGACACCATTATCCGGATCCGCGGTGCGGGCCGCCACGGCGAAAAACGTATCCAGGGCATCAGTATATGTTTCCCAGGGCACCAGACCCTGGAATTGGGGAATTACGATACCGTCGGAATCCCGAATCTCCGGGCGGACCCTGAGTACTCCACCGGGATCGTTATTGACAACTTCCTGCATGGCCACGTCCAACCCGTCGAAGCGGGGATCATCAAGAACTACCGGCAGGTAGGAGACAACCTCGAGACCGGTATTGGCCCCCAGGGGCAGAGTGTCCTCGTAGACCACATTATCCACTGTTACCTGGGTAAGGAAGGAGTTCACAACGTCGTATTCGCTGATCATCTGCCAGAGGGAGCTTTCCGGCCCGTTGACAACTGACGAGCCGAAAGGCCGGTCCCAGTTATCAGCCCGCCAAATGCGGTAGGACTCGAAATCCACCTGCTGCAAACGGATATCCTTGACATACTCGGGGTTGTCGTCCCAGTAGATATGGACCCTGCTGTCGGTCGCCCACAGACGCAGGCCCGGCGGTGGCGGCGCCATGCCGACCAGCCAGTGGACCTGGGTTTCATTTCCGTCAATGCCCGTGCAACCGGACTTGCGCTCATCCGAAAGGTCCGGATCGTTGCAGTCCCATAACGCGGGAGACCCCATGAAATCTTCCGGGGTGCAGATAACCCCGTTCTGCCTGGCACACTCGAAGCAGTTGTCGAGGTTGAACATGGCGCAATCCTTGGTCTGGCCATCCACCTCCCAGTCAAAAATATCGGAATCCTGAACTCTTGGCTGGCCAACCAGCCATTCTTCGTCCAGGCAGGACGGATCCCCATAGTCGAGGGCGAAATTGTCGAAAACTCCAGGATCGAAATCCTGCCGGCACAGAATAGTCTCCCTGCCCAATATTCCGGGGTTGAAGGCCGGAGAGCCGTCAGAAGGCTGAACCTTGGTGATCACGTCCATATAGATTCCCTGCCAGGTCAGGAAAGCCTCGGCGCAGTGCGAGAGCAACCCATCGAGACCGGATCCGACCACCATACCGACCTGGAAAGTAAGGCTTTCACCCGGAGGCAGGATGGCAAAGGGTCCAGCGGAAACCAGGAAACGGAAATCAGCCTGTTTGCCGGGCAGGGTATTATTGTCCCAGTCCTCGATTGCCGCACTGAGCAACTGGTAACGCTCGTCGTCGTTGGATGGGTCTCCACCCTGCTCGAAACTGGCGTTGCCGGCGAACGACTGGAAGGTCCGCATGCCAACGGTCGGAGGCGCGAGAATCCCGGCAGGGTCAACGTCGTGCCCCAGAAAGACGATGCCGAAATAACCCTCCAGGCGACCGGTTTCGGCCGCGTCGAACATGTAACCTACCTGAATGGGTACCCAACTGCCGTCGGAGCCACGGACCAGGCCCGGGGAGCCATGTACATTGGGCCAGGAACCCGCCATATCGTCATCGGCCGTGCCGCCCATGCCGCGAGGACCGATATCACTATCCGAAAAGAACCCGATATAGACCTTTTCAACATCGGTCACGCCAACGTTGTTGATTGTGTAATCGAACCCGACAAAATCATCGACCTGATCATTTTCCCACTGGAAGGTGGTCTGGATCAATTCCAGGTTCATCGGGGTGTGATCAGGAAAACTTTCAATAGCCAGGCGGGTATTGTCATAGTTCGTCAGGACGAACATCTGGTTGCCGATCTGGCCGAAATCCTCGTCGATCTTGCCGTCGCCGTCGTCATCCTTACCATTGAGGACTTCCTCGTCCACAAGGCCGTCGTCGTCGTCGTCGGGACTGGGCTGTGGCGCTCGACGGCCACTGGCGTCGGGGTTGCCCGAGGGCCGCAGGATTTTGGTAGCCGATGCTTCGTAGATGGTGGCTTCCAACTCATCCAGGGGAACCCACTCATTGAGCCCGCCGTTGCCCCCGGTTGAGCAGAGCAGTTCTCCCAGGACGATACCGCCTACCCAAAGACCAGAGGCCCAAAGGTATTCGTTCCCCGAGCCGGAAGGCCACTGGCAGGACGGAGCATCGGACCAGGGACGGGTGCTGGAGTAGGTGGATCCGATCAATCCGAAATTGGTAATGTTGATCTGGACCTCACCCACGTTCATGACGTAGGAACCATCCAGGATAAAGATCCCATTCGGATTGTAACCCATCTCCAGCATATCATTTTCGGTATCCACCCACGCCAGGGCTGGCGACGAGATGCCGACCATCAGCAAAAGGCAGCACGCCGGGCCGAACCAAAGCGCGGTCCGCCGGACACCCCTTGCATTTCCATTGATGGTGCCTAACATTGCCATCCTTTCCAAACCGGCGCTGTCACCACAGCCCGGCAGGTATGCCCCATTTTAGAAGTAGTAGCCTATTCCGAAGCGGAACAGGCGATGCCGATCAAAGGTCCGCGGATCAACGATGGGAATGAACTCATCCTCGCCGTCGCCGTCGGCATCCTGCAACAAAGCCGCCCCATATTTCCCGGTCTCGGTAAGATGAGCCTGCCCACCATATGCCGCACCGTTGATCATCCCAGGTGAGATACCGGCGCCACCCTCGCGGACAACGATATCCTGGTTGATCAAGTTGAAGGCCTGCAACTGCAGCGAGAGCCTTTTTCCGTAGAAATTGATGTTTCTTTCCAACTGGATGTCCAGTGAATAGGTCGCCGGCAACCGCTCGCTGTTCCCCAGCAGGGGATCCTGTTTCTTGGCGAAACGGTCGAACGGCGTCCAGGGGAAACCGCTGCCGTAGGAGAAAGTGAAGGACGAGGACCACACACCCGGTTCCGCCAGCAGGAACAACAGGTTCAAGGTATGGCGCTGGTCCCAATCCAGGGGAAGCTCCTGGTTGGGCAGGAACTCCAGGCCGTCCGGGTTGGACCCGAACTCCGAATCCGAGGCGATGCCGTCGGCGAAGGAATAGGTATAGCTGAAATTGAACTGGTAGTTGTCGCTATACCGCTTCTCCAGGGTAACCTCGATCCCGCGGGCGGAGGCATAGGCCTGGTTGATATAGCGGTCCAGGGTCTGGCCGGTGCTTTCGTCGGTAACCTGTGTGGCGGCGATCAGATCATAGATGTCCTTGCTGTACAGCGAGAACTGGCCGGCGATGAAGTCGGTGAACTGATGCTTGATACCCGCGGAATACTGGACGGTGGTTTCCGGTTGCAGGTTGGGGTTGCCAAGCGTTCCGTTGTTACCCACGGGGTCCTGGCTCGCGAACAGGAATTCCCGGTTGGGGAACTGCACGAAGCGGCCGTAGTGGAAGTGGAACCCGTCACGCTCGGTGATGGGGAAGGCAAAACCCAACCGGGGCTGGAAGGCGGTCTTGTACTTGATAACGTTGGCGTCGACATCTTCGTTGGACAGCTCGATGGCGGCGGCCGACCCCGGAGAGAACATGTCCCAGCGCAAACCGTAGTTCACCACCATGCCTTCGTACTCCCAGCGATCCTGAGCGTACCAGTAGCCCTCGGGATTATAGGTATGGAAGACGTTCCGGTTGCCGCCCTGGGACCAGTCACCGGTAAAACGGCTCTGGCGCATGATGGCGGGGTTTACAATCGCATTCCGCTCCAGATCGTTGTAGCGGACACCCAAGCCGGTTTCGACCAGATGTCCTTCCCAGCGGTTACTCACCAGTTCGAGCCCCAGGCTGTAGGTCCTGCTGTACTCTTCGGAATAGGTGAAGTTATCGCTGGTGGTCACGAAATAGGAACTGAGAGGATCAGTATAATAGTCCGTGCTCTGGAGGTAGAGATTCCGTTGGCCGAAGTACAGGCCCGGGCTTCGGATACCACCGTGATTGTATTCCCAGGGGTCCTTGCCCTGGACGTCGCTACGGGAGTCGAAGGCCACCAGTCCCAGACGAACGGTGTAGAAGGTCGATTCGGTAATATTGTGTCGCCAAACAATCTTGCCGACCTGGCCAATGGCTTTCCGCTGATTCAGGTGGTTGGCGGAGTTGAAGGGCGTGTAGGAGCTGTCCTCCGCCACGGTGGAGAAAGAGGAATAGGGATAGCGGAATCCGTCGAACTGGGCAGTGGCAACCACGGTATGAATCTGGTTGTCGGTCGCGCTGCGGACCTCGAGGATGGGCATGGCTGTCCGCCGCTCACTCGAGTTGCGCTGGTCGGCCACCATGACCGTTCGGGCATTCTGGAGCATGTTGTCGTACCAGGGCCCGTAATAGACGGGGATGGGACGACCGATGGAGAACCAGTCGTTGAAGCGGGGCCGGTAAATCACCTCGGGCAGGTAGATGATCCTGCTGGCCTGACCTTCAACGCTCCAGTTGGGGGCGTAACGCTCGGACAGTGCGTGCGAGTAGGAGTACTCGGCGGTCACCTTTTTATCCTCGCTGAGAGTATAGCCCAGCTTGACCGAACCCTTGGCCTGGTTGAATTGGCGGCGCCGGAACTTGAACAGGGTGGTGTCCCCCACCTTCACCTTGTATTCCGGGCGGTGGGCAACCGAAGTGTTCTCCGTGTCGGTGAAAGTGAGATCGCCTGCGACGTAGTAGGTCAAGCCCTTGATCGGGGATGGTCCGCCGAAGCCGTATTCGAACCTGTCGTAGTTGGTAAAGGTCTTGTCCTGCCGTCCAAAGTCATCGGTAAGGAAACGGAAACCGCCGCCGAATTTCTGGCCGCCCTCTTTGGTGGTGATATTCACGACACCGGACAGGGCATTACCGTACTTGGCGTCCAGACCACCGGTGGCCATGACCATCTGGTCCACCGCCAGGGAGGAGACTTCCAGCGAACCGGTACCGATGGGATTATCGACCGACACGCCGTCGATCTGCATGGAGACCTCGCCCGAACGGCCGCCGCGAACGAACAACTCTCCCGCGCGCATGACCACACCCGCCTGCTTGGACAGGGCGTCGTCGACAGAGTCGATGGCGTACTTCTCGAAGGTCTCGGAACTCACCGTGTGTTCAGTAACTGCACTCTTGACCTCGACCATGTACTCCGCACCTTCGACGTCGAACGCCTGCAGGGTTTCGACAATCACGGTCTCGAGATCGAAGGTTAAAGACTTAATTTCACCGGCCTGGACCGTGATCGTCTGCTCCATGGGCGCAAAACCCAGGTACAGGACCTTGATCGTGTAAGTGCCGGGGGCCATGCCATTGAAGTAGAAGACACCGCCACCGAGGGACATTGTTCCCCTTGTGGTGCCGGCCAGCAGAACGTTGGCGTAATCGAGGAGTTCCCCGGTTTCCTTATCCCTGACGGTTCCCTTGATGGTAGCCGGAGCGCCCTGTGCGGACACGTCCCCCGGTATGACCACGGTGACGAGGAACAGGAATAGGACAACGGGCAGAATCCAAGAGGACGGATTCCAAGAGGACGGATTCCAAGAGGACCGGGTACGCCGGAGCATACTGGCGCTCCTTTCCAAGGGAACTAATCCGGCTGAATCGGGGTTCCGCAAGGAACCTGGGGATTGATCATTAAAATTATGCACTGAACCTTAGCCGGGCAGTGTGGGGTGCCTGCTGAAAAGGGCGTTTCCGCCGGTCCTTTAAGGCACTTGGGGGACCAGAATCTCAAGGAAAGGTAACCCGTGCCGCAACTGGTGTTTGAATATAGAGATTGGCTTATAACGTGTCAATAAAATGTGAAGGACCGCTTTGCCCCACTTCCGGGCAACGGAGATAATGCCCCTCGGCCACTTCCACCAGGGGCGGCAACTCGATGAGACAGTGTGACTTCCGCAAATGGCATTGACCCGCCAACGGACAGCCGACAGGGGAAGGGCCTCTAAATTTCTGCGGGTCATTACCCGCGTCCGACCACCACCGCTGAGCCCGGTTCAGGGATGCGGGGGTAGACGCCATCATTGACAAGGTGTAAGGGTGCCGAATGCGGGACCTCTCCGCGACCCTGTAGGATTCCACGATCACCCCTCCATACATGACGTCGACCCGATCACATATAGAGTGCAGCACCCCGAAGTCATGGGAGATAAGCAACAGTGCCAGCCCCCTGCGAGCCATGGCCTTCTCCAGAAGGGAGAGAATCCTGTTTCTCGATTCCCTGTCCAGGGCGCTGGTCGGCTCGTCGGCGATCAACACCCGGGGATCGGCGGCCAGACAGCGCGCCAGGGAGACTCTTTGCCGTTGACCGCCGGAAAGTTCATGGGGGTAACGGCCGGCGAGCTCCCCGGAAAGTCCGACTTCCGCAAGCAGGTCCGCGACCTGGGCCTGATCGTCCCTGCCCGCAGCTTCAGAAAGGGCGCGGCCGATAATCTGGCGGGGATTGAGGGAACCGGCCGGGTCCTGGAACAACATCTGGACACGACGGCGGCGATGCCGGAGGCGACTCCCCCGGGTGGCAAGAAAATCCTCCCCTTCCAGTTCCAGCGTTCCCCCCACGGCAACCAGGTGGCGGGACAGGGCCCGGGCAAGGGTCGTCTTGCCGCAGCCGGATTCACCGGCCAGGCCCAGAGCGCGGCCGGGGATCAGATCGATGTCCACACCATCAACCGGGGCACCGGTCCGTTGAGGCAACGACCCCCTCACCATCATGCCGGCACCGTAACGGACGACAAGGTTCCTGGCCTTGAGAACCGGGTTCATCTTTTTTGACTGCGGGGTCGAAACACCTGCTGAAGACTCTCCGGAGGGTGTGTCTTGCACCTCGGCCTTGTCGGCCGGCAGATCCAGGTCGAATTCCGCGACGATCCGGCCTCCGGACATTTCGGCTCGCCGGGTCGCCACCAGGGGAACCAGTTCCGCATCGTGGGTGATGAAAAGCAGCGCCATGCCCCGATCCCGGCGGATCCTGTTGATCAAAGCCAGAATCTCCCGCTGGACCGTTACATCAAGGGCGGTGGTGGGTTCATCGGCTATCAACAGATCGGGATCACACGCCATGGCAGCCGCCAGCAGAACACGCTGCCTCATACCACCGCTCAACTGGTGGGGATAACAATTCGCCTTTTCCGCAGGGTCGGGAACCAACATCTCGGCCAACAGGGACACGGCCCGGCTACGCGCCTCACGGCGGGAAACCCCACTGTGGGCACGAACCGTTTCCGCGATCTGGTCCCCTATGGCAAGAACGGGATTCAGGCTCGTCTGCGGTTCCTGGAGAACCAACGCCATACCCCGGCCCCGGACCTGACGCCAATTCCGGGCCCGTGGATCACGTAAATGTTCGCCTCGCCAAAGGATCGTTCCAGTCCAGGCCGCGTCGCCGGGAAGCAGTCCCAGCAGGGCACGGGTCAACAGGCTCTTGCCGCAACCGGAGGGTCCCACCAGGGCGACCGCCTCACCCTGTCCAATCACCAGATCAACCCCGGCCAAAACCTTCGCCTCCCGGCCCGGACCATGACCTGGAAATGAAACGTGCAGGTTTTCAACCCGGAGCAGGTCACTCATTACGACCCTCCCTGCCTCCGCGGGGATCAAGCCGACGGCGCAGTCCCTCTCCCAGCAGGTTGTACCCGAGAACAGTCAGGGCGATGGCCAGACCCGGGAAAGTCGCCAGCCACCAACCATCCAGCAGGTACCCCCTGCCCTGTTGGATCATGGAGCCCCAACTGACCGCCGGCTCCTGGGCGCCCAGACCGAGAAAACTCAGGAATGATTCGGCCAGGATGGCAGAACCCACCCGCAGGGTCGCCGCGACGATGACGGTGGGCAAAAGGTTGGGCAGAACGTGCCCCGTGGCCACGCGCCAGGCCGAAAGGCCCAGGCCTCTTGCTGAGGCCACGAAATCCCGTTCCCTGAGACTCAGGGCCTCGGCCCGGACCAGCCGCGCCACCCCCATCCAGCCGGTCAGGCCCAGCACCGTCATGACCAGCAGCAGTGAAGGAGTCGTCAGCGACACCAGCAGCAGAACCAGGAAAATACGTGGAAAAGCCAGGAAGGCATCCGTTGTATTCATCAGGAACCGGTCAAGCCAGCGCGGCCCCATTCCGGCGGCCAGACCCACCGCCGTGCCCAGCAGAACCGCAACCAGCACACTGACCCAGCCAACCAGAAGGGAAACCCGGCTGCCGTGCACCAGGCGCGCCAGGACATCCCGGCCCAGAAGATCCGTCCCCAGGAGATGGCTGCCCGAAGGTGCCGCCAGCCGGTCGGCGGCATCACCCAGGGCAGCGGGATCACCCGGCGCGATGACGGGAGCCAACAAAGCGAGCAGGCCAAGGCCCAGAGTGATGACCAGCCCGGGTCGCAGGCGGGGATCAGCCCACCAACGGTCACCCGCAGTGAAAAGATCCCGGACGGCCCCCGTCTTCATGGTCACGACGACTCCTGCCCTGTGTGCCGAACCCTGGGATCGGCCCACCGGTAGAGGATATCGGCAAGCAGGGAACCGGCGACCACCATCACGGCCGATACCAGGGTGGTGGCCATGATCACCGGATAGTCACGCGCCCAGATGGCTTCGATGGCGACCCTGCCCATCCCCGGCCAGCCGAAGACGACCTCCACCACCACGGCGCCCCCCAGAAGGAAGGGCAGGCTCAAT
>Ga0164313_10000502_pt1 | contig 31661 bp, 28 predicted proteins | sample GuaBasSedimGuay4_FD_113735 | JGI IMG/M metagenome (GOLD analysis project Ga0164313, IMG submission 113735) | Subseafloor sediment microbial communities from Guaymas Basin, Gulf of California, Mexico - Guay4, Core 4569-4, 0-3 cm | ecosystem: Environmental > Aquatic > Marine > Hydrothermal vents... | reverse complement strand
CGCTTCGGTAACCATTCCCGAAACCTTACAATACACATTTTGAGACTTGGCCAATAATTCTATACCCTTTTTCCAGTCAACCATTTTTCCATTTTTAATAGTTGGTTTTGCCATATGATCAATAATAAATTTTTGATCAGGAAATTTATTTACCAATTGAATGGTAGCAGACAATTGTGACGGGAAAACTAAAATATCATAGGTCAGGTCAAATTGTTTTAGCAGGGAAATACCATTCTGAAATTTTTTACCCAACATAAAATCATCCGATTCCGCTTGAACAATGTGTCGAATGCCTTTTAATAAATTATTAGAACTATAATAAGCTAATCTTTCCTCAATATTATTTGCTCGCAGATCAACCCACCCCACAACGCCATTGATAAAAGTATTATTTTGGGCCAAATTCAATAAAAATTCAGTTTCATTTTCTGACTGATCCGCTTGAACTGCAACACATCCATCAGTACCGTTTTTTTTTAATAAAGGGGCAAGATCTTTTGGGAGAAAGTCTCTTCTGAGTTCTTTCATGCTTTCATCAATCCATGAATCTCTCACAGGATCGTATTTCCAAAAATGCTGATGAGAATCAATAATCATAATTAATTAAATTTTTCCATTTGTTCTTTAATATGTTTACCCCAAATATAGTATCCATCTGCCTTTAAATGAATTCCATCACCACTGTAATAAAGCTCATTTAAATTGCCCGCTTCATCACTAAATTCTGTAAGCATATTGTAATAATGAATTGATTTTTCATTCCCCAGATGCTCTATTAAGCCATGAATTTCATTGTATTTTATTCTTCTATCAGAATTTTTGTCCTGGCCTGTAGGTAAAGGACCATAAAATAAAATTTCAGAATCGGTGAATTTTACTTTCATCAAAGCGATAATGCTTTCTAACCCTTTGGCAATTTCTTCTGCGGTATTGAACGAAAAATTATTTACGCCTATCGCCAAAGTAATGACTTTAGGTTTGCCAGAATTATAATTTCCATATTTAATTCTCCATAAAATATGCTCAGTCCGATCTCCGGAAATTCCTGCTCCTAACCAGTTTAAGTCTTTAAAGTAAATATCTGCAGCAGATCTTCCGGTATAAGTAGTGACAAAGCTTCTATTAGCCCCCCAACTTTGCGTTATAGAATTTCCAATTAGCAGCAGGTCTAATTTTCCTCTTATTCCACACAAAGAATCGATATCATTAGCCTGGCCCCACCATCCTTTACCTTCTTTCCAACCTGCTCCGGAACGATATTCAGAGCCCGGTGCCGGAATATCTGCGAAATTGACTTTGTATCCGGTTGCCGTTAAAATAAAATTTACAACGGGGGTTGGATTCCCTAAACTATGTGGATGATGGCCTACATCTTTTTTATATATGACAAATATGTCACCTCCGGCACTTTTTATTTTTCCCTCAAAAATTCTACTGTTTTCCTTTACGGGAACAATCTTATCCACTTCTCCACATACATGCATCATAGGAAAACCGGCTTTGGCAATTTTTCCGGTCTTATGTATGGGATCACCTGAAAAGTCATTGATCGACTTATCTGTATCCAATCCATATACCTCTTTAAATTTGACCCAATCAGCAGGACTCCCTTTACCTTTGCCTTTTCCTCCAGGCCAGCTCTTGCTATCTAGTACAGGGGCATCAGCATAAACACAGGCCACTTTTTCCGGATTTTCGGCTGCCCAATTGTAAACGATTAAGCCCCCTCTGCTCATTCCTTCTAAAACAACTTTTTTTGAAAGTCCTCCTTTTGTTAATAAGCCATAAAATTTATTCCATCTTTTTACAGCTTCCGGAGCTCCAAACAGATTGGCAACATCACAATAAACAACATGAAACCCTCTTTCTAACAGAGCGATATCCGTTTGAGGTTCATGTGCCCAAAAACGAGCTCTTAATACCCATGGATTTCCAATAGCTGCTTTTTTAGGCTTTACTATTTTGCAGTTATTATCTTTGTATTGAAAATCAAATTGCTGAAATCCAAAAAAATCGGATTCTTTAGTCACATTAACTTTCAAATTACCCATTAGGTCAAAACTTTGATCATAAGATCGCATTATATTTTCATATAATCGCTTAGCAATAACTGTTGCTCCGAGAGACGAAGGGTGTATCTTATCTGGAAGCAATTCCTGTTTATCAATAAAAAGTTGATAGAGATCCAATAACTCCACATCCGTTTTATAAGCTATTTTTTGTAGAACAGGAATAATTCTATCTTTAATTACAGGGTTCCAGATAGATGCAGAATCATTTAAAAATGAAGGAACCGGTAATAATATAACAATTCTTACTTGGCCATTTTGTTTTTTGAAATTGGCAATTAATTCCATATAATTGGCTTCAAACTCATTGAGGTAAATTCTGTTTTGCAGTTTACTGTCGTTTGTTCCCAATTTTATATATACAATATCCGGTTTAAATAGTAAGGCATTATTATAAGTTTCAGTTTCCCAGTAAGGATAATCTCCTTTCTTTAAAAGTGTCCTACCACTCACGCCAAAATTTCTAACATCATATTGCATTCCAAGCATGGCCTGTAATTGTTGTGGAAAGGCATTTTTCTCTCTATTGGCTATACCGGATCCAAAAGTGATACTATTACCAACACATGCTATTTTAACAGGATCAGAATCATTTATTTCAGCTTTTAGAGAAGCAGAATTTAACAAGATTCCGATCAAAATCAACAACAGTGTAAGGTGTTTTCTCATTGTTTATTCATTTCTTTTATCATAAATTTCCAATCCACTTTTTTTCTTAAATAATTACGTTGAAGGATTTGAATCATCCAAATCATCTCTATTATTAACATAACCCATAGGAGCTTCACAGGATTGAAAAGGATGCATAGGATCACCCAGACCGTCTCCGTCATTATCTTTATAAAATGTATCAATAGTACTAAAATCACAACCCTCGGAATTAACAACTTGATCTATAGCAGACAACAGGGACAAATCATTAAAGACATCCTGACCCAGCTCCCAAATCATAATGCCGTTTGCTTTTTGTAAAGCTAGTTTGCTTTTTTTAACAATTGTAGGAATTCCATTATAATAAAGAAGGCCGACCTCATCTAAATAGGCATATTCATAATTTAAACTAATTATTGATTCATAGGTCAATGCTTTAATATCTGAAGGATTAAAATCTCTACCATAAAATGGAACTCCCAGTACTAATTTTTCCTTTGATATATCTTTTTGAATAGTCCAAAAATCCAAAGCATTTTCCGCCTGAGAGTAGGGAGAGTGTTGACCGGGATCGTTTGGTCGCCATGGTCCGGTGGCATCATAGGCCATAATATTGATAAAATCAAAACTATTCAAAGTTTTGTTTGTGATGACCGCATCCAGATAGGTTGGTGTAAGTGCGCCAGTTATCGCCAGGCCTTTAGAGTGCAGTTGATCTTTTAATTCCTGAACAAATAAATTATAATCGACACCTAATAATGTTATTAAAGAACCTTCAATATCAACATCAATTCCATCAAGTTTATTAGCAATTACAAAATTCACCATCCGTAAAATACAGTCCTCTCTATAAGTGCTGGACAGGTATTTTACCCAATAACCTCCCGTATCTCCTCCACCTCCAATAGATAATAATACTTTAACATTTGAAGATTTTATTTTTTGAACTATTGGTAGAATAGCTTCACCTTTTCCAACAACCAGATTTCCGGAAGCGTCTAAATTGCCAAAAGCCAAATCTACATGGGTAACCTGCCTAAAATTGATCTTATCTACCAATGAAAATTTATAGTATGGGAAGTAACCAACTACTTTAAAAGAAAGATCTTCTTCATATATATCAATGAGAGGCTCTTCCGGAACTATTTCATTCTCAGAATCATCACAGCTAATTATTATAACAAGACTTAAAATTAAATAATAATTATAAGGTTTTAATAAAAGAATTCCATTTTGAATCATAGGAAATTATATGATATTTTGATAAATCGAATTTAAATCTAGTTGATCTCCCATATTTTCCTGTAACTGAATCAAATCTTTAAGGAGGGTTTTTAATTTCTTGGAATATGCCGGGTCAGTGGCTAAGTCATTCAATTCCAATGGATCATTTTCCAGATCAAAAAGTAATACCTTTTGCGACTTGGGATAAACAATTAATTTATAATTATCTTTTCTGATCATACGTTGTGATCCCTTTTCATAAGTACCATAAATTGCATCATATTTACTTTTGTTCCGGGTTCCATTTGTCAGATCCAACAGGCTGTTAAATTCAATATATGCCGGTTTTTGTACCCCTGCAATTTCTAAGGCCGTTGCCATAAGATCCTGCAAATAAACATCCGCTCCAATCTTCTTTCCTTTCGGAATATTTGGTCCTACAACCATCAGAGGAACTCTCATGCTATGATCGTACATGTTTTGCTTGCCCATAAGACCATGTTCTCCACAAGCTAAGCCATGATCTGAAGTAAAAAAGATATATGTATTTTCTCTCAAGCCTTTCTTTTCCAAAGCATCCAGGATATCCTTTATCTGGTCATCCAAATGAGTGGTTATGGCATAATATTCCTGTCGGTTTACTTTTACAGCATATTCTGTTCTTGGAAATGGTGCCAATTTTTCATCTCTCAGATTCTTACCTGCTCCCATAGTTTCAGCATATGGATTTGTAGGCATATAACTTTCCGGAATGGAGATACCAGCCAGGGGATACATGTCTACGTATTCCTTTGGGGATTGTCTGGGGTCATGCGGGGCATTAAAAGCTATGTACATAAAAAATGGATCCTCTTTTATAGCGGCGCTGTCAATAAAGGAGACGGCATCATCCTTAACAAGTTCACTCCAGTGTTTGCCACCTTTCCAATAGCCTCCAAATTCTTTCTTCCAGGGTTTCCATAAAGTGTCGTTTCCACTTTGCGGACGATTATATCCTTCGGGTGTGTCCCAGGGCATTCCCCGGAGTACATGTCCAACATGATTAAAAATATCCTTTGGCTTTGCAGTTACATGCCATTTGCCGGTCATATAAGTATCATAACCAGCTGTTTGCATTAATTTTGGCCATGTTTTATCAATATCTTCATTCTTAGAATAGTGATCAGAAATTTGTTGGGCGCGCCATATGGAACGACCACTGATTAACATCGCTCTGGAAGCAACACAAACAGCACCATTCCATCCACCCATATTGTAGGCGTGGGTAAACGTTATTCCTTCTTCTGCCAACTTATCCATAGTTGGCGTTATAATTTCGTCATTTCCCAATGCATGAACAGCTTTAAAACTCTGATCATCCGAAAACAAGAAAATAATATTAGGTTTTTTCTCAATATTTTCTTTACAACCAATAATGCAGAGCAGAAAGATTATATTTAAATAGATTATATACTTCATTTTCTTACAAATTTCAAAATCATAACCTTAGCAACAGGTTTTCCATTATTATTAGCCGGTGTAGGCTTTGCATTTTTGTTTTGAGGTCCCTAAACCATCAATTCCTAATTCAACAATATCTCCTGCTTTTAGATACTTAGGAGGTTTAAAGCCTAATCCAACGCCGAAAGGCGTACCTGTTGAGATTATATCACCTGGCAATAAGGTCATAAATTGGCTGATATAGCTCACTACTTCCTGAATGTTAAAAACAAAATCGGAAGTGGAACTATTTTGAACAGTCTCACCATTGAGCTTTAACCATAAATTTAAATTATTGGGATCTTCTATTTCATCTTTTGTTGCTATAAAAGGACCAATAGGAGCGAAGGTATCACAGCTTTTCCCTTTCACCCATTGCCCTTCTTTCTCCAATTGAAATTCCCGCTCACTATAGTCGTTATGCAAAACATATCCGGCTACATGGTCCAGGGCATTTTCTTCACTTACATAAGATGCTTTTAACCCAATAACAACAGCAAGTTCAACTTCCCAATCGGTTTTATCAGATCCTTTGGGAATAATTAGATCATCGTTAGGGCCAACCATCGCTGAGGTGGCTTTAAAAAACAGCACTGGTTCTTTAGGCACTCCCAAACCACTTTCCGCTGCATGTTGTGCATAGTTCAACCCTACACAAACAATTTTAGAAGGGCGAACCAAAGGAGCTCCTAATCGTATTTTATTATCAATTGTAGGACATTGGGAGGCATTGGTTTCCAGCCATGTTTTTAATTCCGACAGCCCTTCTCCTCCAAAGAAAGTTTCATCATAATCCTGGCCAAATGCACTGATGTCTATTTTTCTTCCGTCCTCTAATTGAATTCCTGGTTTTTCCTGGCCTATGTCGCCAAATCTTATAAGTTTCATTTATCTAATTTTTATAAAGTTATAATTTAATTCAAGTCAAATACTTTTATTTGTTTCCATTTATTTCCAAATCCAGGTTCATTAGAAACCTTTTCTCCAGCATTACTTCTTCCATTTTCAATATAAGAAATCATCAATTTATTTAATTCATTAAATATTTCAGGATGTTTCCCGTAAAGATTATTCTCTTCTTCCGGGTCATTTGAAAGATCGTACAATTGATATTTTGGCAATTCTTTTGCTAACTTGGACTCCGGAAGTGGAGCACTCCATCCTCCTGATCCAGGGCAAAATATCAATTTCCAATGGTCTTTACGAATGGCAAAACTTCCATTAATAGAACTGTGAACCGTGGCTTCCCTTAGAAAATTTGAAGTATTTGGGTCTTCAAACAAAGGGATCAATGAAAAACTGTCTTCACCTTCATTGCTCTGTAAAGTAGTGTGAGTGATTTCCGCACAAGTTGCGAAGAAATCGGTTGTACAAATGGTTTTGTCTGAACTGGTATTAGGTTTTATTTGTGCGGGCCATTTCACTATAAACGGCACTCGGTGTCCTCCTTCAAAGATATCTGCTTTATGCCCTCTGTAAATGGCGCTTGGATCATGTCCTTTTTCACCTAACAGTTTAAAATTAGCCTGGGGAGAACAGCCGTTATCACTTGCAAAAATAACAATGGTATTTTCTTCAATACCTGCATCTTTGATTTTTTTGATCAGTTGCCCCATATAATCATCTATCATTATCACAAAATCACCATAGGGATTAAGCTCACTTGACCCTAACCATTCTTCAGTAGGCAGAATAGGAGTGTGGGGTGAAGGGAGCGCCAAATACAAAAAAAATGGTTGACTCTCTTTCGATTTTTCTTCAATATAACTGAAAGATCTTCTAAAGAAGTTAGGTGTTACGTCGTCATGAATAAAATCACTTGAAGTGGGGCCCTCACGCCACCATGAATATTTGCCTTTATTAATGGTAACTTTATCAGGCACTTTCGTAGCCACTCCATTTTCAACATATACATAAGGCGCCATATCCAGGGAACCACTGTGCCCGTAAGAATAATCGAAGCCCAGATCCTTTGGGCCGTTTTTTATGGGTTTGCTAAAATCTATATTATCAAAATCATTTGCCGACCAACCATCTCCGCTATTATCATCTTTGTTCTTTAAGGCCCAATCCCATCCCAAATGCCATTTTCCAATAAAGGCAGTGTTGTAATTTTTTTGTTTTAAGAGATCAGCTACAGTTTTTCTATTTGTTGGGATCAAGGACTTTGATTTACCGGTCAGGACGCTGGATTTAAGATTACTTCTCCAATTGTAACGTCCTGTGAGTATGCCATATCTGGTGGGTGTACAAACAGCTGAAGAAGTATGTGCATCTGTAAATTTCATTCCTTCCAGAGCCAATTTATCAATATTTGGGGTTTTAATTTTTCCTTCAGGATTAAATGTATGAATATCTCCATATCCCAGATCATCTGCCAATACATAAATAATATTTGGTGCTTTTATTGATGTTTCAACCACCACATTATTCGCTTTATTCGTGCATGCAATTAACATACAGTTGGTACAGAAAATAAAAACTAAATGTTTAAAATTCATCTATTCCGTATTAATTAATATCTCTCATAGTTCAATTATAAAATTCATATCATTACTGGTAAACTTTAACCCAGTCAATGATCATTTGTACCGGCAGATCTTCCGGTTTAACTTTGCCTACCCATGAGCCTCCGAGCTGCTGATCTATCATCACATAAAAAGGTTGTTCATAAGGCCATTGTGATGCGTCCACTCCCTTCAATCTGGGATAAGTAAAAGTTGCTTTTCCATTTAATGTAAAAACCAGTTTGTCCGGGTACCATTCTAAGCCATAGGTATTATATTTTTCTGTATCCAATTTTGAGGTTCCAAAATGTACGGGGTTCTTTTTTTGTTTGAGTTCCAGCGTATAATAAGAATGTGTTGTTTGATAAATAATGTCTTCAAAATTTAGGTGCTCCATAATGTCTATCTCTCCGTTCCTCGGATATTTTCCATATTTATTTTGTTCTGCCAGCATCCACATTGCGGGCCAGGCACCCTGAGCACTTTCAAGTTTCGCATGAATTTCTATTTTTCCGTATTGAAAGGCAAATTTTCCTTTGGTATAGATTCCACCGGTTAAAAAAGGTCTGGGATCACTGAGGGTATCTGAATTGACAATACCTCTTAGAAAAAGTTTACCATCATTTATATTATAGCATTGTGGATTATCGGACATATAATTTCCCCAGTCTGCATTATTGGAAGGGATAATTGTCCACTTTGTAGCATCTAATTCTGATTTGCTAAAGTCATCTTCCCAAATTACTGTCCAGTCACTTTTCTTTATGTCTTTTTTTTGTATATAGATATAGGAATCCGCTTTTTGAGCCAGAATACCAGAGTAATTTATTAAGAGAGATGCCATTAAGATTAAAAATATGTGTTTTCTCATTTCTATCAATTAATTATCAATTCAAAATCCCACTATAGTTGAAGATTATAATTTATTTTTTGTCAATTTTGAAAGTCCATGCATAATAATCTTCTTCGGCGACCATATTTATATCGAAGGCTGGCATATCGATCACCATGTTCTCTCCTTCTATTCGCCATTGTAATAGTTCACCAGTCGCGAGTAACGTAACTGTGCTATTTTTAACAGGATTAAATTTTCTAATACTCAGTTTTTTTCCCGGCCACTTTGGACTAATGGCAAAATAGTAGGAGTCATTCTGCGTAAAGAATAATTCCTTCACTGCATATCCGGGTTCAGGATCAATGGTTTGTTTCAAAATAAAATCTCCCCCTAAATAATGTTGTTTGGGTTTGAAATTTTGTTCGCCGGATGACCATTGGAAGGACTCTTTCCAAGGTTTTGTACCATAGATTGCTTCCCCGTTAACATCAAGCCATTTTCCTATTTGCAACAAGCGCTCTTGCATGATTACGGGAATATTTCCTCTTGAATCCGGACCAATATCTAACAATAAATTACCTCCTGTACTTACAATATTAACAAGCATCAGCGTCAATGCTTTTGGCGAATTATAATCTTCAGCGTCTTCGTTCTGATTATAACCAAAAGAAAATCCCATCCCTCTGCATTCTTCCCATGGTTTCATAAATTCAGGAGCTTCAGATTCATATTCAGTTGTAAAATAACCTCCGTGATTTTTTCGAACTCCCTTTCCCCATCTGTCATTAATAACAATTGAATTTTTTACCTTGGACTCATTGAACAACCAGGCTAAAAACTCTCTAGACTTCCATTTTTCGGCATCCATTTCCCATTCACCATCTGCCCATAAAATATCAGGACTGTATTTATTTACCAAATCCTTCACTTGAGGTAAAAAGTGCTCTTTTACAAAACGAGGTTTATCGTTTATCCATAAGGGGTGATACCATTCGTACAATGAATAATAAAGACCCATTTTTACATCTGTCTTTTTTACCGCGGTTGTTAATTCACCAACCAAATCTCTTTTTGCACCAACTTCCATGCTGTTCCAGGCAAAACCTCTGTCATTGGCTTCTTCGTTCGGCCAAAGTGTAAAACCATCATGATGCTTTGAAGTGAGTACGATGTATTTAGCCCCGGCATTTTCAAAAAGTTCAGCCCATTCATCAGGATCGAATAAATCAGCCTTAAACATTTCGCCAAAGTCATAATAACTAAAATCTGATCCATAGGTTCTATTGTGGTATTGTACTACTTCATCTCCCTTAAAATCACCGTTTCCAAAAAGACTTTTACTTTGCAGCCAATATTGGTACCATTCGGAATAAGTCCCTTTTGGTGACCATGCCGGCACAGAATAAGGTCCCCAATGAATAAAAATTCCAAATTTAGCATCTCCAAACCAATCAGGTATTGGTCTCGAATCCAGTGATTCCCATGTTGGCTCGTATTGTTTTTGAGAGGTCATTAAGCCAGATAAAACCATACATAAGGTTAATAGCAGGAGTTTGATTTTTTTCATTATCCGTTTAATTTAATATATCCACCATCAATCGGGTAATCAGTTCCGGTAATAAATCCGGCTTCATCAGAACATAAAAACAAAGCTAAATGTGCAATTTCCTCAGGTTTTCCCATTCGCCCGATCGGTTGAGATTTGGACAGAGCTTCAAACATTTCTTCTTGATTATCAGGATAATTTTTTGCAATAAATCCATCTACAAAAGGAGTATGAACCCGACCCGGAGAAATACAATTACATCGGATACCATCGTTTAAATAATCCTTTGCCACAGAATAGGTCATGGTTAAAACGGCACCTTTTGTCATTGAATACGCAAAACGATCTGAAATTCCAACCGAAGAGACAATGGATGCCATATTTAAAATTACGCCTCCGTTTTTCTTCATTTTTTGAATACAGGCATACATACAATTGTATACTCCTTTAATATTTACCTGATACAATCGATCCAGATCTTCTTCTTGTGTTCCTTCTAAATTACCTACATGAGCAATCCCGGCATTGTTTACCAAGATATCGATAGTGTTATTTTTAGCAATGTTATCAATTACAGACAACACCTTTTTTTGATTTGCTACATCGCATTGGTAAGCCGTTGCTTTACCTCCCGAGGCAATAATTTCGTTAGCGACCTCTTGTGCGGAATCTTTATTGATCTCAAGTATACAAACATCAGCTCCTTTTTGAGCAAATCTAATGGCAATTGCTTTTCCTATTCCGCTTGCACCACCTGTGATGATCGCTGTTTTCCCCTTTAAACTAAATTCTGACATAATTCTATTTTAAAATGATTTCAATTATTGTATCAATTTGATCCTTTTTATTATTCGGCACTTCAATAAATATCCCGTATTTACTGATCTTATAATTTACCTTTTCTTCACTTTTATAAAAATGCATACTCCTTATATTTCCTTTAAAATTCTCCACAAAAAACAATTCCTTAGAATTATCCAAAATATGCAAATACAGTGTATTTCCTTTTTGAGTAAATGCCATTTCATCTGTTGGGGTAATGGGGCCTCCTGTGGTCTTATAAATAGTTTCTCCATTTTCTCTCATCCAACTCCCAACTTTTTCTAAGGATTTGATATGTTCCAATTGAATTTCACCATTGGGCATTGGGCCCACATTGAGCAATAAATTACTTCCATATCCTGCCGATCGAATAATATATTGAATTAATTCTTTTTCTGATTTATGCTTATTGTCTTTCAAGTTAAAACCCCAGGAGCCGTTTATAGTTTCACATACTTCCTTTGGCAAGTCACCAATATTCGAAGCATCTGTTCCCCAGCCTGTAGTATTTTGTCCCGGCAGATCTCTTTCAAACATCTGAAAATCTTCTCCCTCTATGGGTGCTATATGATGGTTATTACCAATCAAACATTGTGGTTGCAGATCGTGAATTAGTTTATAGATCTCATCGTAATGCCAATTTACTTTTAGTTTACCGTAGCTTTTGCCATCCCATTCCTTTTGATCCCAATGTCCATCAAACCAAATTCCGGCTATTTCTCCATAATTGGTCAATAATTCGGTTAACTGGGCTTTCATAAAAGCAATATAATCTTCCCAGTTTCCATCAGATCTTCCCGGAATATTTGTACCGGTTCTGCCTCTTGGAAAATAATTATCATCATGCCAATCTAATAAAGAATAGTAAAAAAATAATTTTATTCCTTCTTTTTTACAGGCGGCAGCAAGAGATTTTAACACATCCTTTTGATAAGGTGTTTTTTTTACGATAGTATAATCTGTAGCCTGAGAATCAAACATGGAAAACCCGTCATGATGTCTACTGGTAATAGTGATGTATTTCATCCCGGCATCTTTCGCCATCTTTACCCATTCCTCTGCATCAAACTCTATGGGATTAAAAAATGAAGGTAATTTTTCGTAGTCGTCGATCGAAATATTTTGATTGTTCATTACCCATTCTCCATCCCCTAGGACGCTGTAAACACCCCAATGAATAAACAGGCCAAATTTTGCTTCCTGAAACCATTGTCTTGCCTTCAAATTTTCCTTTGTGGGAACATAATTTTCCTGTGAAATAATTGGTTGAAAAATAATGAGAAACACCGATATACTTATAAATCTTTTCATTACTTATTTTTATTTTGTGATTGTAGTCTTTTTTTCCAGATCAAGCTTTTTGGAAATTCATAATCCTCTAATGATTTTTTCTTCATTGTAATGCTGTATCCCGGTAGTCCGGGGGGCATATACGATCCGTTTCTTATGACGACGGGGTCCAGAAAATGTTCGTGTAAATGATCCACATACTCAATTATTCGTCCATCCAATGATCCACTGATAGCAATAAAATCGATCATGGACAAGTGTTGAACATATTCACACAATCCTACACCCCCTGCATGCGGACATACCGGAATGTTAAATTTAGCAGCCATCAATAAAATTGCCAGTACTTCATTTACTCCTCCTACACGGCAGCTATCAATTTGACAAATTTCTATTGCTTCGGCTTGCATTAGTTGCTTGAACATTACCCTGTTCTGACAATGTTCACCTGTAGCCACTTTTATTGGTTTTACCGCCTTTGCTATTTTGGCATGACCTAAAATATCATCAGGACTTGTTGGCTCTTCGATCCAATATGGATTAAATTTTTTTAACTCTTCCATATTTGAGATCGCCTCATTTACGTCCCATTTTTGGTTGGCATCCATCATCAACTGCAGATCGTCTCCAATTTCTTCCCGTATAATTGCAGCTCTTCGCATATCATCTTTTAAATCAGAACCAACTTTAATTTTCATATGCTTAAAACCTTCCGCTTTGGCTTCTTTACACAACCTTCTCATTTTTTTGTCGGAATATCCCAACCATCCGGCCGAGGTGGTATAGGCAGGATATCCATTTTTTAATAATAGCTCTATTCTCTCTTGTTTGGTAGATTCATTTTTTTGTAAAATCACTAAAGCTTCTTCCGGTGTTATCGCATCTGTAATATAGGTAAAATCTATGCATTTTACCAATTCTTCAGGCGACATGTCAGCCAACAACCTCCATAGTGGTTTTTTTTCTATTTTGGCATACAGATCCCAGATGGCATTGACTACAGCCCCGGTGGCCAAATGTATAATCCCTTTTTCCGGTCCTAACCATCTTAACTGGCTATCGCCTGTTATCATTTTCCAAAATGCACCCATGTCGGCCGTAAAGGAATTTAACGATTTTCCAATAATTAAATGTGATAAGGATCTTATCGCCTCAACGCATAATTCGTTTCCTCTTCCAATAGTGAATGTGAGTCCATGCCCCTCCAAACCATTTGGATGATCAGTCTTTAAAATAACATAGGCAGCTGAATAATCCGGATCCGGATTCATGGCGTCAGAGCCATCCAAAGTAATGCTTGTTGGAAAACGAACATCTTTTACTTCTATATCTGTGATAAGTATGAGGTTCATTAGTTTTCTTTTAAGAATGTATAAGACAAATTTAGGGATCAATCCAATTAAGAGCTACTACTCAAATTACATATCATGATACTATTATTGCATTTTATTATATTTTAAACTAAATATAGCAATAATAAAGAAATCACATTGATGAATGGAACCTTGAATAATCAGTAGGCGAACACTTCATTGCTTTTTTAAACTGCCTGTTAAAGTTAGATAAATTATTAAACCCCGATTCGTAACATATTTCTGAAATATTGTTTTTATTTTCTATTAATAATTTACAGGCATAACCTATTCGTACTTCGAGTAAATATTCTGTAAAAGTTTTCCTGTGAATACGTTTAAAAAATCGACTAAATGATGAAGGGTTCATATTGGTCAATTCAGCTACATCGTTTCTCCTTATATCGTCTTTAAAATTCTTAATAATATATTCGTATACTTTGTCTAAATTATTTCTACCTGTTTTATTGAAAGAATTTATAAAACCACTACTCGATAACAGTGTGCAGTCATTATTTTTAGCCAAATAATTCAGTAGTTGTATGAACTTCATGGTTTTGTCAAATGCGGTCAATTCGTGAATTTTTTTAATCTGATCGATGAACCAAAGTAAATCTCCTGAAAATTTGATTCCCAGACTTGATTTTTTGATTAGTTTTGCTATAGCACTCATCTCAGGCATTTCTAAAAAATCCTTTCCTGCAAAATCTTCTTTAAAATGAATAACGATTGCCTCTGCTTCTAAGATAGAGTCTATTTCAAAATAGTGTTTGTCGTTCAACCACATATGTGGCAAATTCTTGCCGATCAATACAACTTCTCCTTCGCAAAATTGCTCAATATTATCACCAATAAATCTCGTCCCGGTACTTTTTAAGATGACTACCAGTTCTAATTCTAAATGATGGTGCCAAACTTTGAGAAAATTAGGAAATCTATGATTCCTTACGGTAAAAGACTTATTTGGTGAACTACTTCTGTCAATTAGGAGAGGCTTCAATTTGCAGTGATTTTTATTATTAATTTCCCTGCATTAGGGGATGGAATACATGATGTATATGGCAAACTCTGTTTATGTCTCTTTGCATTTACAGCGAGATAATTTAGATGAAAAATATTGTATATAAAACTAGTTCTAAAGTACAACAATTCAGTAGTACACAAAAATTTTTAAAAAAAAGTATTTAAATTTCCAGATGAGGATAGTCATTCGTTTTTTATGTTTTATTTCACTATGTTTGCTCGTGGAATATAGCGATAACCTAAAAATGAAATCCGTGGAATTTAGAGCCACTCCCTTATACCTTCCCTCGAAAATCTATTAGCTACCAAGGATTTAAAATAGGTTCATGACAGCTTTAAATTGTCAATAATAATAGAAAGTACTGAGCATTCGAATACATATATTTTATCATGGCTTTAAATAATGTTAAAAATTGCTGAGTTTTCACTTTCTTTGTCAAGAATGAAGGAGGAAAATTCAAATAAAATTATCAAACTAATAAAAAGCGGTGACCAACTGGTTTTAAAAAAGATCTATGACGATAATAGAGAAGCTTTTATTAAGTTTTCCAGAAAATATAATATAGAGAGCTATGATGCCATTGATATCTATCAGGATGCAATTATTGTATTTTATGAAAACATTGTAAATGGAAAAATTACTGATCTAAGCAGTAAAATCTCTACGTACTTATTTGCGATTGGAAAATATAAAATTTTTCAAATGCACAAAAGGAGTTATAAAATTGAATTGAGAAGCGAACTCTTAGTTGAAGAGGAAAACATATCCTTGGATGTTAACTTTCAGGACGAAAAGTTAACTAATCAGCAGGAATTGTTGAAGAAGTATTATTCGCGTTTAGGTAAAAGATGCAAGGAAATTTTAAAATTGTTTTACTATGAGGGTTATACCTTGGATGAAATAACTGATATTTTAACTTATAGCGATAAAAAAGTGTTGAAAAGCCAAAAATCGCGATGTATGAAACAGCTTAAAGACTGGATAAAAAAGGAGTTATGAATAAAATAGATTTGATTGACAAATATTTTAGTAATTCGTTAAGCCCTAAAGAACAATTAAAGTTCAATGAATTGTTGGAGAACGATGAACAATTTAAAAAAGAATTTGACTTTCAAAAGGATTTGCAACAGGTAATTTCAAGGGATCAAAGAAAGGATCTCAAGGAAGTGTTACAAAATTTTGAAAAAGATAGAAAACCAAGTGTAAATCTGTTTAATAATTCTAAAGAATGGTTAGTTGCTGCGTCAATTATAATTATTGTCGGTCTCGGGTTCCTATTTGTAAAATCTAATTTTTATCCGTCTTCAGAAAAACTATTCGCTCAAAACTACGAACCTTATCGAAATATTGTACTTCCGATAGAGCGTGGTGAGAATTCAAATACAATTGAGCACAGCGCATTTGTTGCTTATGAAAATGGTAATTATCACAAGGCGATAAACTTATTTAATTCTGTGCCCAATAAAAATGAACAGTATATACAATTTTATAAATCGATGTGCTATATGTCTTTAAACAAAACCAAGGAGGCGATAGCTTTATTGAAGACAATAGCAGACTCAAATAATAAAGTTAACCCGGAAAATAACTTTGCTGAAATAGCAAATTGGTATTTGGCATTGTCATATTTAAATACAGGTGAAACTGATAAGGCAAGCAAACGATTCTCTATGATCGCAAACAACAGGGGCAATGTTTACAAAAAAGAAGAATCTAAGAAAATACTTAATTATTTAGACTAGACTTGTGTATTCTTCATCCTCATTCCAATGATGATAGATCCAAATAAAAGGAATCCACTAATAAAGTAATATTTATCATTTTTTATTGGTACTAAGGATTTTGTATTCCCATTTAATACAAAGCCTGACCAATAGTACGGATGTCTTAAATTACTGTCATTTGTTGCCGCCAAATAGTCAAGTTTAGCATTTTTAAGTGCTTCATTTTTTGGCTCTCCACTCTTTAGATGCTTATAGAAGTAAATCATTATTTTTTTTGTCTCCTTATCAGGTATTTTCCACAAACTCATCACTATAGACGGTACTCCTGAATAATTAAAAGCCCTTGCCATACTCATCACCCCTTCTCCCTTTTCGAGTTTTCCGAAACCCGTATTACAGGCACTTAAAACGGCTAAATTTGCTTTGATACCTGAGACATAAATCTTGGATGAGGTTAACTCACCATCGCTAAAAATTAATTTATTATACATGGGATGGTCATTATTGATCTCCACATGCATGGCCAAGTGCACAATCGAGTTTTCTTTTGAATTTTCCAAAAAATTATTCACACTGGAATTATTTCCAACGAATGCCTTTCCATTAAACAGTTCTGAAATTTCTTTCGTTTCATCTAAATTAGAGGATAATGAATTACTCAAATTGTATACCGGGGAAAAGCCAACCCAGTAATTAGGTAATTTATAATCGAAAAACTTATTTTTAAGTTCTAAGTAAAGCCGGGCGGAACCAGAATAACTGATTGTAAAGTTTTCTATTAAAAAATCATTATTTTCGTTCCGTAAGATTTCAAAAGGAATATAATTTAAGACATTGTCTGGTATTATTACCATTTTAGACTTTGATAAATCTATCTGTTGACTCAATAAATAATGATATAATTCCTCCGTTGTATCATCAATATTTTGCCTGTTCAATAACTCGTTTTTGAGAAGGGTCACTCTGTTGACAATTTTGTCAGATATATCCCCTTTCAAAAAAGTGATATTATCTTTTGTAATATTAAAAGTGTATAGATTTTTATCTCCCAGAAAATAGGTGATCATTTGTGTGTCCTCATCCAGATCATTCTTAACATCTTCAATATTTATAATCTTGTGATTATATTTTAAACCAGTGTATTCAGGAAAAGTGGTTTCGAAAGCATTTTGCAAACTATCTATTTTATTACTCACTAAAATTCTTTGATTTATAAGTAACCCAAGTGTCTCTTTGTCCTTTTCGTTACTCGATTGTTCATAATAGAGATCTAAATTTATTTGGGCGAGTTCCTGTTTGATTTGTTGTTCCAAATTCAACATTTCTTCCGGAATATTGGCGAATATTTTAAACTGAGAGTTTTGTATTCCCTCCAATAACGCTGTATTTCTGTTTGTTTCAGAAAGCTCAAAAGCTTTATTTAAATAGACGGGATCCCTATTTGTAAATTGATACAACGACCAACAAGTATTTAATCCATTTTCATAAACCTGGCGATAATTATTTGCAATTTGAATTCTTGATCTGTCAGAAGAGACATGTTTTTGCATAAATTTTATCAAATTCAGTTCTTGATCGATGAGTTCATATTTTTTTTTGAGAAAATCAATATTGTTTGTTTGTGCATAGCTGATCTCATAAAATTTGTTCATTAACATTAAAGATTCTAACGCGCCAGCCGGATCAATGAGATGAACAAGATTGTCGTCAATATATCGACAGGACTTTAACGCTTCCTCAATAAAATAATTAAGATTAATTTTATCATTTATAAGTAGTGCCTTCTTAGCTAACAAATTATATATTTCAGTAATTTCTTCATTTCTTTTCCCGGAGATGGAGAGTTTGTAATCCAAGGCATCAGATAATAGTTCTTCTGAGTCATCAAGCATAATATTTTGATCAACATATAATTTTGCTAAATGCGTTTTAGCAATGGCTAAATTATTTAGAACCATTCCTCTTTCACCAATTACAATGGCCTCTTTATAATATATTTCTGCCTGGTCGTACTGTTCATCCAGGGCATATGCATTGGCTAGATCATAATTACTTTCACAGGTCCATCTATGCCTATTTCCAAAATGTTTCTCCCTGATTTTTAAATTTTTATGAAGTAATTGAATTGCTTCCTTATATTTTTTTTTAGATGTTAAGATGTTAGCATAAGCAGTAGATACAAAGGTCATGTTTGGATGAAATTCTCCATATTCTTCTAATCCAATTTCCATTGCCTTATCTGCATATTTTTCCGCTTTATTGAAATCCTTATTATAAAAATAAAGACGCGCTATTCCAGTATAAACATCCGCTAGTAAAGAACGTTCGTCTCTATCTTGTAGGAAAAGTTGTTCTGCCTCTCTATATAATTTGAACGCCTCTTGAGATTTGGCCTGATCCTCATAGGCAATGGCTAAATTATAGGAAGAAATGGCAAGCTCGTTCTTTTCAGCACCGATAAGTTTCTTCAGGTCATAGGATTTTTTATAATAAACCTGTGTGCTGTCATAATTGTATAGGTAATAAAATCCCAGTCCTAATAAATTATAGGTATCCGCTATATATTTCGCGTCCCGTGTACTACTAAAAGTTTCCAGAGCAGTTCGAGCAGATGCAACGGACTCTTCGTATTTTTCCAGGTTAATTTCTATTTTACCCTTATTTAGGTTAGCTACTGCGATTAAAAAATTATTTTGGGAAGGTCTTTCCAGAGCATTTTGAAGATTATTAATCATCTCATAGGCATCATCATAATTTCCTTCTATATTTTTTTGGAGGGCAAGACTTATATTCTGAAATATCAATAAACTATCTGTACCCTGAGAAAAACCAAATATTTGATATAGAAAAAATATTAAAAAGAGATTTTTGCCTAAGAGCATAAGGTAAAGTTACGCAAATTATAATTGCTTAGGATTTTGACCTTAGAGTTGACTGTGCTAATTCTTCCAGTTCCAGATACCATTTTTCTCCAAATTTTCTAATCAATGCTTGTTTTACGAACTTATATACAGGGATTTGCATTTCTTTTCCTAATGTGCAAGCATCATGACAAACTTGCCATTTATGATAATTAACGGCAGAAAATTCGCTATAATCTTTTATTCGAATTGGGTATAAATGACAAGAAACAGGCTTTTTGAATGATATATCACCATGATTATAAGCTTCTTCTATTGCGCATAATGCGACTTTTTTTTCGTCAAAGATCACATAGGCACAATCTTTTCGGTTTATTAATGGAGTCTCATATTCAGCATCTTCACTTGTGGTATAAATACCTTGCTCTTCAATGGCTGACACCCCTTCTTTTCGAAGATAGGGTTTTATTTTAGGATATAATTTTTCTAACATTTCTGTTTCCTTTTTATCCAGTGGAGCACCGGCATCTCCCTGAATGCAGCATGCACCTTTGCAGGCACTTAAATTGCATATAAAATCATTTTCGATAATCTCTTCAGAAATGATAGTTTTCCCTAATTGAAACATCTTTGTGTATTAAAATAATTTTGTAAAAATACATCCTTTTTTATACTTGTGAAATCTATATATTTGCCGAAAATTTAAGAAGCAGGTTATGGAATTTAATTTGAAGGAGATATTTACGGCAACGATGATATTATTTGCCGTTATTGATATTATTGGTAGTATTCCGATTATTATTGATTTGCGACAAAAAGTAGGCCATATCCAATCGGAGAAAGCTTCATTTGTTGCTATGCTAATTATGATATTATTTCTTTTTTTAGGATCTCAAATATTATTATTAATTGGAATTGACGTGTACTCATTTGCCGTGGCCGGGTCATTTGTACTTTTATTTTTAGCACTTGAAATGATCTTAGGGGTTCAATTATACAAAGAAGAATCACCAGAAACAGCAAGTGTGGTCCCTTTAGCTTTTCCCTTAATTGCAGGTGCAGGTACAATGACAACAATACTGTCGCTCAAAGCGGAGTTTCATACGATCAATATTATTATAGCCATTGTCTTGAATATGATATTTGTTTATGCCATTTTGAAATCATCAACTAAAATTGAAAAGTTGATTGGAAAGGCTGGAATAAATGTAATTCGTAAAATTTTTGGTGTAATTTTATTGGCTATTGCAGTGAAGCTTTTCGCTTCTAATGTTCAAGTATTATTCAAATAAAAAATAAAGAGAATGTTATATGACGTTTTAATAATTGGAGGAGGTGCGGCAGGTATGTCATGTGCCTTAGTATTAGGATCTGCCCGGACAAAACCCTTTGCATCAGATAAAAATATTGGTATTATTATGCATCAAAAAAGTTCTGCTTTGGAAAGTGGTTTGTTCAATAACGTTTTGGGCATTTCACCCGGTACTACAGGAAAAGAAATTTTGGAATCCGGAAAGAGTCACCTGGCTCAAATCTATCCTCATGTACAGCAGATTGAAAAAGAAAAAGTTTTAAAAATTGTTCAGCATAAGGACTATTCAGAAGTAATAACGAATAGAAATAAATATTCTTCCAAAATAGTAGTAATTGCTGTTGGTCCATCTAATTTATTCAATATTGAAGGATTAATGCATTTTGTGGAACCACATAAAAATTTGCCTCCTAAAAAAGAAAGAATACAATTAAAAAACACAAATCATAAAGTTGATGATAACATTTATGTTGCAGGTGTACTTGCCGGATGGAGAAGTCAGTTTGCAACAGCCGCTGGCAGTGGGACTCAAGTAGCAACAGATATTTTAACAACTTGGAATAACGGTAACACTACAATGGTGCACGACACTATGGAGTAACTGCATAGCCTTCTTTTTCAAGATCAATAATTTTTTCCAGCATTTTATCGTTTTGATTTAAAATTTGATAAAAAGCATTGTCATCATAGATTTGTTGTACAAATAAGGCCTTTAAATACATATTAATATTTCGAAACTCCTGATCGTTTTTATCCACATTCTCTGTTGCAATACTCAATAGGTACTTATTAAAAATATTATTTTCAAAATAATATTTATTCTTGAAATCATCAAAGGACAGACCTTTGAAATCATCTCTGTGAGTGTCTATATAATCAAAGACAAAATTATTCAATGACCTGTAATGCATACTATTGAAATATCTGGTAGTGTCGATAGCTACAAAAACATCCGGGATAATTCCACCACCGCCATAAACAGTTTTCCCTTTTGGCGTCAGATATTTTAAAGTGTCATTTACCTTAATACTATCCACATTCATTAATTCACCATGGTCAAATCTTTTTTCGAATTCATGATAGTAATCTTCATTACCATTATGGTCATAGGGTTTTTGAATCGATCTGCCTGTTGGTGTATAATATCTCGAAACTGTCAATCGAACAGCTGAGCCATCTCCCAGGTCCATTTCCTGCTGTACCAGACCTTTACCAAATGACCTCCTTCCTACAATTGTGCCCTTATCATTGTCTTGCAATGCACCGGCAACAATTTCACTGGCAGATGCTGAAGAGCCATTTATAAGAACAAAAACATGACCATCTTCAAAATCGCCCACTTCAGTTGCGTAAGTATTATCAATCGTCGATCCCTTATTTTTTGTAAAGACTATTAGCTTACCATCTTCTAAAAACTCATCAATTATTTGAGTAGCAACTTGTAGATAACCTCCCGGGTTATGCCTTAGATCCAAAACTAATTTTTGCATTCCTTCCTCCAATAAGCTATCTAAAGCCTCTTTAAATTCTTCATAAGTTGTCGCAGAAAATTTATTAATTTTAATATAACCTAACTCATTATTAAGCATATAGGATGCGTCCACACTCTTTATTGGAACGTCTCCGCGGTTAATAGTAAACGGAATTATTTTATTCTCCGATTTTCTAAAAACTTGTAACTCCACCTGTGTATTAGGCTCACCCTTTAGAATTTTTAAGATATGGTTATTAGTTATATCTTCGCCGTACAAGGTGTCATTATTGGCCATTAGAATTCTATCCCCTGCTTTGATACCTGCTCTTAAACTGGGTCCGTTATCTAAAACTTTGATTACCGTAAGGGAGTCTTTAATAAGTCGAAACTGAATTCCAATCCCAACAAATTTCCCATTCATAGTTTCTGCTATTTCTTCTCTGTCCTTAGCAGGAATATACACAGAATGTGGATCCAACTTTTTCAGCATATTTTTGATAGTACCATCCAGCAGGCTATCAGTATCTACATCGTCAACATATTCATACTGTATATAATTGATCAGTCTCTTTATTTTCTTTTCCTGAGGAGTTCCTCCAAAAAAGGCAATGGTTTTCTTTTGATAATCCAAAGAACTACCTAAAAAGATTCCAAAAGCGATAGCAATAGCTAACAGCAGAGGAAGATATATTTTTGTTTTATTAGTCATCTAAACTTAGTTCTACAATTTCAATATTGGCAGTTTTTAAAAATTTTACGCCTTCAATATCCTTATAGGCAATTGAATATACTAACCTTTTAATTCCGGCCTGCAGTATTAATTTACTACAGTCCTTACAAGGTGACAAAGTTAAATAAAGCGTTGCTCCATGGCAAGACTGAGTCGAAGAAGCAACTTTCAACAGAGCGTTTGCTTCTGCGTGCAATACATGCCATTTTGTATTTCCTTCATCATCCTCACAACAGTTGTCAAATCCGGTTGGCGAACCGTTGTAGCCATCAGAAATGATCATTTTATCTTTAACAATTAAAGCTCCAACCTGCTTCCGTTCACAATGAGATAACTTAGCCCATTCTTTCGCCATTTTTAAATAAGCCAGGTCGTATCTCTTTTGTTTTTTATCTGACATTCACAACTATTTATTGATTTAGACATTGTACTAGCGAAAATATAAAACTTTAAATTCAATGGTGTTAAAAAATTACCAAAATTTTCGTTCAATTAGCATAGGAATAATAAGGCCAATTACCACGGAAGATGCCACGAGTACCATATCTCGTTTTTTAATTTTAAACAGATTTAAAACAAAGAAGCCCAAACTAAAAATAATGAGCACAACCATAATTTGTGCTATTTCAATACCTAAGGCAAACTCCATTATTGGTAAAAATTTCTGATCTGTATCATCAATCAAAATTCTTATTGCGCCCGAAAAACCCAAACCATGGATCAGTCCAAAAGTAAACGAAAAAAACGAGCCAATAGTTCTATTTTTATGTATTTCTTTCGAAGTTGATATATTGTAAAAGGCCGTAATAAAAATTGTCAGAGGGATCAGAAATTCAACGATATCCATTTTTACATAAATCAAATGATAGGTGGATAATGTCAGTGTTAAGGTATGACCTATGGTAAAAAATGTAATTAACCAGAGTGCTTTTTTCCAATCTTTAAAACCGTAATTAATCGTTAATACGATAAAAAACAGCACGTGATCATAGGCTTGTACGTCTAAAACATGCGTCAGACCAAATTCTGTGTAAAATATAAATTCATCCATTTTAGAATTTCATTTTTTTTAATAGATCCCATAGTACAATGCCGCAACTTACGGAAATATTTAAAGAATGTTTTGTTCCAAACTGAGGAATCTCAAGACAGAAATCTGAAGCAGAAACAACTTCTTGCTGAACTCCTTTTACTTCATTTCCAAAAATTATGGCATAACGCTCGTTATTTTTAATCTCGAAACTTTCCAGGGATGTACTTTTATCTGTTTGCTCTACAGCAACGATATTCACATCATTTTTTTTCAATTTCTCTATCAGTTCGATAATGTTATCACAATATTCCCAATCTACTGACTCTGTTGAGCCTAAGGCTGTTTTATGAATTTCTTTCTGTGGAGGAATGGCAGTAATGCCACATAAATAGATTTTATTGACCAAAAAAGCGTCACTTGTTCTAAAAACTGAGCCTATATTGTTTAAGCTTCTGATATTATCTAAGACTACTATAACCGGAATTTTTTCAGCCTCTTTAAATTCTGCAATATTTATTCGTCCTAATTCACTATTTTTCAGTTTTCGCATTTTATTTTTGTCCTTATAGTTTGAATTAACTTGGTCTGATCTTTGGTATAAAATTATATCTTTGTGGCTATCCGAAGGCTAGATATATTATCCAATTTAAAAATAAATTGAAGCAAAAGAAAATATAAAAGTAAAGATTTAAACTTTAATACAAAATTCCCAAAATTGGCAAAAATAAGAGCGAAGAAAGTTACCCCTTTAATGCAACAATATAATAATATCAAGATTAAATACCCTGATGCGATGTTGCTTTTTAGAGTAGGTGATTTCTATGAAACTTTTGGTGATGATGCCAAAAAAGCTGCGGGTATTTTGGGGATTGTATTGACCAAAAGGGGTGCGGGAAGTGATGGCGAAACTGCTTTGGCCGGATTTCCTCACCATTCTTTGAATACCTATTTACCAAAACTTGTGAAGGCCGGGTTACGAGTGGCCATATGTGATCAACTGGAAGATCCTAAAATGACAAAGACTATTGTTAAGAGGGGAGTAACTGAGTTGGTTACACCGGGAGTTTCCTTAAATGACGAAGTTTTACAATCAAAGCAGAATAATTTTTTAGCAGCGATTCATTTCGGAAAAAAATATATTGGAGTTTCTTTTTTGGATGTCTCTACCGGCGAATTTTTAACTGCACAAGGGAATCTTGAATACATTGATAAATTGTTGCAAAACTTTGCACCGAGCGAAGTTTTAATACAAAAACAAAATAAAGCAGTATTCAAAGATAAATTTGGTGAACAATTCCACACTTTTTATTTAGAAGATTGGATCTTTAAAATTGACTATGCCAAGGATAACTTAACCGGTCATTTTAAAGTAAAATCTCTAAAAGGTTTTGGAATAGATGACTTGAATGAAGGAATTATTTCTGCGGGAGCAGTCTTATTTTACTTATCAGAAACTCAACATAATAAATTAGAACATATCATCAATATTAGCAGGATCATTGAAGATGATTTTGTATGGATGGATAAGTTCACAATTCGAAATCTCGAATTGTACAATGCCAGCTCAACAGAAGCAGTGACAATGATAGATATCATTGATAAAACAATTTCACCAATGGGAGGCAGACTTCTGAAACGTTGGTTGGCACTTCCTTTAAAGAACATAGAAGAGATTAAAAAGCGTCACGAAACAGTAAAATATTTTATCGAAAAAGATAGTTTTCATAAGGCAATTAATTATCAAATAGATCAAATAAGTGATCTGGAACGCCTAATTTCAAAAGTAGCTACGGCTAAAATTAACCCAAGAGAAGTTGTGCTTTTAAAAGACTCTTTATCTGCAATATTACCGATAAAAGAGGCCTTGTTAGAAAGTAATAATAACACTCTTAAAAACTTAGGAGATCATATCAGTAGTTGCGAACTGTTAATTGATAAAATATCAACAACTTTATTTCAGGACGCTCCGGTAAATATAAACAAAGGGAATGCAATTGCCAACGGCGTATCAAATGAATTGGATGAGTTACGAGAAATTTCATCTGCAGGTAAAGAATATTTGGAGGCAATGGTGCAAAGGGAAATTGAACGGACCCAGATATCTAGCTTGAAAATTGCTTTTAATAATGTATTTGGATACTATATTGAAGTAAGAAATACACATAAGGAAAAAGTGCCTGAGGAATGGATAAGGAAACAAACCCTTGTTTCGGCCGAGAGATATATTACGGAAGAGCTCAAAGAATATGAAGAGAAAATTTTAGGAGCTCAGGAAAAAATTGGTAGAATAGAACAAGAATTATTTGTTGAATTGCTTCATTTTATTTTGCCTTTTATCCGGAAAGTTCAGGAAAATGCCCAAATAATTGCTCAGATAGACTGCCTGAGTTCTTTTTCAAAAATTGCTAAAGAGAACAACTATGTACGGCCGATTATGGACGACTCCATGGAAATTCAAATTAAAAATGGGCGTCACCCGGTAATTGAAAAACAATTGCCTTTGGGCGAAGAATATATAGCCAATGATCTGGTGTTGAATAGAAATCAACAGCAGATCATTATGATCACCGGACCTAATATGAGTGGTAAATCTGCGATCTTACGTCAGACAGCCTTGATCGTTCTATTAGCTCAAATTGGAAGTTACGTCCCGGCTCAGAATGCAAAAATTGGCGTGGTGGATAAGATATTTACTCGGGTTGGTGCAAGTGATAATATTTCAATGGGGGAATCTACTTTTATGGTGGAGATGAATGAAACAGCGAGTATATTGAATAATTTATCTGAAAGAAGTTTAATTCTTCTTGATGAAATTGGCAGAGGAACAAGCACATATGACGGGATCTCAATTGCCTGGGCTATTTCTGAATATATTCATGAACATCCTTCAAGATCGAAAACATTATTTGCCACTCATTACCATGAGTTGAATGATATGAGTGAAACCTTTGAACGTATTAAGAACTTTAATGTTTCGGTAAAAGAACTGAAAGATAATGTGATTTTTTTAAGAAAGTTAGTACCGGGTGGAAGCGAGCACAGTTTTGGAATTCACGTTGCGAAATTAGCCGGAATGCCAACGGCAGTATTGCATCGGGCAAAAAAAATGTTAAAGCATTTAGAAAAAAGCCATGCATCAGAGGATATTCAGGAAAAACTTAAAAGTGCTTCTCAGGAAGATATGCAGTTGAGTTTTTTTAAATTAGACGACCCCTTATTGGAAGAGATCAAAGAAGAAATTTTAACGACAAATATAGATACACTAACTCCAATAGAAGCTTTGATGAAATTGAATGAAATTAAGCGGATGTTGGTAAAAAAGTAATTTTTAAATAAATTTTCCGGAACTACCCGGCACATGATTTGAAATAAATTGAACAAGATGTCTCATTTTCCAAATCTGCATTTTCCAAATCAGCTAATTGTATTACATTTGTAGTGTAAATTGAATACTATGTTTTTATTTATAAGCGGAGGTGAAATATTTATTATACTCGTTATCGTGGTTATGTTGTTCGGTGCGGATAAAATTCCTGAGTTGGCAAGAGGTTTGGGAAAAGGAATGCAACAATTGAAGAATGCCACCAATGAGGTAAAAAAAGAAATTACAGAAACTGCGAAAAAACAAGGGATTGATACTGATTTCACTCGTGATATCAAAAATGACTTTACCAAAATTAAAAAGAAGGTTAAGGACAATATTGACGATGTTACCGGTCCGATAAAACGTAATTTATAAATTGAACCTTCTCGAGAATATTATTCAAAAGGATAAAGAGCTTCTTATTTTTCTAAATGCGCTTGGCAATGAATCCTGGGATTCTTTTTGGTTAATTGTCACCAATCAATTTAGTTGGTTTCCGCTTTACCTGATTTTTTCTTATTTGATATTTAAGTCTTATGGCTGGAAAAAATTAGTTGCTTTATTAATTTTTACAGGACTTTTAATAACATTTTCAGATCAGTTTGTAAATTTTATTAAGAACTTTTTTCAAAGATTAAGACCCAACAATGACCCATCTATCAATCAAATTATTCGTATTGTAAAGAATTCGGGAGGTTACAGTTTTGTGTCCGGGCATGCCACAAGCTCCATGGCGGTTAGTCTTTTTGTTTTTTTAACTTTAAAAAAGTATTATAAATACATCTTATTAATTTTCTTTTGGCCCTTATTTTTTGGATATAGCAGAATCTATCTCGGTGTGCATTTTCCGGTCGATATATTGTCAGGATTTTTTTTGGGAGGACTAATCGGAACAGTTTTCTATAAATTGAGTTTGTTGATCCTCCAAAAAGTTATATGATAGGTTATTAGGCTTAATACATTTTAGATAACCATTAAATTACAACCTCGAATATCTGAATTATCAAATCTGCCCATAAGTTCAAATGTTCCATTTGCATTTATTTTTCCTAAATCCTGCGTAGCAATGAACGAGCAAGAATTAATATTAGCCAGATCCACTATATTTAAACCACCAGTTTTTGTATGCGGTAATAGAGTTAAGGGGTCTTCGGGATCGCGAACAACAATTCTCATCCATGGAGGGGTTTCAAAAAGGCCGTTTCCTTTAGAATAAGCTTGTGATAATAATTCGGTCATGCCATATTCAGAATGAATTTTATCCACTCCAAATCCCATGGATAAACGCTTATGCAGCTCTTCACGTATCATCTCTTTGCGTTTTCCTTTCATTCCCCCGGTTTCCATAACAATGGTATTTTTGAGATCGAATTCAAATTTACGCACCAGGTCCAGAAGGGCATAGGATACACCAATTAAAAGTACTTTTTTATTTCTTTTATCCAGCTTAATCAGTTTATTGGACAAATTTTCTAAATCATTAAGATAAAACCCGCTATCGGATGATTTGCTTTTTTTAATCAAATCATCCACCATATAAATCAATGATGAGCCTTCACGTTCCATATAACCGGGTAAAAGAGCAAGGATGGTATAGTCTTTGATATCCCCATAAAAATGTTCGAAACCTTTAGTATAACTCAGTTTGTAGACATTGAGATCACTTACGTAATGCTTGCTTTGTACATTTCCAGTTGTTCCACTACTTAAAAAAACTTTATCTGTTTTATCAGCAGAACTAACTATTTGATGGGTTTTAAAAAATTGAATGGGTAAAAAGGGAATTTGGTGGAAATGGATTATTGATTTCGGTGCGATGCCCAACTCATCCAAATAACTTGAATAGACTAAGCAATTCAAAGCTTGATGCTGAAAAACCTCTAAGGCTAAATTCTCAAAACGGATTTTTATATTTGGACCGAATATTTGAGAAATTATCATACCAACGTTTTAAACAAAAGTAGCTCTTTTTTACGCAACCAATTGGTAATAAAACATCTTAAAAGAGCAATTAGCAAAGAATTTTAGTTAAAAATACCGGTGAAAAGAATTTTTTTTGTAATTTTTAGTTTTATTATATTTGTCTCTTGTTCGAATGATGATGGGCCTACCTATCATTATGAATTGTTGGCAATTGAGGACGTAAGTTTACCTGAAAATTTTGAGTATGGTAAAATTTATGAGGTGAGTTTGAAATATATTCAACCTGATGATTGTTATATTAGTAGCGATGTACTGTATGAATATGATAATGAAATGAGAAACGTGGCTGTTATCACGACGGTTTTGGATGGCAAGGATTGTTTTTCTTCTGATTTTGAAGATGAAATTTCCTTTAGAGTTCAGGCGTCACAGACAGAGCCTTATGTTTTTAATTTTTGGCAAGGAGAAGATGAAAATGGAGAACCTATTTATTTAACAAAAGAAGTACCAGTTATAACAAATAATTAAAATTCCCCTATGAGTTTACACCAACTCATAATAAATTGTAAAAAAAGAGATATTAAATCTCAATCAGAAATTTACCATCTATTTGCTGGTAAACTTTTTGCGTTGTGCTTAAAATACTCGAAGACGAAACAAAGTGCAGAAGATAATTTACAAGATGCCTTCATCACTATTTTCGATAAAATTGATCAATATAAGTTCAAAGGATCCTTTGAGGGATGGATGAAAAGAATTGTAATCAATACATCTTTACAGACATACAGAGAAAAGAATGTTTTGAATTTAGTTGAAGAGAATTATCCGGATGAGGTTGAAGTTGAGATTGATGAAGATGAGCTATCCTTGGATTTTTTATTGAAGATCATTCAGCAATTACCGGAGAGGTACAGGATGGTTTTTAATTTATATGTTTTGGATGGATACTCTCATAAAGAAATATCTGGAATGTTGGGAATTGCAGAAGGTACGTCGAAATCGAATTTGTCGAGAGCAAGGTTAATATTAAAGGATAAAATTGAGTTGAATCAACAAAAACAAATAGTTGGTCCATCCTAATTAATGCAGTTGTATAAATGTTAGAAAGAAAAAATATCGATAGAGTTTTTCAAGAAAACTTAAAAGACTTAGAACTTAATCCAAGCAAACATGTTTGGAATGGTATCGAGTTGTATTTGACTGAACAACCCTTGAAAAAATCTATTCCTCTTTGGCAACGTTTTAGTGGTGTTGCAGTTATCTTTATTTTATTTTTTATGGGAGGCGTTTGGTATTATAATTTGAATTCTATCACAAACGCGGAGCCTGACAATATTATTACCGAATCTAATTTTAATATTTCAGAGGCAGATGATAGGACGCAGCTTGATCAGGGTGATAATGAACTTCAAAAGAGTATCGTAAATACGGTGAGTTTAGAAAACACAAAGGTTGCACATGATCTGGAATCTACAGTTTTTGTTAAGAAACCAAATAATAATGTAATTGTTACTTCTGATGATATATCTTCAATTTATAAAACCATTGACAGCAAATATGTTATTGATAAGAGCGATTTTCTCAAAAGCCTAAAATCAAATGAGAATTTGATTTCTAATATTGATCCGGTTAATGTAAAAGAAGATAATAAGAAGGCTATGAGAAATAAATGGTCTATCGGGACAACGGTAGCACCAGTTTATTATAATACATTACGATCCGGTTCTCCAATAAGTGAGGAGCTATCGAATAATTCAAAATCAAGTGATAACGCCTTATCAGTTGGTCTTAAATTAAATTATCAGATCAATAGAAAATTTAACGTACAATCCGGTGTAAATAAAGTGGAGTTGGCATATATTACCAGTAATGTGAATGCTACTGCTACTACTTCAAAAATTGCAGCTAACAACAATATAACAAAATCTGGAATTATACTATCGAACTCTGGCAATAAGAACAGTGATAGCAGGAGCTCTTCTATTGCACAGGGCAAATCAAATTTGTCCGGAGAACTTAATCAATCCATTGAATATTTTGAGCTTCCGGTTGAAATGAAGTACAATTTATATGAAAGTAGGTTTGGTGTTGGTTTGGTTGGTGGATTTAGTACATATGTTTTGGCTAAAAATTCCATTTATATGGTTACGCAAGATCAAATTACGGACCTGGGTAGTGCGAGTAATTTAAACAGTGTAAATTTTAGTGGGAATTTAGGTGTTGACTTCGATTATAAAATTAATAAGAACTGGTACCTTAATGTGGCGCCTATGTTTAAATACCAATTAAACACTTATTCAAATAATGCTGGAAACTTCCAGCCCTATTACTTTGGTATTTATTCAGGTCTGAACTATAGATTTTAATTACTGAATAGATCAATTTTAGAACCGTATTTAAGAAGCTGAACTATTATTAGTTCGGCTTTCGTATTTATT
>Ga0164313_10000501_pt1 | contig 31675 bp, 21 predicted proteins | sample GuaBasSedimGuay4_FD_113735 | JGI IMG/M metagenome (GOLD analysis project Ga0164313, IMG submission 113735) | Subseafloor sediment microbial communities from Guaymas Basin, Gulf of California, Mexico - Guay4, Core 4569-4, 0-3 cm | ecosystem: Environmental > Aquatic > Marine > Hydrothermal vents... | reverse complement strand
CTCGGCGCCCATCCCCAACGACCCGATCCTGCCCGGCCTGTGGGTGATCACGCAGTTTGCGGTGCTCGACCCGGGCGCGGCGCATCCGTCGAACACGGCGTGGGGCGACGCGCTGCGCATCACGTTCGTCGACTGAGCAGAACGAGCAGCTGAGCGATCACGGCGGGGCGGTCTCCCTCACGGCGGCCGCCCCGCCTCATGTCTGGGCCGCATCGACGCCTGTCCGGTCCTCACGGTCGGTCGCGCAGGCCTCCACGTCGTCCTACCTACGCGCGCGCCCCGCTCGCAGCACGTCCAACGCCAGCAGCACGAACAGCGCCACGGCAAAGGCCATGTGCCAGCCCAGCGAGCGCAGCGCCGGCGACGCCAGCCCCAACACGAAGGCCCAGCCCGCCCACATCACCAGGCGCGGGCGCTGACGCAGCGCCAACACCCCCGGCAGCAACCACAGAAAGTAGTGCGTCCAGACCAGCGGCGACACGAAGAGCATGCCCAGGCAGGCCAGGGCGAAGAGCTGCAGCCCAGGCTCAACGCTGAACGCATCCGGCGGGTCGCGCGCTGACGCGAGCGCGGCACCTCCCCGCTGCGTCGCCGCCGCCGCGTCCGCGGCGGGGTGGTTCGCTGTGGCGGCGCTGGCCAATCGCCGCCGGGCCGAACGCGCCGCCGCCGCGCCCAGCGCCATCAGCCCCGCCAGGCCCAGGCTGACCGCCGTCCAGACCACGTCGTCGGGCAGCGAGGCCACGCGCGGCCAGTCGCGCACCCGCACGCTGCTCGTGTCGCCGAAGGTGCGCCAGCTCGCGATCCACAGGCTCTGGTTGCCGTGGCGCAGGGAGCGGTCCAGCAGCACCATGCGCGCCGGCGTCTGATCGAACATCTCCGTGCGCCAGCGGGTGAGCCCCTCCCATGCCGGCCCGGACCCCAGCACCCAGACGCACAGGCCGGCCACCAGAACGCCCGCCCCCACGAAGCCCGCCAGACTCGCCAGCCTCCGGCGCGGGCCAGCCAGCAGCAGCGGCACCACCAGCAAGCCCGCCGGGAGCAGCTTGAGCGCCGCCGCCAGCGCCAGCAGGCCGCCGCCGAACAGCGCCGCGCTGCGTTCGTCGCGAGCCTCAACGCCCACGCAGCGCGCCACGCCTGCCGTCGCCAGCCACAGCAGCAGCGGACCGCTCTGGCCCAGGCCCAGGTCGTTGACCAGGAACGGCAGCGCCACCAGGAAGGCCGCGCGCTGCCCCGCCGGCGGCACCCCCGAGAGGCGCTGCAGTTCCCGCGGCAAGCCGGCGATGGCGCACAGGTTCAACAGGAACCACACGCTCGCCGCCACCTGCAGCGGCAGCCAACCCAACGGCGACAGCAGCACGGAGAAGCTGGGCAGGTAGCGTTCCACCGACTTCTCGAGGCTCAGCGAACGCTGCTGCGCCACCTGCACGGCCGCGCGGTGGAAGCCGTCGAAGTCGTTGCTCTCGCGTCCGGCGCGCTCCACCGCCACGCCCCCCACCAGCAGCGTGAGCAGCAGCAAGGCGACGCGGATGAGCGGAGAGCGAGGCAGCACGCCGCGGAGGGTACCCTGCCCCTCCGTGGACACCCTCATCCTGCGCGACGACCGCTTCTTGGAGCACGACCCGGGGCCGGGACACCCCGAGCGACGCGCGCGCCTCGAGGCCGTGTACGCCAGCCTGGACGCCGAACCCATCGCCGGTACGACCAGCGCCACGCCGCGCGCCGCCACGCGCGAGCAACTGCTGGCCGTGCACACCGCCGCGCACGTAGCGCAAGTGGAGTCCAGCGCGGGGCAAGCGCACACCCAGCTTGACGCGGACACCGCCGCCAGCGCAGGCAGCCACCAGGCGGCGCTGCTGGCGGCGGGTGGCGCGATCCAGGCCGTCGAGGCCGTACTGGCCGACCAGGCGCAGGGCGCGTTCGTCTTGTGCCGCCCCCCGGGCCACCACGCCGAGGCCTCGGGCGCCATGGGCTTCTGCCTGTTCAACAACGCGGCGCTGGCGGCCGAGCACGCCGTGCGTCAGCTGGGCTGCCGACGCGTGCTGGTGGTGGACCCCGACGTGCATCACGGCAACGGCACCCAGCACAGCTTCTGGGAGCGCGCCGACGTCATGTACGTCAGCAGCCACCGCTTTCCGTACTTCCCCGGCACCGGCGCCTCGGGCGAGGTGGGCGCCGGCGCGGGCGCGGGCTACACGCTCAACCTGCCCCTGCCCGCAGGGCTCGGCGACGCCGACCTGGTGCACCTGTACCGGTCCTGCGTGAGCCCGGTCGTGCGGCGCTTCGCGCCTGAGCTGATCATCGTCTCGGCCGGCTTCGACACCTGGCACAAGGATCCCCTGGGCGACCTGGCCCTGACCGAGGCGGGCTTCGCGGCGCTCTTCTCGATCTTCCGCGGCTGGGCCGAGGAGTCGTGTCCACGGCGCATGGTCGCCCTGCTGGAAGGGGGCTACGCCCTCGACGGCGTGGTGGCCGGCGTGCGCGCGGGGCTGTCCGTCATGAGCGCGGCGAGCCCGCCCGCGCTGGCCGTGGATGGTGCTGTCAGCGACGCCGCGCGCCGGGTGGAGCGCGAGGTGCGCCGCGCCCTCTCACCGCACTGGCCGTGCCTCGCGGGATAGCTCGCCGGTGAGCACGTAGCGCAGCACGCCCAGCACCTGCTCGGGATCGCGCGCCACGGCGCAGGCGGCCGCGTCCACTTCCTTGAGCGCGTGGTCGAGGGACTCGTGGTGCAGGGTCACCAGTGGCTTGCCCTGGGCCGCGGCCCAGCCGGCGTCGAAGGCCGCGTTCCACTGGCGGTACTTGTCGCCGAAACGCACCACCACCACGTCGGCACGAGCCAGCAGCGTGCGCGTGCGGATGGCGTTGACGCCGGCGCCCTTGCGGTCCTTCCAGAAGCTGGCTGGCTCGTCCCCCAGGAGCGCCACACCGCAATCGTCGCTGGAGGCGTGGTCGCTTACGGGGCCGCTGAAGCTCACGGGCAGGTCGGCCGCCGCCGCGCCGGAGATCAGGCGTTGGCGCCAGTCGCTGTGGATCTCACCCGAGAGGTACACGTTCAGTGCTGGGGCGCTCATGGCTGCTGGTCTCGTGGAGATCTGTGAGCGGCGAGCATACCGGTCAACCGCGCGCTTCTCAGCGCAGGTAGCCCAGCTCGCGCATGGCCGCCAGCAGCCCGGGGTCCAGGTCGTCTGCGTCCGCCGACAGCAGCTGCTCCAGCTCGACGCCATGGGGCAGCAGCGGCACGAAGGCGCGACGCAGGCGCCGGGCCAGGTCGTCGAGCGCGTCGGCGCGACGGTCTGCGAGGTCCCGGAGCTCCCCGGGGTCGGCGGCCACGTCGTACAACTCGGCCAGCTCGTCACCCTGCGCGAAGGGCCGCCCGGCCGGGTCCTGACTGGAGCGGATGCGCCAGCCGAGGTGTGCCTTCAGGCGCCCCGCCGTGATCGAATCGGTGACATACAGCGCCGCGTCCTGGCGACCTTCCACCTGTGTGGTGAACGACACGCGACAAAGCACATCGCGCGCGAAGGGGTCGCTCTCCTCGCCCGTGAGCACGGGCCCCAGGCTGCGGCCGTCCAGTGCGTAGGGCAGCGCCTGCTCATCGCCCGCCAGCATCTCGACCAGCGTGGGAAACAGGTCGATCAGGCGCACGCGCTGCGGCACGCGCTGGCCGTGGCGCGCGGCCCAGGCGTCGTCGGCGGGAAACTTCACCAGCAGCGGCACGTGCACCAGCTCCTCGTAGAGCTGCACCGAATGCTGGGTCGCGCCGTGCTCGAGGAACTCCTCGCCGTGATCGGCGCTGACGATGATCAGTGCGTCATCCCAGAGACCCGAGCCGCGCAGCCACTCGAGCCGCCGCTGCAGCTGGGCGTCGGAGTCGATGGCCTCGCCGCGGTAGGCCTCGCGCAGCTCTCCCACCTGGGCCGGGTCGAGCGGGCGGTAGAACCAATCCGTGGAGGCCGGGTCGATCTGCGTCGGCGCAGGCGAGCCCAGGCGCGCGCGGGCCGCGTCGGACGGCGCGTAAGGGCCGTGCAACCCCAGGATGTGCTCGTAGGCGAAGAGCCGCTCGGGCAGCTGCGCGATCGGCGCGGCCCGGCCGCTGGCCAGGTCGGTGTGGTCGAAGCCCTGCAACATGCCGTCGCCCGGTCGCACATGGATCGTGAACGGGTGCGTCCAGGTCTCGTAGCCGAAGTCGGACAGGAACTCAGCCAGGGTGTAGAAGCGCGGGTCGAGGTCGAACACCAGCGTGCCGCCCTCGGGCCAGACCGGCACCACACCGTGCATGACGCCGTGCCGCTGGGGCCACAGCCCGGTGAACATGGAGGCGCTCGAGGTCTTGGTGAAGCTGGCCTGGGCGTAGGCCGCCTCGAAGTCCACGGCCTCGCGCCGGAACGCGTCCAGGGCAGGCATGAGCGGGCTGCCGTCGTCCAGCAAGGCCCGCGCGGTGTCCGTGCGCAGCGCGTCGATGGTGTACCACCACACCAGCCGCGGCGCGCGGGGAGCGGGGCTGAGCCGCGCGCCGTTCAGCCTCGCGCCGCCGCTGGGCCCCGCGCGATCGGCCACCACGGCACGACCGGCCACGGCCACAGCCAGGGCCTCGGACGACAGGGCAACGAAGGGGTCGCGCAGGGGCAGCACGCGCAGCTCCCGAGCAGCCCGCGGCAGTTCCACCGTGTACACGCGCCCGTTGCTGTTGGGGTCGGAGTTGTCGCTGGCCGAGAACCACAACGAGCCATCCCAGTGCGAGTAGGCTCCGCCGCCCTGGGCGCGCACGTCGGCGTGGCTGGCGTGGGCCGGGCCGAGGGGCACGCCGTCCTCCCTGAGCACCAGGCGGCTGTGGGCGCCATCGACAGCGTCCGACACCCAACTCGGGGGCGCGGCCACGGTGAAGGCGTGCCCGCTGTCGCGCGCGAACGGCCGCGCCAGCGTGATCTCGTCAGGGCCCGGAGCGGGCAGGGCCAGCGCCCGCGCCGCCGCCACGCAGCACAGCACCACAGCGATCAACACGGACGACGGCTTCATAGCGGGGATCGTACCCACTACCCTCGCGGCATGACCTCGATCTGTCGCCACGTGCTCGTCTCCGGCCGCGTCCAGGGCGTGGCCTACCGCTGGTCCGCCGCCGCCCGCGCCCGAGATCTGGAGCTGGCGGGCTGGGTGCGCAACCTGCCCGACGGTCGCGTGGAGGCGCTGCTCAGCGGACCTGCACCCGCCGTGGCGTCCATGCTGAGCTGGATGGAGCAAGGCCCGCCAGCCGCCGAGGTGCAGCGCGTGCAGGCCAGCGAGGCGCCGGCGTGCGACGCCGAGGGCTTCGAGATCCGGACCTGACCGGGAGCCCGCCGCCACCGGGCCGGGACGCCGCGGTCAGCGCTGCGGGGCCGCCCCATCTGCTTTGCCCAAGGATGGCCGCGGTCGCAGATCGGGCGCCCACTGGCGCAGCACCTACCGAGCAGCCCCCATGACGCTTAGCGACCGCGAAGCAGGAGCAAGCCCTGCAACGCGGCCACAAGGTCGCCACGCCGGGTCAGTCGCACCCGGAGCCCTGCACAGTGGCAACGCTGGTTACTGCTACTTCTTGATGGGCTTGTGGATCTTCTTGAGCGACTTGCGCGCCCAGGTGACGGACTTCAGAGGCTTGCCCTTGGCGAGCGCCTTGAGGTCGGCCGCTGCGAACTTGTTCCTGAAGTTCTCGTGGCAGCCGAGGCAGACCCACTCACCTGTGAGGACGCCGGTGGCCGACGATCCGTCTTCAGTGAACGGCTCGTCGTTCTTGTCCGTGGAGATGTCGAACAGGTGGCTACGAACGTCGCCCTGGTACTTGTTGAAGGCGACGGCGGACTTGCCCATGTAGGGCATGTGGCAGTCCTTGCAGCCCAGGCCGAAGTCCACGTGCTTCTTGCCGAGGCCCTTGAAGGCCTTCTTCACGTCGGCGTAGCCCTCGTGGCAGTCCACGCACTGGGTCGTGATCGAGAACTCGGACTTCTTGTGCGCGTCGTGGCAACTCCCGCAAGACAGGTCGGCGTGCGGCGACGCGAGGAACTCGTTGTACTGCTCATGGTGCTTCACGTAGCCGCCCTTGGCGGGGATCTCCGTGAAGGGATCGCCCCGCACGTGGCAGGCGCCACACGCCGCGGCCGAGTCGTCCAGGATGATGTTGGCCGACGAAGGCGCGTTGATGTGGTCACCTCCGGCGCCGTGGCACTCCTCGCACTGGATGCCTTCGAACTGCCAGGTGCCGTGGATGCCCTCAAGCCCGTCCTGGTTGCCCTCGGGTGAGAACCCGGTGGTGTGGCAGGACCCACAGTCGTAAGGCTTGCCCACCTCGCCCGCGTGGTAGTCCACCCACTCGCCGGTGGCGATGTTGTACTGGTTGTTACCGGGCTCCCCCGTCGGCGACTCGGTGATGATGTAGCCATCAAGGTCCATGAAGCGGATCTTGTAGCTGTGGCCGCCAATGACGTAGCTGATGTCGTCCCAGTCATAGCCCGAGGGCAGCGGGACGGACCAGGTGTCGACCTCGCTGCGCTTGTGCAGCTTGAACGGGTGGCCCGAGACGCGGTGGTCGTTCCACTTGGCCTCATGGCATTGCTTGCAGGCGTCGGAGCCGACGTACTCCGGGCCCACGCCAGAGTAGGTCTGAGCCGCCAGGCTGGGGCCCATGGCAAGGGCGGCGATCAACGCCAGCCCCCCAACGATGCGCATGTTCTTCATGATCGGTTCTTTCCGGATGATTGAGGACGCAGGGCAGTTCTCAAGGCGGGATGCGCCAAGCAGAGCAACGGCCTTGGCTCCCGTCAGTCAGCGGATGAAACGAACACGCGGTGCTCCCGAGAGGGGGGCGTCGCCGGACTCCGCGACGCCACGCAGGACTTGCACAACCTGAGTCATTCTACGGTCAGTAACCCGACCGTCAAGTCATCTTTCGGCGGCATCGGAGGATTACTGGAGGCGATTCCCGGGCCCGCCGGCGTGTCTCAGACCAGCAGGCGCTTGGTCCGGAAGTGGGTGCCGCCGTTCACGAAAGTGATGGCCGCGATCACCTCGCCCTGCACCCACGCGAAGCAGGGCTCCTGGGTGGGAAACCCGGGCGGTGTGCGCAGCGTCTGGCCGCGGGTCAACACATGGCGCTGTTCGAGCGGCACGTTGAGTCGCGGGTACACGGAGAGCGCCGCCTCGATGCCGACGATGTGCTCGTGGGTCACGTCCTCCGGCGCGCGCGCCATGTCGAGGTCGAGGTCGCCCACGCGCTCACGCACCAGGCGCGACATGTAGCCGCCGGTGCCCAGCGCGGCGCCCAGGTCGCGCGCGATGGAGCGGGCATAGGTGCCCGACCCGCAGCGCAGGCTCAGGTCGACCTGAGGCCACTCGTAGCGCGTCACGCTCAGGGCGTGCACGTTCACCGTGCGCGGCTTGGGCTCGATGATGTTGCCCTTGCGCGCCTCCTTGTGCAGCCGCTTGCCGCCCACCTTGACCGCAGAGTAGACCGGCGGCACCTGCTGGATCTCGCCGATGAACGGCAGCAGCGCGGCCTCGACGGCCTCGCGCGTGGGTGGCTCGGGCGCGGGCTCCGTGGGCACCAGCTCGCCCTCGGCGTCGTCGGTCTCGGTGGTGCCGCCCAGCGTGACGGTGATGTCGTAGACCTTCTCACTGCGCACGACCATGTCCTGGATCTTGCGCGCCTTGCCCACCACCAGCACGAGCACGCCCGTGGCCAGGGGGTCGAGACTGCCGCAGTGTCCGAGGGCGCCCACGTCGAGCTGCCGCTCCACGATATCGAGCGCCCGGCGGGACGTGATGCCCATGGGCTTGTTCACCACGATCAGACCCCGCGGCTGGGGCTCGTCATCGGTGTCACGCGCAGTCTTGGGCCGGGGCTGTGCAGGCATCGTGAAGCGCTTCCGTCAGGGAGTCAGAGTTCGCCGGTGAGCATCACGCGCCCGCCGTGGACCGAGTCGTACGTCACCGTAAACGGACCCGACCCGGTGACGACCCAGCGTAGCCTCTGGGTGCCGTGGCCCTCCACTCCCCGATCCAGGCGCAGGCGCGCCGGCTCGTGCTCCACCGCGTCGAACTCGGTCAGGTCGAAGCGCCCGGCGCCGGGGCCCCCGGCCACCACCACCAGCCCGTCGCCCTCGATACTCACCAGATCCGGCCGCCCGATGCCCTTGTCGGCGGAGACCGCGGTGCGCGTCGGGATGCCGGCCAGGTTGCGGAAGCTGGCAGTCACGATCCGGGACCCGCCGGCTCCGTGCTCGACCTCAAGCGACACGGCCTCGAGCTTGGGCAGCTGCGCCGCGTGGAACATGCAGAAGGCCGCGTTGCGGTGCAGCATCTCCTCGATCATGAAGGCCGGCGGCGTGCGCCCGGTCATCTTCTGGGCGCCCCCCACCTCGACCGTGCCGTACTGCGGATGCTCGACCTCGTGCCAGTCGACGAAGGTTTCGCCCAGCATGAGATGGTCGTCGAAGAACAGGCGCTCTCGCTCACCGGCCTCGCCCCGCGCGGGCGAGCGGCCGAACAACTGGTCGCTGTTCCAGAGCTCGTTGGTGAACGAGATGATGCCCAGGCCTTCGTGGGTCCAGGTGACGAAGCCGCCGTGGACGTCGTACAGGTCCTTGAAGATCACCAGGTAGCGGTAGTGCGGCAGGATGTCCTCGCCGTCCGCGCCGATGGCCTCGTACACGCGACGGTCGGCCGACGGGTACCAATCCTGCCGCGCCTCGGCGCCCGGGCCACGCAGCAGCATGCCTCCGGCGTTGTGGAACGACTGCACGGCCGCGATGCGCGGGTGGGCCATGATGAACTCACCGATGGCCGCGGTCTCGGGGAAGCTGAAGGGGTAGTCGCCCGCGCCGAACTGGATGTGGCGCGGCTGCCAGCCGCCGGGCCAGTTGCGGTTCATGTCGTAGCCGCCGGGGCCGTCCTCACCGTTACGGCCGTCGCCGTCGTTGTCAAAGCCCTCGCTGCCGAGGGAGATCCAGTCGGCGCCGAGCTTGACGCGCTCCTCGGCGGCCACGCGCAGCAGGATGCGCGGGTCGTCCGGCGCCAGGATGTGCGTACCGCTGCCCGGCTCGACGCGCTTGCGCATGCGCGTGATGTGACCGTCGCCGTCCAGGTCGTCGTAGCCGTCCTCATCCGCCACGCCGTCACCATCGTTGTCGAAGGGCAGCATGCCGCTGCGCGACGAGTGGGCGTTATTGGCGGCCTCGAACCAGTGCTGGCGCCCGTCCGGATTCACCATGGGCAGGATGTAGAAGACGGTCTCGGCCAGGAGCGCGTCCACATCGGACAGCTCGCCCTGCCGCTCCGCCAGGAACCAGGCCAGGTACACGGCCGCCTCGGCACCTTGCACCTCGTTGCCGTGCACGTTGCCGTCCACCCACATGGCGGGCTTGTCGGCCTCGGCGCCGCCGGCCGGGTCGGTCAGGGTGAGCAGCGGCATGGGCCGTCCCTCGGCGCTCGGCCCGATGAACTCCAGGCGGCACAGCTCGGGGTGCGCGTCGGCCAGTCGGCGGCACAACTCCACGATGCCGTCGTAGTCGTAGAAGCGATTCCAGGCCACGGGCAGCTTGGGCTCGCGCACGGACTGGGACAGCGCCGAGGCCGGCAGCAGCGCGGACAGGAACAGCAGGCAGATCGCCAGGCGTCGGGCGCTCATCAGAGGGTCAGCTCCAGCGTGAGGTCGGGCGCGCAGTCGGAGTCGACGTGCAGCGTCAGGGTGGCGCCGTCGGAGACGCCCGCGAAGGTCCAACGCAGCTCGTGCCGGCCGCCGTGGGCCGGCAGGTGATCGACCAGCGCCTGGGTGGGTCCGTGCACACGCTCGACGCCCGCGGACAGCTCGGGCGTGACGCGCAAGGGCCGCGCCGAGTTGGCATCGGCCGCGAACTTCGGCGCGCTCGGCAGGGCGCCGGTGTTCACCAGCACGCAGCTCACGCTGGCCAGCCCGCCGGCGTGGCGCTGCACCTCGACCTCCTCGAACACCAGCGCGGGCGCGGCGTCGAGCACCGACAGAGCGAAGCTGGCGAGGGTGGCCGCCAGGCGCGCGCGCTCGTCGTCGGGCATGTCGATCAGCACGCCGGGAGCCAGGCCGCCCAGCTCCACCGAGCCCAGGTCAGGGTGCTCGTAGGGCGTCCAGGGCAAGAAGCCCTCGCCACCGCGCTCAGCGTCCAGCCAGGCCAGCACCGCGGCCGGCACGGGCGCGTTCTTGTCGGAGCTGGGTTTGTCTGCGTCGTCGTCTGCGTCGTCGTCTGCGTCGTCGTCTGCGTCGGCGTCTGCGTCTGCGTCTGCGTCTGCGTCTGCGTCTGCGTCGTCGTCTGCGTCGGCGTCGGCGTCGGCGTCGGCACCGGCATCCTCATCGGCCGCGTCGCGCTCGGGCTCGGGCAGCTCCTCGGGGGGCGCCCAGGGTCGGACGCCCAGGGGCCAACGGCCGCCCTGGTGATAGGCCCAGGCCAGCAGCGAACCGTCGTCGAGCGACCCGCCCTTGACGTCATGCGCCTCCTCGCCCGCGGCGTCCTTCAGCAGCTTGCCCAGGCTCCGCATGGTCTCGACGTCGTCCTCGAGCAGGCCGTCGAGCGCCGCGCTCATGCCGCCGAAGCGCCCGCGGGGCAGCTTGCCCGCCTGCTTGGGCGCCTCCACCAGAGTGTCGTCCGGCCCCACCACCAGCACATGGCCCAGGCCGGGGTGCGCCAGCAGGAGGTCCACCAGCGCGCGGGACTCGGGCTCGGAGAGCGGATACGGGCCGGCGTCGGGATCGTGCTCGGCCCAGTCGTGCGGGAAGTTGCGATCGGGGCGCGCGCCGTCGTCGCCGTCCTCATTCAGCTCGCCGTCGCCGTCGTCGTCGCGGCCCTCGCGCAGCACGCGGTGGGTGCCACGCTCATCGGCCTTGGCCTCGCGCAGCGCGCGCGGGTCGTGCTCATCGATGACCCAGGCGCCTTCGGCGTCAGGCACCCGCATCCAGGCCACGAGGCCGTCGCCGTCCAGGTCGGAGGGGCCGTCCTCGTCGATGCGCCCGTCACGGTCCGCGTCGTCGCTGCGCCGATTGCCCCCGGTCTCGCGCAGGGGCGTCAGCGCACCGGAGCGCGTCTGGGCGCCGTCCGGGTTGGCCCGGGGGACGAACACGAGCACGCGCGTGCCCAGCTCGCCCGCCAGGTCGTCGTGGGCCAGCAAGGCCTCAGCCACGTCCAGCAGCAGGTCGCCGTCGGACACCCGGCCGCCCTCCAACCCGGCTACCAGCAACATGCCCTGACGCCCGCTCAGCGAGGCCGGCGCTGCGCCCAGCACCAGCGCCTCGATCGGGCCACCGCGCCGGCTGGCCCCCAGCAGCTCGACGCGCGCCAGGGCGTGCCCCGCGGCCAGGTCCTGCAGGCGCGATCCCGGGTCAGCGAGACGCGGCCCCGCCAAGCGGGGAACTGCTGCCACCGAGGCGGGCAACAGTCCAGAGGTGGCGTGTGCCGAGATGCCGAGCAGCAACACAGCGCTGGTCGTCAACAGTGGGCGCGTGCCCATGGCCTTCTCCGAGAGCGGGGCGAGGGTTTTCAAGGCGGACCGAGCGCGGCATTCTACCCACCCACCGCACCCCGCCACCGAGCCGATGATCCCCACGATCCCGACGCGCACGCCTGATCACCTCGACGTCCCCACGCCGCTGCTGCGCCTACGCGACCTGGCCTACGACGTCTGGTGGTCCTGGAACCGCCCCGCACGGCGCATCTTCGAGCGCATCGACCCCGACCTGTGGGCCCGCTACCGCAACCCCGTGTTGCAGCTCATGCTCAGCCGCGCCAGCCATCTGCACGATCTGGCCGAGCAGGAGAGCTTCATCCTGGAGCTGCAGGACGTGCTGGACGCCTGGGACGCCGACCGTGCCCGGCCGGCGCTGCCGGGCGCCCCGGTGGCCTACGTCTCCGCTGAGTACGGCCTGCACGAGTGCCTGCCGGTGTACTCGGGCGGCCTGGGCGTGCTCTCGGGCGACCACCTCAAGGAAGCCTCCGACATGGGGTTGCCCATGGTGGGCATCGGGCTGTTCTACCGACGCGGGTACTTCCGCCAGCTGATCGATCCGGATGGGAGCCAGCAGCACCTGTATCCCGACCTGGACGCCCTGCGCCTGCCGATCCTGCGCGTGCGCGACGCCTCCGGCGCCAGCCTGCGCGTGCCGGTCGAGCTACCCGACCGGCGCGTCTGGCTGCGGGTCTGGCTCACCTGGGTGGGCCGCGTGCCGCTGCTGCTGCTGGACTCGATGACCACCCACAACGCCACCGAGGACCGCTACATCACCTCGCTGCTCTACGTCACCGGACGCCAGATGCGACTGGAGCAGGAGGTCGTCCTGGGCCGCGGGGCCGTGGCGGTGCTGAAGGTCCTCGGCATCGAGCCATCGGTCTGGCACATGAACGAGGGTCACAGCGCCTTCCTTGCCTTGGAGAACCTGCCCCAAGCAACGGGCAGCAGCCTTGAGGAGCGCGTGAGCAGCGTACGTCCACGGCACGTCTTCACCACCCACACGCCGGTCCCGGCGGGCAACGAGGTCTTTGACCTCGACGCCGTGACGCCCTTCCTCGACCAGACCGCCCAGACCCTGGGCGTGCCCACCGAGGAGCTGCTGGCCCTGGGAGCAGGCCCGGCCGAGGGCTTCAACCTCACCGCTCTGGCCCTGCGCCTCTCCTGCCGTAGCAACGGCGTCTCCCTGCTGCACGGGGAGGTCAGCCGCAAGATGTGGCCGGAGCACGACGTGGGCGCCATCACCAACGGCGTGCACGCTCCCAGCTGGATGGGGCAGGAGATCGCCCGGGTCCTGGCGGCGGGCAGCAACAGCGACCCGAGCGAGCTGGCGCGGCGGGCCGAGAGCCTGCCCGACGAGACGCTCTGGGCAGCCCATTCGGCCCAGAAACACCGGCTCATGCGCTTTGTGCGCGTGCGCATGACGCGCCAGGCCGCACGCCACGGACGCTCCACCGCCGAGCTGCGCAAGGTGCAGGGCGTGCTGGACAGCACCGCGTTGACCCTGGGCTTTGCCCGGCGCTTCGCCCCCTACAAGCGGGCGGACCTGCTGTTTCACGACCCGGAGCGCCTGGCCCACATCCTCGCCAGCGCCGATCGCCCGGTGCAGATCATCATGGCCGGCAAGGCGCACCCGGCCGACACCAGCGGGCAGGACATGATCCGCCACGTATGGGATCTGGCCAACAGCTCCCCGCTGAAGGGGCACATCGTGCTGCTGGAGGACTACGACATCGCCGTGGCGCGCCTGCTGGTCCGCGGCGTGGATGTCTGGCTCAACACGCCTGAATGGCCGCGCGAGGCCAGCGGCACCAGCGGCATGAAGGCCGCCATGAACGGCATCCTCAACGCCTCCGTGCCCGACGGCTGGTGGGCCGAGGCCTGCGACGCCGGCATGGGCTTCACCCTGGGAGACCAGGAGCTGCCCGAGCGCGAGCGCGACGGCCAGCTGCTGCTGGAACTGCTCGAGCGGGAGATCGTCCCGGCCTGGTCCGAACGCGACAGCAGCGGCCTGCCTCGACGCTGGATCGGCATGATGCGCACCGCCATCGCCCACAGCCTGAGGCACTTCTCGACGCGGCGCATGATCAGCCAGTACCGCGATGAGGTCTACGCACCCGCGCTCGAGTGCCCCAGCCCGTGAGCAGAACGCAGACTTCTCTCTGAGGAGAATCTGCGACCCAGCTGAGCGGAAGGATGGGTCCGGCATCTCCTGGCGTGCGGCGCCGCGGTGACGTCTTCGTGACTCTCGTTACTCGGACGCCTCGCCGTCGTCGAAGGCCCTTGAGTACCCCCTCGGGGGATCTCCACGCCGGCCCCGCCGGAGTGGCAGCGCCGGGGAAGCCTGCCCGCAGCACCCTCTTCCCCACGCTGATCTGTCCACTCCGGCGGGCCCGGTCCTTACCGGGTTGTGCACTTTTTTCCGCGACTTATCCAGTCGCGCTGGGGAGGAGGGAAAGCCGCGCTTTCAACGCCAAATCGGCTCAAGATGCGCGAATGCCCATATGTCGATGGGGTACAAATCGTACAAGTAATCTCAATTATCGCTATTGCTTTGGTTACATCTCTGCCGACAAGCGTCAGCGCGACGCGTCCGTGTGAGCAACCCGTTGAGTACCGGGCAGGCACTCAACAGACCTCCCGGGCGGGAAAGTGGAGATCACCCAGAGTGCAGCCAGAGCGTCTGGTCGAACGCCTGCGGAGCATCCCCGATCTGGGGCCGTTGCCGCTGCTCGATGCCTTCGATCCCAGTAACGACCTGCACCTGGACGAGGTGGCGCGCGTCCTCCTGATTCGCTTCCGACAGGTCCACGACGCAGAGGCCTTCACGCTCCTTTTTGAGCTGACCCAGGACCGTCTACACCAGATCGCGGCTCAGATCTCCCGGCGCTTCAGCCCCTCTGCGGATCCAGAGGAGCTCGCGGCCGCGTTCCTGGCCCGGCTGTTCTCGGACGTCCGCAGCCCCGACCAGCCGCCCGTACGGCGATTCCTGGCCCTGGCCCACACGTCCATGCGCAATTCGGTCTTCGATCTGCTGCGCCAACAGCGCCGGGCTCGTACCGGGAGCCAGCAGTATCAGGACTCGCTCCAGCCGCCCCACGATCCCGCGCTGCAGGCCGAGCGCGAGGAGCAGGACGCCCTCCTGGCCCGCTGCGGCGAGCGGCTGGTGACGCTCACGGACGATTGCTTCCACCGGCTCGAGCCGCGCGACAAGAACGTGCTGGTGGCCCGGGAGGTCCTGGGCATGAGCTACGAACGCGTGGCCTCCATGCTCGGCCTGGAGACCAAGCAGGTCGGCATGATCATCCGGCGCGCGCGGCAGCACCTGGCCGACAGCCTCTTGACGCGCCTGGACGAACTGCAGCTGGACGGCCCCGCCCAGGCCAAGACCGACGCGCTGGTGCGCAGCTGCCTGCAGAGCAAGCAGGGCGCCAAGAGCGTCCGCACGCTGGTGCAGCGCATGCTCGACGTGGCCATCGAGGCCGGCCACCGGCGCCTGTCCGATCTGGTCTACGAGATGGCCAAGTCGTGCTTGGTCGCCGTGCCAGATTTCGAGCAGCGCATGCTCGTGCACACCCCCCCGCGCCGCCGTGAGCAGGTCGCCGAGGACGTGCGCGACATGGGCGCGCGCCTGGCCGCCGTATCGGCCCCATCGCACGAGATCGAGCCCGTGGCCGACGTAGCCCTCCACGCCACCTCGCGCCAGGCGATGCTGGACGATGCGCTGGGCTGCCTGCAGGCCCTGGAGCGCCTCGAGGGGCCCAGCGGTCGTCAGCAGGTGGCGCTGGCCCTGCACCACATCCACACCGACCAACTGACCGAAGCCGAGCACCTGCTGCACGGCCTGATGAACGCGGACATCCCGTCCGTGACGCGCCAGAACGTCTTCCGGAACCTCACGCTTGTGCTGTTGCGGCAAGAGCGCTGGGCCGACGCCCTGGGCGTCGCGGAGGCCGCGGCGGCGGATTGGCCGGATGATCCGGCACGGATCATGAACGTCTGCTATGCGACCACACGGCTGGACGACGCGGAGGGCTTCGAGAGCCACGTGCGCCAGTTGGTCGCGATCCAGGCCCGCGAGCAGCACCCGCGGGTCTCCGCCTGGATCAACGAGGAACTGCCTCGCCTGGGCGCCCGCCTGGGCCTCTCCGGCGACCGCCTCGACACCATGATGGCCTCTGGGCACACGGAGAGCTCAAGGGATGGCGACAACCATGAGAACTGAACACGCGCGAAGGTCGCTGACCCAGCTGTGCTTGCTGATCGCCCTGATGGGCAGCGCCACGCCCATCGCGGGTGCCGGAAGCGGCCTGGTCCATCCGGGCCCCGGCGGCGGAATGGCCAGCAGCGGAGATGGCGTCGGCGGCATCGAACGCCAGCTCGAGAGCCAGGCCGGCGGCAGTGGCAACACCGGCACGCCCCGCAACTGGAGCTCCCGGCTCCCCACGCCTCCCAGCGTCAACCTCTGCTCCGGTGGCTGGCTGGACATGGGCCACAGCCTGGCCGGCTTGAGCGAGCGCGCGCCGAGCCTGAGCCTCCTCGCCCACGACAGCGATCCGGACCTGGGAGCCCTGTGGATCAGCGGCGGTGAGGCCCACGGCACCGGCTGGTTGGTGGTGGGGAGGTCGTCGTTGCTGCGGCCCTTCCACGACGGCGTGATGGTGCCGGCCATGGACGTGTTGCTGCCGATCACTCTGGATGCCCGCGGTCAGGCTGTGTTCCCCATGTTGAGCGACCCGGGGAGCGCGCCCCTGGTCATCTTCGGCCAGGCCTGGTTCCCCGGCGCCTCCGGTCTCCAGAGCCTGAGCGCCAGCAACGGCGTGGCGCTGCTGCCGCTCTGATCCAGCGCCCCCGCGACGGGCAGCCCGTGGCCGCGCGGAGCCGCCTCGCATCGCGCCCACGGTTACCCTGGCGCCTGAGCGGAGACTTGGCCCTGGAGCCCAGGGTGTCGAGGGCGTCTGAGGCCGGCAGACCGCCCGCCTTGGGGCCAGCCCGGGCCGCTCATTGCCAGCCCGCAGTCAACGAGGTCAGCGCGTGCAACAGGGGAGCACACCGTGACGACGACGCAGCAGCCCAGCCGTCACGCCGGGGCCGCCACGCCGCCCGCGCTGTCCGGGCTCGCCGCTTGCGCCGCCCGCCTGCAGCGCAGCACCCTGGCGGCCGTGATCGACCTGCCGGACGCGTTCGATCCCCTGGACGATCAGCATCTCAACCGCGTGGCGGGAGGCCTGCTGCGACGTTTTCGCGAACAGGATGACGTCGAGGCCTACTCGTTCCTGGTCGAGTTGCTGCATGCGCGCCTGCTGAGCATGGCCGCGGGCATCGTGCGCAGACAGGGCCTGCTGGTCGACCCCGACGACCTGGTGGCAGGCTTCATGGCGCGGATCTTCTCCGATGTGCGCAAGGACCAGCCGGTCGTGCGTCAGTTCCTCGCGCTGGCCTACACCGCCATGCGCTATGACGCGCTCAACCAGCTTCGCCTGCACCGACGAGCCCGCACCCGCGGCGAGGCCTGGGAGGCCATGCGGGCCGCGCGCCTGGCCCCCATCGACCCGGCCTGGGCCGTCGAACGCGACGAGAGCAGCGCCCGGACCCTGCGCATGGCGGCCACCTTCCTGGCCGTTGTCGATCAGTCGTTCCACCGCCTGCGCGAGCACGACCGACGCGTGCTCACCCTGCGCGAGCTCGACGGGCTGAGCTACGACGACCTGGCCGCGGCGCTGGACGTGCCGCGGACCCAGGTGGGCATGGTGCTCAAGCGCGCCCGCGCTCGACTGGCCCGCGACGTCCAGACCATCCTTGAACGAACGCCGCCCCCGGCCCCGGTCCATCGTCAAACCGCACTCGCGAGCTTGCCGCCATGAACGACCACCTGACCTTTGCCCAACTCTGCCAGCTGCTTGACGACGAGGCCGTCGCCGCTGGAGCCATCGCACACGCCCAGAGCTGCACGCGCTGCGCGGACAGGCTGGCCAGCCTGCGTTCCCAGGCCGAGGCCATGCGCATGTTGGCCGCCCGTGAGGGCATCACGCCCCACCGCGGCAGCATCCTGGGCGCCGCCAGAGAAGCGGGCCTGGATTGCCTGTGCCGGCTGCTGCGTGAGCTGGCCTGCGCCTGTGCACGGCTCGACCCGGAGCTGGCTGAGCAAGCCGCACAGCTGCAGGCGGCGCGGCCCGTCGAGAGCGTCGCGCCCGACGTCCACACCATGGCGCGTCGCCTGTCGGGACTGGGCCTGATCATCGATCTGAACGGCCTACCCGAACGCTCCCTGTCGCCAGCCCAGGCAGGGAGCGTGGCGGAGCATGTACTGACACTCCTAGGTCGCCTGGAGCCTCCGGCACGCACAAGAACCCTGCGGGACGCCCTGAAGCAGCACGCCCTGAAACAGCGCGACCGGCAGCAGCACTACCAGCCCACAGCCGCGCCATCCTTGCGCGACTCACTGGCGCCTCGATAGACGCGACCGCTGCCCGAACCGCTGCCCGAACCGGCGCCCGAGCCGGTGCCCGAGCCGGTGCCCGAGCCGGTGCCCGAGCCGGTGCCCGAGCCGGTGCCCGAGCCGGTGGAGGACGCGTTCAAGATGTCGTCGATCCAGATGGCCTGGTAGCCGCCGTATCCGCCGGCCCCGATCTGGACGCGGTGGCCGCGCAGGCGCAGGCCCTCGACCACGGCCTCGGGCACCCCACTCTCCAGGTGCACCACGCCGCCGTCGGCCATGTCCGCGCCCACGCCGGTGGGCTCCGGGCTGCCGTCATGTCGCCAGCGGGGCGCGTCCCCCGCCTCCTGCACGTTCATGCCAAAGTCGAGCAGGTTGACCAGCACCTGCACGTGGCCCTGGGGCTGCATGGCGCCTCCCATGACGCCGAACGACAGCACCGGCAGACCGTCCTTGGTCATCATGGCCGGGATGATGGTGTGGAACGGGCGCTTGGCTGGCGCGTAGACGTTGGCGTGGCCCGGCGACAGATGAAACAGGTTGCCGCGGTTCTGCAGCGTGAAGCCGCGACCCTGCGGCACGATGCCCGAGCCAAATCCGGTGTAGTTGCTCTGGATCCACGAGACCAGATTGCCCTCGGCGTCAGCCACGGTGAGATAGACGGTGTCACCGCGTGTTGGCAGCTGGCCGGCGTCCAGGTCCTGGCCGGCCCGGCCGTCATCCACCAGCGCGCGGCGTCGCGCGGCGTAGTCGGGCGACAACAGGTGCTCGAGCGGCGTGGCGCCAAAGTCGGGGTCGGCGTAAAAGCGGGCGCGGTCCTCATACACCAGCTTCTTGGCCTCCAGCATGCGATGCCAGGTCAGCGGCTCGTCGCGCTTCAGCTCATAGCCCTCGAGCATGGCCAGCATCTGCAGCGCCGCGATGCCCTGGCCGTTGGGAGGCAGCTCCCAGACCTGGTGACCGCGGTAGTCCACGGAGACCGGGTCAACCCATTGCGAGCGATGCGCGGCCAGATCGTCGAGCGAGAGGGCGCCACCCGCGGCGGCCACGGCAGCCACCACGTCGGCGGCAATGTCACCGCCGTAGAAGGCGTCGCGGCCGCCGCTGGCCAGGGCCTCGTAAGTCTGCGCCAGGCCCGGGTTGCGGAACACCTGCCCCTCAACCACGGGTTTGCCATCCGGCATGTACGTATCCATGAACTCATCGAAGCCACCGCGGGAGTAGACGGCGTGGGAGCGGCGCCAGTACTCGGCGATGACCTGGGTCATGGGGAAGCCCTCGCGCGCGGCGGCGATGGCCGGCGCAAGCAGCTGCTGCATGGGCAGGCGACCGTAGCGCTCGTGCAGCGTGAACCAGCCGTCGACGCAGCCGGGCACGGAGACGGCGAGCCCCGACCGCAGCGGGATGCCGCGCGCGCCGCCGTCACCCAGGCGTTCCAGCAGCCCGTCCAGGTCGAGCCCGCGCGGCGAGCGGCCGCTGCCGTTGAGGCCCACCAGCTCGCGCGCCTGCGCATCCCACAGGATCACGAACAGGTCGCCGCCCACACCGGAGCCCGTGGGCTCCATCAGGCCCAGCGCGGCGTTGGTGGCGATGGCCGCGTCCACCGCCGAGCCCCCGGCCTTCAGGATGTCGAGGCCGATCTGCGCGGCCAGCGGCTGGCTCGCGCAGACCATGCCCTGCCGCGCCAACACCGGCGAGCGCGTGGCAAAGGCCTCGCCCGTGATGCGGTCGCCCGCCTCCGCCGACAGGGCGCTCATGACCAGAATTCCCGACAGCAGGGGCAGGCGGTACGGACGCATGGGCGACTCTCCATCAGGGTGGCGCGGGCAGCGGAAGGCATGGGGCGGTGCATCGAGATGTCGGCGCGGGCGAGCAGTCTGAGGCGGTGCATCATCACATCAAGGCCGGCGAGAGGCCGGACGCGGGTCGTAGGGCAGCGACCGCGCTGGGCGGCGGAAGGCGCAAACGGTTTCAGCGGGGCGACGGAACCTGGCTCTCGAAGAACGTGCGGTGCAGCGCGGCCAGGGCCGGACCCAGCGCCTCCTGCGGCACGACGCACGAGAGCCCCACGTCGCGCGGGCCGTGGGAGATGAGCTCCATGGGCGATCCCAGGCCGGCCAGGCAGCTCAGGGCGCGCGCGGGGATGGACGGGTCCGCCGCCACGCCGTCGCCCACCAGCCCCACCAGGGCCACGTCGGTGCGCAGCTCGACCTCATCGATGCCGGCGCCTCCGTCGGCGGCGAGCAGACGCAGGGTGCGACGCACCAGCGGGGTGTCGGCCTCATCGACGGTGAACGAGACGCTGGTCATGGAGGCCGCGATGGCGTCCACGTTGATGCCCTCGCGCCCCACGGCCGAGAGCACCGCGCCGGCCACCCCGGGCTGATTCACCATGGCGGCCCCGCGGGCCGTCACCACCGCCACGCCGCTGCGGTGTGCCAGGGCCGCCACCTGCCCGGGCGCCCCCGCCGCCCGCTCGACGATGGCCGTGCCCGCGTCGCGCTCGCCCTCCACCGGACGCACGCGCACGCTGAGCGAGCGGCCGCGCAGGGGCTCCAGGCAGCGCGGATGCAGGATGCGCGCGCCGTAGTAGCCCAGCTCGCAGGCCTCGTCGAAGGACAGCTCGGGCACCAGCCGCGCGCTGGGCACGGCGCGCGGGTCGGCGCTCAGGAAACCGGGCACGTCCTTCCAGAGTTCGAGCCGATCGGCGGCCAGGCCGGCGGCCACGATGCCCGCGGTGTAGTCGGTGCCACCGCGCCCGAACAGGACCACGTCGCCCGAGCTGTCCAGGCCGTAGAAACCCGTCAGCACCAGGATGCGATCGTGCAGCTCGTGGGCCAGGCCGCCCAGGCCCTGGGTGCTGGCCGGCAGATCGCAGCTGCCCACGGCGTAGGGGCCGCGAGCCACCAGCCCGGCCTCCTCGGCGTGCACGGCGCGCGCGTCCACGCCGGCGGCTCGCAGGCTCTCGGCCAGCAGGGGCGCGGCCAGGCGCTCGCCATGGGCCAGCAACTGGGCGCGGGTGCGCTCGGTCAGTTCGCCCGTGAGGCGGATGCCGGTGAGCAGGCGCGACACCCCGTCGAGCGAGGTGCGCAGGCCCAGCGCCGCGGCGGCGCCGTCCGCGCCCGCAGCGTCCTCATGCCGCCGGCGCAGGCTCTGCACCAGGTCGCGCTCCAGCTCGGCGCCCGCGCGCGGGTCCACGGCGGCGCGCGCGGCCTGATCGAGGCTGTCGGTGACGCCGCGCAAGGCCGAGGCCACCACCACCAGGCGCTCGCCCGTGGGGCGGCGCGAGGCCAGGGCGGCCACCACCCGCTGCAGCTCGGCGGCGCCGCCCAGCAGCCCCCCGCCGACCTTGACGACGGTGAGGTTCACGACGCGCCGCTGACCAGCGCCTCGCCATCCGCCAGGGCGAACTCGGCCAGAATGGGCTGCAGCGTCGTGCGGTCGCGCCGACGCGCGTCCACCAGCAACGCGGCCAGCCGCTCGCGGGCGCCGGGCGGCAGCGGCGCGTGCGGCGGACGACAGGGTCCACCGGGCAGCGCGAGCTGCGCCATGGCGGCCTTGAGCGGCGCCGGGTTGCGCGCCACCTGGGGCACGTCCAGCAGCTCGCCCCGCAGCTCCACCCGCTCCAGGGACTGCAGGCCCACCAGCCCGAACAGCGGCAGCAGCGCCTCGTGCCGACGCAGGGCGCCGGCGCTGTCCCCCGCGCGGGCGCACTCCAGCAGCCGCAGCATGGCCGCCGGCGCCAGGTTGCTGGCCACCGAGCAGCCGCCCTGGGCCCTGATCTCGGGGTCGGAGACGGCCTTCATGAGGTGGCCGTCATCGCCGCAGAGCAGCACGAAGTCGTCGCCACACAGATCGCGCACGCGCGTCATGCGCGCCAGGCGGCCGGTGGCGTCCTTGACGCCCACGACGTTGGGGTGGTCCTGCACCAGCCGGGCCAGGTCATCGGGTAGCAGCTCGCTGCCTGTGCGCGAGGGCACCGCATAGGGAAACAGGCGCGCCTCGGGCAAGGCCTGCGCCAGGGGGCCGTGCCAGGCCCGCCGCAGGGCGTCGCTGCTGGGGCGCGCATAGGGGCAGTCCACCAGCAGCAGGTCGCGCACCCCGCGCGACAGGGCGGCGTGCCCCCGGGCGAGCAACTCGTCAGGACGCCCGGGGCCCAGCGACACCATCAGGCGCTCGGGAGGAGCCACGCTGAGCGCCGCGTCCAGGGCCCGGGCGCGCTCGGCCTCGGAGAGGGTCGCGCCCTCGCCCGTGGTCCCGAACAGCAACACCTGACTGGTGCCCTGCGCCAATTGGAAGCGCACCAAGCGCTCAAGTGCGCCGACGTCCAACGCCAGATCGTCCTTCAACGGCGTGATCAGAGCCGTCACCAACATGCATCACCCTCCGGGCGTTGCCCGCCACAAGCCTCACTCTATCAGTCGTGGTCGGGCGAGCCAGCAGCCTGTGGCAGATGCGCTGGACGAGAGCCGGGAGCGGACGTGCCTGCCAAGCGGAAGCGATCGAGGGCCGTGGTGGCGAGACCCGAACAGGGGACGGGATCGCTCGGGAGACACACGCGTGTGACGTCAGGCAGCGCGACACGTCGAGAGACTCCGGGCGATGCCAGCGCGGCATCGCGGGACCGCCGGCTTGATCCAGCCCGCAGGCAGGCGCCTGCTGACCCGAGCCCGAGCTGCCGCGAGCGCCACACCGACTCACCTGCATGCCACACGACGTCGCGGACACCACCTGCATGAACCTGGCCGATCAGACCTGCCGCCCCCGCCCCGACGGCACGCCGCCGCTCCGAACCGACGAGTGGAGGCCCCTGGCCGCCCAGGTGCCCGCCTGGCGCGTGGTCGACGATCACCATCTGGCGCGCGAGCTGGCCTGCCCCGATTTCCGCTCGGCCCTGGATCTGGTCGTCGCCATCGGCGCCGAGGCCGAGGCCCAGCAGCATCATCCGGACATCGAGCTCTCCTGGGGGCGCATCGGCCTGACGCTGTTCAGCCACGACATCGGCGGCCTGTCCCTGGCCGATTTCGTGCTGGCCGCCCGCATCGATCGGCTGCTGGGAGGCGCCTTGGACCCGGACACGAGGGCGTAGGCTCGGGAGCCAATGGTCTAGCAGAGCAGGTGCATTGGAGCCTTATCCGACTGGCTTCACACCGCAGGCCGCCCTGACCGGCCGTAGCTTCGAGTGGCCGTCGCGTCATGCCGATCAGAGACGCCCAGCCCGTCACCCCCATCCTGCCCCCACCCCGGCGGGCTCCCATCTCCCCCCAGCGCCAGCAGCCAGCCGACCTGTGGGCCTCGGTCTGCGTCAGCCCCCGCGCACCCAAAAGCCCTCCCGCTCTGCGCCCACGACCTCCGACATGGGGGTAGACTTGGTGCATAAACCGATGCCCGGCGACCGGAAGCACTTGGAACCTGGGCACGACCACGAGGGGCGGAGGCCCCCCCAACAAGGGCTCGGGACGTCGCGGATCCCGAGCCCTTTCATTTGGCCGACTCCCAGACTGAACGTCCCATGGGCATGACCGCTCTCCCCCAGGTCGCGCCGGGCCCGCGCCGCCGATCGCTGACCGGCATCCTGTGCGTGTGTCTGCTCGCCGGCCTGGCCACGGCTCAGAACCCGGACCCGGATCAGCGGCGCCCAGCGCGCCTGCCCGCTCGAGCGCCCGTGCACGCGCCCGTTCCGGCGCCAGCTCAGATGCACCCCGCGTCTGCGCCTGAACCAGCGCCCGGGCTCGACGCGCACCTGGCCGCGCTCATGCAGGCCGCCGCGCAGGGCGAGCTGCTCCCTGTGTACGTGGTCATGCACGAGCCCCTACCCGCCGCGGCGCTGCGAGCCCGCGTGTCGCACCTGCCGCCCGCCGAGCGCCGCGCCGCCGTAGTGGCCGAGCTCAAGGCCCACGCCGGCAGCGCCCAGGCCGAGCTGCGCGCGCAGCTCGCCGAGGCCGAGGCCAGCGGGACGGCGCGCGTCGACGACGTGCTCTGGATGAGCAACACGCTGCTGCTGCAGGCCACGCGCGAGGTGATCAACAAGCTGGCCTCGCGCGGCGACGTGGACCGCGTGCGCGCCGTGCGCGAGCTGACGCCGGAGCAGGTGCAGGACGCCGGCGCTCCGGGCGAGGGCAGCTACCCGTTCTACGACGACTTTGACGGCGGCGCGCTCGCGCCGCACTGGACGCTGGCCTCCAGCGGCGCGGGGCAGGCCACGCTCAGCAGCGAGTTCGGTCCCCTGGGCAGCCAGCACGTGGTCATGGACGCGGCGCTCGACAGCGTGGACTCCACCGCCAGCATCACGGTGCAGCTCGATCTCTCCGGGCAGAGCGGCGTGGGCCTGCGCTTCCGGCACAAGGAGATGACCAACAACGGCCTGACCGGCTCCGACGAAGACCACGCCGAGGACGGCGTGTTCCTCAGCGACGACGGCGTCAGCTGGCAGCGCGTGCTGCATCTGGTGGGCGCGGGCCCCGAGTACAGCGCCCACTGGCTGCTGCTGGACGACGTGATCGGCGGCCTGGGGCTGTCCTTCAACGAGACCTTCTTCGTGCGCTTCCAGTGGCGTGACAATTTCTCGGCGCCCACCGACGGCATGTCCTTCGACGTGATCGAGATCGGCCCCGGCGTGGATGGCCCGCCGCCGGCCGAGATCACGCCCAACCTGACCACCCAGCAGGCGCCCAAGCTGTGGGACCAGGGAGTGCGCGGCACGGGCGTGCTGCTGGGCTCCATCGACTCGGGCACCTGGCGCACGCACCCCGACCTGGCGGCGCGCATCTGGAGCAACCCCGGCGAGATCGCCGGCAACCTCCAGGACGACGACGGCAACGGCTACATTGACGACACCTGGGGTTGGGACTTCGAGAACGACGACGCCGACCCGCAGTCCACCGACGCCCACGGCACCCTGTCGGCCGGGCTCATGCTGGGCGACGGCACGGCGGGCACGATCACGGGCATGGCGCCCGGCGCCACCCTGGTCACCTGCCAGGTTCAGAACGAGGACGACTACTGGCTCGCACAGCAGTACCTGCTCGAGGTCGGCGTGGACGTCATCTCCAGCAGCTACAGCTACAAGTGGCCCGACGCGCCCGACTACCACATGTTCCGCGCGCTGTGCGACGTGGAGTGGGCCGCCGGCATCGTGCACGCCAACTCCATCGGCAATCAGGGCGGGCAGCAGGGCACGCACCCGCTGCCGTTCAACATCTCCACGCCGGGCAACGTGCCCTCGCCCTTCTGGCACCCGGACCAGCAGCTGCTCGGCGGGCGCTCGTCGGTGCTGGGTTGCGGCGGCATCCGGCTCTCGGACGACAGCCTCTACACGCCCGGCGGTCGCGGCCCCAGCGCGTGGGAGGACATGACGCTCTACGACGCGGCCTGGCCCCACGTCCAGGACCCGGCCCTGTGGGATTACCCCGCCGGCGGCTTCGGCCTGTCGGGACCGGGCCTGCTCAAGCCCGACCTGGTGACCTACACCTTCTCCGTCACCAGCACGACCATCCCCACCAGCAACGACTACGCCCCGTTCAGCGGCACGTCGGCCGCCACGCCTCAGCTCGGCGGCGCCCTGTGCCTGCTGCGCCAGAGCCAGCCGGCGGCCGAGCCGCGCCACCTGGCCGCGGCCCTGCAGCTCACCGCCGTCGACCTCGGCGCGCCCGGCAAGGACACCGACTTCGGCGCCGGCCACATCCGCACCTGGGACGCCGCGCGACGCCTGGAGCTGCTGGCCAAGGCCGTGCCCGACGAGCTGCCCATCGGCGCCACCACCACGGTCGAGGTGCACGGCTTCCCCGACACGCTCGTGTTCGGGTTCATGAGCCTGGGCCTGATCGTCGGCCCCATCGGCTGGAACATGGCGGACCCCTTCGTGCCCCTGCCCGCGCTCATGCTGGACGGCGCCGGGCGCCTCGACATCCCGCTCACCGTGCCCAGCGACCCGGCCTTCGAGGGCCTGGTGGTGTGGATGCAGTTCGGCCAGAAGAAGAGCGGCACCGAGTGGGGCAACGGAGCGTTCCTGAGCGTGCCCGAGGCGGTGCTGGTCACGCAGTGAGTTGGGCGGCGGAACGCGCGGAGCACTGGCGCACCGCGAGCCCCGCGAGCAGCGAGCCCGCCGGGTGCTGACCCGGAAGACGAGCGCCGGCCGCAGTGTCCGCAGCCAGCGCTCGCGGGCGCAGCGTCAGTCGCCGTCAGCGGAGTCCGCGGCCAGCGCTCGCGGGCGCAGCGTCAGCCCCCGGCGGTCGCGGGGCCTTCGGCCAGGGCGTGCATGCGATCCAGCGCGGCGCGCGCCGCCGCGCGCACGCGCTCGTCATCGTCCTTGAGCAGGAGCACGAGCCGCGGCAGGTGCTCCACGGCCTGGAGCGTGGCCAGACCGCGGGCGGCCTCCGCGCGGAACAACGGGTCGTCGTCGTCGAGCAAGGCGAGCAGCTCGGTGACGGCGCTCTCGCGCGTGGCGCGCGTGGCCAGGCGCTGCTCCCAGTTGGAGCGCGCGTCCTGCCAGTCCTGGATGCGCGTCACGCCGTCCATGATGGTGGCGCGGGCCTTGGACGAGCGCGCCTCGGAAGCCGCGACCAGGAGCGCCTCGGCCGCGTCGTCCGACAGGAACGACACGAGCGCGTCCACGAGCTGCGGGCGCACATTGCTCTCCGAGTTCTTGAGCCACGCCGAAGCCACAGAGGGACCGTCCAGCAGGGCGTCCCGCAGGGCAGGCACGGTTGACGGGTCACGCCGCTCAGCCAGCTTGCGGGTGGCCAGCGGACCGAGCGGCGTGCGCAGGGCCCCGACCAACCAGGCCGAGTCGATGGTCTCCGGATCGCGGGCAGCCAGCAACTCCACCGCGAGCGTGACCACAATGATCGAATCAGCGGCGTCCGAGGGATAGAACGCGTCCAGGACCGCCCGCGCCAACGCGACCTCGCCGACCTGCCCGACGCCGGGCTCCTCGGCACGTAACTGGTACGCGGCGTACCACCTCAAGCTGTCGCTGAGCTCGTGCATCTGCACCACGCGCTGCGCCACGGCGTTGACGCGATCGATGGGCAGGTGCCGGAACACCGAACGGATAGAGGACCGGAGGGCTGTGATCGGCACGACCTCTTGTTGGTCGAGGCCGACCAGCGCCGCCACCAGTTGATCGAGCGATGCGGGGTCGGCGCGGCGAGCCAGAGCGCGAGCGCCCAACAGCACCAGCAGGGGCTCCTCAGGCCAGGCCCGCATGAGCCGCAGCGCCAGCTGCTCACGCGCCTCGGGAAGTGGATCGAGGGACGAGCACAGATACACCATGGTCGTGCGGTCGGAGGCCAACATGCGCTCGGCGACCTCGAACAGCTCGTCGTCATCGAGGCGCTGCCAGGCTTGATTCAGCTCATTCCAAGTGTCGTTGTTCCTGGCGAGGTCCAAATCCTCCAGCGACGACAACGCGACCTCCCACTGCTCGTCGGTGCCCGCGCGCAGAGCCCAGCGATACAGCTCCAGCCGCCCGTCCACACCGAGGCTGTGGATCCGGCGCTCGAACCAATAGGACGTCGACCAACCCAGCGGGTGCAAGGCGTCGAAGCGGCGCTGGCGCAGCAGGGCCAGCAGCGCGACCGGACCGCGCTGCCATTCGTCGCGCTGCATCAACTCCATCAGCCGAGCGTCCACGGCTGCCAGCACCTGCGAGTCGTGCCCCTGCGCCAGGCGCTCCAGCACACGCAGCTCCTGATCGAAGTCGCGGCCGCCACATCGAGCCAGGCTCGCGCGGACTCGCGGGTCGTCGTCGTCAACCAGCCTCAGCAACAGCTCGTCCGGGAACGACGGCGCGTGCTCCTGGCCCATGGCATCCACGGCGCGCTCGCGCACCGCCGGGTCCGGGTCCATGGCGAGGGCCGAGAGCACGTCGCGCGCCACGTCGGCAGGCAGGTCGGGCGCGCCCGCCAGGGTCAGACGCACCACTGGGTCCGCGTCGCCAGCCAAGGCAGCCATGAGCCGCCCCAGCAGCGCCTCGTCCGGGTGACGCAGCGACGCCAGCTCGCGACGCACGGCCGAGTCGCTGTCATGCACCAGGCGCTCGTACACGTCATCGGCCAGCGGCCGGTCGAGCGCCAGCAGCCCCTTCACCGCCGCCAGGCGCACGCTCCGAACGGGATCACGACAGAGCCTGGCCAGCACGGGCCGCGCCTCCGGCACGACGTTCGGGATGTTAGGGGTCTGCTGCCAATGGACGCCATTCAGCCTGTACAGGGGCGTGGTGACATCCCGCGGCGAGAACCACTGCGCCAGGTGTTCGCGCACGGCCGGGTCCGGATCATCGACGACCTCCAGCAGGCGCCGGCTCAGAGGGGTCCGAGCCAGGTGCATGGCCGCCGTGCGTCGCACCAGCTCGTGCTCGTGCGCGATCACGACCTCGTAGAACGGCAGCAGCGACGGGCTGGTCCGGCCCAGGCCTAGATCCTCCAACAGGAGCTGGCACGTCTCATGGCTCAGCGACAGCGCCGCGGCGCCCATGCCGCGCGCGAGGTCGGGTTCGAACGCATCGTTCCTCGCCAGGGCTCGCGCCATGTCGTGCACATCGCGCCCTCCGCTGCTCTTGGCCTGCAGCTGCCACAGCTCGACGCGACCGAAGAGCTGCGTCAGCACGGCGAGCAGGTCATCCGAACCGATGCGAGTTGATCGCCCCTCAAAGAAGAGCATGCTGAAGCGGTAGTCGCCGAGAGCGATCTGTGCGGCAAGCGCGGCGCGCTCGGGCGCCACCAGGATGTCGCGCTCGAGCTGGTCACGCACCACCGCCATGGCCCGCGCGGGGTCCAGCACAGCCAACCAGTGGTAGGCGTCCTGAGAGCGCGGCGGTGCCGACGTCAGGTTCGGCTGCAACCTGGCGATGAGCGGCTCGATCGCGCGCACGCCAAGTTCGGTGAAGGTCTTCTCATGGCCGCGCGCCAGAGCATCGGACACGGCGGCGTCGATGCCGGCGTCGGCCGTGGGCTGGGCCAGTGACTTCCACTCGATCAGCTCAGCTCGCAGAGTGATGACGCTGGCGTGCTGATTGACCGCGCTCACAAGCTCCATGACCTCGAGCAGCTCCTCATCCGGAACCGTCATCGGATCATCAGGCCCGGGGATGAGCAGCCCCGCGACCGCAGACCGATCCCCCGCGTCTCGCATGGCGCGCGCCCTCGCGATCAGCACGCTCGCCAGGAGGTCCGCGCGATCGGCGGCGGCCCGCGCTTGCACGATGGCGTTGACCAGCTCACGCAGCCGCTCGGAAGTGGCCTCGTGATCGCCGCTGACCTGCTGCTCCACCAGGATGTCGGCCAGCTGGGCGCGCAGGTCTCGCGTGATCTCCGGGTCGAGCTGGGCGTACACCGGCGGTGACGCCAACAGCACGGCGAGCAGCACGAGCAACACGGTGGTGGGCGTGATGGGCGGGTGCATGTCGAGCCTCCTGGTTCTGGTGGGCGAGGGGATGCGCGGCGCGGCGCCTGCCTCCCGAGCCCCTTTGTCGCCCTTGCGCCGGTGCCATCGGTCACGGCGACGCAACGAGCCGGTCAACGGCTGGTCAACGCGTGCGGAGCCGGGCCGCCACGCATCGGCCGCTGACGTAGCGAACCGGTGGCTGTCGTGGCTGTCGTGGCTGTCGTGGATGTCGTGGATGTCGCACACGAGTTGACGGTGCTTCACGACACCGGCTCCTCGCCGCGGCGGCTGAATCGGTAGCCAACGCCGTGCACGGTCAGGATGTGGCGCGGCTGCTCGGGGTCGGCCTCCAGCTTGCGGCGCAGCTTGAGCACGTGCATGTCGACCGTGCGCGTGGTGGGGTGGGCGTCCAGGCCCCACACGTCGTTGAGCAGGTGTTCGCGCGTGAGGGCCTCGCCGGCGTGGTCGACGAAGTAGCGCAGCAGATCGAGCTCGCGGCGCGAGAGGCCGCGGCGCTCGCCGTCGCGCTCCAGCGAGTAGGCCGGAAAGTCGATCACGGCGTCGCCCACGCGCAGGCGCCCGGCGCCCTCCTCCGCGCCGGGCAGCTCGCCGCGCCCGCGCTGCACCACCGCGCGGATGCGCAGCAGCAGCTCGCGCATGGAGAAGGGCTTGACCACGTAGTCGTCGGCGCCGTACTCGAAGCCCTGCACGCGGTCCCACTCCTCACCGCGGGCGGAGAGGATGATCACGGCGGAGTTGAGCCGGTCCTTGCGCAGCGAACGCAGCACGTCGAAGCCGTCGCGACGCGGCAGCATGAGGTCGAGCAGGATCACGTCGGGCGCCTCGGCCAGCGCGAGCTGCAACCCGACCTCACCGTCGGCGGCCTCGCTCACGTCCATGCCCTCGGACCGCAGCGCGTCCACGAGCCCGAGGCGCAGGGGTTCTTCGTCCTCAACAACCAATACGCGCAGGGCTTCGGTGCTCACGGCGTCTCCTCCTCGGTGCTTCGTTCGTGCTTGTCGTGTGCGGCGTTCGCGTCTCCCGTGCGACCTCGGCCAGCCACGCCGCCCGGCGCGCGACCCAGCGCAGCGCCGTCGGCAGCACGCACGGGCACGCTCAGCTCGGCCACAAGGCCCGGGCCGCCGTCCGCGGGATCGATCAGGCGCAGCGCGCCACCGTGGCCTGCGGCGATGGCCGTCACCAGCGACAGGCCCAGGCCGCTGCCCGCGCCCCCCGTGACGAAGGGCTCCAGCACGGCGCGCCGCCGACGAGCGGGCACGCCGCGCCCGCGATCGTGCACTCGGATCAGCAGCCGCTCGTCGTCGGACCCGAGCTCCAGCACGAGCGGCGCCTTGCCCTCGCCCGCCGGCCGACCGTGGCGCGCGGCGTTGTCCACCAGGTTGAGCACGGCGCGGCGCAGGGCGTCGTCATCCAGCTCGGCCTCGGCGGGCAGCTCGCCCACGCGCAGCTCCAGCTCGGCGTCCAGGCGCGTGGCCAGCTGCTGAGCGTCGTCCGCCAACTCCTGCGCCCAGGCGCGCGCGTCCAGCTTGTCGATGGAGAGCCGCGCCGGCTCGCCGCGCTCCAGGCGCGCGAAGTCGAGCACGTCGTTCACGAGACGCCCGAGCCGCCGCGCCTCGCGCTGGATCAGGCTCAGGTAGCGGGCGCGGCCGACCTCGTCGGGCACGCGCCCCGCCTCCAGGTTCTCCGCCAGCAGCTGGATGGAGGCCACCGGCGTGCGCAGCTCGTGGGACACGCCGGCCACGAAGGCCGTGCGCAGCTGGGACAGACGCGCCTCACGACGCAGGGCGCGCCAGGTGGCCAGCGACGCGCCGGCGGCGAACACGGCGGCCAGCAACAGCCCGGCGCGGGTCCACAGCTGCCGCCGATGTGCCGCCTGCGCGAAGGCGCGCGGGTGCTCGTGCAGCAGGGTGATGCCCAGGCCCTCATCGAGCAGGGCCGTGTGCTCCTGCACCACCGCCGCGCCGGCGTCCAAGAGCGCGTCGACGTTGCCGGTGAAGGAGACCACGAAGCCGCTCGGCGGCAGGCCGGCGGCGCGCAGGGAGTCGTGCAGGCGCTGCTCGAGCTGCGCGTCGGTCACCAGCACCAGGCGCGTCACGGGGGAGGCCGAGTCGGTCGCACGCCACCAGGCCCAGCCGCCGGCCACGCGCGCGAAGCCCAGACCGTCCAAGCGGGGAGGCTGCTGGGCGCCGGGCTCCCGCGCGAGCACCGCGGCCAGCAGCAGCGGGCGCAGCTCGGCGGTCAGGGCCGTGGACTCGTGCTCGGGCAGGACCTCCAGCAACCGGCGCCAGAGCGCGGCGCGGGCCGGGTCCTCCACGGGCGCGAGGGTGCCGTCGCCCCGGGGCG